>ENA-OQVM01000161-OQVM01000161.1-marine-metagenome-genome-assembly--contig:-NODE-161-length-106582-cov-6.988479_pt1 | contig 106582 bp, 108 predicted proteins | sample MGYA00237776_ERZ505498 | MGnify/ENA primary metagenome ERZ505498 (study PRJEB26159, sample SAMN06265151) | marine metagenome | isolation source: Helgoland LTER site | place: Germany:Helgoland, sampling... | reverse complement strand
ACAATGCCTGTTTCGCACCATAAAACACATCGACGTTTTTTGTGCTGTACTTCACGCGGCGAGGCTCAGTTGTTGCATCAGGAGCCGGTGGCATCACGGTCGTCATAGAATTTGTTGTTGCTTCGGTCATTCGTTTATCTTTCTACCAACGTCGTTCGAATTTTTTACGGAGAAGAACGGCGAGTGCGTTCATGAGAATTAAGAAAGCCAAGAGCACCATAATCGCCGCAGAGGTACGGGCGACAAACGCGCGCTCAGGGCTGTCTGCCCATAAGTAAACCTGGACCGGTAATACGGTCGCAGGGTCGGTGATGCCGCCCGGGATATCAACAATAAACGCGACCATGCCGATCATCAGCAAAGGGGCTGTTTCGCCTAGCGCTTGCGCCATGCCGATGATGGTACCGGTCAGGATGCCAGGCATTGCGAGGGGCAGAACGTGATGGCTGACCACTTGCATGCGCGATGCGCCAAGGCCGAGCGCGGCCTCGCGAATAGAAGGCGGGACGGCTTTAAGCGCGGCGCGGCTGGCAATGATGATGGTTGGGAGTGTCATCAACGCTAAAACCATGCCGCCAACAAGGGGTGCCGAGCGGGGCAGGCCAAAGAAATTGATGAATACAGCAAGGCCCAAAAGGCCGTATACGATCGATGGGACCGCGGCCAAGTTGTTGATGTTCACTTCGATGATTTGTGTGATGCGGTTCTTTGGTGCGAACTCTTCGAGGTAAACCGCCGCCGCCACACCAATCGGGAATGACAGCAATAACGTCACGATCATTGTAAAGAATGATCCAGACACCGCGCCCCAAATACCTGCGAGTTCTGGCTCACGAGAATCGGCACTTGTGAAAAACGTCGTATTAAAAGATGTCGTGATCATGCCGCGCTCTTTCAGCGTGTCATGCCAGACCATCTGTTGGTCTGATACGCGACGATCGGCATTGGCGACATCTTTATTGATGACACCTTTTTCATAGAGATCAAAATCGGATGAGACGGGGACGACGAAATTGATCCGCTGGCCAATTAAGCCAGGGTCATCGACGACAAGCTTTTGAACCTGAAAACTCGCTCCACGACTGAGCATTGAGCGTAGTTTGCGCTTATCGGCCCGACTTTTTACGTCAGGGAATTCTGTAAGGAGTGCATCAAATACGACTTTTCTATAATTGGCGCGCGCCAAAGTGCCTGGATCACGCGTCCTTGAGGGGTCGATCACGTCTTCGCTCAGTTCAATCTCGAGCTCAAGAGTTGTTTCTGTAAACGCCGGCAGACCATTGCTAATAATGGTGGTGAACAGAATGCCGACAACTGTTAAAGCCAATGCAATGGCACCAATACCATAGGCTTTGAATCGTGCTTCGGCGGCATAGCGACGCTTAAGTCCATTTTTGACAGCATCGGATGCGTGTTGTGCACGATCTTTTGATGCCTGCTTGAGCGGCGTAGGTTCATTCACTGTTGAATTAGTCATATTGCTCTCGGTACTTATTCACCACCGCCATCGCGATGATATTGAGGATCAGCGTGACACAGAACAGTACCAGACCAAGTGCGAACGCAGCCAGTGTCTTTGCACTGTCGAATTCTTGATCGCCGACCAATAAGGTCACGATCTGTACGGTTACTGTGGTGACGGCTTCGAAGGGGTTAGCCGTTAGGTTGGCGCCAAGGCCTGCCGCCATAACAACGATCATGGTCTCGCCAATGGCACGTGAGATTGCGAGCATGAATGAGCCGACAATCCCCGGCAATGCAGCTGGGAGGATCACGCGTTTGATGGTTTCTGATTTCGTCGCACCAAGACCGTATGATCCTTCGCGGAGACTTTGTGGCACCGCATTAATGACATCATCAGATAAAGAAGACACAAACGGGATAATCATGATGCCCATGACAAGACCCGCAGCGAGGGCGCTTTCTGATGAAATATCGAGACCCATTAGCGACCCCTGGCCGCGCAGGAATGGCGCAACGGTAAGGGCTGCGAAAAATCCATAAACGACGGTTGGGATGCCAGCTAGAATTTCGAGCAATGGTTTGACGGTGCCACGTACTTTTGGCGGTGCGTACTCAGCCATATAGATGGCGGACAAAAGGCCTATCGGGCCTGCAACACACATTGCGACCAGCGAGATGAGCAAGGTACCTGCGAAAAGAGGGATGGCGCCAAACGCGCCACTTGCGCCAACCTGATCGGCACGAAGAGCTGTTTGCGGGCTCCACTGAAGACCAAATAAAAACTCGGTCGGGGAGACTTTTTGAAAGAAGCGGTATGATTCGAAAACTAGCGATAAAACGATACCAATCGTGGTCAGGATGGCAATGGCAGAGCAAAGGATTAAAAGCACAATCAACGTTTTTTCAACAAGATTGCGGGCACGGAGTTTCGGGTTGATGCGCGTGCGTGCGTAAGAAATTCCTGTAATGCCAAGCGCTAGAACAACAACAAACTGTGCGAGGCCGCTGATCGTGGTGAGGTTGATATAATGATCTGACGCGGCGCGGACGGCGGGTGTGATTTCGCCGGACGTAATATTACCTGCTGCCAGATTACGAATGTCGTTCATAACAAGAGACATCTGAGCCGCATCGGTAAGGATCAATTCAGATGCGAGATTCGCGTAGACCAAAGCTTCGATGATTGATGTTTGAAAAGCGGTCCATACGAATAGAACCAGAAGTGTCGGAATGCCACACCATAGTGCGACAAAATAGCCGTGATAATGTGGTCTTGAATGAAGGTGTTGTGCATTGCCACCAACGCTGACGAGTGAGCGTGACCGGCCAAGGTAAAATCCAGCGGCGGTCATGATAACAAGAGCAATAAGAACAAAATAAAATGACATAAAGAAAAACCTACTTGGAAAGGAAGAAGGCCCCCGGCGAACCGAGGACCTAAACCGTCTTACATCGTGATGTTATTCGACATCATTTCTGCATCTTTTCGGAACTTCGCACGTTCAGCGTCAGGCATTGGGATCAAGCCTCTTTCTGAAAGGACGCCGTCTGGGCCATACATTTGCTCAGATGTAAACGTAGACACAAACTCTTTGATGCCAGGCACTTTGCCGACATGTGCCACTTTGACGTAAAAGTAAAGCGAACGTGAAACCGGATAAGACCCGTCAGCAATCGCGTCGAACGTTGGTCCAACATTTCCGATCAATGAACCTTGAACCTTGTCAGCGTTTTGATCGAGGAATGAGAAACCAAATACACCGAATGCCGCTGGATTAGCTTCGAGCTTGCGCACGATAAGGACATCGTTCTCGCCAGCTTCGACATACCCACCATCTTCACGAACACCATGACAAACAGCTTTGTATTTCTTTTTGTCAGTCTTTTTCATCGCTTTGATTTCTTTGAATGTTTTGCAACCACCCTCAAGAGCCAGTTCTGCAAACGCATCCCGTGTGCCAGAGGTTGGTGGCGGTCCAAGCACTTCAATTTTCGATGCTGGTAATGAAGGATCGATATCAGACCACTTCATGTTGTCGTTTTCTTTAAGACCACCCTTGCCATCAGGAATGTTCTTAGCAAGCGCCAAGAAGATTTGCTGCTTGGTGATCTTCATAACAGGCGCGGTCTTTGCGTTCGCAAGGACAATGCCGTCATAGCCGACTTTGATTTCAGTGATGTCGTTCACGCCATTTTTGGCGCACTTGTCAATTTCGGACTGTTTGATCCGACGAGATGCGTTCGTGATGTCTGGATGCTCTACGCCAACACCGGAACAGAATAATTTCAAGCCGCCACCGGAGCCTGTGCTCTCGATAACTGGTGTCTTAAACTGTGATGTTTTTCCAAACTGTTCTGCAACAACTGTTGCAAATGGATAAACTGTAGACGATCCAACAACGCGAATCTGGTCACGGGCTTCAGCCGCAGAACCTGCTACAGCAATACCAGCAACAACTGCAATCCCGATAAATTTACGATACATGGCTAACTCCTGCCTATGATGTTTCGGAGAAATCTCCGTTATGAAACGGCCAAACAATGATTGCCGAATGCAAACTCATTGACCGCGCACGACGGAACCTATTCCCGAGCCGCTTCGGTTATATGTCATATATGTGACTCTTTTATGACACAGGCAGAATGTCAGTGGATAACTTAGGTTGGGGGCTTAGTGTGATGCTGAGGCAGGGTCGGGATGTGCTGGCAAAAATACCGTGAATGTACTGCCGACACTAATTTCGCTTTGCGCAGTCATGTGCCCACGGTGGCGATTTATAATATGTTTGACGATGGCGAGGCCGAGCCCTGTGCTGCTCATTCCTGTCTCAGCCGTGCTCGAACGGGCCTCATCGATCCGATAAAATCTTTCCGTCAATCTGGGAATCAAGCTTTTGGGGATGCCGGGACCTTGGTCCTGGATCGTCACAGATAGACCTGGTCGTGCAGATCCTGGGACACGGTCCACTGGCTTCGTACTGACTTTTACGGCGTTATCTTCGCCGCCGTATTTGATCGCGTTTTCGATGAGGTTGAGAAAGACTTGATGTAGTTGGTCTGCGTCTGCGATGGCGACGGGTGTATTGTCTTCGGCATCTAGACTTAGTGTGATGCCTCGTTTTGTTGCCTGGGGTTGCAGCGTCTCCATGACATTCTGAATGATGCGGGGAACATCGACAGCATCTTTGGGGGCGATGTGCTCGTTAATTTCGACACGTGACAGTGAAAGCAAACCGTCAATCAGGCGCGCCATCCGTTGTGATTCGCGGAACATAATATTTAAAAATCGTTGGCGTGCATTCGCATCGTCGCTGGCAGGGCCTTGTAATGTTTCGATGAACCCAATGATTGCCGTCAATGGCGACCGTAATTCATGAGATACGTTTGCCACAAAACTGGCACGCATCTCTTCGGTCTTATGCGCTGATGTGATGTTATCCAGTACGAGTGTTGCGAATGACCCATCAGAAAGAGGGGTGTCAAGAATGCGCTCGGCATGAAATACGAAGCTTTGAGAAACAGGGGCTGGAATTGTGATCTCGCCGTTCTGTTCGGTCGAGCCTGCCAAAACGGCATCAAGGCTATCCAGAATAACCGGATGACGCAGGCTTAAAGCTAAATCTCTGTTCAGTGCATTGTTGCCAATTAAATCAATCGCAGACCTGTTGGCGTGCATGACGCGGCGACGATCATCAACAACGATGATGGCGGATGGAAGGCGGTCAAAAATTTCTTGAGGTATGAGGGTCATACTTGAAATTGCATTCAAGATTTACCGAAGTCAAATTTCGTGATGCGCGACTGTCGTATCAATATCATTATCAGAACAGACTTTGTCGCGCCCTGTATTTTTCGCGTGATACAAGGCTTGATCCGCACGATAGATAAACTGGCCGACTGCTTCACCATATTGAAAACTGGTGACGCCAGCCGAGATGGCAATGCGGCCCATATCATTGCCTGATTTCTTATCTCGGAGATTTTTTCTGCTAATGGCTTTGCGTAATGTCTCGGCAACAGTCATGGCATCGACAAGCTGCGTGTTAGGTAAAATAACCGCAAACTCCTCCCCACCGTAGCGTGCAGGGGTGTCCTGACCTTTGACGTTCTCGCGTAATGTTGCAGCCAGTAACCTTAGGACGAGATCGTCAACTTGATGACCGTGCGTATCATTAAACGCTTTGAAGTGGTCAATATCTATCATCATTAAACATAATGAGGTGCCATCTTCCATCGCATTGATCGTTGACTGCTTGAGCACTTGATCAAAGCTTTTGCGGTTCGCAATACCTGTGAGGCCGTCGGTATAAGCTTCTAGACGAAGGACCTCCATATCTCCACGTAATCGCTCAATCTCAGCACTAGACCGTCGAAGGCTGACTTCGAGGATAGAATTTTTTTCAGAAATATCCCGCGTAATTTTAATTGCTGAAGAAATTGCGGTTTTCGCTTCAGCAACCCCCTCGTTTTTTGAAAGGCTTTCTAAAACGGTGCCCAACTCATCGATATTTACATCAACATCTTCACCAGCTGCGGTAATGTCGCCGAGCACTGCTGTCATTTGACTGGATAGTTTTGAAGACGCGTCGACAACGGCGGCTTCTTCTCTGGCCGTGGAAAAAACTTTTGATGAAGTTCGGCACAGAGATGTTCCGTGACGGGTTCTTGTTTTTCATCAAGGTTTGTGGTTGCGAGGTTTAGATCCGGTATTGCGGCCGATACAAACGTATACCCAAGTGTATAGTTATTTGGATGTTGGGTAAGGCCTCGGGCGCGCATTTCTTCGAGCGCTTTTTCGGCAAATATTGATGCCTGTTCCGAACTATCTGCGTATTCCAACGGTATCGCCTTCCTGTAGTCTTCTTTTATTTTTGCAAAGCAAAGCGCGTACGCCAAGTGAAATATATCACGTGTCTTTCATCGGCGAGGAATAGCGATTGTCTGGCCTATTTGTTTTGGTTTTGGTTTGGGCGCATCAATACCCGCTATAGATGAAATCTCACTCAAAATATTTTCTGGGAATGCACATACTTTTCTGGTGTTCAAGTTGACATGCAGAATCATCAACTCATTGGTCGCGGCCAATTCACCATCTGCTTTGAACATTTGATGCATGAGATGGAGGCGCTTTTCATCATAATCTATGACTTGGGATTGAATGCGAACCGTTTCGCCCACCATGACTTCGTTATCGTATGTTACGTGCGCTTCGGCGACAAAAACTGAACTGCCTGTAGATTCGCGATGGGCAAGGTTCATGCCTATGCTTTCAAGAAGCGCATCAGTCCCGTGATCAAAAATCAGGACATAGAACGCGACATTCATATGATTATTGCAATCGGCCCATTCTGGACGGACGATCTCGGTATAATCTTGCGATTCTGAAAGGTTGCTCATCTCGGCTCCTTAAGACTGGTTTGATTTTACATAGGTATCTGATGGGGGCGGGCTTGTCGACAGCCTCAGCCTCGGCCACGATGGGCCATGTTTATTGTTCAACAGCTTTGTCGTTCTTACTTGCAGCCGATGAACCTTGAGATGAATGCAGGTGAATGCCTGTCGATCCGAGGCCCCTCTGGCGCTGGAAAGTCATTGTTTTTACGCGCAATTGCAGACTTGGATCCAAGTGAAGGTCGCGTATCTCTGGACGATATATCTCGTGATTCGATGGAGGCGTATGAATGGCGCTGGTTGGTGATATACGTGCCTGCAGAAAGCGGGTGGTGGGCTGATAGTGTTGCGGCACACTTTGATGAGCCAGATATCGCAGCCGGTTATTTGATCCGGTTTGGTTTTCCTGACAGCGCTATGTCATGGCCTACAGACCGTTTGTCGACGGGTGAGCGCCAACGACTAGGCTTGTTGCGAGCGATCGTTCAAAACCCCCGCGTTCTTTTATAAGACGAGCCAACCTCCGCCCTAGACCCAGAAGCGACGGCAAAAGTTGAAGGGGTTTTACGCGAAAAATTGGATGCGGGTGTCAGTATCATCATGGTGTCTCACGATGCAGCACAGGCAAAGCGCCTTGCTCATCGACAGTTTGTCATTAATGACGGCGCATTGGCCGAGGAAACATCATGAGTTACGACAGCCTCAATTATTGGGATATTGCGCTCGCGGCTTCATTGCTGTGCATCAATGCAGGATTGTCGATCTATTACAAACTGGGTACGGCAAAGCGTCTGGTTATTGCAGCGATCAGGATGGTTGTGCAACTGACGCTCGTTGGCCTTGTCCTCAAAGCTTTATTCAAGGCCATGTCGCCATGGCTTACCTTGCTCGCAGCTGTGGTGATGATTGGGTTTGCTGGCCGCGAAGCGATGGCGCGTCAGGACCGGACGTTTATCGGGTTCTGGGGATATGGGCTCGGCACGATATCGATGCTGATGGCCGCTGGGATCGTGACCGTCTTTGCACTCTCGACGCAATTTCATGCGGACCCTTGGTATGATCCTCGTTATGCAATCCCGATTTTGGGGATGATCTTGGGCAATACCATGACGGGTGTGAGCCTGGCACTCGACCGGCTTTTATCTGATGCGGATAGCGGTCGGGCAAAGATCGAAGCACGGTTGGCGCTTGGTCATACATTCTGGGATGCGATGCAAGGGCCGTTGCGCAGTGCCATGCGTGCCGGGTTGATTCCAACGGTGAATGGGATGGCCGCTGCCGGCGTTGTATCATTACCTGGAATGATGACGGGGCAAATTTTGGCGGGTGTTGATCCTGTTGAAGCTGTTAAGTATCAGTTATTAATCATGTTTTTGATTGCAGGTGGCACAGCATTGGGCGTTTTCTGTAGCGTCATGATCGCATTAAAGTGCCTTACAGACAGTCGTCAGCGGATTCGCCTCGATCGTTTATACCTGCCGCATTAAAAAATGCAGGCTAAACTGCGTTTTTTGGTGGCTCATAGAGGGGTGGCGTTGTAAAAGCGCAACACTGCGAACGTTCATATTCTAAGGAGACCGCGCGCCGATGGTTGACGCTGGTCGAGACAAATCCCTAGCGACACTTGCTGTCGTCGTCCCGGTAAAGGACGAGGCAGAAAATGTGCTGCCGTTAATCGAAGAAATAGCGGCTGCGCTTGAGGGCGTCTGTGTCTATGAAATCGTCTATGTTGACGATGGAAGTGCTGACGGGACGCCGGATCGATTACTGAACGCCAAGACGAAATTCCCGAACCTGCGCATTGTGCGCCACGATGGCTGCTTTGGGCAGTCGCAAGCGATACAGACCGGTGTCCGCCATGCGGGCGCGCCCTTGATTGCGACATTGGATGGCGACGGACAAAACGACCCCGCAGACATTCCTGCATTGCTTGAGCGATTTAATACCGAAGGCGGATCTGCGGATGCGCGCTTAATGATCGCGGGTTGGCGGGCCAAGCGCAAAGACACCTGGCTCAAACGCGTATCATCGAAGGTTGCGAACGCGGTCCGGGGCAGCATGCTTGGCGACGCGACGCCGGACACAGGATGTGGCCTCAAAGTTTTTCCCCGCGATATGTTTATGTCGTTCCCTGGCTTTAATCATATGCATCGGTTCATGCCTGCGTTGACGATCCGTGCAGGTGGCCGGGTGGTCTCGGTTCAGGTTAATCATCGATCCCGGGAGCGGGGCGTGTCCAAATATGGCTTGTTCAACCGTCTATGGGTCGGGATTGTCGATATATTTGGCGTGATGTGGCTCAACAGGCGTCCTTCTCGGGTGAAGATCATGACCGAAAAGCCTGTGGACCCAAAATGACGCCACGTATTGTTTTTCGTTCCATTCTTTTGTTCGCACTGGTGATTGGTGTTGGCGCGTTGATTAAGTTCACGCCGCTTGGCGATACGCTAAACGAAGCCTGGATGGATGAGTACGTCAGAGACACCGGCATCCGAGGCGAGTTATTGTTCATTGGCATTGGGGCGATATTTACCTCGGTCGGATTGCCACGCCAAGCCGTTGCCTTCATGGCGGGTTATGTTTTCGGCGTTGCGTTTGGCACGGGTATCAGTGTGATTGCAGCATTATGTGGCTGCATGATTTCATTTTTTGTCGCGCGCTTCCTAGCCCGCGATCTCGTCACACAGAAATTCCCCGAGAAGTTCAAAAGGATGGATGCATTCCTGGCAGAGAATGCCTTCACGACGTCATTATTGATCCGCATTTTACCGATAGGCTCGAACCTCGTAACAAGCCTGTTGGCTGGCGTCTCTCGCGTGTCGCCGCTGCCTTTTTTTGCAGGCTCCGGTATTGGCTACATTCCGCAAATGTTGATCTTTGCCTTGGTAGGGTCCGGTTTTGCTGTTGAGCCAAATGTGCGGCTCGTTGTTAGCATTGTATTGTTTGCTGTATCCGGGTTCATGGGATTATGGCTGTATCGTCGTTACCGTGATGGTCACAAACTTCTAAACGCAGGGGTGATAAGCTCAGAAGACGTGGGCGCGAGTAAAGTATCGGATCAATGAGCATTCTTCATCGAATACCTGTCTGGTTATTGTGCTGGGCGATTGCAGTTTTAGCTGCGCTCGTGATCAGGCCGCCACTACCTGTTGATGAAACCCGCTATCTCGCCGTTGCCTGGGAGATGTGGCAGCGTGGTGACTTTATTGTGCCGTATTTGAACGGTGAAGTGTACCATCACAAGCCACCGCTTTTGTTTTGGTTGATGAACGCAGGCTGGTCTGTATTTGGTGTGAACGACTGGTGGCCTCGCATGGTTGCGCCCTTGTTTGCGCTTGTTGCGTTGTGGTGGTCTGCGTGTCTTTCTTTTCTGCTTTGGCCAAATGATGACAAAGCAGCACGGCTTACACCGATCATTCTCGTTGGTGCGGCGTTCTGGGCAGTATTTCAGACACTAACGATGTTCGACATGATGCTGGCGACATGTACGCTTGCTGGGATCAGTGGCATCGTGCGGACATGGCGCGACGGGGGATTGGCTAGTTGGATCATTACAGCCCTGGCTATTGGTGTTGGTGTGTTGGCCAAAGGGCCTGCGATTTTATTGCATATTCTACCCGTTGCCTTATCGGCGCCATGGTGGGGGCCTGCACTCAGCGGTGCGCCTGACCGTCCTCTGGTCTCGACGCGCCAATGGTATTTTAGACTGATCGTAAGCGTCGTTCTTGGTGTCGCGCTCGCGTTGTTGTGGGCAATCCCCGCAGGCATCCGAGGCGGCGAAGAATATCGCAACATGATTTTTTGGGGACAGTCAGCGGGACGTATCGTGCAGAGCTTTGATCACGCACGCCCCTTCTATTGGTATCTGGTCCTTATCCCGCCGTTGTTGTTGCCTTGGATCATTTGGCCGAGGCTTTGGCGTGGCATTAAAGGACACGTGACGATTGCAGATGGTGCCGTGCGCCTACTGGCCGCGTGGGCGCTCCCGGCATTGTTTATCTTCTCGATCATTTCCGGCAAACAATTGCATTACCTGTTGCCTGAATTTGTGGCCTTTGCATTGTTGATTGCGCACGTTCTAAGCCAGTCGGCAGATGTTCAAGGACGCCGATTTGACGGCGCTGTCATCGCGGCATTATTTGCCATCCTGGGCTTGGTTATCTTGCTTCTTCCTCATCAGCCGGATTTGTTCCGAGAGCCGGCATGGTTTGTCCATCTAGATACTTTCTGGGGCGCATTGTTGCTTGTTGCAGCGGTTGCGTGCTGGATTTTTGCCAAGCGCGATATCATTAAAAGTGCGGCAGTTCTGGCGTTGTCGATGTCGCTATTGGTTGCCGTCGTGCATTTAAGCGCACGCGACGTATTGTCATTTGCATATGACCTGCGCCCCATCGCCCAGGCCCTCAAAGCACATGAAGACAAGGGCGTTCCACTTGCAAACTTTGGCACGTATCACGGTCAGTATCAGTTTCTTGGTCGCCTGGAACATCCGATGGCGCAACTTGGTCTTGAGAAAAAAACGACGGACGCATTCGTTGCAGCCCATCCAGATGGCATTATCGTTGCGTATTACCACGTCAAGCATGAGCGAACCTTCCCAGATGATGCACAGCCAATCGCAACATATCGGTTCCGCGATTTTGATGTCGTATTTTGGCGCGCTGGATTATTGAATAAGTATCCAAATCTGGCGGACAGATTTTAGGGTCAGGTTTTCAACCAACAAGCACCTCGATGCATCATTGCACAAATGTGCTTCAAATAGATGCGCACATGAATTTGTATGCAGAGATGTGAGTGCACCGCATGCAAACTTTTGATGGTATCAAATCGTAATGAATGGATATGAAGATGAAATTGCAATTTGTAGGGTGTGGCGATGCGTTTGGCAGTGGTGGGCGCTTTAAGACGTGCTTTCATGTAACGTGCATGTCACGCCGCAGTTTGTATCACATGGAAATCCGGGCGGCCCATTCTTTGCGCTGAGAGTTGAGGCCGAAGGTAAAACGATTGCGTACACGGGGAATACGGCATGGACGGACACACTCATTGATGCCGGTAAAGACGCCGATCTTTTCATTGCCGAGGCGTATTATTATGAGAAGAAAGTGCCTCTACATCTGAACTTGGCAATAATAGAAGAGAAGCTGCCGTTGATTAATCCCAAACGTTTGGTGCTGACACATATAAATGATGACATGTTGAACAGGTTGGACGACCTGTCATACGAGTGCGCCGAAGACGGTAAGGTTGTTGAGTTCTAGGTGTTCAACCTTGCAGCCATTTCCTCAGATACAATATCGACAATGTCCTGGCAATCTTGCTCGGAAAACGTCAACGGGATACGCAGGTCGCAGGTTGTCGATAATGTCTCAATCGTATTGGGGAGTGGGTCCATATCGCCTAAGTACTGCCAGCTGTCATAACGGCTGGTAAACGCCACAGGCTCATCGCCGCCAAACCATTTGATTTCAACGCCGCGCGATCCACAGTCCTTCAAGAACGCGGGAATGTCTTTGGGTGCAATACCCGTTGCTTTGAACTGGATTGATGATCCAACAAATTCTTCGTGCTGTTTACGTTCAATCACGCTCAAGCCCGGTGAAGTGCGAAAGCCTGCTTCTAAAATATGGTAACGCACATTCCATCGATGAACGTTCGCTTCGAGATTCGGCAATTGATCACGGAGAATGGCGGCACGTAAGTTGTCCAATCGTGCAGAACAATTGGGACTATCTAGTCGGACTTTCTGAAATACGTCTTCAGGGGGAATGGCTCCATGGCTACCGTACAGCATGTACGACCCAGACCCGACGACGGCACGTGCCGCAAATTCAGGGTTATCTGTGATCAGAAAGCCACCTTCGCCAGAATTGATATGCTTATAGGTTTGCGTTGAAAAACATGAGATGTCGCCAAAGTTCCCCGACCGGGTGCCCTTCCATTTGGCGCCCATAGTGTGGGCACAATCTTCGATGAGGATAATGCCGAATTCATCGCACACTGCTTTGATGGCATCCATATCAACAATATGACCGCGCATATGTGACAGTATGAAATATTTGGCGCCGGTGTTTTTCGCTTTGGCGCGGAGGTCATCTATATCGGTGTGCCAGTTTTCGTCGATCTCGACCAACACGGGCTCGCCGCCTGTAGCATATATTGCACCTGGTACAGGGGCCAGTGTATAGGCATTGGCGAGGACTTTGGTGCCAGGTTTAACGCCTGCGGTGCGCAATGCAATTTGCATGGCTTGCCCGCCCGAAGTTGTGGCGAGGCAATACTTTGTTCCTTGCCATGCAGCGAATTCTTTTTCGAGTAAGCTGGCTTCGGAAACCTCACCTGCAATCGTATTGTATCGATGCAGACGCCCGCTTCTCAGGATTTCTCCGACCCGCTCAATAGCGTCTTCTGAGATAGGCTCTTGCTGAGTGAAAGGTTTCTCAAATTGTTTTGTCATCTATATACATACCATTTCTGATCAATGACTTATTCCACAATAACACCTTAAATGTGTTCCTTTGTGGCTCTGTGAATTAAACGTGCAGCGGGCTCATGGTCTTTGTCATGCTCGATTCTTGCAACCCATTTTCAGAATTATCGATATGTATTACTTGACAGAATGAGCATAACTGACTAAATCCCTAGCACTCACTCATGCTGAGTGCTAACACAATAAACTTTATTGTGGAATTTCAATTCGTTATGGAGAGTAGATCCATGAGTTTTCGTCCACTACACGACCGCGTACTTGTACAGCGCGTCGATCAAGAAGAAAAAACTGCAGGCGGGATTATCATTCCTGATACTGCTCAAGAAAAACCAATGGAAGGCAAAATCGTTGCTGTTGGTTCTGGCCACAAGGCTGAAGACGGCAAAGTGACTAAGTTGGACGTCAAAAAGGGCGACAAAGTTCTTTTCGGCAAATGGTCCGGTACTGAAGTCAAAGTCGACGGTAAAGACCTTATCATTATGAAAGAATCAGATATCCTCGGCGTGATTGATTAATTCGATCCGTTTTAAGTGATTTTGCTGAGATACAAACCCAAGGGGTAATTCTACATGGCTGCTAAAGAAGTTAAGTTTTCCGCTGATGCGCGTGATCGCTTGTTAAAAGGCGTAGACACGCTTGCAAACGCGGTAAAAGTGACGCTGGGTCCGAAAGGCCGCAACGTTGTATTGGATAAGTCGTTTGGCGCACCACGCATCACCAAAGACGGTGTAACGGTTGCTAAAGAGATCGAACTTACAGACAAGTTTGAGAACATGGGCGCGCAGATGGTCAAAGAAGTGGCTTCACGCACCAATGACGAAGCTGGCGACGGCACAACGACAGCGACTGTTCTTGCTCAATCTATCGTTCGCGAAGGTTGCAAGGCTGTTGCTGCTGGCATGAACCCAATGGACCTGAAGCGCGGCATTGAACTTGCTGTTACTTCTGTTGTCGCAGATGTCCAGAAGCGTTCACAGAAGGTCAAAACCAACGAAGAGATCGCTCAAGTAGGCACGATTTCTGCGAACGGTGACCGCGAAGTTGGTGACATGATCGCTTCTGCGATGGAGCGTGTTGGCAATGAAGGCGTTATCACGGTTGAAGAAGCCAAGTCGCTTCACTCAGAGCTTGATGTCGTTGAAGGCATGCAGTTCGACCGTGGCTACACCAGCCCGTACTTCGTCACAAACGCTGACAAGATGACATGTGAACTTGAAGATCCATACATCCTCATTCACGAGAAGAAGCTGGCATCACTTCAGCCGCTGCTTCCTGTTCTTGAAGCTGTTGTTCAGTCCGGTCGTCCATTGATGATCATTGCTGAAGACATCGAAGGCGAAGCGCTTGCAACATTGGTTGTGAACAAGCTTCGTGGCGGCCTTAAGGTTGCTGCGGTTAAAGCACCTGGCTTTGGTGATCGCCGTAAAGCGATGCTCGAAGACATTGCTGTTCTGACCAACGGTCAAGTGATCTCTGATGACATTGGTATCAAGCTTGAGAACGTGACTATCGAAATGATGGGCAGCGCGAAGAAAGTATCGATCACGAAAGAAGAGACCACGATTGTTGAGGGTATTGGCAAGAAAAAAGACATCCAGGGTCGTTGTGCGCAAATCCGTGCTCAAGTCGAAGAAACCACATCTGATTACGACCGTGAGAAGCTGCAAGAGCGTCTGGCCAAATTGGCTGGTGGTGTTGCTGTTATCCGTGTCGGTGGTGGTTCCGAGATGGAAGTTAAGGAAAAGAAAGACCGCGTTGACGATGCATTGCATGCAACACGCGCAGCTGTTGAAGAAGGCATTGTCGCTGGTGGCGGCACAGCACTTCTTTATGCAACCAAAGCTCTGAAAAACCTCGAAGGTGAGAACCCAGACCAGACTGTTGGTGTGAACATCATCCGTCGCGCGCTTCAGGCTCCTATCCGCCAGATCGCTGAGAATGCTGGTGCTGACGGTGCGGTTGTTGCTGGTAAGCTTCTTGACCAGAAAGACTCTGTATTTGGATATAACGCTCAGACAGACAAGTACGAGAACTTGATCAAGTCTGGCGTGATCGATCCTGCCAAGGTTGTACGTACAGCTCTTCAGGATGCAGCATCTGTTGCAGGTCTGTTGATTACGACCGAAGCAATGGTTGCCGACAAGCCTGAACCAGCTGGTGCAGCTGGTGGTGCTCCTGATATGGGCGGCATGGGCGGAATGGGCGGAATGGGCGGAATGGGCTTCTAAGTCCCGCTTCCAAACCGACCTAACGGTCAAAATCTTTAAAGGGGTGCCCTCAACCGGGTGCCCCTTTTTTGTTATGCATAAGGTTTCTTCTTGCCTCAAGACAGGTCATCCGGGTAAGCATCAGCTATAACTTAGAAGTCTCACGTTGGAATGATCTTGATATGCTTGATTATCTACAATTTTTCTTTGAGGACCCTCGCCAAATTATCTCCTTTGGCGCGGTCATTATCGTCTGGTCGGGATTAATTGGGTTAGGCTCTATATTTAGTCGTGACAATGAAGATGTCGCTCTCTATCCGATTTTGGGATGGGGGTGCGTCACACTTGTGTTTACGTTTGTAGGCACATTAACAAAAATACCATTTACATATATTGCGCTGGCGCTGGCACTTATTGCCGCTGGCTTTTCTTGTTATTTGATTTGGCGTAAGCAGCGCCTGATTGATCCTGTATTCTGGCGCATGATCATTTGGGGAACGCCGCTGTTCCTCCTTGTGTCTGCAATGTTAGGGTCTCAATGGGACGAGTTTTCACATTGGCTTCATGGGCAGAAATATTTCCTGCAACATGATCAGTTCCCAGGTAAGGGTCGCCCATTATCCGCCGCTTCGTTTCCAGCGTATCCTTACGCGTGGCAGTTGCTCGCGTATTTTGCGGGCCGGATCACGGGCTCGATCGTAGAGAACGCAGCGTCATTTTTTAACATCCTGCTGCTTTTCACTCTTGCTCGACTAGCCGTTGGTCATGCATTAAAATTAACCGGCGATCAGAGCATCATCTCAAGATCACCTTGGTTGATTGCATCATTGGCTGCGGCTGTTGCCTCGATATTCAATCCAACGTTTGTCCAGAAAGTCGTCCTGACAGCATATGCAGACACAGCGACCAGTGTGACGCTGGCAGTGGGCGTGTTGATCGGATGGTCGATGTTAGAGGCACTCGCGGTTAGTGATATCAAGCGGGCACGACGTCGGGCTCTCATGGCGGGCTTGGCATTTGCTATTCTTATCAGCCTAAAGCAATCGACATTGGAATTATTTGGCCTGGGCCTTGGCGCACTATTCTTCGTTGGCCTCGTGGACAGCCGCATAAGATTGCTGGCATTGCTGCAATGTATAACAATTGCTGCGACCCCTGGTATTATTGCCTATGGGGGGTGGCGTCATTATGTGGCGAATGAATTACAAGGGCGGGAGTTTGTCATCAAGCCTTTTGAGATGTGGCAAACTGAACTTATCCCATCCATCTTATATAAAATGGGGTATGTCCTTTTAAAGAAAAGTGCTTACCTCGCAGCAATGCTGATTGCGATTGTTTTTGGTGTTCGAGGACTCATCATAGGATCCACAGAATATAGCCGTGCAATGTTAACTATTGGGCTTATTTTTCTTGGCCATACGGTTTTCTTGGCTTTTTGTTATGTTGCTGTTTTCCACGGTCATGAAGCGAAAACGATCGCTTCATATTGGCGCTATAACCAGCAACTAGGTGGTCTCGCAATGCTTGTCGTCGGGTTGTCTGGTAGTATGTTGATTGCGCGATATAGGGCGCAATTCTCAATCAGTCGATTGAAGTGGTTGCCTGCGATACTTGTGCTTTTAGCGCCTATGATCTTCGCGCATAAAATTCGTTTCGACAAAAAGCCTGCCTACGGTCACTACCGATTAGTTGGCGTAGACGTCGCTTCCCGCATTGAGCCTAATGCCGGTGTGCGTGTCCTTGACCCAAAAGGTTCAGGTGAATCTGGCCTTATGTTGCGCTATGAAATCTCTGATGTGACCCATAATTTTGGATATCAAGCGGCATTCCATGACATATCAGCAGAAGCGCTTTCCAAATACTGGCAATCGATAAGGACCGAATACGTTGTTATTCATTCGGTCACACCCGCGATCCAAAGTGTATTTGGTGATAATTTCAAAGATGGTAATTCGTACTTGATACAAAAGACCGAAACCGGTTCACCTAACATTCTGGCAACTTGGGCCTGGCCTCAAATTGATTAGTATCGATCAATCGCTTTAATGAGGGCAGCGTGGTCAAGGTCGGCACCGCCATTTTCAATCAGCCAGTCATAAAGGTCGCGGCTTAGGCTAGTTGCAGGTAGTTCAATGCCAAGTTCGGCTGCGAGTTCTAAAGCCTGATCCATATCTTTGCGTTGGACTGTTGCTCGCGCACCCGGCTTAAACGTGTCGTCGATCATGCGTTGGCCATGAACTTCAAGAATACGGGAATCCGCAAATCCACCGGCAAGGGCTTCGCGAACTTTTGCGGGATCTGCACCCGCATGTTTGGCGAGGGTCAACGCTTCGGCAACGGCGCCAATGTTAAGCCCAACAATGACCTGGTTTGCAGCCTTGGCGACCTGGCCGGTTCCGGCGCTGCCAATATGTGTGATACGACTGCCGAGTACATTCAAGATGGGATGCGCACGCTTGAAAGCTGCGTCAGTGCCACCTGCCATAATGGTGAGTGTCGCATTCTCAGCACCAATGGTGCCGCCAGAAACGGGGGCATCAAGATAGTCACAACCTTTGTCTTCGACGGCTTTTGCGAAGGCCCGTGTGACAGGTACTTTCGTCGTCCCCATATCAATGACAAGTGACCCGGGCTTTAGTCCTACCAATACGCCGTTTTCGCCTAAGAGAATTTTTTCCACGGTGGGGGTGTCAGGCAACATCATAATGATGATGTCTGCACCTTGTGCTGTGCCTGATGGACTGCCGCCTGCTGCCATGCCTTCACTAACAAGCTCATCGACAGATGCTGATGAGCGATTATGAACGATCAAATCTGCGCCAGCGTTGGCAAGATTTCGCGCCATGGGTTTGCCCATGAGCCCCAAGCCAATAAAGCCGGTTTTCTGTCCCTGGAGCGTTGTCATATGCATTTATCCTTACGTCTGTAATGTGTTTCTTGTTTGGGCTGTCGCAACAGCTTAAAACCGGATCGTCCAACATAATATTGTGCCTTGAGGCAAAGCAAACAATGGAACCCATATTTAACGTCGTTTTACCTGTCTTTGCGATTATCCTGACGGGGTATGCGTGCGGCCGCTTGGGTGTCTTGGGTCCGGCGAGTTCCGAGGCGATTAATAAGTTCGTTTATTTTGTGGCGCTTCCTGTGTTGCTGTTTTTCTCAATGGCGCGTGTGGTGCCTTCTGAGATTTTCAATTGGCCATACCTGGGTGCATTTGCTGCGGGCAGTGTTATCACAATGATCATTGGCATCTTCTTCGCGCGGGTTGTCTTTAAAACTCGGCTGGCTGAGCAGTCAATGTTTGGGATGGTTTCGATTTTTGGCAACACGGGATACATGGGCATTCCGCTGTGCATCATTGCATTTGGTGAAGCAGGCGCTTTGCCAGCCATTGTCGCAACTGTATTTCAAAGCATTATTATGATCCCTGTATTTGCGGTTCTTATTGAATCAGATCTTAGGGGACAGAAAGGGCTTAAGGCAGCGGTGGATGTAACAAAGTCACTGGTGCGGAATCCTCTGATGGTGTCATCGGTCGCGGGGATTTCCTGGTCGTTTACTGGCCTCGCTCTCCCGGCACCCGTTGAAACATTTTGCTCAATTTTATCAGGTGCCGCCGGTCCATCTGCGTTATTCGCCATTGGGCTATTCATGGTTGGAAAGCCCTTGTTTCACGGCTTTTCCGAAGTGGCATCGGTGAGCATGATTAAGCTCTTTATTTACCCATTGATAACGTGGCTGTTTTTCGCCTATGTGTTTGAAGTAGAACCGCTTTGGCAGGCCGTAGGTATACTTATGGCGGCTTTGCCAGCCGGTGCGCTTTGTTTCGTTGTGGCGCAGAACTATAACGTCTACGTTCAGCGTACGTCGGCTGCGATTTTGTTTTCGACGATTATCGCGGTGCTGACATTGTCCGCTCTTTTTCTCTCACCCATTATGCAGGTGCCGACCCCATGAGTATTCGTCTAGGAAATCTACTAACAGTTCTAGGTGTGGCCGCATGTATTGTCGCAACGGCTTGGTGGATCGTCTTTTTCTATGACATTCTGGGTGCAGACTTTCAAGTCGCGCGCGAGTGCTTTTATGCGACGACAAACTTGTGTTCTCTAAAGGCTTCTGCGGCATTGTTCTCAGAGATTCCTGAGTATACGCCTAAACTTCTTTGGGCAGGTGTCGCAATGTTCTTTATAGGGCTGGGGTTGCGGACATTGAAGTTCCGCCATTAATCGTCTTCGGCCAAGAATGTGCGCGTCACTGCAATGGCGTCCTTGAGGCCAAGGCGTTGAACCTCGACACCTTCTGGGAATGCCGTTTCCATGCGTGATGGCATTTGCCGGTCCAGCATCACAAACACACCCTTATCAGTTGCCCGGCGGAGCAATCGACCAATCGCTTGCGAGAGTTTCAACCGGGTGAGCATCTCATCATAAACTTTGCCGCCAAAGGCTTTGCGTCGAGCTTTATGTAATAAGTCAGGTCGTGGCCACGGTACCCGATCAAAAACTAAAATTCTGAGTGATTGGCCTGGGACATCGACGCCATCGCGCACCGCATCAGTACCGAGCAAACATGCGTTTTCTTCGGCTCTGAAAATATCAACCAGCGACCCCGTATCGAGTGGATCGACGTGTTGAGCCAATAATGGAATGTCTGCATTTTCCAAGGGTTCACGAATACGTTGTTCCACCGCGTGCAATCTTGAAATCGCTGTAAACAAGCCAAGCCCGCCGCCACCTGCAGCCTTAAATAAATCCCGGTATGCAGCAGCAGTCTGGTCCATGTCGCCTTTGCGAACATCGCCGACCACGAGGATTTTGAGATTTTTGACATGATCAAAGGGCGAGTTTTCTGAGGATTGAAGTGGGCGGACGGGCAAGTGACGTGTCCCGGTCCGTATTTCTGCTGCATGCCAATCTGCCTCTGGATCTCCTGTGCGATCGGTCAGTGTTGCGGACGTGACGACAAGTCCGTGCGCAGGTTTATAGACTTCTTCGGCAAGCGGCTTCGTTGGGTCCACCCAATGGCGATGGAACCCGACATCCATGTCGCGTCCACCCATGCGCTGAATGCCAAACCAATCCACAAATTCGTCAGGCGTATCGTTTTCAATTGCGCCTAACATGGCACGCCATGCGGCGATTTGATTGATGGCGCGGCGTTCAAGTGATGCTGTAACGGCTTCAATTTTAACACGTGCCTGGGTTTCTAATCTCTCTGATTCCTCGTTCAATATTTTCTGCAAGGCAGCCATTAGCTTAACCAGAGGTCGCGCGATATCTTGAAGATTACCGCTCAAGACATTGGCAGCCTCGGATAGCCCATCAATTGTCGGTTGCAGGCTGGCCTCCAGGTCGAAAGGGCCGTCGCTATCGCCGACCCGCGCATACACTTGGTGGCGCACGAGTAATAAGAATTTTTCGGCTGGGCCATCTGGGCGGCCATCTGAAATGCGTTGATGCCAACTTGGGCCGGGCAGGGCGCGCGCGGCATGCAGGGCTTCATCCAATGCTTTCTCAGCACTTTCATTGCCTGCAACAATTTCTTCAACCCGTGTCCGCAACCCACGTGATCGCGACCGACTGGTGCCTTCAGCACCCACCAGCCAACGCCTGAGTTCAGCCGTTTCTTGACCAGATAAATGCGCGGAAAAAGCACTGTCGGCGGCATTAAAAAGATGATGCGCCTCGTCAAACACATAGCGTAATGGACGGTGCTCAGGATCGTTTGCAAGGGCTGCCTGAATCAGGACAAGCGCATGGTTGGCGACAACAATATCTGCGTGGCGTGCGCGTCGGACAGTGTGCTCAATAAAGCATTTTCCGTAATGTGGGCATGCCGAATAAATGCACTCACCTCGGGTGTCAGTTAAGTCAGTGGTGACTTCACGACCATATAAATGGATAAGCCATGCGGGGAAATCACCGCCAACCATATCGCCATCCCGTGTCGCTTGTATCCACCGAGCAATGAGGCCCATCGCAACCATGTCGGGGCCATTCGCAAGACTTGAGCGGCTTAGGGTTTCTTCATAGTTCAATAGGCAAAGGTAATTCTCGCGACCTTTACGCACAACAATGCGCTCACGCTTTTGTTCCCGGTCTGGATATAGCCGATCAAGTTCAGTATCCAACTGCCGCTGCAGGTTTCGCGTATATGTCGAAATCCACACCGGCGCTTCGTTGTGTTCAGCCCAGATGCTTGAGGGCGCGACATATCCCAATGTTTTACCAATGCCTGTGCCGGCTTCGGCAATAACAATATGTGGTTCATCTTCATTGTCGCGTGGGCGAAACGCCGCGGTGACAGTTTCGGCATAACGTTGCTGCTGTGGGCGGCGTTCTGATGTTCTGCCAAGCAACATGCCGAGGCGTGTTCGTGTTTCAGCGGCCCCTACGGGTAAATTACCAGGTGGCACTTCGCGTGGTCGATCTTCCCATTCCGGGAGACGTCGCCAAACCTGCATCGCGGCCTTTAGGGCTGATGAATGAGGTGCATCGCCGCCGCCATACGCGCTAAGAACAGATGCGCCCCAGGTCCATCCTGCACGCGCCATGTTCCAGGCGATATCCTTTGCTTCTGGGCTGGTATTCATCAAATCGCGTAACAATTGATCCGCCGCATCAAATAACGATGCGGCAATCTGCTCAGGGGTAGATGGTAATGCGAGGTCTAGGGAGGCGGCAACACCGCGTGGGGTCGGCAGGCAAAAGGCCCCAGGCTTCGCGAATGAAAAAAGTTCTAGGATATCGAAAGATGCGAAGGGGCTAGCGCGCAGTTTCGTCGCGGCGACGCGAGCATGGCACACAACAGGCCTGACGCCATCTCGTAATCGTTTTTGAGTTTCACGGTGAGACAGGGTTTCAATTTCACCATCACGGCTCAACCATAGGGCATCACGGAGTCCGACAACCAAAGCTGGCGCATCTTCAAAGCTTGTTGCTGGGGTTGTCATGTCAGTGGCACTCATTGACTAGTAGTATAGGGTGTCAAAACAAGGATGTCGTGGCCATATCGTCGGTTTCTTCTGGTCTTCGTGCATCTTCGAGGCATAATCAATGTCATTGTCGAGGAGGACTATTTATGACTGATCAAAAAACAAAAATTATTGCCAATCCAAACGCGCCTGAAATATATGCAGATAAGACGACCAGCGTTGCAATTCGCGGCAACGTCGCTCGAATTTCTCTTGCCAGTGACCGCGCTGGCGCCAGCGCCCAGGAGACTGATTCCGTCGTTTCAGGCCACGTGGCATTGTCCGTCCGTGGATTCTTGCAGCTTTATGCTCAAATGCAGAGTGTTGTACGCCAAATGGAAGAAAATGGGCTGTTAAAGCCACCCGTAGCTGCAAAAACAGCCTCTAAGCCGGCGAAAAAGAAACCGGCTGCACGCGGAAAAGCTGCATCTTCAGCCGCAAGCAAGAAAAGCAAGAAAACGTGATAGCACTTATTATTTTCGGTTCTTGAAACTCTCTCCACTTCAGCGTATCGATAGCGCTAACGAAGGTGTTCCGAGCGGAGAATAAAGACTGTGCTAAGACGAAATAAAGGTGGTATCGAGTTCGGCGACCGATTCGTTAAAACCGATGACCCGAAGACAATCTGGGTAGTTTCAGGACGCGGGAGCTCGGTTGCTCCCTTGCCTCATTATCAAGTTGTCCAAGAAGGCTACTATAGCCGGATGCGTACACTTGCTGAGAATGTCCTTTTGGACCCTGATTTCTATCGGCGCGTCACCACTGATAGTTAAAACTTCCTCATTGCGGCTTTTCCGCGACGAAAGCTTATGCGTTCGCTAAGCTACCCCAATGACAGATAAGCCTACACAACGTTCTGAAGATGATCGGCGTGCCGACGGCAAAGTTGCGCGCGGGGATGATCGGCGTAAAGAATCCAAGACGGCTGCGGACGTTTTGGGCTGGGATGGTGCCGACCGTCGCAAGCAAGACCGAAGGGCGGTACAGGAACGCCGCCGTGAAGAACGCCGCGAACAAGATGCAGTTTGGGCAACGGATCTTATCGATGATTTCTTTCCAATGGATGATAAAGCGCAGATTGAGCACGACAAACGGCAAGATGACCGACGGGCACGCGAGCGCCGTGCTGAGGATCGCCGTCAGGCGCAGGTATCTGCTGACGATGTGGAAGGCTGGAACGGCGATGACCGCCGCGAGGACGACCGCCGGGATATAGAGCGCCGTGAACTCGAGCGCCGCATCCGTGCCAGTCAGGTTGCTGACAAAGGCGAAACACCCGGAGTTTAGGCGCTTTCACTGATGAGGTGAAGCTTCTGTCATCTCTGTCATTCTTCTATGGACGTGTTGATTCTTTTTCGGAATCAAACAAGATCTGTCCCAGGTTCATGAAGAACGTTTCTAAGTCTGAACGATCCTTGTTGCGACTCTCACAAGCACTCAACAGAAAAACAGATAAAAGACCTACAATAATCAGACGCATAATAAAAAACGTACCGAATTATACCTCAGGCGTGTAGCCCAAGTTGGGGGCTAACCAACGTTCCACATCAGTGAAATCCATGCCTTTTCGGACTGCATAATCTTCAACCTGGTCCTTGCCGATGCGACCAACGCCGAAGTAAGCACTGTTTGGATGCGCAAAGTAATATCCCGAGACCGCAGCCGCAGGTAGCATGGCAAAGCTTTCTGTTAACTCCATGCCCACATTATCGGTCGCAGCTAGAACATCAAAAAGTATTCCCTTTTCCGTATGATCAGGACATGCCGGATAGCCGGGTGCAGGGCGAATGCCTTGATAGGCTTCCTTGATCAGTGCTGTATTATCGAGGTTTTCAGCTTCATCGTAGCCCCAAAATTCTTTGCGAACGCGTTCATGCATATGCTCAGCGAAAGCTTCGGCAAAGCGGTCGGCCAGTGCTTTGACCATAATCGATGAATAATCATCCCCAGCCGCTTCGTAAGCTTTGGCACGTTCATCAGCACCAATGCCAGCCGTGACGGCGAATGTGCCGATCCAATCACTGATACCGGTGTCTTTTGGTGCGATAAAGTCAGCCAGACACATGTTGGCACGTGTTCCGGTCTTTGGCATTTGTTGGCGCAAGAAATGGAATGTTGCCAACGGTGCATTTTCACCCTCGACCCCATAAAGTTCGACATCGTCTCCAACACTGTTTGCTGGCCAGAAACCGATGACGGCCCGCGCCGCGAACCACTTCTCGTCTATAATTCTTTTGAGCATTTCATCGGCATCGGCCTTGAGTGACCGAGCCACTTCACCGACAACATCATCTTCAAGGATACGCGGGTAAGTTCCAGCAAGATCCCAGGTCCGGAAGAATGGTGTCCAGTCGATGCGTTTGGCAATATCGCCAAGGTCATAGGCATCAAATGTCCTCAACCCTGTAAAGGATGGCGTCGCAGGCGTTGTCGTCGACCAATCAATATCAAAGCGATTGGCACGGGAATCTTCCAGCGAAATGATATTACGCCCACCTGATTTCCCATCATGCTTGGCGCGGATGGCTTCGTATTCTTGAGCAATATCCTCGACCAGCGCTTCCTTGCGTGTGTCCGACAATAGATGGCTCGCAATACCGACGGCACGCGATGCATCAAGTACATGGATGGCAGGACTCTCATAGTTTGGCGAAATCTTTACAGCGGTATGCGCTTTTGACGTCGTCGCGCCGCCAATAAGTAATGGGATAGACATGCCAGCTCGCTGCATTTCGCGACCGACAGTGCACATTTCTTCAAGGCTGGGTGTGATCAGCCCAGAAAGCCCAATGATGTCGGCTTTCTCTTCATTCGCGACTTCAATGATCTTGGTGTAAGGCACCATGACGCCAAGATCGATGACGTCATATCCATTACATTGCAGGACCACGCCGACGATATTCTTGCCGATGTCATGCACGTCACCTTTGACGGTGGCCATGATAATTTTACCTTTGGTAGAGCCTGGCTTTTTTTCAGCATCAAGATAAGGCTCCAGATACGCCACTGATTGCTTCATCACACGGGCTGATTTCACGACTTGAGGCAGGAACATTTTACCGGACCCAAACAAATCACCGACAACGTTCATGCCGTCCATCAATGGGCCTTCGATCACATCGAGAGGCTTATCGAGCGCCTGACGTGCCTCTTCCGTATCTTCAACGATGTATTCAGTGATCCCACGAACAAGGGCGTACTCAAGACGGCGCTCAACAGATTCTTCACGCCACGACAAGTCTTCGACCCGGGACTTGGCGCCCGACTTTGCCTGATCTGCAATTTCAAGTAATCGCTCGGCAGCATCTTCACGGCGGTTAAGGATAACATCTTCAACCCGGTTTCGCAGGTCCGTTGGAATATTTTCATAAACCGTAAGCTGTCCCGCGTTCACAATCGCCATATCAAGGCCGGCGCGTGTCGCGTGATACAGAAACACAGAATGCATGGCTTCACGGACACCATTGTTGCCGCGAAACGAGAACGACATGTTAGACAGGCCACCCGACGTTTTTGCGTGGGGCAGCTGTTCCTTAATAGCGGCGACGGCTTGAATGTAATCTTTTGAGAAGTTATCGTGCTCTTTGATGCCTGTCGCAATTGGGAAAATGTTTGCATCGAATACGATGTCTTCAGGGGCAAAGCCGACTTTCTCGGTCAGTACTTTATAGCAGCGTGTGCAGATTTCGATCATCCGCTCATAGCTGTCGGCCTGACCTTGTTCGTCAAATGCCATCACAACAACGGCAGCACCAAAGCGCAGTGCTTCACGTGCATGTTCGATTAACTCGTCTTCGCCTTCTTTGAGGCTGATTGAGTTTACGATGCTGCGACCTTGCAGACATTTAAGGCCCTCAGTGACGATTTCCCATTTAGAGCTATCAACCATAACAGGGACGCGCGCAATATCAGGTTCGGACGCAATCAAGTTCACGAATGTGCGCATCGCCTCGACGCCATCAAGCATTGCATCGTCCATGTTGATGTCGATAATCTGTGCGCCATTAAGAACTTGCTGGTGGGCTACGTCGACTGCTTCGGCATATTGGCCTTCACGAATAAGGCCTGCGAATTTTGCTGATCCAGCAACGTTGGTCCGTTCGCCGACATTCACGAAGCCAGTTACGTCATCAAGTCGCAATTCTTCAAGGCCAGAAAGACAGGTTGTATAATCGTGTTCGGCCTTTGTGCGGGGCGCATGCTTGGTGACAGCTTTGGCGATGGCCTCAATATGGTCGGGCGTTGTGCCGCAGCACCCGCCAACAACGTTCACAAGACCAGAGCGGGCGAATTCTTCAAGATGTTCAGCCATATGTTCAGGCGTGTCATCATAGTTACCAAAGGCATTTGGCAGGCCTGCGTTTGGATAAACGCTGACATAAGTATCCGAGATATCTGAGATGGCCTTGATGTGAGGACGCATATCTTCGACACCCAAAGCACAGTTAAAGCCAACAGCGAGTGGCTTCACGTGGCGGACTGCATGCCAGAAGGCTTCCGGCGTTTGTCCAGAAAGTGTCCGGCCTGATGCGTCCGTGATAGTGCCTGAAATCATCACTGGCCAACGTCGTCCGACGTCATCGAAATACTTCATGATTGCGTAGATCGCAGCTTTGGCATTCAAGGTGTCGAAAATAGTTTCTACCAGAATAATGTCCGCACCGCCTGCGCATAAGGCTTGTGTGGCTTCGGTATAGATCTCGACAAGTTCATCAAAATAGACGTTACGGAATCCAGGGTCGTTAACGTCGGGCGAAATTGATGCCGTGCGGCTGGTCGGGCCCAAAGCACCTGCAACGAGGCGTGGACGGGAAGGGTCTTTCTTGGTGGCAGCGTCGGCGGCTTCGCGTGCGAGACGCGCAGCCTGATAGTTTAACTCATAAGATAAGTCTTCCATGCCGTAATCAGCTTGCGATACACGGTTCGAGTTAAAAGTATTGGTAGCAACAATATCTGCGCCAGCTTCAATGAAACCTGCGTGAATATCTCGAATAACGTCTGGGCGTGTCAGCGTCAAAAGATCGTTGTTCCCTTTGAGGTCGCTCGGCCAATCGGCGAAGGGTGCGCCGCGGAAATCCTCTTCTTCTAATGTGCGAGCCTGGATCATTGTTCCCATGGCACCATCGAGAATCAGAATACGGTCTTCCAATAGCTTTGTGACTTCTACGGTACGGTCGCCTGCAGGCAAAGGTGGCATGCTATCCATGGATGCCGGTTTTGCGTCGCCTTTAGGGGCGTCAGCTGGGCGTTCGGATGGTGATGTGTGATCGTGATGTGAGCAGCTCATTTTCGTCTCTTTTACTTGTTATTATTGGAAGGCTGCGGGCGCGCGAACGCCCATGACATGACAAATTGCATAGCAAAGATCGGCCTTGTTCATCGTATAGAAATGAAAGGCATTAATTCCATTCGCATGGAGAACACGACACTGTTCGGCAGCAACACTGGCGGCGACAAGCTTTCGCGATTCAGGATCTTCATCCAGTCCTTCAAACAAAGCATGCATCCAGTCCGGTACATTCGTGCCACACATTTTTGCAAACTTTGCTGTTTGTGTGAAATTAGTAACGGGCAGAATACCTGGAACAATGGGAATGGTGATCCCGGCAGCGCGTGCGCGATCGAGGAACCTGAGGAATACCTCTGGATCAAAAAAGAATTGAGTGATGGCGCGGGTGGCGCCCGCATCAATTTTTTTCTTCAGATTGTCTAAGTCCGCCTCTGCGCTTTGAGCTTCTGGATGGCTTTCAGGGTAAGCGGCAACCGATATTTCAAAATTACCAATATTCTTAAGGCCTGTTACCAAGTCAGATGCATAGTCATAACCCCCTGGATGAGGCACGTACTGGCTGGCGTCCGCAGGGGGATCACCTCGTAATGCGACGATATGACGGACACCGGCGTCCCAGTAACTTTGTGCAACAGCATCAACTTCTTCTCGGGTTGCACCGACGCATGTTAAATGGGCGGCTGGCGGCATGGCCGTTTCATTGGCAATGCGGGTCACTGTATTGTGTGTACGTTCTCGGGTTGTGCCACCCGCACCGTATGTCACAGAAACATATGCTGGGTTCAAAGGCTCAAGGCGCTTTATGGCATTCCAAAGCGTTTCAGCTGCAGCATCGCTTTTTGGAGGAAAAAATTCGAACGATACAGAGACATCGTCAGGCAATGGGGCCGCGATCATCATCGCTGGCGATGGCGGGCGTCCGCCACGAGAGACGTTCATGATCCGTGGGTCTCTTTCTGTCGGTGATACGCGATGGATCATAGTGTCAGGTCCTTTTAGCAGCGTCAGATTTCGATGCCGCCCATATAGAGACGGTCAATGGGTCGCCGGCGAGGTGTGTAATTTGATCAAGGTCCAAAGATGCAGCACGAAGCTCAATTTCAATATCCTGATCCGCAAACCCTAATCGACGATGCTGGTGTGCAGTTCGGAGTTCTTCAGCTGCATGCGGTGCAAAATCAGCGATCAGGAGTATGCCGCCAGGACGTAATACGCGAGCGGCCTCAATGACGGCACCCTTTATGTCATCGACATAGTGCAGGACCTGATGAATGAGAATGATATCAAATGTGTCTGCATCGAAAGGCAGTGAGTACAAGTCACCCTGACGTACATGGCAGTGATGTGCGTCTGCTGCTTCGAGTGAGGCGCGCGCAACGGCCAACATTTCACGGGACGCATCAATGCCTTCACCTTGCTCGATGTGCTTTGCGAAATGCAGCAGCATCTCACCGGTGCCGGTACCAATATCTAAAAATGTGCGACTTGGTTTGTCTTGCATTAGGTGTTCAAGAGCTGCGTTAACGTCACGCTGATCGATGTGCATGGCACGGATTTCATTCCAGATCGCAGCGTTTTCACCAAAATACGTATCTGCAGCTTCAGCGCGTTCTTTCTTAACTATTATGAGGCGTTCGTGATCTCGGGACAGGGTAATGTCATCTTCTGGGATGTCTGCGATAAGGGCGTCGACAATACTGCTCACAGCACCTTCGGCGCTAATCCGATAGAATACCCAACTTCCTTCTGGAATGCGGATCAGTGCACCTGCATCCGTTAATAGCTTCAGGTGTCGGGATACGCGTGGCTGACTTTGCCCAAGTATCCGTACGAATTCACTTACCGCAAGATCACCGCCGCTTATGCAAAGCGCTATAATGCGGAGCCGTGTGGGCTCGGCTAAGGCCTTGAGGAGCAGGATCGTGCGGTTCATTATAATATACTTTCATGTTTGAGATGAAACAAAAGATATAAAGATATCTTTATGTCAAGAAAATACTCATGTACCGATCATATTTTTATGATTCTTCGGCTATTCATCATGGAAGAATCAATTCCACGTGAGCTTGTTGCTGAGATGACAGATACACTAGATAAAGTGTTTAGTGACTTGTAAGCTTTTGATTATACGATTCTGAAGAATGTGATGATGGTATTTTTATATGGTATTATCGTTGCTCTGAACGTATCGTCTGGGCGCATTGGTTATTGCGGTGAAATAATTTATCGACCGGAAAAGAAGTTTCTGGGAAGCTTGAGAATAAGAATGATGAAACGACTATACATATTATTTATCGCATTGTTTTTCTTTGCGGCATCGTCAACAGCCGTCATGGCAGAGAGCCTTGAAGAAGGTTCTAGTGAATTCATTCGGGCACTCGAGCACGAAGCAGTGCAATCGCTGACAGATAAAACAAAAGAACGTCCTGTTCGCGTTGCGGCTTTTAGAAAATTATTTGAAGAGAAATTTGCAGTGATGCAGATTGGTCGTTGGACACTAGGCCGGAACTGGCGCCGTGCAAACGAAGATGAGCAACGTGAATTCTTAGAGCTATTTGAAGACCTTATGGTCACGATGTACGTTGATCGCTTTGAGTCATACTCTGGTGAGAAGCTTAAAATCGTAAAGACCACAACTGTCGATGAAAATCGCGCAACAGTTTATACTGAGATCGTTCGGCCTGATGGCGTCGATGGTAAGGCAATCAGCGTATTGTGGCGTGTAGGCCGCAAGGGTGACATATATAAGGTTCTCGACGTGGTGATTGAGGGTGCGTCAATGAGCATCACTTTACAGCGGGAATTTGCATCGATTATTAAGAATAAAGGCAGCGTTGCTGGTTTGATTGAAGAGCTTAGAAAAAAGACCAGCGAACTCAACCCATCTTAAGCGACAGTAACCGCCACACATAATCTGCAACAATATTTCAATTGAGATTCACGAAAAAAATCGGCTAAGCTTTTTGGGCGTGCACAGTCGAGAGTTGTTTAGACTACCGTATTCTGCGGCAAACCCAGGTACTTTTCGACAGAGTGGATGCCATGCAGGAGATCTGCAGGGGTTGCAGTTCCGCAAAGAACGCTGTCGCGAAGGGAGTTTTGTCATGGCAAATGGAACCGTTAAATGGTTCAACCAAACGAAGGGGTATGGATTTATTGAGCCTGAAGATAGCTCGAAAGACGCCTTTGTTCATATTAGCGCCGTCCAACAATCAGGCCTTGCTGCTTTAACAGAGGGCCAAAAAGTAAGCTATGAGCTTATCGAGGGACGTGAAGGAAAGATGGCCGCACAGAATTTGGTAGTTATAGAATAACCTGAATTTATCGCTGCATTTTAGTGTGATTTTGTTCCATCTCTTTACTTTGTCATTTAGACAAAGGGTGTTTGTCGATTTCTTTTTTTACGAGAGCAATATTACGTTGGTTCGCCTTCCAGAAGAAATCAAACAGGTCGCCGACAACAGGGATGGCCCCTACCGTTGCATCGATACCCAGGTTAAAAAGCATTTTGGTAAGGACGGTTTTACGTATGCCCATCTTTTGGGCGCGATGAACAATCCATAAGCCACTTGCGAGCATGGCTGTATCGCCGACGACAGGCACGAGCCCAATTAAGCCATCAAGGCCTACTGAAAACCGTGTGCCCGGAATCCCGACGGCTGTGTCCAATGTATTGGCGAGCTTTTCTATGCGTTGGAGCTCACGTTGTTGTGTTGAATCATCCATGTCAGAAAATATTACAACGGTTGATCAAGTCGGTCGACCTTAGCGATTGCCGGAAACAGTTTCCACCACAGGACCGTGATTCCAACGGTTGCGATGCCACCAAAGAGAACAGCGCCGACAGTACCGATGCCCCCCGCCATAATGCCCGCACGGAAATCGCCCAATTCATTCGACGCATTAATTGATACTGAATTTATAGCACTGACCCTGCCACGCATATTGTCTGGTGTTGCGATCTGGACCAGTGTTTGGCGAACATAAACACTAATCATGTCGCCAGCGCCATAAACAGCAAGAGCGGCGATCGATAACCAAAATGACGTCGATAGACTGAAGACAATAATAGATACGCCAAAGATACCTACGGATATGAACAATGCTGCCCCCATATGCCGGGGCGATGGGATTTGTGTCAGTATTAATCCGACGATCAGTGCGCCAGCACCAGGTGTGGCGCGCATAAGGCCAAGCCCGTCAGGTCCAACATGAAGAATATCGCTGGCGAAAACGGGCAGTAATCCCATCACGCCACCAAACAAAACGGCCATCAGGTCAATTGAAACAGCCCCCAGCACGACCTTGTTATGCCAAACATAACGGAAGCCGCCGACAACGGTCTCGAGGCCGAAAGGTTCAGGCGCGCTGATCTTGAGCCTGCGACTGATCAATGCAGCTGCTGTGCCTGCGATTATGAAGGCGATAATAATGACAAAATAAACACCGTCATCTAGCCATGCAATCAATAGCCCACCGAACGCAGGCCCAAATAGCTGGGCCGCCTTATTCGCTGACGACGATAATGCGACGGCGCGGGGAAATTGTGCCGTGCTCATCAAGTTGGGCAATATTGCCTGACTTGCAGTGTGAAAGAAGGAACGTGCTGCACCATGTAAAACGAGAACAGCCAGAATGGCACCAACGGAAACGTTGTCATACCAAAACAATGCAGCGATCAGTGACACTGCGATGATATGCAAAAAATTACAGAACACCATGATGCGTTTACGCTGGTATCTGTCTGCGACAATGCCAGCCAATAAGAATAAGATAAATGCCGGTGCGAATTGGGCTAATCCAATCAACCCTAGGTCAAATGGATCACTGCTGATCTGATAGACGTGCCAGCCAACCGCCACGGTTAATGCGTGAACACTAACAACATTGAAAGACCTACATATGACGAACAGCAGAAAATCTCTGTTCTTTAAGAGAGGGACATCAGGTTGGGGTGTGTCGGATGGCTCGAGCATAATTACTTTTTAACCTAGGTATCGCTTCAAGGGTAGCTTTGGCCTGTGAAAAGCGGTGAGAATATTCTTCCTGCATGGAGAGATTTTGAACTCGAAGATTTGTCATTGTGGTGGGGGCGCTTGTCATTGGCAACAATCCAACAAGACCTGCTTGTGCGCCGTTATGGACAAAATAGCTTAGAGCGTGGGATTAGCCGGTTGTAATCGCATTCAATGCCAGATGAACAACGACGGCCCCCAAGAAAACGGAAATCACCATGAATTTATTAGCGAGTGCATGGGCGCCGTCGACAAAGCCAGCGATAAAAATCAGTCCTAGATAGGTCATAAGTGTCGCGCCAACAGTTTTCCATTGATGTCCTTTTATGAACCGCAATGTTTCTGTCGATTCTGCATACAACATACGTGCTTCAGCGTGGGTCATTTCGTCGAGGGATGACGGCTCAAGCTCAAACCGCTTTCGCGTTGGCTTTTCCTCGGGATCGGTATTGGTACCTTCTTCTGACGCCATATCGATGATCCTTTATGTTAATGGCCTATCAACAGAGGCCTGATTGTAACATTAACCACCGAAAAGGTTAAGGATACCTTCCGGGCAGGCTGAGGGCGCCATTATAAGAAAACGGCTTGTATTTTAGAGGCTTCACCCTACGTTTCTGTTACACGCCAACCAAAAGGGCACAAATAATGAGTAATCCTATTACGCTTGAAGTTTTCTCAGATTACGTGTGTCCCTGGTGTTATCTTGGTGATAATCGGGTCAAAAAGCTCAAGGAAAATTATGATATCAATGTTAAATTGATACATTTTCCACTTCATCCAGATACTCCTCAAGAGGGCAGAGCTCTGATGGACCTGTTTTCATGTGGGCCAGAAGAAATTCAGATTAAGAACATGCGCATGCATGGCCTCATGGAAGCTGATGGCCTTCCATTTAAAGACCGCAGCCACACATATAATAGCCGCATGGCCCAAGAGGTTGGGTCATGGGCTGATACACAGCCTGGTGGCGAGAAAATACATGATAAGTTTTACAAGGCATATTTCGTCGATCGCCGTAACATCGGTGACGCTGATGTGATTCTGGACGTCGTGAAGTCTGTTGGTCTTGACGAAACAGCGACCAAAGCTGTGATTGATGACCGTAGTTTCAAGGATGTCGTTGATGCCGATTGGGCGAAGTCGCACAGTTATGGCGTAACGGGCGTGCCGACGTTTGTGAGTGAAGGTCAGGGTGTTGTGGGTGCTCAACCATATGAAGCATTGGTTGAGTTTGTGACTTCGTTAGGCGCGAAGCCCCGCTCATAGGCGTTTCAGGTACTTTATTTAATCTTCGTTATCATCTGCGGGGCGGTTGGCGTGGTCATCCATGAACGCTTCGAGATCTTTGACTGAAACACGCCAGTCACGTCCCATTTTAATCGCCCGTAAGTCGCCATCACGTATCCATGCTCGGACTGTGCTTTCGCGCATCTTAAGCAGGTTAGCAATTTCATGAACAGTGAGCATTGGTTTGGATAGCATTGGCATTTTTCCGGTGTGTGCTTTATTCTCAAATTAATGGAAGTTTATATAATTTTATATTTGTTTATAAACATTACAAGTATTACATATCTGTTTATAGCTTAATATATATAAGGTTTATCTCATGCCTAATAGTTCTTCATCGGCCACAGGCTTCCAGAAATTTTTCAGCATGATGCTGCGCCAGGTGTAATATTATTTCTAGCGGTAATTCTGGCGCTGGTTCTAGATAACTCATCGCTGGCCTGGCTCTATGATGGTCTTTTAGAGACGCCAATGAAGTTGCAGATTGGCGCGCTTATTATCGCAAAGCCTTTGCTGCTGTGGATTAACGATGGCCTTATGGCAATCTTCTTCTTCTTTGTGGCACTTGAGATTAAACGAGAATTAATGGACGGGCATTTATCTGATCCAAGAGAAGCTGCGTTACCAGCTATTGCTGTCGTTGGTGGTATGGCGATGCCTGCACTTGTTTTTGTCTTTTTCAACTGGAGCTCGCCCGAAGAAATGCGTGGCTGGGCAATTCCAGCTGCAACGGACATTGCTTTTGCGTTGGGCGTTCTTGCCTTGTTGGAGCCACTACCTTTGGGTATTGCACTTGGATTATTCGTTGGTAAACAGCTCGGCGTCTTCGGCTTTGCATGGATTGCAATCAAAACGAACGTATGTCGGCTTCCGAAGGGGAGTAACTCTAAGCACATCTACGGCGTCGCATTGCTCACGGGTATTGGATTTACCATGAGCTTGTTCATTGGAACCCTGGCGTTTGATGACCCAGAGCATGCACGTGCTGTTCGAATTGGTGTACTTTCGGGTAGTATCGTCTCGGGTGTTGTTGGATACTTGATCTTACGATTTGCGGGGAGAAGCTCCGCTGAAACAGGTACGGCCTCCTCAGCAGCGTGATCCGCATAGGATAAATACGGCATGGAAGCGTTTGTTCAGATTGCGATTGAGAATCTGACATCTCCGATGGTGTTGTTCTTCGCGCTGGGTTTCATTGCGGCCCTTGTGCGTGTTGATCTGACGTTGCCGCAACCGGTGGCAAAAACGGTAGCACTTTACCTGATGATCGCCATTGGTTTTAAAGGCGGCGTCGGCATGACGGAAAGTGGCGCTGGGCTTGGCGCAATCATGCCCATCGTTGTTGGAATTGCACTGAGTGCGCTGCTTCCATTCATTGGCTATCGATTGCTTCGAATGACGAGTGGCCTCGTTCAGGTTGATGCAGCTGCCGTTGCGGCCCATTACGGTTCTATAAGTATTGTCACGTTTCTAACAGCATCTCAGGTGTTAACCGACCGTGGTGACAGCGCCGAAGGATATTTGGTTGCGATTGCCGCAGCGATGGAGGCGCCCGCAATTGTTGCTGGTCTCTGGATTGCGTCACATCAAAGCTGGGGCAACGAGTGGAAAAGGTGAACCGAGAGCCTTGTCTATGCGAGAGGCGGTCCTCAACGGATCTATCGTCGCTTTGTTGGGGGTGTTCGCGATTGGCTGGATGACAGGGTCAGACGGATTGTCTGATGTGAAGCCATTTATTGTTGATCCATTCAAAGGCGTATTGTGTCTGTTCTTACTTGATATGGGTGCCGTTGCTGGGCGTGGTTTGGCTCAAAATCGACGTGCGCTTGATAAGGGTACGATACTCTTTGGATTGTACATGCCACTTATTGGTGCGGGATTGATGATGCTGGCGGTCTGGCCACTCGATATGTCGATTGCAGGTAAGGCTTTAATGATGGTGTTGTCAGCTTCGGCTTCATACATCGCCGTACCTGCGGCTATGCGCTTGGCACTTCCTGAGGCAAACCCATCTATTTACGTCACTTTATCGCTTGGTGTGACGTTCCCATTTAATGTAATTGTCGGTATTCCACTCTATGTCGCGATTGCGGACTGGTTATTCTAAAATGAATGTTGAGGAATAAAGCCTATGCAAACATACCGTAAGAACCGCGTAGAAATAGTTATTGAACAAGCTTTGGTGCCAAGTCTGACAGAACTTCTTGATGCTCAAGAAGGCGTCAGAGGTTTCACCGTTGTGCCAGTTCATGCTGGGAGTGGTGCACACGGCGTCTGGTCTCGAGACGGACAAATCAGTGATGCAGATGGCATGTATGTGGTGATGTGTATTATTGATATTCAATTTAAAGATGCTGTTCTTGATGCAGTGTTCCCATTTGTAGAGCGTCGGTCTGGATTTATTACAATTTCCGAAGTGGATGTTGTCCGCCCAGATCGATTTTAGCAGGCTAGTATTCTTGTAAATAACGTGGCTCACACTCTTGTATAATTAACCACATATTTATCGAGTGTGATCAGGCTGATGCTTTAATGTAGAGATTAGATGTCGATGACACAGAAATAGAGATGTTTACATAAATTGCAAAATATCCCGATTTCCGACGTTTTAACGCCAGCGATACAAGGGTTTCAGGACTATTGGAACGAACGCTACGGAGATTCTTTTGCGCCGTCGTGGCGTGATATTCATTTGGATGAACTCGATCCAAAAACAATCCCTTACATCGTGGTTGCGGATGTAAAGCGAAACCCTCTTGATTTTATTATGCGCTTTTGGGGTACGGAACACGTTATCCGAAAAGGTTTTGATAAGACGGGGGAATCCATTCAGCAAAAGCTAAATTTTCGTGGGAAGGTAGGATGGAGTGAATATGTATGGGTTATTGAGAATAAAAACCTATGGCATCGAAAGGGATGGTTAACCTGGATGATTTTGGTGAGCTCGTGCCCTTCGAACAATCGTTGGTACGTTTTCCATTAACGAATGATGGGATTGATGTTCATCACGTTATATCAATCGCTGCTTGGGCTGATAGTCGTTGGGAATAGATGATTTCCTGGGAATCTTTGTCGCCGTGTTTCAAAACGCATTCGGGTGAGATACGAGAATAATCTCGAACCCCACCCGATGACGATTTGTTTTCTTATCCGAGACTTAAGGTTAAATAGCCTTAAATCTTAACACCGATACCACCATCAAAATCGCTGGCGTCATGACGTTCATGTAACTGCTCATTTTTTTCACCGATTGAGCGATTGACGGCACGCCCACGGATTACGGTTTCCCGTTGTCCGATTTCACGGGTCCAGCGCTGCATATTTTTATAAGAATCAACATCGAGGAACTTACCCGCATTGTATTGCTTGCCCAGGCAAAGTACGCCGTACCATGGCCAAATAGCGATGTCTGCAATGGTGTATTCATCTCCGATCATATAGCGATTATCGGCAAGATGCTTGTCGAGCACGTCCAGTTGACGTTTGGTTTCCATCGTAAACCGGTTGATTGGGTACTCATATGGCTCAGGCGCGTAGTGATAAAAATGACCAAAGCCACCACCTAGATAAGGCGCACTCCCCATCTGCCAGAACAACCAAGACAAACATTCGCTACGGGCAGCTAATTCCTTAGGTAAAAACGCATCAAACTTCTCGGCCAGATACATCAAGATCGCGCCAGACTCGAACACGTGCGTTGGTGTTTCTGTGCTCCGGTCAAGGAGGGCTGGAATTTTCGAATTTGGATTAATGCCAACGAAACCACTGCCGAACTGATCGCCGTCGCCAATTTCAATCATGTGCGCGTCGTACTCGGCACCTTCATGACCTAGGGCCAATAGCTCTTCGAGCATGATGGTGACTTTAACGCCGTTTGGTGTCCCTTTGGAATGAAGCTGCAAAGGGTGTTTGCCAACCGGCAATTCCTTTTCGTGGGTTGCACCTGAGATCGGACGGTTAATGTTTGCGAACTTGCCACCGTTCTCGGAATCCCATGTCCAGACTTCGGGGGGTGTGTAAGTCAATGAATCGCTCATACTAGAATCCTCATAAATTTAGCTGCTACCTTTTGATGGTAACTTGTTAAGCCATACATGGGGAGTGAAGAGACAATCGTCCAGATATTTGTATGTGATCACGCCAAAGTGACGATCCAATTTTCTGGTATAGATGACGGATTTGCCTCGCGATGAACGAATATCAGTTGCGTATATTTGTGATCAGCTCACGTGCGTCATTTCATTTAGCATAAAATTTGCGATGGCACCTTCCGTGGCAGACATATAGTCACTGAGGTGCTGCGCGCTCATGTGGGCCTGCCACAATTCGCGGGACTCCCAGTTTTCGTAAAACATGAAATGTGCAGGATTGTCATTATCCTGATGCAGATCATATTGAATGCAGCCGGCCTCAGCGCGGGTGATCGGAATAAGCTTTTCTAGCTCGGCTTTAACCAGGTCGATTTTACCCGGTGCGGCCTTGATATTGGCGACGATGGTGAGTTTAGACATAAGCGTCTCCTATTTAATACGTGGCTTAATCGAAGCCGTTAATGACGATCTTGCCTTGGGCTTTGCCTGTTTCGATCAACCGCTGTGCTTCGCGCAAGTTTGTCGTATTGATTGGTGATAGCGCGGCTGTCATGGGCGGGATCAACGGTTGGGAATATACCGCGCGGAAAATTGATGGCGGCGCTATGATTACGGTGATCGTTCCGCCGCAGGACAAGGCCAAGATCAAAGCTCTTGGTTTTTTTGGTATGAAGGCCTCCGGCTCCCACCACCAGGCACACCACTGGATGATGGCATCGGGCCATAATCCACACAGGTGATAAGCAGTTAGAATTACCAGGTAAGCTGTTCAAAAAATATCTGAGTCGGGTCAGAAGCGGACGTTACGGTTTAAAGATCTTGAGACGCTATTCCCGGCCTAGCGCGTAAGAGGCTTGTACTTGATGCGGTGTGGCTCGAGGGCGTCTTCGCCGAGGCGGTGTTTCTTGTCGGCTTCGTAGTCCTCGTAGTTGCCTTCAAACCATTCCACGTGGCTGTCGCCTTCGAAGGCGAGGATGTGTGTTGCCAAGCGGTCGAGGAACCAGCGATCGTGTGACGTGATCAGGACGCAACCGGCGAACTCGGCGATCGCTTCTTCGAGGGCGCGGAGTGTGTCGATGTCCAGGTCGTTGGTTGGTTCGTCGAGCATCAGAACGTTGGCGCCGGACTTCAACATGTTGGCGAGGTGCACGCGGTTACGCTCTCCACCGGATAGCTGGCCAACTTTCTTTTGTTGATCGCCACCCTTAAAATTGAACTGAGCGACGTAGGCGCGCGACATCATCTTGCGCTTGCCGAGGTCGATTTCGTCGAGACCGCCAGATACTTCTTCCCATACGGATTTATTCGGATCCAAGGAGTCACGGCTTTGATCAACATAGCCAAGCTTAACGGTATCGCCGACGCGGATTTCGCCGCCGTCTGGCTTGTCCTGTTCGGTAATCATGCGGAATAAGGTCGTCTTGCCGGCACCGTTCGGGCCGATGATGCCGACGATGGCACCGGGTGGAATTTTGAAGGACAAACCTTCGACAAGTAACCGGTCGCCAAATGCTTTGCTGATATCATTGGCTTCAATCACAAGGCCGCCCAAACGTGGGGCTGCCGGGATAACGATCTGTGATGAACCAGGTGCAATGTCCTGTGATTTTGTGAGCAAATCCTCGTATGCGGTGATCCGGGCCTTGGATTTTGCCTGACGGGCACGGGGGCTCTGTCTGATCCATTCGAGTTCCTCGCCGAGGGTGCGTTGACGTGCGGACTCTTCGCGCTCTTCCTGGGCAAGACGCTTTTGTTTCTGCTCAAGCCATGAGGAATAGTTACCTTCATAAGGGATGCCGCGACCGCGGTCGATTTCCAAAATCCAGCCTGTGACGTTGTCGAGGAAGTACCGGTCGTGCGTGACCATAACCACGGTGCCTTCGTAGTCTTTGAGATGGCGCTGAAGCCATGCCACAGATTCTGCATCCAGGTGGTTTGTTGGTTCGTCGAGGAGCAGCATTTCAGGCTTTTGTAAAAGCAACCGACAAAGCGCGACGCGACGGCGTTCACCACCAGACAGCTTTTCGACGCTGCTGTCGGCAGGCGGGCAACGCAGGGCATCCATCGCAATGCTGATAGTACGGTCCAGATCCCAGCCATCAACGGCATCGATCTGCTCTTGAAGTTCGGCCTGCTCAGCAATGACGGCATTCATCTCGTCATCTTCCATCGGCTCAGCAAACTTGGCGCTGATTTCGTTGAAACGGTCGAGTAGGTCCTTAACGCCGCCCAAACCATCAGTAACGTTCTCTTCAACGGTTTTCGTTGGGTCGAGGTGAGGTTCCTGCTCTAGATAACCAACGCGAACACCTTTGGCGGCCCAGGCTTCACCTGTGATATCCGTATCAAGGCCAGCCATGACTTTCATTAATGTGGATTTACCAGCACCGTTCTGACCGAGGACACCAATCTTGGCATCAGGCATAAAAGAGAGGGTGATATTCTTGAGGATTTCTTTGCCGCCTGGGAATGTCTTTGAGACACCCTTCATGACATATGAATACTGGTAACTGGCCATTGTTCGCTCCGCGCCTGAATTGCGTAAATCTGTTGGCCGTTATGTATCTCAGGCGGCTCGTTCTGGCAATGTTTGAGGTCGTTTTGCTAAATATTTGATGATGCTTTGGTGTCGCGTCGTCGCGCATGCTACACATAGTTTAATGAATGATATGTGGATGTGACATGGAACTTAGTGCAAATTTACTGCAGCTCTATCGACACCTTTTGGCGAGCTATTGGTGCATTCCGGCTGCGTTTTTACTCGCGTCTATTGCTCTCGCATTGGTGATAATAGGTATAGACCATAATTCTGCGAGCGATATGAGTTCGGGTCTCTTTGCCTTCCATCCGATTGAAACGGACACAGCACGCGTCGTTTTGTCCATGATCGTGGGGTCTATTATCGGTGTCGCGGGCGTGGTCTTTTCAATAACGATGGTCGCAGTGTCATTCGCAAGTGGGACATTCGGTCCAAGGCTCATTGGAAACTTAATGCGAGACCGAGGCAGCCAGGTCAGCCTCGGGTTTTTTATTGGAACATTCATTTATTCGCTGATCGTTCTGCGTTTCGTGCGGGGGAGCGATCCTTTGGTATCTGAGAGTGTGTCTGCTTTGGCGTATGTATCGATTGGGACGTCGATTGGATTGGCGGTCTGCTGCATGGGGGTTTTGATCTATTTCATTCACCATGTCCCCGAAACGATCAACATAGAACGGATCATCGCAAATTTAGGTTGCGCCTTGAAGATGGGGATCGAGAACCGTTTTCCAGACCGTTCAGATGACCATGTGGTGCTTTGTACAGAAACAGAAAATGGATCGACAGTGTTGATGAGGATGACGCAACAAAGATTGTGCTGGATTCCAACGGATACATCCACGCCCTTGATATAGACACACTTGTTAAGTTGGCGGGTAAGCATGATTTACAGATTGAGATCATGCAGCGACCCGGGGCATTTGTGACCGTTGGAAAGCCTGTCATGTCCGTTTGGACGGATAGGTCTCTTAGCGAAGAAACGCTTTGCTCATTAAATGCATGTTTTGCGACAGGTATCTCGCCGACAGTTAATCAAAATATTAAGTTTGTCGCGGATCAGCTTGTTGAGATCATTGCACGGGCATTGTCACCAGGTGTGAACGATCCATATACAGCGATTACATGCGTCAATTGGCTGCAAGTGGGTATTCTGCATTTTGCCAAGCATGAAAGTTTAAATGACTCGTTCAATCGTTCTGATCGAGTGTATTCGAAACCGTTCTTGTTCAAAGATTTTGTAGATGCAGTATTTAAGAAGGCTACACCTTATACAGTGACAGATATAAATGTGATACAGCATACGCATGAATGTTTGTCTTTGATTGCGGATACACTGCCCGTTGGTGGAAATCGGGATGTTATCGAACAGACGATCCGTGATTTGAAAGCGTCTTCATAATCCAGCAAAACGCTGCAATCACGACAATACATGGCAATATTAAACTTAAATTTTGACCAAGTGTCCAAGCGCTCATGCCATCCCAAAGACTCCAGGTAACGGGTATAACCAGCAGCCATAAAGCAAAACGCTGTGGCATTAAAAACAATACGCCAAGTGTGAGTGCGGCTGTTGGCATTGGCATCACGCCAGGTATCTCGGCGTATGTGATCGGTGCATTCATTGCCGTTAAAAGCAGTGGGTGGAGTACCGCAGCACTTATAATCAAACCAATCCCTGCCCAAACCCATACCCTGTGTTGGGGTTTAACAAATTGACCCCGCGTCCAAAAAGTCCATAAAGCGATCGCCACACCTTGGATGATAAATGCATAGCCGAAGTAGTGTGCCGCCCTGTTGATCGTTGCGTAGGTCGTGATATGAAAATGGACACCGTACCAAATCCAGAACACGGCCAGGATCATGAAGGCGACATTATTCGCACCGCCGCGACGCGCCAAGCCAATAACACTTAAGCAAAGCACCACAACGAAAACCTGCAATGGCCAGAGGCTTAGATTGTGATCAGAGATGATAGCATTGTAGACATCGGTAGAATAAGGGATCAGCCGATCCATGATCTTAAAGACTTTGAACGTAATCGAGCATGCGTTGGCGATCTTTGATATCTGGCAGGCGGGTCTGCAACACGTTCATGTTCTCTTTCATATGCTCAACTTTAGACGTCGCAGGTATCGCACAGGTCACTGCAGGATGGGAGACAACAAACTTAAGTAGATATTGCGCCCAACTCGTGATCCCATATTCAGAGGCCCATGTCGGAAGGGGCTTTCCTTCAAAGCGGTTGGTCAAAGTGCCACGCTGAAACGGCCGATTGATGATCACGGCAATGCCCTTGTCGGCGGCGAGTGGCAAAAGACGGTCTTCGGCATCCCTGTCTTCAACATTATAAGTGAATTGCACAAAATCGATATCCTGGGTCTCCATAGTGCGCGCCATCTCAGAGTGTCTGGAGCCATGCGATGTCGTTATGCCGATGTATCGAATTTGGCCAGCTGCCCGGCGCTCTCTGAGCGTATCCAGATGTTCTTCCCAGTTCAGCAACTTATGGACCTGGAACAGATCAAACTTCTTCAAACCCCATAAACGAAATGAATCATTGATTTGGCTGCGTCCTTCATCTTTAGACGATGTCCAGATTTTGGTGGCGGAAAGCATGCCCTGAGTATTGGAAAGCTTCGCTAGACTGTATCCCATGACATCTTCGGCAGACCCATACATTGGTGACGAGTCGATCATGCCGCCGCCTAAATCAAAGAACGTTTTCAAAACATCGGTTCGCTGATCCCTAAGCGAAATATTGTCACCAACATTAAATGTAACCCACGTGCCCATGCCAATCGCGGGGATGAGCTCTCCGGATTTAGGGATTGGCCTGCGGAGCAATGTTGGAGTTGCCAGGGCCTTTGTTGTGCCCGTTGCGAATAAAGCGGATGAAGCTGCGGCTAGTTTTATAAATGTGCGTCGGGACTGTTGTTTCATAAGATACATTCTTTATGTAAAGCTGCCTTGATTTGCGCCATGTCCACCGTCTACCGTCACCACGGATCCGTTGACAAAGTTTGCACGCTCGGACGCCATAAAGACAACGACGTTGGCGACTTCCTGCACTGTTGCAGCACGACCTAATGGTAAGTTTGAAAGATAGCTCTGCCAACGATCGGGATCACCGTGTTCGGCTTCGGCACGGGTGCGCATCAATCCAACAAGGCGCTCAGTTTCAACGGGGCCCGGCGATACAGAAACAACACGTACGCCATCATTCAGGCTTCTCCCGCCAAGGGCCCGGGTGAACGCATTCAAAGATGCATTGCCTGCAGTCCCTGCTATATAATTCGCATCCGTACGGTCAGCAGCAAGGCCCGTGATATTTACAATGGTGCCATGGCCTCGTGACTTCATTTCGGCGTAAAAAGCGCGGCACATATTGATGTAGCCAAAAACCTTGAGGTCCCATGCATCGCGCCAGCGTTCTTCCGTCACAGCCTGTAAATCACCAGCAGGAATAGCACCTGCGTTATTCACAAGGATGTCTGGAAGGGGTAGCGCCGCAATGAGTGTATCAATCGCGCCTGGTTTGCTTAAGTCAGCAGCATAGATGCTGACGTTAGCACCGGTTTCGGTACAAATTTTTTCAGCAGTCTTGGTCAGTTCAGCTTCAGTGCGACTGATGATGGTGACATCGCACCCCTCGGCAGCCAAACCCATGGCGACGCCTGCGCCAATGCCTTTGGAGCCACCTGTGATGATCGCTGATTTGTCTTTGAGATGCAGGTCCATTTTTATGTAGCTCCAATTAATTTTGACGATGCCAATAACTTATCCCTATCTTGTAGGCCAAGCTATTCCCATCTGTAGATAGTCATCAATCAGGAGAAATTAAATGGAAAATGTCGACGCGCTCGCACGCGAGATCAAAGTATTGGTTTTCGATCAGTACGGTACAGTTGTTGATATGCAGCAAGGCCTGGTTGATGCGGTTTCAACTTTTCTAAAGGATAAAGGCTGGGATGGAGAACCACACCGGTTCGTCACATGGTGGCGGCGTACGCATTATGAGAACTCAATGATTGATGCATTATGTGACCGTGGGCATACGCCATATCGCCAAATCGGGCACAGAGCGGTGTCATTTGTGATGGATCGCTGCGAGATTTCATACTCACAAGATGAGGTCTGCTGGCTGGTTAGTCAGATCGAGAAATTGAAACCGTTTCCCGATGTTGTCGAAGCCTTGCAGAAACTGCGCGATGGTGGATACAAGCTCGCTATTCTATCGAACGGCGACCGGGATATGCTGGAAGCGGCCAAGCCACATATTGGTTTCCCATTTGATCATACAACCTCTGTGCAAGATGCAGGTTATTTCAAACCTCATTGGAAAACCTATGCAACAGTGGAAGAGCAACTGAACGTCGACAGATCAAGCTGCTTGTTCGTTGCTAACCATGCGTTCGACTGTCATGGGGCAAAATCTTACGGTATGCGGACGGCGTTCATTGATCGTCGCAAGCGACCATTTGGAGAAACGCCGCACCAACCGGATCTCATCGTATCGAACTTTAAGGAACTCGCGGACGCGTTAGTTTCAGATTAAGCGATATTTGATGAGGGTGCGGTAGGCCTCGGATATTAAGCGATGAATGAATTTACGGAATGATTGAGATCTTAACTGCCGCCCTCGAATAACACCTAATGCAATTCTTTCATGATAATGATGAGTACCGTCAGCTAAGGGAGTTCCTTGGCTGACGGCATCATGCATGTCGTTTGTTCGTATGGAGCCGATAGTGCTCATGTGTAAAATGGTGAGCGCATGTCACGACTCATTTCTACCGTTATCTACGCATCAAAAACGCGGGTAATGAACGCTGAATTCAACGACGCTGCGACTTTGGGGAAGCTGTGAAGTGCAAATTCTTGTGCATTCTCAACATTATCAAAGGCATCAAAGCCGCCTAAAGTATGCGTATTGTGTCACTCAGCCACGTTTTGCCGATGAGGCCCGGAGCTGTTTTAAGTTTTGTATTGCGATCCTGCCAGGGGAATTTATCGATAGGAACGCTCGTCTGGAGCTCGGTATAAACAAATGCGCCAGGTGCTTGGCTTGATACAGTGTCATAGTGGACAGAGTTTATGTCACGGCTGGCATCCGCTGTGACAGTTCCATCAAAAATGCGGGTCATCTGTGCAACGCCAAAGTTTGTTGCTTCGCCTGGGAAGTATCCTGTCACAAATTTTTGAGCACTTTCCAAATCGTCGAATTCATATAAATCACCAAGTGAATTTGTACCGTAACCTTGCAACCAGGTTTTGTTATTGAATCCTGGGTGCGTCTTGATGGCATCATTTATATCAGTCCAAGGGGCATCTGCGATGGGCAAAGAGATTTGCAGTTCAGTGTAGACAAAAGATTTAGGCATTGAGTTTCCTATCATCGAGTAATTAATACTTGCATTATGCAAGTTAAATTATGTGTACAATTATTAGATTGCAATTTGCAAGTTATTGTATTATAAATTTTACATGAGCAAACAAACGAAGAAGCATTTAGGCGGGTGTCCTGTCGCATACGGTACGGATATTTTTGGTGATCGATGGACCTTATTGGTAATTCGAGACATGATTTTGCATGGAAAAAAGCGATACGGTGTCTTGCTTGATGCAGAAGAAAAAATAGCTACCAATATCCTCGCGGATCGTCTTAAGCATCTTGAGGCTGTGGGCGTAGTTAATAAGGCACAAGACCCTGAAAATCGGCGCAGCTATATCTACTCATTGACTCAAAAAGGCCTCGCGCTGACCCCGATCATTCTTGAGATTGTTCGTTGGAGCGGTAGCCACTTGAAAATGAACAAATCCCGTAGGGAACTTCTCAAACGTATCGATACTGACCGAAATGGATTTATTGCAGAAATTTATGCCCGGGAAAACAAATCGCCACCAAAGTTAGCGATATAAAGTACTCATTTTTAAAAATGCAGTTGTGCTGACTTGGCAGTCTTCATAGACTGCGTGTCCTTTCGAATTTACTATCAGGACAAATAGCATGACGACAGTTGGATACATTGGCCTTGGGCGAATGGGCGGCGGGATGGCGCTCAATCTCGCGAAATCAGTTTCACCTGTTTACGTGTTTGATCCGATCAGCGAAGCCATGAAGCCACTTTTGGACGCTGGTGCTATTGCGTGTGACAGTGCTGCGGATATCGCCAAGAAATGTGACCTAATCTTTATGTGCCTGCCGTTTGCACCGGAAGTGCGCGCCGTCATGTTTGGACCAGACGGTATTCATAACGCACGCCGAAATGAATTGACCATCGTAGACACCACGACACTTGATCGCACAGACGCCATCGCGATTTGCAAAGAGGCAGCGGAAGTAGGCATTACGTATTGGGATTGCCCTATTTCAGGCATGCCATTCCGTGCATACGATGGCACGTTAACGATGATGTTCGGTGGTTCGGCTGAGGGATTTGCTTTTGCGAAGCCTTATCTTGATCATATGGGTGAGCATATAATTCATGCCGGACCAGTAGGTTGTGGGCAGGCGATGAAAGCGCTCAATAATATCGTCTATGATATCAATATCGCAGCTATTTCTGAAGTCATTCCATTAGCACTTGCCGTCGGTCTGGATGCTGATCTTGTGGCTGAACTGATGACGACAGGAAGTTCGAAAAGTTTTGCATCAGAGTATTTCGTGCCGCGCATGATGGACCGTGCATTCCATACGGATTTCGCAATGGAAGATGCCTATAAAGATATCATCAACGTGCAACGCATGCGAGATGAGACGGGGGCTTCAATCCCGGTCGTCGACGCCATGGTCAAAAGCTATCAATCTGCAATGGACGCAGGGTTTGGCCGTGAACCAAAGAGCGCGATGATTAAAGTCTATGAAGAAAAACTTGGCGTTAAATTCACAAGACCAGATGCAAAAGATTAAGTTTTGCCATCGTGCTTAGCTCATATTTCGCACGATATCTGCAAGCGTTTCGGCACGTCGGATCAATGTTAACTCAAGACCGCTGACTGTGGTTTCTGCGCTATAAACTGCGACCCGGGGCAGGCTGTTATAATCGTAATGGTTGTTAAAGTAATATGCGCCTGTGTCGAAGACGACGACGTAATCGTTTGGTTCCATCTTTGGTAATAATGCATCTTTAGTGATCAAGTCATCTGTAAAGCAACAAAACCCAGCAACGTCTGTTTGGACAGGGTTGTCAGATCGTTCTTCGCCATCTGGTGAAAAGCCAGCGACGCGGATCGGCCAGTACTGCGGTAAGAACGCGGTGCGGGTTGTCACTTGCGCACCCGCATGGGTAATTACGATATGCCGCCCCCCACTTTCTTTGGTGTGCTAAACGCGTGTAATGATAAAGCCGTTCTTTGCCGCGATGGAGCGGCCAAATTCAGTCTTCACCTGATACTTATCGGTGAACAAGACTGGGACCTTGGCACGCAAGACGTCAGCATAATCTTTGAATGTTGGCTTCATTTCTTCTGATTTAAAGTTAACCGGTAGGCCGCCACCAATATCAATACGCTCAATCTGTTGTGACCCGCGTGCTGAATTCACCTCTTCGGCAAACTCTAAAATTACGGCAATACCCGTTGCCATAAGTTCGAGCGGGCAGCCCTGCGAGCCTGTATGAGTATGGATTGATGTTAGCCATGGTCGTTAAGCATAAATATCAAGAAGCCGTTCGCGATTGTTACCGTCGACTATAGGCTTCTTGGATTTTCACTGCTCGTTGCGAATGACGGAGTTGGTTCTGCACAGGACTTTCAGAAACAATTGGAAGCATTAGGCAGAGGTGACCTCGTAACTGCTTTGAGTAAAATTCGTGCATCAGCAGAGCAAGGAGATGCAGATGCACAGGCACTTCTTGGGGCGATGTACGTCAATGGTAAAGGTGTTACGCAAGACTACAAAGAAGCAGTGAAGTGGTATCGAAAGGCAGCTTAACAAGGGGATGCGAATGCGCAGGGCAATCTAGGTGTGATGTACGTTAAGGGTCAGGGCGTCTTACAAGATAATGTTTTTGCACATATGTGGTTCAACATTGCAGCTTCAACTGGATATGCGAATGCAGTGAAGAACAGAGATATTATAGCGAAGGTTATGACACCATCGCAAATGGAAGAAGCACAAAAGCTGGTACGAGAGTGTGTGAAGAAGAACTACAAAGGGTGCTAATGGTGCATTTGTAGCAATGAAGAACGATTGGGATAACCTTGGTTATACTTTTGCTATTTTGTTCTGCAGCTAATTTCTCTGAGTAATATTCAACGTCGGTGAAATACATAATGCGACACCCCAGCCCCCTGCCTACCCCCTCTGTATTAGCCAAGTTATCACTTATGCCTACACAGCCTTAACAGGGTTCACACCTGAGAATAGGGTGATTTAATTGATGTGTTTGTGGGGATATGGTGGGGTAAATAAATAGGTCTTACCAGAATTAACTGCTAAGTCCTTGAAATTATTGGTGGAGCCAGACGGAATCGAACCGACGACCTCTACAATGCCATTGTAGCGCTCTCCCAACTGAGCTATGGCCCCACATGTTTCGTCAAACGCGATTGGTTTGGGCACCAACTCAATGACAAACGGACCATACGAATGCTCAACCGGCCTATCAAGCTAAAAATATCCAACAACCAAACCAGACATCCAACTCATGGAAGTATCGGCAGTCAATCTACCGATACCTTAGCCACGTTGTTTAGTTGTCGTCTTTTTCGACTTCGATGTACTCTTTGACTTCAGCGACATCATCATCGTCGTCATCAAGATCTGATGTATCTTCAATGAGATCATCATCGTCATCGTCGTCGAGAAGAGCATCTACGTCATCGTCATCGTCAGAAACTTTTTTGACAACTTTCTTTGGCTTCGGCGCCTCAGCTGGCGTGCGTCGAGGTTTCAGCACGGGCTGAATTTCGACTGTCGCTTCGCATTTTGGACAGGTCGCAGGTTCTTTATTTAGATTGTAGAAACGCGCACCACAACTTGGGCACGTTAGTTTCTTTCCCCAATCAGGTTTTGCCACGGCTTAACTCCTGAGAATCAATACACATCACATGAAAGCGGCGTTTGCCATGATCCTTGGCCCCTGTCAAAGTCTAATTGATAGAATGTGTCTGCCATGTGTACTCGCACATTCAAGCCGGACGTGCTAATCAGCGATTTACAGCCTGAAATATGCTGTTGTTGATCACAGTTAAAAGGATTTTTACGTGCCTAAATTGCGTGCTCATAAGGCCCCTGGTCTACAAGGACAGATACGTATTCCCGGTGATAAATCGGTCTCCCACCGGTCGCTGATGCTTTCAGCTCTGGCCATTGGTGAGACACGTGTGTCTGGAATGCTTGAAGGGGAAGACGTCTTGGCCACAGCCGCAGCAATGCGTGCCATGGGTGCAGAAGTAAAACGTCAAGATGACGGCACATGGTGCATTGTTGGAAGGGGTGTTGGCGGCTTGGCCGAGCCTGCAAACGCAATCGATATGGGAAATGCCGGTACGGGCGTGCGATTATTAATGGGATTGGTCGCTACGCATCCAATTACCTGCACATTTACGGGTGACGCATCCTTGTCACGTCGTCCAATGGAACGCGTTATGGGCCCGCTCCGCGCTTTTGGAACAACATTCATCTCACGTGATGGTAGACTTTTACCGATCACCGTGACAGGGGCTGCGAACCCCATACCTGTTCGTTCAGTTATGACGGTGCCGTCAGCGCAGGTAAAATCTGCAGTCCTGCTGGCTGGCCTAAATACGCCAGGTAAGACGCAAGTTGTTGAACGTGAACGTACACGTGATCATACAGAAAATATGCTGCGGCATTTTGGTGCTGATGTGACCACAGAGCCGCAAGATGATGGCACAACACTGATCACACTTATCGGCCAGCCGGAACTTGTTGCCTGCGATATTCAAGTGCCAGCAGATGTATCTTCGGCGGCGTTCCCGATTGTTGCGGCGTTGATTGTGCCGGGTAGCGATGTGCGTATCGAAGCGGTCGGTCTCAATCCGCTCCGCGCAGGTTTGATTGAGACGTTACGCGACATGGGCGCAGATTTAACGATTGAGAACGCCAGAGAAGAAGGTGGCGAACCGGTTGGAGATCTTGTCGTGCGCGCGAGTAAGCTTAAAGGAATTGATGTGCCGCCTGAGCGCGCACCCTCGATGATTGATGAATATCCTATATTATGTGTCGCGGCTGCATTCGCGACAGGCACAACACGGATGACGGGGGTTGGCGAGCTACGGGTGAAAGAATCAGATCGCCTTGAGGCCATGGTTCAGGGCTTGAGTGCCTGCGGCGTAACGATACGTTCTGGTGATGATTGGATGGAAGTCGATGGATTGGATGATGTGCCAAAAGGTTGCGCTGAAATCGCAGTCGACCTTGATCACCGTATTGCCATGAGCTTTTTGGTGCTGGGGCTGGCCACGGAGAACCCTGTATCTATTGATGATGCGGACGCAATTGCTACAAGTTTTCCCGGTTTTGTTGACCTGATGGAAAAGCTTGGGGCGCGAATTGAGGAGTACGAGACATGATGATTGCTATTGATGGCCCTGCCGCGGCAGGCAAAGGGACTCTGGCGCGCCGGATTGCAGATACCCTGGGCTTTGCGTACCTGGACACAGGTTCACTTTACCGGGCAACGGCCAAGAAGATTTTGGATAATGGTATTGATCAGGACGATGCCGCAGCATGTGCAAATGCGGCGATGACATTGACGCCCGTTGAGCTTGCCTCAGATGGTCTCCGTACGGAAGAAGTCGGTCAGGCAGCATCGAAGGTCTCGGCAATCCCGGAAGTAAGGGCCGCTTTACTTGAATATCAACGTAACGTTGCAGCGAACCCGCCTGAAGGTAAAAAGGGGGCTGTTTTGGACGGCCGTGACGTCGGAACAGTTGTTTGTCCGGACGCTGATGTGAAGTTTTTTATCACCGCGTCTGCCGAGGTTCGTGCCGAGCGGCGCTATAAAGAGTTGCGTGAAGTCGACGAAAACGCTATACACGCGCGCGTTTTAAAGGAGATGAAGGAGCGCGACGAACGGGATTCATCCCGCGCCGTAGCCCCTTTGAAACCCGCTGACGATGCGACGATCATTGATTCGTCTGGGCTGAATGCCGATCAGGTGTTTGAACAGGCCTGTGACATCATCGTTGCAAAGCGGGCTTAAGTTTCCAAGAAGACGATCGTCACTCTTTCTCTCTGAGTGACACTTGAACCGCTCTGGGGTCGTAATAGACCCTCGGCTTTTATGTGTAAAGACCGCCGGAAACAACCGGTCGGCCAGAAACGATATATAAGGAACGTTATTATTATGGCTACCTCTGACGCCTCTACTGAGGCTCCCAATATGACTGAAGATTTTGCTGCCCTTTTGGATGAACAACTGGGTACTGAAGATGATGGCTTTGAAGGCCGCGTGCTTAAGGGCACAGTAATTTCCGTCGATAGCGATGTTGTCGTTGTCGATGTAGGCCTCAAGTCCGAAGGTCGTGTGCCAACTAAAGAATTTGGCAACCCCGGCCAGCCGCTGGATATCAAGCCCGGCGATGAAGTTGACGTATTCGTTGAGCGCTATGAAGACCGCGATGGTATCATCCGTCTTAGCCGTGAGAAGGCGCGCCGCGAAGAAGCATGGGCAGAGTTGGAAAAAGCTTTCGCCAAAGTCGAACGCGTCAATGGTGTTATCTTTGGCCGCGTCAAAGGTGGCTTTATTGTTGACCTTTCAGGCGCTGTTGCGTTCTTGCCAGGCAGCCAGGTTGATATCCGCCCCGTGCGCGATATTACGCCGCTGATGGGCACACCGCAGCCATTCCAAATCCTCAAAATGGACCAGGCACGTAACAACATTGTTGTGTCACGTCGTGCGGTTCTTGAAGAAACCCGTTCTGAAGCACGTTCCGAGTTGATGCAGAACCTCGTTGAAGGCCAAGTCCTCGACGGCGTTGTGAAAAACATCACTGATTACGGCGCATTCGTTGATCTGGGCGGCGTTGATGGATTGCTCCACGTGACTGACATTGCTTGGAAGCGTATCAATCACCCATCAGAAGCTCTGCAGGTTGGCGAAACTGTTAAAGTACAGGTTATCCGCTTTAACTCTGAGACGCAGCGTATCTCGCTTGGTATGAAGCAGCTTGAGGCTGATCCTTGGGAAGGTATCGACGGCAAGTACCCAGTTGGTGCTAAGCTTAAGGGCCGAGTCACGAATATTACCGATTATGGCGCATTTGTTGAGCTCGAAGCCGGCGTTGAAGGTTTGGTACACGTCTCTGAGATGAGCTGGACCAAAAAGAACGTTCATCCTGGTAAGATCGTTTCTACATCACAAGAAGTCGAAGTCATGGTCCTCGATACGGATCCTGAAAAGCGTCGCATCTCACTTGGTCTCAAGCAGTGCATGGAAAATCCATGGGCTGACTTCCTGATCAAGTTCCCTGTCGGTAGCGAAGTTGAAGGCGAAGTTCGCAACATCACTGAGTTTGGTCTGTTTATCGGTCTAGACGGTGATATCGACGGTATGGCGCATTTGTCTGATCTCAGCTGGGATAAGGCTGGTGAAGAGGCGCTTGCTGATTACACCAAAGGTGACATGGTTCAGGCCAAGATCCTTGATGTAGACGTCGAGAAAGAGCGTATCTCCCTTGGTATCAAGCAGATGGGTGCAGATCCTGTTGGTGGTGCACTGGATGGCCTTAAGAAGGGTTCTGTTGTGACGTGTACGATCACACAAATCCAGGACAACGGCGTTGAAGTCATGGTCAATGACACAGTGCCAGGCTTTATTCGTAAGGCTGACTTGTCACGGGATCGTTCAGAGCAACGTCCAGATCGTTTTGCTGCGGGTGAGAAAATTGATGCGAAAATCACGCAGGTGGATAAATCAAGCCGCCGCATGACATTGTCGATTAAGGCACGCGAAGTAGAAGACGAAAAGAAAGCAATGGCTGAATACGGTTCAACCGATTCAGGTGCAACATTGGGTGATATCTTGGGTGCGGCACTTGCCGGCAACCAAGATGCAGCCGAGCCAGCACTAGAAGCGGAAGCTGAAAAGCCAAAGAAAGCAGCACCTAAGAAGAAAGCTGAAAAGCCAAAGAAAGCAGCACCTAAGAAGAAAGCTGCTAAAGCCGAAGAGCCAGCTGAAGTAGAAGCTGCTGACGGCGACGCTGAAAAGTCGGAAGACTAAGACCAACAGGCGGGCGGCTTTTTAGCCGCCCGTTTTGGTTTTGCGTTAAAGGAATACATATTCTATGGGCTCAGCGCTTGATAGTGATGCATTAATTGCACTCCGAAGATTGCGTCGTCATTTAACTATTTGGCGGCTTCTCGCAATTGTAGGTTTTGCCTGCGCCATTCTTGTTTCAGTTAAAGATATCGGTGTCTTAAGTCAGGAAGACCATGTGGCGCGCATTGCCCTCGAAGGGGTTATCGTTGAAGACCGTGCGTTTCTGGACATGCTGGATGCCATAAATGACGATGCGACGGCAAAGGCCGTCATCGTTGAAATTTCCAGCCCAGGTGGCACGTTCACTGGCGGTGAAGCTGTTTATAACGCGCTTCGTCGTATCAGTGCGAATAAGCCCATCGTTGGGGTCATGGGTGGTATTGCGACCAGTGGTGCCTATATGGCGGCAATTGCGACAGATCGAATATATGCGGGCCATGGCACAATCACGGGGTCTGTTGGTGTGATTATGCAGTCTGCTGACGTGACAGGCTTGATGGATAAGATCGGCGTAAAGCCAGAGATTTTGAAAAGCGGTGCCTTGAAGGCGACGCCGAATCCAATGGAAGAACTCACGGTGCCAGCGCGCGGGCAACTGCAAAGCATTATTGATGCCCTGCATTTAAGATTTATGGAGATGGTTGCCGAACGTCGAGGCTTGAGCGTTGCTCAGGTGCGCGAACGTACGGGTGATGGCAGAATTATGATCGGCGGCGCTGCACTTGATGCGGGGTTGGTTGATGCTATTGGTGACATTAATACAGCACGTGCTTGGTTGCAGGTAACGCATGATGTGTCGGTTGATTTGCCGTTGATTGAATGGGAACCCGAAGATCCAATGGCATGGTGGCGTGATGGCGCGTCTTCAATGGCCTCATCTATTTTTGGAAAATCGCTTTGGTCTGAAAGACTTGGACTTGACGGCATACAAGCCCTTTGGCACCCTTCTATGAGCGAAGGGCAATAGGGGTGGTCCGTCGTATATCTTTGGAGGATTGTTACAGATGACAAAATCAGAGCTCATTGCGAAGTTGGCTGCGGATAACCCACGGCTTTATCACCGTGAAGTCGAGCGTATTGTCTCAACGATCTTCGAAGAGATCACTGGCGCATTGTCCCGAGGTGATCGGGTCGAGCTTCGTGGTTTTGGCGCGTTCTCAGTTAAAGCGCGGCCATCACGGGTTGGACGTAATCCACGGACAGGTGAGACTGTAAGTGTCGATGAGAAGTACATCCCATACTTTAAAACAGGTAAACAGCTTCGCGAACGGTTGAATAACGGTCAATAAAGTTAAGGTGTTGATCGCTAAAACGTTACAAGCGGCAGAGGCAAAAGCGTGAAACGCATTATATCCTGGATCATAATGATTCCTTTCGCCCTCGTGGTGATTGTATTTTCGGCAGTTAATCGTGACCTGGTCACATTGGATCTCTGGCCATTGCCAAACGAGATTACGGTGCCTGTGTTTACGATGGTTTTAGCCGTCTTCATCTTTGGGTTTTTGTTTGGCGGCATTGTGGCTTGGGTATCTGCAGGAACCCAGCGCAGGAAGGCTCGTAATGCGCTTTGGCGTGCAGAAACAGCTGAACGGGAATTGCGCTCCATTAAGAATACGCTGCATGACCGAGAACGTGAACTCCGGAATGTTAAAGACTCAATAGATAGTGACGATAAGAATTTGCTCACGGCCCCATCCAAGGGTTAAAGACGCCCCATGAAATTATTCGACGCAGCAGCACTTCGTCAGGCTCTTCCTTATTTAAATCTTGTTGATGCCATTGATGCTGCATTCCAGGGCGGCTTCACGGTACCTGTTCGCGCTCATCATAATATTGATGTGACCGACGGGCAGGGCGCGACGTTGCTCTTGATGCCCGCATGGTCTGATGACGGGTTTCTAGGGGTGAAAACAGTCATTGTGGCTCCTGATAATGCGTTGAAGTCTTTGCCTGCAGTCCAAGCGACGTACCAATTATTCAACCGTGAGACCGGCCAGCCACTGGCTTTGCTCGACGGGCCAGAATTAACGGCAAGGCGCACGGCCGCCTCGTCAGCTGTGGCAGCACGGTACTTAGCGCCTAAAAATGCGCGCAAGCTGCTGATGGTGGGCACAGGGGTGCTCGCGCAACACTTGCCACAAGCACATGCAGCTGTCCGTCCCATTGATGATGTACGTGTTTGGGGGCGGGACGCTGAGAATGCACAGGCACGTGTTGATGAATTGAAGGCAGCTGGAATGAACGCTTCTGTTGCCGATGATTTGGCTGAAAGTGCAAATTGGGCGGATATCATTTCCGCAGGCACACTTTCTAAAAAACCTTTGATAATGGGTGAATGGCTGAGGTCGGGGCAGCATATTGATTTGGTCGGCGCGTTCCGTCCGGATATGCGCGAAGCCGATGACGGGGTATTACAAAAATCGAAGATTTACTGTGATACGCGTGCTGGTACGACGAAAGAAGCTGGTGATCTGTGCGACCCATTAGCGCGCGGTATAATTTCTGATAGCGATGTTTTGGGCGATCTCTTCGATTTAGCATCGGGCTCAATCACCGTTGATCGTAAGCCCGACGACATCACGTTGTTCAAGTCTGCAGGCACAGCAATTGAAGATTTGGCCGCTGCAATGCTTGCTTACAAGCGGCTGGAAGGTTAAATCGTCGCCATTATGACACTGACACCAACAGAACGCATTTATGTTGCCCTGGACACGCCTGATACGGCGAAGGCCCTTGAGCTTGCAAAGCAACTCATAGGGCACGTCGGCGGTGTGAAGCTTGGCAAAGAATTCTTTGTGGCGAATGGCCCTGAAGGGGTGCGTGCGTTAGCCGAAGTCGGCATGCCCGTTTTCCTGGATTTAAAGTTCCACGATATTCCAAATACAGTCGCAGGTGCGATAAGCTCAGCGTTACCATTATCGCCATCAATATTGAATGTGCATGCATGCGGCGGTTCAGAAATGATGCGCAAAGCACGTACAGCACTTGATGAGGTATCTGGCGAAAAGCCAATGCTTATCGCTGTCACTGTTCTCACGTCGCTGGGTGATGACGATTTACACGAACTTGGTGTCGACAAGACGGCTGAAGATCAAGTTGTACATTTGGCGTCGCTGGCCAAGTCATGTGGCCTTGATGGTGTTGTTTGCAGTCCGCACGAAATCAAACCTATTCGCGCAGTTTGTGGACCTGACTTTAAGTTGGTGGTGCCGGGTATTCGTCCTACATGGGCGGCAACAGGCGATCAAAAGCGGATCACGACCCCCGCTGATGCCATCCGAGACGGCGCAGATTATCTTGTTATTGGCCGTCCTATTACGGGGGCCGACGACCCTGTCGCTGCTGCAAAACGAATTGCTGACGAGCTTGGAGGCCTTTAATCTAGGAAACTCTGGAGACTACAATGAATACTATCGTTAAAATATGTGGCTTGAGCAAGGCTCAGCACGTTGATGCTGCCGTCGAAGCTGGTGCGGGGCTGACAGGCTACGTGTTCTTTCCGCGCTCGCCGCGAAATGTGACAATTGAAGCCGCAGCCAGCCTGACGGCGAGTGTTCCGGACAATGTTCGCAAGGTTGCGCTGACGGTGGATGCTGACGATGAATTGCTGGATCAGATTGTTGCTGGTGCCGGTGTCGACACATTACAGTTGCATGGGCATGAGACAGCCCAGCGTGTCAGTGAAGTCCGCCAGAAATACGGGCTGAGTGTGATCAAGGTGCTGCCGATTGCTTCAGCCGACGATGTTAAAGCCGCCCATGCATTCGAAACTGTTTCAGACATGTTGCTGTTCGATGCAAAACCACCAAAAGATGCAACGCGTCCCGGTGGCAATGCAGTAAGCTTCGATTGGGGGCTTTTGTCTGATGAAAGTTGGTCTGTGCCTTGGCTTTTGGCGGGTGGGCTTGATGCTGAAAACGTCGGCACAGCAATAAAGGCGACAAATGCGCCGATGGTGGATGTCTCGAGCGGTGTCGAGGATGCATCAGGCCAGAAAAGCATCCAGAAAATCCAAGACTTCATCGCTGCCGTAAAACAAATATAACGCTGCCGCGATAGTGAGAAAGCCCTGTTAAACCGGGTACTCAGCGGCTAAATTGCGGCGCTTGAGGAAAGGTTGAGATATGAACAAATTAAACACGCTCAGAAATGGTGTCGACGAGAATGGCCACTTTGGTATTTATGGGGGTCGGTTTGTCGCGGAAACGCTGATGCCGCTCATTCTCGAAGTTGAGAAAGCTTACGAGAAAGCCAGTAATGACGATGGTTTCTGGGCAGAGTTTGACCGTCTGATGAAGCATTATGTTGGGCGCCCTTCGCCGCTTTATTATGCGCAAAGAATGACCGAGCATTTTGGCGGCGCGAAGATTTTCTTCAAACGCGATGAGCTTAATCATACGGGTGCGCACAAGATCAATAACACAATTGGTCAAATTTTGTTGGCGCGTCGGATGGGCAAAAAACGGATCATTGCTGAAACCGGGGCCGGGCAGCATGGCGTTGCGACGGCAACCGTGTGTGCATTGTATGGCATGCCGTGCGTTGTCTACATGGGTGCGACGGATGTCGAGCGCCAAAAGCCAAACGTCTTTCGGATGAAGTTACTGGGTGCTGAGATTATTCCGGTGACCGCTGGCACGGGCACGCTCAAAGATGCGATGAACGAAGCCTTGCGCGATTGGGTCGCGAATGTCGAAGACACGTATTACCTGATCGGAACCGCTGCGGGTCCGCATCCGTACCCAATGATGGTACGGGATTTCCAGTGTATCATCGGCAATGAAACACGTGAACAGATGTATGAGCAAGAAGGGCGTTTACCCGACTCGTTGGTCGCATCGATCGGCGGTGGCTCCAATGCAATTGGTTTGTTCCACCCCTTCCTTGATGACGATAGTATCCGCATTATTGGCGTCGAAGCTGCTGGCCACGGTATTGAAACCGGTGAGCACTGTGCGTCATTGAAAGGTGGACGTCCTGGCGTATTGCATGGCAACCGGACCTATTTGTTACAAGATGACGAAGGTCAGATTAAAGATGGCTATTCGATTTCGGCAGGCCTTGATTATCCAGGTATCGGGCCCGAGCATTCTTGGCTTCGTGATATTGGTCGGGTTGAATATGTTTCAGTTACGGATCTCGAAGCATTGGAAGCATTTAAATTATGCACAGCAAAAGAAGGGATTATCCCTGCACTTGAGCCGTGCCATGCTTTAGCGCACGTGGCGAAAATTGCGCCAGACCTACCGAAAGATCATTTGATGGTGATGAACCTGTGCGGCCGTGGCGATAAAGATATTTTCGCCGTTGCCGAACGCTTTGGCTTTGATATGTGAGTGGTATGATGACGAAAAACCCAGAAACACGTATCGCCAAACGCTTCGAGAAGCTCCGTGCCGAAGGCCGGGCGGGTCTCGTGACATTTACGACGGCGGGCGATCCCGACCTCGAAACATCGGTTAAAATCCTTGATGGGATTGCTGAAGCTGGTGCGGACTTGATTGAAATCGGCGTGCCGTTTTCAGACCCGATGGCTGATGGCCCTGCTATTCAGGCCAGTTCATTACGTGCGATCAAGGCGGGCATGACGCTTCGCAAAACTTTGGGCATCGTTGCTGAATTTCGTAAGAAAGACGACGAGACGCCCATCGTTTTGATGGGATATTATAATCCGATCTATATTTATGGCGTCGACACGTTTTTGGCTGATGCCAAAAAAGCAGGCGTTGATGGACTTATCGTTGTTGATCTGCCCCCGGAAGAAGAAGGCGAGTTGTGTTTGCCGGCTTTAAAAGCGGGGATCAATTTCATTTATCTGACAGCACCAACAACAACAGATGCCAGATTGCCGCGGGTATTGGACCATGCCAGCGGGTTCGTTTATTTCGTATCGATCACTGGAATTACAGGCACGAGTTCAGCAAAGACAACGGATGTTGCTGCACACGTTGGGCGTATTCGCGCGCAGACTGATCTGCCGGTTGCGGTTGGTTTTGGTATTCGTACACCTGAACAAGCTGCAGGTATTGCAGCCGTTGCAGATGCAGCGGTTGTTGGGTCGGCGTTGGTTGACCAGATCACTGCAAACTTTGATGACAACAATAAGCCAGGACCAGGCACCGTTGATGCGGTGCTCGACCTTGTGAAAGCACTCGCCGTTGGTGTGCGCAGTGCAAAGAAGACGGAGACCGTCTCTTGAGTTGGATTGCAAACTTCGTTCGCCCTAAGCTTCAAAAGCTAGTTGGTGGCAGCAAAGAAGTCCCAGATAACCTCTGGTATAAGTGTCCTGATTGCGGGCAGATGATCTTCCATCGCGATCTCGCTAAAAATTTAAAAGTCTGTCAGCACTGTGATCATCACATGCGCTTAGGTGCGAATGAGCGCCTTGAAATGTTGTTTGATGATGGCGTGTTTGAGAAGGTTGAGGTTGAAGCGCCGATTACGGACCCCCTCAAATTCAGGGACGTTAAGCGCTATACGGAGCGTCTTAAAGAATCTAAAGCCAAAACTAAAAGCAATGATGCGATCATGGTTGCGCATGGCAAAGTTAGTGGTGCGCAAACGGTTATGGCTGCTTTCGATTTCGCCTTTATGGGTGGCTCGATGGGGTTGGCTGTTGGTGATGGGGTTATTAAGGCCGCGCGTCTTGCTGTGAAACAGCATGCGCCATTGGTCGTGTTGACGTCATCTGGTGGCGCACGCATGCAAGAGGGCATTCATTCGCTCATGCAGCTAGCCAGAACCACAATTGCCGTCGAAGAAGTGCGCGAAGCTGGTTTGCCTTACATCGTGATTTTATGTGATCCAACAACCGGTGGTGTGAGTGCATCTCTCGCAATGTTGGGGGACATACATATTTCTGAACCGGGTGCTGTGATCGGATTTGCCGGACAGCGCGTCATCGAACAAACAATCCGCGAAACCTTGCCTGAGGGGTTCCAGCGCGCAGAGTATCTTCTTGAACATGGTATGATCGATATGGTCGTGCCGCGTAAGAACTTGCAGGCGGAATTGGCGAAGGTCATCGATTTACTGATGGTCACCAGTAAAGCAACAAAGCCTATGACGGTGACGACGAAAAGCACCGCCATTGTCGAAGCTGAAATTCTTCCGCCGGTCACTGTGACCAACGCAGAAATAAAATCTGATGCGGACAGTAAAAAGGACGGCATTGAAAGCCGTGACGAGAGCAAAAAGTGAGTCGACGCTAGAGCGTCTCTTATCCCTCCACCCAAAACTTGTTGATTTATCCTTGGGCCGAATGGAGCGGCTTCTGGCTGCTCTTGGTCATCCCGAACGGGCATTGCCGCCTGTTGTGCATGTAACTGGTACGAACGGGAAAGGCTCAACGCTGGCATTCCTCCGTGCAATCTTGGAAGCTGCCGGGCTTCGGGTTCATGTCTATACATCGCCTCATCTCGTAGATTTTCATGAACGGATTCGTCTGGCAGGTAAGCTGATTGATGAAGCGTATCTACAAGAGATGTTGGCCGAATGTGAGATTGCGAACGATGGCCTACCGATAACGTTTTTTGAAATCACGACGGCGGCTGCATTCATTGCGTTCTCGCGTGTCCCGGCTGATATCGTACTTTTAGAAAATGGATTGGGCGGACGCTTAGATGCGACGAACGTTGTGCCCAAGCCCGCTTTAACAGGAATTACACCGGTATCGCTCGACCATCAGCAATTTCTAGGCGATACGCTTGCTAAAATCATGACGGAAAAGGCGGGCATTATAAAACCGGGGGTTCCTTGCGTTGTTGGTCCGCAACGTTCAGAGGTGATGGATGTCATTGTTGGTCACACAGACGCCAAAGAAGCGCCATTGATTGAATGTGGCGTGAACTGGCGAGCACACGAAGAAGATGGCCAGATCATTCTTGAACATCATGGTGAGCAACTTATCTTACCAAAACCTGCTTTGCCTGGTGCACATCAAATTATGAATGCAGCGCAGGCTGCGGTGATGGCGAGAAGCTTGAGCGAGTTTGATATTTCAACGGCACATATAGAGGCAGGATTTCGCGCCGTCGAATGGCCAGCACGTATGCAACAATTACGACGTGGCCCGATTATCGATGCGGTGCCTGAAAGTTGGGACGTTTGGTTGGATGGTGGCCACAACCCAGCAGCAGGTGAGATTATTGCAGATCATGGACGCGCCGTTTGGCAGGACCAACCGCTCCATCTTGTTGTTGGAATGATTAACAGTAAAGAACCGGAAGGATACTTCCGCGCGTTTTCTGAGATCGCGGCGAGTGTTCACTGTGTCACGATCCCGGATGAAGCCGCAGCCATTCAAGCCACTGACCTAAGAGATATTGCGCTGTCTGTTGGATTGAAGGTTGATGTTGCCGATGATGCGTTGTCGGCGGTCAAAAAAATAGCAGAGGATCAGTTCAAAAGTTCCCGGATATTGATTTGTGGATCGCTCTACTTCGCCGGAAAGATCCTCAAGGATCATCAATAAATAATAGTTATTAATAATGATTATCATTTGCATTTGTAAAATGTTGTGGTATTTCTTTTGAACGTTCAATCAGGGAGATCCTTTATGGCAATCAAAAAACGAGCTTACGTAAGTCCTTTAAAATCAAATGAAACCCGTTTCTGCCGTGCGGAATCGTTATTATTGGATTGTTTTCGGCTATGGTCGCAAAGCTCTGAAAACTACACGTACTTACGCGGACTGATGGCGCGTGAATTTGGATCGCCGCATGCGGATCGCGCGAGTAAGGGTGTGAAATTGTTGGCTCATGTTCTTGGGCTGCATGCACGACGGACGTTTTATTTGATGCATCCGGGAAGCAAAGGTGCTACGGCGGATGAACGCGCTTTGTTGGCGTTGATAGGCGCTGTTCTCCACGACCGACAGCCGCATGCAAATGCTATTGCGTCGTGGCTTTTGCCGACACCGTGTCATGGCACGGTACTCGCAGTTGCAGGAGAAATAGGGCGTGCTTTTAAAGCAGGTGGTCTTGAAATTGCCAAACCGCGTAATTCGGTAACCCCTGATATGCGAGAAACAGTATTGTGCGCCGTTGCCTAGTCGAACTTGGAAACTCGATGACTAGTGCCACCACTGTCATCGGGGTCTTTCGGACGTAAAACTGTTTTGCCACAATGTCCGCAAATCTCCGTGCCTGTAGATATTTTACGGTAACCAGCTTTGAGCATGTTTGCGGCTTCATGAGCAGATAGCCCCAGCTCTTCTTGTACGATACGAAGTTGTTCATGATCGTTTGGATCAATGACGCCATCCTGGAGTGCGGTGTCGACGACATCTTCATATTGCTTGCGACGTTTATGTAGGGCCTCGTTAAAGCCGGATGCCAGGATACCCGCAGGTAAGGCAACCATTCCCACACTGACAATACCAATCGCAGCTGCGCAAATGCGCCCGATAAGCGTCACAGGCACAACGTCGCCATAACCAATGGTCGTCATTGTGACGGCGGCCCACCAGAGTGCATGGGGGATCGATGCAAACGCCTCGGGCTGTGCCTCATGCTCGGCCAGGTATGTGATGCTGGCGGCAACAGAAATCAGCATCAATAAGACAAACAAAGCTGAAGAAATAATCGGGGCTTCATCGCGAAGTACTTGTAGAAGCATATTCATCGACTTTGCATAACGGGTCAGTCTAAAGACCCTTAAAAGACGTAGAGCAAGGAGCATTCTCAAGTCCACACCGACGAGTGCGCTCACGTAAAAGGGTAAGATGACGATAAGATCGATCAATGCCAGCGGTGTGAGCATGTAGCGAAGGCGACCTTTGATTGAGGACTTAAAGCGTGGGTTATGACTTTCGACAGAAGACCAAACGTGGAACAAATACTCAATTTTAAAAAAGATGATGGAAAAAATTTCAAAGCGATCAAAGAGTGTTTTATGCGCGTCATAAACACCGGGCATTGATTCAACCATCACAGCCAAATCGTTCAGAGAAAAAGTCCAATTAGAACACAGTCAACGACCTTAGACATTGGACTTGTTCGTGCCCTGCGTCGAGAAGGAGAAAAACGCGTCTACGGATTTAGCAATAATCCTCGAGTAAAATCATCGACGTCGGAGTGCGCCATACACAATGCCACCCCATCCAAGCATCATCACAGTTCCGCCGATTGGAGCGAGCATTGGAAATGGAAAGATACTATCGATTATAAAAAAGTATAACGATCCGGAGAAACTCAGAGACCCAAGAACAAGACACCATCCACCAGCCGTCACAATTTTTCTTGTATGCGCTTCGCGTGTAGATGCAAGCCAGCTTGCTGCAAAGGCACCTAACGCGTGCCAAATTTGATAGGTAACGCCAGTCTCCCACATGCTCGTCAGGCTCTCGTTGGCGTTCAGACCATGCGCACCGTATCCGCCGACGGCAACGCCAATCAATGCAGACAATGCAGCCGCTGCCACCAAATAGTTTGATGAAGATGAATGGTCGCTCATATTAAAGGCTCCAGCTTGCGAATTTCTTTGATGATGGTGTCTTCTAGCGCACCAGACTCAATGCCAGCCAGTCCCTCTAAGGCATCAACGAAGCTCTTCACGTCTTTCTCGACGATCCCCATAGTATTGGTTGGCGCATAACCTTCACGTGCCCAGTCGATGTCAGTAAAGTTGTCTCCGTACCATGTACTGCCGGAACTTGTCCGCATAACATCGAGTAACTTATCTTGCGGTATCCCGTAGCCTTTGGCTGCCGCAAGTGCACGCCTGACAGCCACCATACCAGCTGCGGCACAAAGATTGTTTGCGACTTTACACGCAGCCCCGGCGCCAACGGGGCCAAGGTGATGAATATCCGATCCCATAACGCCAAGTATTGGCATCAAACGTTGAACGTGATCAGCCTCACCACCAACCATAAACGTCAGCGTGGCAAGTTTTGCGCGGTAAGAGGTTCCTGACATAGGGGCATCTATCAACACAACATCATCAGGGATGCGATCTTTCAGGTCATGGATAAAGCGAGGTGATAACGTTGATGAAATGATGAGTGATGTAGGATAGTTAGGGCTACACATGATCGCCTGATCATCAAACAGCAGGGCGTTGGTCTCAGCGATATCGCGCACGACCGAAATGACGGTATTAACTTTCGATGCAAACGTGCGAGCATTACTGATCATCCGGTTTTGGAAATCGTCGGACGCATTGATGGAACGAATGTCATACCCCCATACATCGTAGCCATTAGCTAAAAGGTTCTCTGCCATGGAAAGGCCCATATTGCCGCAGCCAGCAACGCCAATAATATTAACAGGGCTATCGCTCAACGATCGTCTCCGGCAGCGCGAACCAATGCCTCAAACAGACCCAAATTCGGATCGCCATCATCCAAGAAGAACTCAGGGTGCCATTGAACACCAATTGCAAAGCGGCGGTCGGGGAGTTCTATGGCTTCAACAATTCCATCGGGCGCGCGTGCACTCACCGTGATCCCATCAGGAATAACGCGCAGCGCTTCATTGTGAGCAGTATTCACTGAAATTTCTGTGGCACCGGCAATGCGGAAAAGCTTGGTACCTTGCTCAATAGTTATCGCGTGCGCAGCTTCTTCTGCGGGTTTTTCATTCAAATGATCGACGGCACAATCCAATTGATTGGCAATATCTGACCAAATCGTGGCGCCTCTAGCGACAGCCATGACTTGTAGGCCTGCACAAACGCCAAGTGTTGGCAGGTCTTTATCTAACGCCTGGATCATGAGCGTTTGCTCGAACTCAAAACGTGGATGGACGGGGCTACCATCAGCCGGGAGGCTATAAATCTCAGGTGGGAATGGATAGAACCCACCAGGGACAATCAATCCATCAATCGTGTTCAGGTAGTCTGCCCGTGCTTCTGCCACATAAGGAAGACCGACAGGCAAGCCGCCTGCTTTCCAGATCGCATCAAAATATGCGGTGCGGATTGCGTAATGTGGGCGTTTAGAAAACGAGCCTTGATGCTCGTAATCCAAGAGTAAACCAATGAGTGGGCGTTTAGACATGCAGCGATTCTATGCCGAGACTAAAAGTTTGCAAACCTTGATCGTGTCTATTCGCCCGCTGTTTTCATGTTGGCTTCTTCTTTTAATGTCACCGGATGCTCAAGCTTAGAAAGCATCTCATGGGGAACAACCTGTACAAAGTTTTGTAATTTACGCTCCCAGGCATTCAGCAATCGTAACGCGTGCTTAGAATGTGTCCGCTTAACATGTTGCTGAATTTGAATTTTAAGCACCTCCTGCCAGTATTCAGTTTCAACGCGATTCCAAGTTATCGTTTCCGGATTGGCTTGATGATCAAAAGCATTTTCGGTGTCATAAATGAAGGCCATACCGCCGGTCATGCCTGCGCCAAAGTTTGAGCCTACAGCACCTAGAATGACAACCATCCCCCCGGTCATGTATTCACACCCGTTAGAGCCGCAACCTTCGACAACAGCAGTGGCACCAGAGTTTCTGACACAGAACCGCTCACCCGCTTGGCCCGCGGCAAATAAACGCCCCGCGGTTGCGCCATAAAGCACTGTGTTGCCGATGATTGTATTCTTTTCGCTTTCCAAGGGGCTAGATACAGGCGGGCGGAGAACGATCGTGCCGCCAGACAGGCCCTTACCAACATAATCGTTAGCATCCCCCAAAACCTCGAGCGCCAAACCTTGCACGGCAAATGCGCCCAAGGATTGCCCGGCAGAACCGCGAAGCCGAACGGTCAGGTGATTATGATCAAGTGTCGACATACCGTACTTGCGGGTAATCAGTGAACTGGTTCTGGCACCGACAGCGCGGTCCGTATTCCGTATGGCATAGGTGAGTTGCATTTTCTCTCCATGCTCAAAAGTTTGCATCGCGTCTTTGATGATTAATGCATCCAATGAGTCAGGAACTTCATTGCGGCCTTCGCCGTTATAGTAACGTGGATAGCCACCACTATCGGCTTGTTGCAACAACGGATTGAGATCAAGATCATCCAAGTGCGAAGCACCTCGGCTTACCTGAGCCAACAAATCTGAGCGACCGGTAATATCATGTAATGTTTCATATCCGAGTGATGCCAGAATCTCACTGACCTCTTCGGCGACAAACGAGAACAGGTTCACAACTTTTTCAGGTGTGCCGGTGAATTTTTTACGTAGCGCTTCATCTTGGGTACAGACGCCAACTGGACACGTATTGGAATGGCATTGACGCACCATGATGCATCCCATTGCGACCAGAGACGCGGTACCGATACCAAATTCGTCAGCGCCCAGCATTGCAGCCATCACTACGTCACGACCAGTTTTGAAACCGCCATCGACGCGGAGTTTAACTTTATGGCGCAAACGGTTCAGGGTCAGGACCTGGTTAGCTTCAGAAAGCCCCATTTCCCATGGAATACCTGCATATTTGATTGAGCTTTGTGGGCTCGCACCTGTGCCGCCATCATGGCCCGATATTAAAATGACATCAGCTTTTGCTTTGGCGACACCCGCAGCGATGGTGCCAACGCCGGAGCGGGCAACAAGCTTAACGCAGACGCTTGCATCAGGGTTGATCTGTTTTAAGTCATAGATAAGCTGTGCCAGGTCTTCGATAGAGTAAATGTCGTGATGCGGCGGTGGGCTGATCAGCGTCAAACCTTCTGTCGCATGACGCAACTTGGCGATCATTGATGTTACTTTGAACCCAGGTAACTGGCCACCTTCGCCAGGTTTTGCACCTTGTGCGATCTTAATCTCGATCTCACGACAGTTATTTAGATATTCAGCCGTAACACCAAAGCGACCGGACGCAATCTGCTTGATGGCGCTGGATGGGTTGTCACCGTTTGGGCGCGGTTGGAAACGCGCAGGATCCTCGCCACCTTCACCAGAATCTGACTTCGCGCCAATCCGGTTCATCGCGATGGATAGCGTTTCATGTGCTTCGACGCTCAGCGCGCCAAGCGAAATGCCAGGTGCGACCAGGCGCTTCCTGATTTCTGTGACACTTTGAACGCGTTCAACACTAATGCTTCTACGATCCGGCTTGAAGTCCAGCAGGTCGCGTAAATAGATAGGCTCGCGGGACTGAACACCCTTGGCGTATTTTTTATAGAGTGTGTAGGATTCATTGCCGACCGCTGTCTGTAAGACATGGATCAGCTTGCCGTCATGGCCGTGACGCTCGCCGCCGGCTCGGAACTTATAGAAGCCACCAACGGGCAGTGGGATCGCATCCGCTTGATATGCATCTTTATGCATTGCTGCGATATTCTTCTTTATACCTGACAAGCCAATGCCTGAAATCCGCGATGACATGCCTGGGAAAAATTCTGCAACAAGGGCGCGTGATAAACCAACGGCCTCAAAACAGTACCCACCCCGGTAAGAACTCAAAACGCCAATGCCCATCTTAGACATGATTTTGAGCAAACCTTGATCAATCGCTGTTTTGAAGTTTTCAACAGCTGCTTCGACGCTGATATCACCCAGCAGTCCGCGCCGTTGGCGGTCGTAGATCGCTTCTTCTGCGAGGTAAGCGTTGACGGTTGTCGAGCCAACACCAATCAGTACAGCGAAATAATGAACATCGAGACATTCTGATGACCGCACATTGATCGACGTAAACGTCCGTAATTCTTCACGAACCAAATGAGTGTGGACACCACCAGCTGCCAAGATCATTGGCACAGGGGCACGGCCTTCGCCTGTATTCATGTCGGACAATACAAGGTGTGTTTTGCCCTCACGCACAGCGGCTTCGGCCTCTTGGCGGATACGGATTAAGGCGTTTGTCAGTGAGTTGGGGCCATCTGGCGTGAACGTGCAGTCAACTTCGGCTGCGGTGTCACCCATGTAACGTTTCATGGCTTCGAATGCTGTGTTACTGAGGACAGGGCTTTCCAACTGGAGAAGGTCGCACTGGGTCGGTTCTTCTTCGAGGATGTTGCCGAGGTTCCCCAGACGCGTCTTCAAACTCATGACGCGGCGTTCGCGCAAGCTGTCGATCGGTGGGTTCGTTACCTGGCTAAAGGCTTGGCGAAAGAAATGATGCATGCCGCGATGGCGATCCGAAAGGACAGCCAATGGCGCATCATCACCCATTGATCCTGTCGCTTCTTTTCCACCTTCAATCATGGGCTGGAGAATCATCTCCATGTCTTCCATGCTCAGGCCAAAGCAATGCTGGCGACGACGTAATTCTTCACGCGTCAAGCGGCTGCCTTTGACATCATCGGCTTTGATCAATTCGTCTAGAATTTGGGTGCGCTCAACCCATTTGCCAAAGTCGCCTCGCTTGGCGATCAGGGATTTGAGCTCATTGTCGTGATAAAATTTACCATCTTCCAGATTGATGCCGATCATACCACCAGGCCCTAAGCGGCCTTTTTCGGTAATATCGCTTTCGGGAATTTCCACCATGCCGGCTTCAGAGCCGACAACTAATAGTCCGTCTTTTGTCGTCACAAACCGCATAGGACGAAGGCCATTACGGTCGAGTCCAGCGATAACCCAGCGTCCGTCATGTGCGCAGATCGCTGCGGGACCATCCCAAGGCTCGAGCACAGCATTACAATATGAGAACAAGGCTTCATGTTCAGGGGGCATCGTTTTGTTCTGTGCAATGGATTCAGGGATCGTCATTGCTTTGACCATCGGCGCAGGTCGCCCGGCACGACATAAAAGTTCAAACACACTGTCGAGTGCTTCAGAGTCAGAGCTCCGCTTTGGAATGATAGGCTTCAAGTCTTCAATGTTATCGCCGAATAGAGGCGACGCCATTTTAGGTTCGTGCGATTGCATCAATTTGACGTTGCCGGTCAGCGTATTAATTTCACCATTGTGCGCGAGCATCCGAAATGGCTGAGCAAGGCGCCACGTTGGGAACGTGTTCGTTGAATACCGTTGGTGATAGATCGCAAAATTTGAGATGAAACGCTCGTCCAGTAGGTCTGGATAGAATGACGTCAGCTGTTCGGCCAGGAACATGCCTTTGTAGACAACGGAACGACAGCTCAAAGAGCAGATATAAAAGTCATTGATGTGTTCGTTTAAGACTTGCTGCTCAATGCGGCGGCGAACGACATAAAGATCGCGTTCAAAGTCTTCATACGTCACGTCAGGACTTGTTGAGAGCATGATTTGCTCAATCTCAGGGCGTGATGCATTGGCTTTTTCGCCGATAACCTCGACGTTGATAGGAACCTGTCGCCAACCATAAATGCTGTATCCTGCACGAAGGACTTCTGTCTCAACAATGCTTCGGCATACTTCCTGCGCACCAAGATCGGCTTTTGGCAGAAAAATCATGCCGACAGCAATTTTTGAATCACCCGGCTCATGGCCAGTGTAGCGAATATGCTCTTTTACAAATTCCCAGGGAATTTGAACATGGATACCAGCGCCATCACCGGTTTTACCATCGGCGTCTACGGCACCACGATGCCAGATTTTCTTAAGCGCCTCGATTCCAGATTCAACAACACGACGGCTCGGTGTGCCATCCATCGCTGCAATCATGCCTACGCCACATGACGCATGCTCTTCATCCTGATTGTACATTCCTGTTTTTTCAAGATGGTCTGCGTTTTGCTGCCAGTTTCTGACGAATTCTTTTCCCGTTTCGATATTTTTATCGCTCATAATTTTATCCCTCAGAACTGTTGCTGGATGGCGCGAACATGGCAAAAACTTCGGCGCCGGTCATCGATGGAATGTCGCCAGCAAAGGCGTAGTAATCTGGTTTTTCTTCGATAAAGGTTTGCGCTGCGAGTTTGAATTTTTTTTGATCGTCAAATGGTCCTGCGAAACAAGAATATTGAGGCTCATCGCCGCCTAGACGATAGAATAGATTGCTGCCGCATTCATTGCAGAAGCCGCGCTCAGCCCATTCTGAACTTCGGTACCATTTAATATTTTCAGCGCCTTCGATCTTTGGGGCTTTGCCTGAATGCGTAGCAAAGCCTGGCCCGCCGGACCAACGTTGGCACATGTTGCAATGGCAAACACCAACTTCAACGACCTCGTCAGGTGCTGAAAAGCGGACCTCCCCGCAGAGACAACCGCCTTTTGCTAACATCAACTTGCCTCCCGAAGAGATTCGTCGATATCTCGACCGAGTTGCTCAGATTTCTTGTTCTGCACATACTGATGAATGCCGTCAGCGGCATCGCGTCCATCTTTGATGGCCCAAACAACAAGAGACGCACCGCGATAAATATCTCCTGCGGCAAAGACACCTTCGAGATTCGTCATTTTGTTTGGCTCTTGAACATTGATCGTGCCCCACTTGCTGACCCCAAGTTCTGGTGCATTAAACAACGTTGGCAGGTCTTCTGGATCGAAGCCAAGAGCTTTGATTGCAATGTCAGCATCCAGATTAAAGCTTGAATCTGGAATAGGCTCAGGTGTTTGGCGACCAGTGATGTCGGCAATCCCCAAGTGAATGCGATGTGCCTGGACGGCCTCAACGTGGTCCTTGCCGTGGAAAGCCTCTGGTGCCGAGAGCCAGACAAATTCGACGCCTTCTTCTTCTGCGTTAGAGACTTCTCGCTGTGAGCCGGGCATATTCGCGCGGTCACGTCGATACAAGCATTTGACCGTCTTTGCACCTTGGCGTACGGCTGTTCGTACGCAATCCATTGCGGTGTCGCCGCCGCCAATAACGACAACGTTTTTACCATTTGCATTCAGCGTGCCGTCATCAAACATAGGGACGGCATCGCCAAGGCCCTTGCGATTTGATGCGGTCAGAAAATCCATCGCTGCAAAAATATTTTTCAAACCAGAACCCGGCGCTGGGAGTTCGCGCGGCTTGTAGACGCCCGTCGCGATCAAAACAGCGTCGTGCTTTTCTCTCAAGTCTTCAAGGGATGCGTCGCGTCCAACTTCAAATTCATGATGATAAATAATGCCACCATCGGCCAATAGTTTGGTGCGACGCTCAACAATATCTTTCTCAAGCTTAAAGTTAGGGATACCATAAATCATCAGGCCGCCCATGCGATCATATCGGTCGTAAACGTGAATCTGATACCCTAACGTGACAAGTCGTTCAGCCGCTGCAAGGCCTGCTGGGCCACCACCAATAATGCCAATGGATTGCTCGAGCTCGGTGCGGGCCACGGGGGCCTTAACCCAGCCTTCTTTCCATGCGGTATCGGTAATGTATTTCTCAACAGCACCAATCGTCACTGTGCCATGGCGAGATTGCTCAAGCACACAGGATCCTTCACACAATCGGTCTTGTGGGCAAATGCGCCCGCAGACTTCAGGAAACGTATTCGTTGCTTGTGAGACTTCATAGGCTTCTTGCAGACGCCCTTCGGTTGCAAGCTGGAGCCAATCTGGAATATTGTTTTGTAACGGACAATGAACCTGACAGTAAGGAATGCCACATTGCTCGCACCGTGAAGCCTGTTCGACAGCACCTTCAGCACTGTATTCATCATAAATTTCATCGAAGTCTTCGCGGCGTTTATCAGCGTTGCGTTTATCAGGCATCGAGCCATCAATATTGATGAATTGTTGCATGCGATCTGGCATTTAAAGTCCCTCCGAAACACTGTTTTACCACGCTGCAATCTTCGTTATTTCGCCAGAACCATGCAAAACTCTTATCGCAAAGTGGCGTTGGATAACGGATCATGGTCATTAGGTCAGTATTTTTTACTAATTTATGGCGGTTTGCGCAATGAATATATTTATATTGCCGTGGAATTGGAGAAATTGAGTATAAATAAGTGCAATTAGTCCTATTTATTGACTAATTTGATGATTGGCAGGGCATCACAATCGCGGTATTGATTACAAGGCCTTGTGAGGGGTGTGCATGCCGATCCTACATCTTGCTATTTTAGCTGCTGTTCAGGGACTTACGGAATTTTTGCCGATAAGTTCGTCGGGCCATCTTGTTTTGGTCCCACAATTCTTAGGTTGGCCTGACCAAGGGCTCATCATGGACGTTGCTGTCCATGTTGGAACGCTGTTCGCCGTTCTCGTCTACTTATACCGCGATGTTGGCTCCATGGTGGGCGGTGTCATCATGTTTATGCGTGGCCGTTCAGCTCCTGGCGCTAGATTATTTGGTCTGCTTGTTATTGGAACCATTCCCGTCGTTTGTGCTGGATACGCGTTACACCAATATTTCCCTGGTATGTTTAGAAGTCTGGAAGTCATTGCGTGGGCAACGCTTGGCTTTGGTCTTTTACTCTGGATCTCAGATCAAGTCGGTATGACGGTGCGGCGGATTGAGCATTTAGGAATTCTCGACGTGTTGTTCATTGGTGCGGCTCAGTGCCTTGCATTGATTCCAGGAACCAGTCGGTCAGGTATTACGATGACGGCGGCGCGCTTCATTGGAATGGAACGGGTGGATGCGGCCAGATTTTCTTTATTGCTGTCGATCCCAACGATCATTGCAGCAGGGACTTTAAGTGGCCTCGATCTTTATGAAAGTGGCAGTGTCGAATTAGCCTCAGACGTGTTTATTGCGGCAGGGCTGGCGTTTGGATTCGCGCTGATCGCGATCGCGATTATGATGGCCTGGTTAAAGCGCGCATCATTTACACCATTTGTGATTTATCGTGTGATTCTGGGTGTATTCTTGCTGATGGTTGCCTACGGCGTCATATGACCGGTTACGTTTTTGTTCTTTTAGCGGGTCTGGCGTCGGGAACATTGAGCGGCATTATCGGCACGGGCGCCTCAATCATTTTACTGCCAATTCTCATTTTACAGTTCGGTCCACAACAAGCCGTGCCGATCATGGCTGTCGCTTCGGTGGTCGGGAATATTGGTAAGGCGCTCGCCTGGTGGCGTGCAATCCACTGGCGCGCCTTTTGGGCTTATACATGCTTTGGTGCGCCGGGCGCCGCACTTGGTGCCCGAACGTTACTGACGTTACCAGCAAGCGTCGTCGAACTTGCACTAGGCTTTTTCTTTCTTGGTATGATCCCGCTTCGACGATGGATGCGTGTGCGAGATTTTAATCTGCCGTTGTGGCAACTGGCCATCATCGGTGGTGGCATCGGATTCCTCACAGGCATCGTGATTTCGACCGGGCCACTCAGCATTCCAGCATTTGCAGCCGTGGGTTTAAGCAAAGGCACATTGTTGTCGACCGAAGCGGTGGCGTCTCTAGCTTTAATGATCAGCAAAGTCGCGACATTCCAGCATTTTGGTGCGCTCCCCTGGCCACAAATCGTTCAAGGGTTGATCGTCGGCGGCACCATCATGGCAGGCTCGTTTATTGGAAAGTACTTTGTCGACCGGATGAGCGTGCGGACCTTCGACTACCTGCTTGATATCATGCTGGTCATCTCAGGAGGTTCAATGATCTGGACGGGCTTAGCTCAATAACCTTTTTTCACATCAACGGTGTTGAGTGGTGGCTTGCCTGCCTCAATTAACTTGATGTTCTCTTCCATCCAATCCGCAGCACTCGACGGTACCGTTAAGCTCGCAACATGTGGAGTTACGGTTACTTTCGGATGGGTCCAATACGGATGATCTTCTGGGAGAGGTTCTACGTGAAAGACATCCAATGTTGCTGCGTTGATGTGTCCGCTATCGAGTGCGGCAATCAAATCTTCGTCGACGACGTGTGCTCCGCGTGCGCAATTGATAATCGATGCACCTTCTGGCAATGCAGCTAGGGTGTCTTTGTTAATAATGCCTTTTGTCGAATCAGTGAGCGGCAATAATATAATGAGAATTTCTGTTCTGTTCAAAAACGGGACAAGACCATCGGCGCCATAAAAGGACGTGATCCCATCGATCTTTTTCTCAGTCCGAGACCAACCTGCGACGTCAAAGCCCAAGGCAGCAGCTTTACCAGCTGCGTCGCTTCCAAGTTCGCCAATACCCAGGAAACCAACTTTCTTGTCACGGGTATCTGTCTGGCGCATCTGTTTCCATGTGCCATTTGCCGTCCAGTTAAGATACACACCCATGCGGCGATGATAATGGATCACCCAATATAAGACGTACTCGCTCATGCCTTCAGTCAGGCAACGATCGACAAGGCGTACAACGGGGATGTCATCAGGTAATTCTGTATCCATCAGGATGCCGTCAATACCCGCACCAAGTGAAAGGATACCTTTAAGATTTAGATACGTCTTTAATTCCCCGACAGGCGGTCGCCATACAATGGCATAATCGTAAGATGCTTTATCAACCACTTCGTCCGGCCAGATATCAAATGTCGCATCAGGAAACTTCCCAAGAATGGCCTCACGCCATGCGATTGCCTTATCGGCGGCTGAGATAAATAGAAACTTCATGGATAGTATCCCTGTGATTAGAAATTAGGAGCTAACAGCACCGGTGGTGTCTGCGCTTAAGTTGAGTGCGGCAGCCAACAGTGCCTTTGTATAAGGTTGTTGTGGGGCCTCAAAAATTTGTTCGGATGGGCCCTGTTCGACAACCTTACCGTCCTTCATGACCACGACATCATGAGCGAGCGCGCGAACGACTTTGAGATCGTGACTGATAAACATGTAGGCAAGGTTATACTTCTTTTGAAGGCCTCGCAGTAATTCAACGATCTGCGCTTGGACTGACATGTCGAGTGCGCTGGTCGGCTCGTCCAAAACAATGAACTTTGGTTTTAATGCGAGGGCACGCGCAATGGCGATACGCTGACGCTGGCCACCTGAGAATTCATGCGGATAACGATCACGCATTGATGCATCCAGGCCAACTTCTTCCAAAGCATCTGCGACTTGTTGATGTCGTTCTTCTGGCGTCCCAAGATCATGAATGATCAAGCCTTCTTCAATAATCTGGCTGATCGACATCCGGGGGCTAAGCGATCCATATGGATCCTGAAAGACAATCTGAAATTCACGTCGGAGAGGGCGTAATGCCTTCCAACCCAAGCCTTCTAAAGACTGACCATTAAAGGCAATCTGCCCGGTTGCATGCTCTAGTTTAATAAGTGCACGTCCAAGCGTTGATTTGCCAGATCCAGACTCGCCGACAATACCAACCGTATGCCCGGCGCGTATATCTACTGAAATGCCATCAACGGCTTTGATGTGTCCAACTGTGCGGCGGAGCACGCCGCGCTTAATCGGGAACCAGACACGAACGTCATCGCCCTTAAGAATGCTTGCGCCAGCGGGCGCTGCATCAGATCGTCCCTTAGGTTCTGCTGATAACAGGTGTTGAGTGTACTCGTGTTGTGGGTTCTCAAATACATTCTGGGCATCGCCACTTTCCACAACTTTACCGTCATTCATCACAGAAACGGTGTCTGCCATGCGGCGCACGATACCAAGATCGTGCGTGATGAGAAGCATTGCCATGCCGAGCTTTTCTTGGAGCTCTTTTAATAAGACCAATATCTGTGCCTGGACTGTCACATCGAGCGCCGTTGTCGGTTCGTCTGCAATTAATATTTCCGGTTCGTTCGCAAGCGCCATCGCGATCATGATGCGTTGCTGTTGTCCACCAGAAAATTCATGCGGTAATGCATGTAGGCGCTCTGTCGCACTTTCCAAGCCAACCAATTCAAGTAGCTCAACGACCTGGTCACGGGCTTGCCCTGGAGACATGTGCTTATGCACAAACAGGACTTCAGATATTTGTTTCTCAATCGAATGCAGTGGGTTCAAACTATTAAGGGGTTCCTGGAAAATCATCGCAATGCGATTTCCTCGGAATGAACGCATCAAAGACTCAGGCGCGTCGATAATTTCCTGCCCATCAAAATCAATGTTGCCAGATGGGTGCCAGGCTGTGGGGTAGGGAAGCAGCCGCATGATTGATAAAGCGGACACAGACTTTCCTGAGCCTGACTCTCCAACCAGCGCGTGGGTGCGTCCAGCTTCGATATCAAAGGACACGCCTTTGACGGCTTTGACTTCGCGGTCACCCTGACCAAACGAGACATGTAAATTTTCGACCGATAGAATCTTACTCATTTGAAAGTCTTCCTTGGATCGAAAGCATCACGAACGGCTTCGCCAATAAATACGAGGAGCGAAAGCATTATAGAAAGAATAAAAAACGCAGTAATACCTAACCAAGGTGCATGGAGATTGTTCTTACCCTGATTCAAAAGCTCGCCTAATGATGCCGATCCCGGCGGCAAGCCAAACCCAAGAAAATCAAGCGACGTTAAGATTGTTACTGAGCCAGCGAGAATGAAGGGCAGGAAGGTCAATGTTGCGACCATGGCATTGGGCAAGATGTGCTTAAACATGATGACAAAATCCGATGCGCCAAGCGCGCGCGCCGCCCGGACGTAATCGAAATTTCGCGTGCGAAGAAATTCTGCGCGCACAACGCCAACTAGATTGACCCATTGGAATAATGAGAGAAGACCAAGCAGCAGCCAGAAACTTGGTACAAAGACGCTGGCCAGGATGATCAATAAATATAATTGCGGCATAGATTGCCAAATCTCGATCAAGCGCTGCCCGATGAGGTCTGTCCAGCCACCAAAGTATCCCTGAATGGCCCCAATCCAGATCCCGATAAAGGAACTTAAGATCGTCAACATGAGGCCGAAGACAACAGAAATTCGAAAGCCATAGATCGTACGGGCCAGCACATCTCGGCCCTGGTCATCAGTACCAAGCCAGTTTTCGGAAGTTAACCCATAAGGGGCAGGGCCTGCCAAGTTCAGGTTCACCGTGTCGTATGAAAACCGTACAGGTGGCCAGGCCATCCAGCCCTTTTCGTTGATCAGCTCGCTCACAAAAGGATCGCGATAATCAGCCTCGGTTAAAAATTCGCCACCAAACGCAGTTTCTGGATATGCGCTAAATATGGGCATATAGGCGCCACCATCATACCAGATGAAAACCGGTTTATCGTTGGCGATAAATTCAGCGAATAAGCTAAGGACAAACATCACGAGGAAAATCCATAGTGACCAAAACCCACGTCGATTGGCGCAGAAACTATTTAGCCGTCGCGCGTTCAAAGGCGACAAACGATCTGCTAATGTGGATGTTTGTGGGGGCGTTCGATTTTGTGCGGCTGCAGTATCCATCTTATACACCGCGACTTTCAAAATCGATTCTAGGGTCAACGATGTGATACATGATATCGGAAACAATGCTGACGACGAGACCCAATAACCCAAAGAAATAAAGCGTCGCGAACATCACAGGATAGTCACGGTTCAGGGCAGCTTCAAAACCTAACAAGCCAAGGCCATCGAGCGAGAAGACAATTTCAATAATCAATGAGCTTGAAAATAAGATGCCAATAAATGCACCCGGGAAACCGGCAATTACAATCAGCATGGCATTGCGGAAAATATGCCCATAAAGCACGCGCGTTTGCGTTAGGCCTTTTGAGCGAGCTGTCGTCACATACTGTTTGTTGATTTCTTCCATGAACGAGTTCTTGGTCAGCATTGCAAGGCCGGCAAATCCACCAATGACCATCGACAATATGGGTAAAGCCAGATGCCAGAAGTAATCGCCAATTTGCTCAAAAGTGGACATGTCTGCGAAGTTTTCTGAATACAAGCCCCTGAGCGGGAACCAGTCAAAATACCGACCCCCTGCGAATAGCACGATCAACAAGATTGCAAAAAGAAAGGCCGGAATCGCATTGCCAACAATGATGATCCCCGACGTCCACACATCGAATCGTGTCCCGTCACGTACTGCCTTGGCAACACCAAGTGGGATTGAAATCATGTAAACAAGTAGTGTTGTCCAAAGCCCTAATGAAATGGACACTGGCATTTTCTCTAGAACCAGATCGACAACGCTGGCGTCTTTAAAGTAACTCTCACCAAAATCAAAAGTGATGTAGTTCTTAAGCATCAGCCAGAACCGCTCATGAGCTGGCTTGTCTAATCCAAATTGCTTTTCCAATTCAGCGATGAATTCAGGTGGCAATCCCTGCGCGCCACGGTATTTACTCTCTAAGGCGCCAGACGTGTTGCCCGTCCCCATTCTAGGACTGTCGGTGTTGCCGGTTTCTGAGCCCACGTTGCCGCTTATACGACCTGTTGCATCGACAGCCTCACCGGAAATCTCTGAAATCATCTGTTCGACAGGGCCACCAGGAAGCACTTGAACAACAGCGAAGTTGATCAGAATGATCACAAATAGCGTCGGTGGGACGAACAATAGGCGGCGAACGATATATGCAAACATGGTATGAGTTTACTGATCCCTCATGGGTGCGTCTCTAATTATTATTTTTTACGAACATCATTAATAACGGCCGCCTTTTCTTTGTCGACCCACCAGGAAAGAAACTGGGTACCACTTGCAGGCGTCACGTCAGGTTTTCCAAATTTATCCCAATAAGCAATGCGGTCGTACCCTGCATGGAAATGAGGGATAACGAAATGGTTCCATTGTAGAACCCGGTCCAATGCGCGGGCAGCAGTCACGAGTGCTTTTCTGTTCGGCGCAGCGATCAGTTTTTCAATAAGCGTGTCGACCGCTGGGTCATTAATGCCGACGATATTGCGGCTTCCTTGTTGATCGACAGATACGCTACCCCAGGAATCCCTTTGTTCGTTACCAGGTGACATGGATTGCCCCCAGTTTCCTACGACGACGTCATAGTCGAATGTATCCAGGCGTCGTCGATATTGTGCGGATTCAACTGTACGGGTGCGTGTTTTTACACCCAGCTTTTCAAGATTCTTTGAGAAAGGCAGTACAATGCGCTCAAAAATTGGGCTGGATAAAAGAATTTCAAACTCAAGTTTAACACCAGTTTTTTCGTTCACGCGAACGCCATCTTTGATAACCCAGCCTGCATCACGCAACAGTTTGGACGCGGTCCGGAGGTTTCCGCGAATTTTTCCGCTGCCGTCTGTTTCTGGCGGATTATATTCTTTTGTAAATACCTCTGGCGGAATCGAGCTTCGAAGTGGCTCTAGCAAGGTGAGTTCAGCGTCGGATGGCAAGCCAGTCGCTGCAAGCTCGGAGTTATCAAAGTAACTCCGAGAATGTGCATACTGCCCGTAAAAAAGATTTTTGTTAGACCAGTTGAAGTCAAATGCATAAGCCAAAGCTTCGCGTACGGCGGGATCTTTAAACAAATCACGACGGATATTATACGCAAATCCTTGCATGCCTGCAGGGCGGTTATGGTCAAAGCGTTCTAGCTTAATATGACCTTTGTCGACGGCGGGTACTTTGTATGATGTAGCCCAGGCTTTTGATGAATTTTCGCGGCGAAAATCAAACCGACCCCCAGTAAAGGCTTCGATCGCAACTTGTGCGTCCCGGTAATATTCAAATTCAAGCGTCTCGAAGTTGTTAATGCCTTTATTCACCGGAACATCTTTACCCCAATAATCCGGCACGCGCTCTAAGACGATTGTACGGTTTGCTTCGACGCGTTTGATTTTATAAGGGCCGCTCCCGAGTGGGGGCTCCAGCGTGGTTGAATCAAATTCGCGTGTTGCCCAATAATGCTTTGGGAGCACCGTCAACTGGCCTAAAATCAATGGAAGTTCGCGGTTTTTGCCTGGCTTGAAGTCAAATCGAACGGTTTTTGGGCCAACTTTCACGGCACGCTCAACACTGCCGTAGTAAAATCGATAGAATGGTGCCCCTTTCGAGACCAATGTCTCATAACTAAAGATGACATCATCCGCTGTGATTTCTTTGCCGTCATGCCACCGGGCTTCATCGCGTAATGTGAATTCAACCCAAGACCGATCCTTCGGGGTGCGCACTGTTTTTGCCAACTGGCCATAAACACTGAATGCTTCATCAGCAGATGAGGTCATCAGTGTGTCGTAGATGAATGCGGCACCACCGGCGGCATTCCCTTTGACAATAAACGGGTTCAGGCTATCGAAGCCGCCAATAGCGCTGAGCCTTATGGTCCCACCTTTTGGTGCGTCTGGGTTCACATATTCAAAATTTTTGAAATCAGGGCTATATTTCAGATCACCGTGCATTGCCAAACCGTGCGCTGGTGCCGGGTCATCAGCATTTACTGCAGGGATCGCCACAAGACTAAAGGCGGTGATACTCAGGATAACAAGACGATGCACAAACATGGAGCCTCCAACTCAAATGTAACTGCCAAGATATTGGTCTGCTGAGAGGTTCTCTACAAGAAAGACCGCATCACGCAGTAATAAAATCCGCGTGAACGATTGATCGCTTGGCATTTATACGCAACTTAATGATTGTTCATAATGTAGAGTGGACGATCGTTTAACGCGACAGGATATCGATTCCAGCTTGATGCAATGCAGGACCACTTGAGGCAAGTACGGTATGTTTCTTTGCATCGTCGCCGGCCTCGAAGGTTAACGGCGTGCCGAGCCAATCCGTGATGATGCCGCCTGCACCTTCAATAATAGGGATTAAAGCGGCATAGTCGTAAGGTGCCAATGTGTCTTCGCAAACCATATCCACCCAACCGCATGCGAGTTGGCCATATCCTTGGCATTCTGATCCAAACGTCGTGTAGTGCACAGCTTCCATCAGAGCTTCAAATCGTGCTTTATGATCGCTCACAAACATTTCTGGAGAAGTTGATGTCATCCAGGCTTCGTCGATGGCGCGTTCAGGCCTTGTGGTCACAGTCTCGCCGTTGAACGTGGTTGCACGACCAACACCGCCGACCCATCGATCACTTGTCGCGGGTGCATCGGTGACGCCTGCAATGGCTTGTCCGTTTCGAATAATGCCGATCAGGGTACCAAAAATTGGTTTGCCGGTAATAAACGCTTTGGTGCCGTCGATTGGATCGAGAATCCACACCGTATCTGCGTCAGGATTGGAAACACCAAACTCTTCGCCAAAGATACCATCGGAAGGGCGTTCGGCGGCAATCATGTCTCGCATGATTTGCTCAGCAGCACGGTCCGCCTCAGTTACAGGGCTCTCGTCGCCTTTAGCAACATGACCGATACCACTTCTGAAATGCTTAAGGGTAATCGGGCGTACTGCATCAGCAAGACGCCCGGCTAAATCTAAGATCGCATCAATATCGGCGGGGATATCCGCCGCCCTACTCATGGTAGAGGCAGAGGATTATCACTGTTTTCACGAAGATACAGGATCACGTTTGCACGGTCAGAAGCTTTCTTAAGCGCAAATGACATCTTTGTACCTGGTGCATATTCTTTTGGGTTCTTAAGAAAATCGTTGAAATTCTCATAAGTCCACGTGGTGCCAAGACTCAAAAGAGCGTCAGAGTAGGCATAACCTTTTGCGGCACCTTGATTGCGACCAACAACATTCCACAGATTTGGACCAACCTTGTTGGCACCACCTTTTTTGAGGCTATGGCAACCAAGGCATTTTTTGGCTGCTTTCTCGCCCTTTTCAACGGACGCAGATGCCATAAGCACCAGGACGCTTTCTTCAACAGGCGCAGAAGCCAGCAAAACAGCATCTCCGTCATCTTTTTCAGCAACTTCAATCTTATAAGCGTTCTCTGCGAGCTCTTCCGCGTGAACGAGTGTGTTGCCTATTTGATTGCTGCCCCAAACGACCCAAGCCGCGATGAGCAAAGCGAAACCTGATTTTTCCCAAAATGAGAAATGCATGCGTGTGTCTCCTACCCGAATAGCAGTCTTTTTTTACCTGCTCATCGCCGGGATTTCAACCGAACTCGTAAAAATCATGAAAGGATTTTGAGGAAGCGCCGGAAGCAGGTATACCGAATACTATATATAGGGATTTTTTCGATGAACCCAATTGTTATTGTTCCGGCCAGAATGGCATCAATGCGCCTACCTGATAAGCCACTCGCAGACATTCATGGTAAGCCCATGATTGTTCACGTCATGGACCGTGCAGCTGAGGCTGATGTTGGGCCGGTACTTTGTGCGGCTGCTGAAATAGAAATCATCAGTGCCGTCAAAAATGCGGGATACAAGGCAGTCTTAACAGACCCTGATCATCCATCTGGTTCGGATCGAATCTGGGAAGCATTGTGTGCAGAGGATCCAAACGGTTCTTACGATGTCATCGTGAATTTGCAGGGGGATTTGCCGACATTGGACCCCAGCCTTGTAACGGCGGTTGTGACCCCTTTGAGTAATCCGGATGTGGATATTGCGACATTGGTATCCGAAATTACCGAGAACAATGAGCGCGACAACCCAAATGTTGTCAAATGTGTTGCTGCTTTGGATGATGGACGTGCCCACGCCCGAGCTCTTTATTTTACGCGCGCGACTGCGCCTACGGGGGACGGGCCACTATGGCATCACATCGGGATCTACGCATATCGCCGCAGTGCACTTGAACGATTTGTCTCAATGTCGCCTGGATTGCTGGAGCAACGCGAGAAACTTGAGCAATTACGAGCCCTTGAAGCCGGTATGAGGATAGAGGCTGTCCGCGTTGACACGGTTCCGCTTGGTGTCGATACTCCCGCCGACTTGGAGCGGGCACGCGAGATGCTGAGACCGTAATTGAGCCTGAATACGAAATTGGATTTAGATACATGACATCACCGGACAAATTGATCGCATTCCAAGGTGCCGTTGGGGCCAATTCTGATATTGCGTGCCGCACCGTGTATCCTGAGATGATAAGTCTGCCATGCGATACGTTTGCGGATGCCTTTGATGCTGTGCAGTCAGGTCGGGCTTTGTTGGCGATGATTCCGATTGATAATACGGTCGCAGGCCGTGTTGCAGATATTCACCATCTTTTACCCGATAGTGGCTTACAAATTATTGGCGAGCAATTTGAGCGCATCAATCATCAGCTTTTGGCGCTTCCAGGCACAAAAATCGAAGATATTACGGAAGTGCACAGCCATGTTCATGCCCTCAATCAATGCCGTGGCTTGATTGCTGAACTCGGTGTTAAAGCTGTAGTTCATGCGGATACAGCGGCAGCCGCTGCTGATATCGCGAAATGGGCAGATCCGACCAAAGCCTCTATTTCGACGCGTCTGGCAGCCGAAGTTTATGGTCTGAATATCTTGAAGTCAGATATTGAGGATGCGGAGCACAACACAACACGGTTTGTTATTTTAGCGCGTGAAGGGAAATCATATCCAGCTGGAACGCCAGATATGATGACCAGTTTCGTGTTTCGCGTGCGCAACATTCCTGCAGCGCTTTATAAAGCGATGGGCGGGTTTGCGACGAACGGCGTCAATATGACGAAACTTGAAAGCTATGTGAGCGAAGGCTTTGTCGTAGCGCAGTTTTACGCCGAAGTTGAAGGTCATCCTGACGATATTGGGCTTAAGCTCGCCCTTGAGGAACTGGCATTTTTCTCGCACGAAGTGACGGTACTTGGGGTGTATCCGGCGAACGCATCCCGCAAATCGACGTACACTTAATCCGCATCCAGCCATTTTTGAATGAGCCAGCGCGATATAGAGTCTTTTCGCGGAAGTCGTATTTCGTCGCCGACAGCATCAAGCGATTCTTTCATCCCCAGCACATCTGCTCGACTGAACCATTGGCAATCAACAAGCTCTTCTTTATCGATGGTGATGTCATAGGATGTGGCTTTCGCGTGAAAACCGAGCATCAGCGATGATGGAAATGGCCACGGCTGGGAAGCAAGATATTCGACGCCCGTTGTCTCAATACCGGATTCTTCAAAGACTTCACGTGTCACGGCTTGCTCCATTGTCTCGCCAGGTTCAATGAAACCGGCCAACGTAGAATACATGCCAAACGTCCAACGTCCCGAGCGACCCAACAAGCATGCGCCTCCAGGGACATCGTCACGAACAACCAATACAATGATTGCAGGGTCGGTACGCGGGAAGTGGCTTGATGCGCAATCTGGATTTACGCAAACACGCTCGTGTCCGCTATGGCGTGAGACGGTCGGCGCGCCGCAGACACCGCAATGCCCGTGTCTGGAATGCCAGAAAACCATTCCTCGGGCATGGGCGAGTAAATGCGCATCCGTCGCCGGTAAAAATGATCCAACGCTGCGAAGGTCAACGAATTCTGCAGTATCCCCGGTCATCGAAACAATTTGATCTGCATAGGTATCGTCGACAGCGATAGCGAATACGGGCTTATGGTCATCTGTGCCGAGGAGAACTTCTTGATGTCCGTTCGCGAGGATTTTGCGTGCTGCAGCGCCTTCAAATATCTGAGCACTGTATGAACCGTCATTTTTTATAAGATTAAGTGCGCCATGCACAGGGACGACGCCAACGCCTTCAGCCATGCGCTCGGCAAGCCATTCTGCGGGTCGTCTGGACATATTGTCTCGGCGAAGGGAAAGCGTGGTGTACGTTAAATTTATGCTCATGGCACAATTTTGCATAAGAGACCGAAATCAGCAATGGCATCAACGTCAGGTAAAAATATGGATAGGATAATTCGTTATCTTTCTTGGTGTTAACCATATATACTTTTATGAAAGTTGCTGGACTTATGCCTTAATTGAGAGTTTTTTAACCATTCCTGGCCATTACGGTTGCAGTTGATGTTCCCGCACCCTTGGGTGCCGTTGCATTCCTTGCAGTCGGTAGGTGGAGAGAACGGTGGAAAGTATGAATATGAAATTGAGTCGTGTGCTGGTTAGACACGTAATGAATTGGAGCGCTGTTACACTTGCTGTAACGGTGCTGGCGGCATGCGCTGCGCCTTCGGGTGTCAGTGATTTTGGCGTTGCCCAGTGTAAACAAATATCACAGCGCGCCGAGGCCAAGATAAATTGGGCACGTGTCCCTAAAGTTGAAATTCGTGTTCGCGATGGTGAGTATTCACCAATGGTGACGCGTCTTCAGCAAGGGCGACCTTATGTGCTTCGCATTCGTAATCGTGATGACAGCCTTCGGGTATTCCGTGCCAAAGACTTCTTTGAACGCAATGCTGTTATAGCAGTTGGCGTTGAAGGTGTGCGTGCGGAACACACGTGCATTAACGCGGTTTCTATTCCTGCGCGCCAAAGTGCGGAGATCAGGGTTGTCGCGATCACCGATGGCACGTTTGAATTCGAAGATAACGCATTGCTTCTGCCATTTGTGTTTTTCGGTGGTGCATCAGGTGCGATTGTCATCGATGAACGCCGCGAGACAGCTGGCCTTAATTAAGCAAGTTTCTGATTGATGGTTCTGCTAAGCGCCTGCATTCTGCGGGTGCTTATGCGTTTGTTATAGGTATCTGAATTACAAACGCGAACATCTGCTTAATAAGGATATCACCGCATGAATGCTGATGATGTGATCCGGGCGCTCGATCTCTCTCCACTGCCTTGGGAAGGGGGATGGTACCGCGAAACATGGCGCTCAAAGGCCAACATTCCTGGACCAGAACTTGGTGATCAATATGACGGTGAACGCTCTGCCGGCACTGCAATTTATTATGTGCTGACCACTGATACGTTGTCGCGTATGCATCGTCTTCCGTCTGATGAGACGTTTCATTTTTATCTTGGTGACCCTGTTGAAATGCTTTTGCTGCATCCAGATAGCACCAATTCTGAAATCATCACGTTTGGTCAGGACATCTTTGGTGGTGACCACGTGCAGTATACAATACTCGGCAACACGTGGATGGGTGGGCGGTTGAAGCGTGATGCCGCGGTGCCGGATGCGGTCGGATTCGCTTTAATGGGCACGACAGTGTCGCCAGGTTTTGATTTTGCTGACCTTGAAATGGGCACATTTGACGACCTCGCGGTCCAACATCCTGATCGCAAAGATTTGATAAAAGCGCTCAGCTAAGGGATATTTACAGGTATGTTTGCGCAACACACCATACTATGTGATTCGGGGCTTTCGGATATCGAGTTCGGTTGTTATATTCCGTTCGGGAGATCGGCTCGGACGGGCCTCTCGCGAACCCGGTCAGGTCCGGAAGGAAGCAGCCGCAACGAGTTTCGGCCCGGGTCGGTGTCCGGTCTCCCACTTTTATCCCAGTCTGGACGAATTTCATGAACCACAGTCCTGCCCCTGAACCCGCCGAAGCGTCTGCCGCTGGCGAATACCAGGTGCTGGCTCGTAAGTACCGGCCAACGACGTTTTCAGGTTTGATTGGCCAGGAAGCGATGGTCAAGACGCTGACCAATGCGTTCGCGGTAAACCGGTTGCATCATGCGTTCGTCATGACTGGTGTTCGCGGTGTCGGTAAGACATCAACAGCCCGGATTATTGCGCGGGCATTGAATTGTATCGGTCCGGATAGTGTGGGTGGTCCCACGACTGAACCTTGCGGTGTTTGTGATAATTGCGTCGCAATTGCTGGTGACCGGCATGTGGATGTCCTGGAGATGGACGCTGCGAGTAATACGGGCGTCGATAATATTCGTGAATTAATTGACGGTGTGCGGTACCGGCCATCCTCGGCGCGCTACAAAGTCTATATCATTGACGAAGTTCATATGCTCTCGAAAAGCGCTTTCAACGCGCTTTTGAAGACGCTTGAAGAACCGCCCGAGCACGTCATCTTTATTTTTGCGACGACTGAAATTCGTAAAGTGCCAATCACGGTTCTTTCGCGGTGTCAGCGATTCGATTTGCGCCGTGTCCCAACCGAGGCGCTGGTCACGTATTTTGCAGAAATCTGCAAAAAAGAAGGATCCGAGATATCTGATGGCGCCCTCCACATTATTGCACGCGCAGCTGATGGCTCTGTTCGGGACGGATTAAGTTTGCTTGATCAGGCGATTGCCTATTCTGACGGGGTGATTGGTGAAGAACGGGTCCGTGATATGCTCGGCCTGGCTGATCGCACCCGAACGTTTGATCTTTTAGAATCAGTGCTGAAGGGCGAAATTGCGAGCGCCCTGGATGAACTCTCAGCTCAATATAAAGATGGTGCTGATCCAACGTCGGTCGTTGAAGACATGCTCGACCTCGTGCATTGGCTCACTCGGGTTAAGATTCTGCCGGAATGCGCGGACGCACCAGAAGTGCCTGAGAACGAACGTACAAAAGGCAAAGAACTTGTGTCGTCTCTCCGGATGCCGATCTTGACCCGGGCCTGGCAAATTCTTTTAAAGGGTTTGGGCGAAGTCAAAATAGCACCTTCGCCATTGGCTGCTGCCGAAATGGTTCTGGTTCGCTTGGCCTATGCCGCTGAACTTCCGACACCGGGAGATGCAGTTAAAGCGCTTCAAGGTAGCGTTGATAATTCTGCTCCAGCGGCATCGACACCGCCGAACACAGGTGGTGGCGGTGGTGCGCAAGCAAATGCAGGGGGCGGTGTGATTGCATCTGCTGAGCCAGCACCACGCATGGACCCTGCGCCAGCCGTAAGCGAACAACCAAAGGCTCATGTGTTTGCCGATTTTGCAGCTGTTGCAGCACTTGCGAGTGAGTTACGTGAAGGGATGCTGGTTTCATTTATTGAAAGCCAGGTGCGTGTCGTCAGGTTCGATCAAGGCCATCTTGAGTTTAGTGCTGACGGCGGTGCTGACCGAGAGATGGTGCAGCGTCTCAAAGGATTTCTTGAAGATCATTCTGAGATGCCGTGGGCTGTTGCGTTATCCCGTGATGCCGGTGGCGCAACGATATCAGAATTGCGCGCTGAAGCGGCCAAGCAGGCCCGAACAGCTGCCGGTGATCATCCTTTAGTCAGGGCCGTGCTGGATACTTTCCCCGGTGCAAAAGTCGAGGAAGTGCGTCACGTCGCACGTCCATCTGAGCCAATTATCGATGATCCCATAATCGATATGGATACAGATATTGGTGAGGATGATATTTGACTCCCGACGACGGCCAGCTTGGCAAAACCCCTGATTTCTACCGAGTTGATTTGAAGCATATGCGCATTGCCGACTTATGTGAGGCATTGGCTTTTTGGGAAGCAAAGCGTCCTGATGATGGGCTGCCCGTATGGGGTCATCTCAACTTTTTGGATTTTGACCCGCGGATTTTGCCACGTATGATTCTGCTGGATGTTGACCTTGAGCCTGGCTTTGGCACGTAGCGATATTGGGGAACACGCGTGGCCAGCTTTAATGCAACGGATATGACAGGCAGGTGGGTTAGCCAATTGGCACCACTGCGGCATGCGAGCTATTCTGAAAGCCAATATCAGTGGATTGTGGATTACCGTGAGCCAAGTCTTTTTGTTGCCTGCTTAGGTGAAAAGTCTTGGGATAAAAAATATGAAGCTATGCTCCGCATGTCGTGTCATTCGGATCTGGGAACAAATGCTATCGATCGTATTCTAAGCGTTGGTTTCTATGATGATGTTCAACAGACGATTAAAGACTTTGTCGATGTTGATATCGATCTGGATAACTACTTCGCGTAATTATTCGATCAGAAATTTATTGTTAGATGCTTCGCCCCAAGCATCCATAAATTCACCAAGATAAGGCCGGGCTTCTTTTTCTGCATCAATGAACGTGATGAGCTCTGCAACAGACGCGTTATAGCCCGTTTGATTAAGGGTGCCTGAGTGTAACTGCCAGCGCAGATACACCAGATAAGTATTGAGCACATCGGTCTCACAATAATGGCGAACGTCATCGACGCGGCCTTGATCAATTAAGTCGGCGACGTTTGAGCCATCAATACCAAATTTCCCGGCGAAGCCAAACGCTGCGCAGACTTCGTTCAATTTCACCCGCGCAGACGCGCCATAATCCGACAACACCTCGAGCAGGTCACAATGCCAATCCGTGGCATACCGATATCCGTAGCTATTCCATTTATCGCCAGATTTGTGGAGCCACGGTGATGAAATCCCATGCACCATGGCCCTGTATTTCAAGACAGGCAGATCAAAGCTGCGTCCGTTGTAACTGACCAGCCGAGGCTTCATGCGATCCAGATAGGTGAAAAAACCTTGCAGCAGTTTCGCCTCATCATATCCGGCTTCACCGCCAGATCTGAGATCACGCAGAATATAGCCCTCTGATCCGCCGTCACGTTCAATTTCAGCTTCAAGGAAAGATATAGCTACGACTTTATGGAAAGGTTGCCGTGGGAAACTATTTCGCCCATCTGTAACGCCAAGATGATATTGCTCAATGGCTTCGCGTCGAACCTGGACATCAGGTGACGTTTCGCCAGTAAGGTTTGGCGCGACGTCTGTATCTGGTACAGTTTCAATATCGAATACGAACAGGTTTTGATGCAGCATGCCAAATGTTATACAAGGCTTTGCAATAGATTCCCAGTACAGCAGTGGAGTATTTCCGACGATGAAAAACCTCGGTCAAATGATGAAGCAAGCCCAAGAAGTTCAACAAAAGATGGCCAATATGCAGGAAGAGCTTGCTGCGATGGAAGTCGTCGGCAGGTCTGGCGGCGGTATGTGCCAGGTAACCTTGAACGGCAAAGGCGAAGCAAAAAAAGTATTAATCGACCCGGCTCTTGTTAAGCCTGAAGACGCAGAAGTTTTGGAAGATTTGATCGTGGCTGCAATTAATGATGCGCGCGCCAAATCAGATGAAGCGTCCCGTGAAAAAATGAAGGAAATCACCGGTGGCTTATCTTTGCCACCTGGTATGCAACTGCCTTTCTGAGGTTCCAGTGGCCGAACGTGAAATAGAACGACTGGTTCAACTCTTGGCGAAGCTGCCAGGGTTAGGGCCAAGGTCAGCAAGACGCGCAGTCTTGCAACTGCTCAAGCGCCGTGAGGGGCTTCTCCAGCCATTGGCTGCAGCCCTTAATGAGGCGGGTGAACGTGTGCGCGCGTGCTCAATCTGCGGCAATCTTGATACCCATGACCCATGTGGCATCTGCAACAGTCCAAAACGCGATAGGACAACACTTTGCGTTGTCGAGGATGTTGCTGACTTGTGGGCGCTTGAACGCACATCAAGTTTCAAAGGCCATTATCATGTTCTGGGTGGAACACTATCCGCGCTGGACGGTGTCGGCCCTGATGAATTGAATATTCCAAGCCTAGTGGCGCGCGCGGCTGATGGAACATTGAAAGAAGTGATCCTTGCCACCAGTGCCACAGTAGATGGCCAGACAACGGCACACTATATTGCCGACCGATTGCGTGAAAAAGGCGTGAAAGTCTCTGGGCTTGCGCACGGCGTGCCGGTAGGCGGTGAACTAGACTATCTGGACGATGGGACGATATCAGCAGCGCTTCGAGATCGAAGGCCAGTCTAGCGGTATAACGCCACGGCCATGACGACATATGCCATCACTTCTGGGGAAACCCGAAACTTTACACCCATGTGCGGAGGACGTGACCAGACGACGTCTGCACGGTAAGGGCCTAGATCGCCGATTTTCAGTGCGATTTCGCCAGCGAGTGTCCCAGCCTTGCTGATGTTTAATTTAGCGCCACCAGCCGACAAATCGATGATCTCACATGTGAGATCAATATTAGGATCGGTTGGACTGGATACGAGGCCACTAAGTTCTGTGGATTTTCGATTAAAATGGCGGGCATCTGTGTTCATGTATTCGCGTTCCTCGTTCTATGGATCAGAACAACACACTAAGTCGCAGGGGCTGGAAGAGGCTCAACTGTAACTCCTTGCTCCGTCAGCTTTTCAGCAACACCATCATCCATATCGCATCCAACGAATTTAGTTCCTGTGACGTTAACGCCGCCAAAATCAGTGCCCTTAAGGTTAACTTGTTTAAGACACGCATCGCTCATATCACTGTCAGTCATGATTGCGCTGGCAAGACTGGGACTCCACAGCTGACCTGTTTTCTTACCTTCCGGACTATGGACTTCAATGGGTCAGAAATTTGCCCGCCTTAAATCAGTATTTTTTAAGACGCATTTTTTAAAATTGGTGGCATCCAAGTCAGCATTCTGGAAGCTCGAGTTATTAAGGTTGGAATTTTGAAAAAAAGTGAACATGCAGATGGTATCGCTGAAATTAACCGAATGAAGGTTGGCGTTCTTCATGTTCATGCCGCTTAGATTGACACCACGGAGATTAATGTCGATCAAATCCACGCTATGTAAATCTGCAGGCCTGCCTTCGGCACCATTGGTTCGGATCCAGATATGATGTTTCACCATGCGGCTTCGGATTGTTTCGTCGAGGTGAGATAATGATTCAGGCACCACAATATTTTCAACGCTTGCGTGGGCCATATTTGTGGCATTCAAGATGGCACCGCGCATGTTGGCACCGTCTAACACTGCGGATTGCAGGTTTGCCTCGCTGAGGTTGGTTTCGCTGAGATTAGCACCCTTCAACATGGCATCGCCAAGTTTTGCCCTGGTTAAATTCGCCTTGGAAAGATTAGCATTTTCAAAATTTGCGGACTGAAGGTCTGCTGCTTGGAGGTCTGCACTTTGAGCCTTTGCATTTGATAAATCAGTATTGCCGATATTCTCTTTTAATTCTTCTCCCCGTTCCTTTTCTTCGGTAGAGAGCTTCGCACCCCTCAGCTTCCAGCCAACTTCTGCGATCTGTCCTCGCCGCAAATCGACTTCGACCATGGACGCATTTTCGAGGTTTGCACCATCAAGTAATGCACCGCGCATGTCGGCACGGTCCAACTTTGCATTTGTCAGATTGGCACCAGATAAAGTGCAGCCATATAAATCCGCACCTCTAAGGTTAGCATTAATGAATGAGCCTTCAGAGAAATTGCACCCTGTGAGCACAGCTTCTTTGAGGTTGATATTGTCGAGGTTGAGCTTGCGCAAATCTTTGAGCCGAATATCCGCACCTCGACCGCCATCAGAACCAGATATGAACATCGCGTGGTCGCGAAGAATTTTTTTAAGCTCTTTTGTGTCCATTAACTTTCCAGGCGTCTTCTTCTTTTATTAAGAAGCAGTTGTCTTTGCAGGGGCAAGCAATTTGTCTGGGCTTTCTTCATCTTCACCAAGTTGCAGGGCATCAATACGTGAGCCACGTTTAGTGACCTTGTCTGTTGATATTCTTATATCACGTATGTCACGATGGGCCTGATCAAAATGGGTTTGCAATTTGTCGACCCGGTCATCAAGCCTGCCCACATCTTCGAGCATCTTCCTGACCTCATCTTGGATCACATCAGCTTGTTCCCGCATATGCACATCACGGAGGATTGCGCGGACTGTATTCAGCGTCGCCATCAAGGTTGTTGGCGAGACAATCCAGACACGTCTACGAAAGCCCTCTTCGACAACGTTTCTAAAATTTGCATGCAGTTCAGCGTAAACAGCTTCGCTGGGAAGAAACATCAATGCGCTTTCTGACGTTTCGCCGGGCAAGATGTAACGCTCGGAGATATCTTTTACGTGTTTTAGAACTGCCGAAGAGAATGCGCGCCCAGCCTGAGTTTTTTCTGCATCTGTCTCAGCATTCCTAAGCGCTTCATAGCTTTCTAATGGGAACTTGCTGTCGATCGCAATCGAGCCCGGGGGATTTGGCAGCTTGAGTAAGCAATCCACGCGCTTGCCATTCGATAGTGTCACTTGCATCTCATAAGCCGATGCGGGAAGCGCAGAGATGACGAGATCGTTGAGTTGGATTTCGCCAAATGCGCCGCGTGCTTGCTTGTTCGATAATATGTCCTGCAAGCCAACCATTTGCTGCGAAAGGTCTGTAATGTTTTTCTGCGCCGTATCAATAACCGCCAACCGCTCGTGCAGGACCTTCAAGGTTTGTCCCGTCGTCGCGGTTTGTTGTGTTAGACCGTCACCAAGTCGCTTGGATAAACTATCTAGCCGTTGATTAGAATCTGCCTGTGCTTGTTCCATGCGACCCGCAAGGCTGGTCTGTGCATGGGCCAGATTTTGGGCAATCTCACCCAACTGTTGCATCTTCGCCCCTTGTTCAGCGCGTTCACGCGAACCCCGGGTCATTGCGAGAATGACGACCAAAAGTGTAGCACCGAGAGCTGCTAAAATAATCAGGGTTTGTACGTCGACTTGCACGTTGCCTCTCTTTCGTCAAAATCATGTGCGAAAAGCTTGCCCGAGCATAGACGATGACGCAAACGTCTGTGCACTTGAACGATAGCTCAGAGGATAAATACCTATGTTTCGTGCCATATCAATCATCTCAGTCTTTACGCTCGCTGTATCATTGACGCATACCGCGATTGCGCAAGACATCTCAAAAATGGGGCCACGCCTCACTATTTATGCAAATGGGCTCGCCTTGGTTGATGAAGTCAGGAAACTGGATGGCAAGGGGCAGAAAACCGTCAGGCTGGACCGTGTCGGTCCTATGATAATCACCGACAGTGTCCGTCTAACATTAAACAATGGGCCTGCCTTGCATGAAATCGCCCTTGATTCGGATATACTTAACCGTCAAACGCTCCTCGCGCGGTCGCTTGGTAAAACCGTTCAACTGGTGCGGGTCAATCCAGCGACAGGTGCGGAAACAATCGAACAGGCAGAAGTTCTGAGTATCGCAGGTGGTCTTGTCCTGCGTGTTGGCGGGCGTATCGAAACGAATCCTCCCGGCCGTATTGTATTTAATGATGTCCCGGCGGACCTGAATGCAACACCGACACTTTCATTGACGTTCGCAGAGAGCCTTAAGGCCCCAATTGATGCGCAAATGGCTTACTTAACCAGCGGTGTCACCTGGAATGCTGTCTATACGGCGGTATTGACGCCTAAGCACGATCAACTTGATCTAAATGCCTGGGCCAAGGTAACAAATAATGCGGGCGTTGATTTTGCGAATGCTGATGTGTCGCTGGTTGCTGGCGATGTGCGCCGCGAAAGCCCGGCCCCGCGTGGAAAGATTTTGATGCGCGCTGAGGCAATGGCAACATCTGATTCTAGCAGTTTCAACGCGCCTAGAAGTGAACTCTCCGCCTTTCATATGTATTCGATGCCAGGTCGTGTGACGCTGCGCAATAAGGAGACTCGTCAACTCAGGCTTTTAGATGCGAAAGGCGTTAAGTCAGAGCGCGTATTGGAATATCGTAGTGGCGCGCCCGTGTTTGGTCCGGTGCGAGGGACGCAAAGACCACAGCCTGTTCGCCAGCGCGTGAAGTTTTTAAATAACACCGACAGCAAACTTGGGGTGCCGCTGCCTGCCGGTGTGTTGCGTGCATATGTGCACGACAGCGAAGGGGCTTTAAGGTTTATTGGCGAGGACCGCATTAACAATACGGCTGTTGGCAACGAAGTGTCACTGGACCTTGGGCGCGCATTCGATGTTACAGTTAAGCGCCAACAGACAGATTTTAAGCGAACAGGTGACAGAACCACCGAGACCGCATTCACGCTTACTTTTCGCAACGGTGGTACATCGACATCAGTTGTAAAGGTTACGGAAGAAATCCCAGGTGATTGGGAGATTCTCTCTGAAAATATGACCCATCGACGTGATGGCATTTCTGCAACCTGGGATGTGTCAGTTCCAGAAAATGGGCAAATGGATTTGACTTACCGTGTCCGGGTCAGGCGATAGGATTAAAAAAATAATCCGGCCACAGCGCCGGTCATGCAAGTTACCAGTGTCCCAGAGATAATTGTGCGACCACCAAGGGCAATGATTTCGTCCCGGCGCTCAGGGCATAATGTCGTCAGACCGCCGATCATGATGCCAAGGCTGCCGAAGTTCGCAAAGCCACATAGCGCGTAAGTCATAATCAAACGACTACGGTCTGATAAGACATCGCTGGGGAGTGCTGCCATCTGCAGGTAGGCCAGGAACTCGTTCAAGACAGTTTTGACACCCATCAACGCCCCTGCGTCTGATGCTTCCGACCAAGGGATACCCATCAGAAAGACAATGGGGGCCATGATCCAGCCGAGTATCCGCTCGAGGCTAAGTGCACCACCGTCAATATCTGGGAAAAGCCCCAGCAGCATATTTAAAAGTGCCACGAGAGCAACGACGACAACCAGCATGGCAATGACATTAATTAACAAGGTGACACCTTCCATAGTGCCACGGGTGATGGCTGCCATCGCATTTCCATCTTTTGGGAGCTCGATATCGCCTGGTGTTGGTTCATCGAGGGGTACCATCAGGGCAGCGATGGTGATCGCCGCGGGGACACTCAAAAGAGACGCGGTCAGGATATGTCCCAGCGCGCCTGGAATAACGTCGCCCAGGATGCTGGCATAAAGGACCATCACAGTCCCGGCGACCGTCGCCATGCCCGCTGTCATGAGGACGAATAGTTCGCCGCGTCCTAGCGCTTTTACATAAGGCCTGACCAGAAGCGGGCTCTCGACCATGCCGATGAATACGTTTGCGGCAACACCAACACCTAGCGCGCCGCCGAGGCGTAGCGTCCGTTGCAGTATCCAGGCTGCGGCTTTGACGATGACGGGAAGGACGCGCCAATGGAATAAAAGTGCAGCCAAGGCACTCATGACAAGGATCAGCGGCAAGGCCTGAAAGGCGAGATTAAAAGTTGTTCCAGCGCCGGTTGCTTCAAACGGAAGTTGTCCGCCGCCCAAGTACCCAAACACGAACGATGTGCCAGCGCGGGTTGCTTCGACAATAATTAAAACTACATTATTGAGCGCAAGAAATGCATGTTTTATCGGGGGAATACCAAGCAACAAGCCAGCCAGTACAAGCTGCAACGCGATCCCGATGATAGCGGCTTTAACGTCAACGCCACGTCGGTTTTCACTGAGCGCCCAGGCGATAAGTGGGAACGCGATGATGCCAAAAATGCCGTGCCACATGTCGATATTCTCAAACTAACAAAACAAAGAATGAGTGTCGTTTCTTGACGATCCGATGCCAAGGTCATATTTCCTTATCATCAATTGAACAAAAACGGATTTTATTATGGCTGTCATGCCGATCATTGTTGCGCCAGACCCGCGCCTGAAGATCAAAGCGAAATCGATCGACAAGGTTGATGATGCTGTGCGCACGCTTATGGATGATATGCTTGATACCATGTATAGCGCCAACGGAATTGGCCTTGCAGCACCTCAGGTTGGTGATGATCGCCGTGTGATCGTTGTTGATGTTGCACGTCAGGATGAAGATCCGGCACCCATGTATATGGCGAATCCTCAGATTGTTGACGTTGGCGATGATGATCGTATCCATGAGGAAGGATGCTTGTCGTTGCCCGAGCATTTTGCTGAAGTGACTCGACCGGACCGGGTGAAAATCCGTTACCTTGATCGAGATAATAAAATTCGCGAGATCGAAGCAGATGAGTTGCTGTCGACATGTATTCAGCACGAAATCGATCATCTTGATGGTATTTTGTTTGTCGACCATGTCTCTGCGCTCAAACGCAATATGATCCTGCGTAAACTCGTGAAGGCGAAAAAGCTCGCCCAGCAACCAGCGTGAGCGATTTCAAGCCCCTTCGCCTTGCATTTATGGGCAGCCCGGAATTTTCAGTCACAACCCTCAGCGCTTTGATCGATGCCGGGCATGAGATCGTATGTGTCTATGCGCAACCGCCGAAACCTGCGGGCCGGGGCCAAAAAGAACGGCCTTGCCCTGTGCATGCAGAGGCAAATCGCTTAGGCATCCCGGCGCGGACGCCTAAGTCATTGCGTGCGGATGACGTGAAGGCTGAATTTGCAGAATTGAATCTCGATGCCGCCATTGTCGTGGCATACGGATTGATCCTACCGCAAGAGATTTTAGATGCGCCGAAATTGGGCTGTTTGAACGTACACGCGTCGTTATTGCCCAGGTGGCGAGGGGCTGCACCGATCCAGCGTGCGATCATGGCAGGTGATACGGAAACTGGCGTTGGCATTATGCAAATGGATGAGGGCTTGGATACCGGTGATGTTCTTGCCGAAGCTAAAACATCCATTGCTGCTGATGAAACGGCGAGTACGCTGCACGATCGACTATCTGAAATGGGCGCATCATTGTTAGTGCCAACCTTGTCAGCATATGCCGCTGGTGATCTTGTTGCCACTGCGCAGTCTGCAGACGGCATTACATACGCATCAAAGCTGGAACGCGGTGAGGGGCTGATCGATTTTCAGGCATTGGCCGGAGAAATCGAATGTAAGGTTCGTGCGCTCAATCCTTGGCCGGGGACATGGTTTGAGCATGAGAATGCGCGCATCAAGGTGGGTGCCGTAGAGCTTTTGAACGATGCTACGGGTGAACCCGGCACACTCATTGATAATGAATTGTCGATTGCCTGTGGTTTGGGTGCTGTGCGCCCCGTGCGATTACAAAGACCTGGTAAAGGCATGATGGATGCTGATGCGTTCTTGCGCGGCTATCCGATTAAACGTGGGACAAAACTTAATTCTTAAGGTTTGGCTGCTCAGGCTACTTAGGAATCCACGCCTCTAATTTTATGAATGCCCTGGCGCATCTCAATCATGATGAACTCCCCGCGTTTTTGTGGACTGCCAATCTCGCGCTTTGGAAACAATGAATGCCAGGAATCCATCCTTACACTCAATACGCAAAGTATGCCACCTAAGCTCCTGTGATAGCTTGTTATGACCTTTTGAAGTTCGCGAAATTTTACGGCGGAGATGTCGTCCCACATATTCTGGGTTTCGCGTTCAAAGCTATCAAAACGTTCGACAAGTTGGGCGTTAAGCTCAGTCACTTTTGCTTCCAATATATTGACGTTCTTTTGTAGGATTTGATCGCTTTTAAGCACATAGCTCTTACGAAGGTCAGGCAATGATTCCAGGAAATTTGCAATAATTGGATTAATCGAATCCAGGCACCATCGATAGTACGAGAGCGACAAGAAAATATCGCCATAATCTTCAATAAAACTTGGGACATCTTCAGGATTAAGGCCAAGTTTGTCAGCCATAATTTTTAATTTTTCAAGGGCGCGCTTCATATCGGGATCACGAAATAATAGGACAACATCTTCAAATGTCTCGATCTCAACGCCGTCTTCTTTACCGTAAATCTGCAATATGAGCGGGCGGGTGAAATCCGTCATATATGATGTTAGTTCCTGGTTCATTTCGGGAGACAGCTTGAGTGTCTCGACGTCATTAACTTTGATGCCAATTTCTCTCAATGCGACGCGCAATGAATAAACGTCATAGCTCGGCATGGCAGCGACGCGGCGCAAAAGAACAAGATCAGGATGATTATTGCCATCTTCCCAGTCGAATTCATTGGAAAGATCTTGAACATGCAATTGGCCGCTGCCGGTATGCGCATCCCTAAATAGCTCAACAACGCTGTTTAGGTGAGCATTTTTGATCATACGCGCGCGTTTCAGCCCGGGCGTTTTGATAGGCAATATATCTAATGGCAAGATATGTAACTAATCTCGTTCGTTCTGAATGAGGATAGAAGATCGATCATCTTCTTGCATCAGAATTTCCCTGCGTTTGACAATTTAGCTACATTAACAGAAATACCCTAGTAACCAATAATTTTTGAGTTCAAGCTTCGACGGATAATCTTGCCATGTCGCGCTTTAAGTTAACGATTGAATATGACGGCAGCGGCTTTGTCGGCTGGCAACGCCAGGATAGTGGCTTTGGCGTGCAGGAAGCCGTGGAAACGGCGGTCTTCAAGCTTTCAGGTGAACCCGCGTTTGTACAAGGTGCTGGTCGAACGGATTCAGGCGTACATGCATTGGGCCAAATTGCACACGTGGATATTGAGAAACCGTTTTCCGCTGCGACCGTCCGTGACGCATTGAACAATCACTTGCGACCGTATCCTGTGAGTATTCTCCATGTTGAAGATGTATCTGATGACTTTCACGCGCGTTATTCAGCAGCAGGTCGCGCATATTTGTACCGCATCCTTAATCGTCGTCCGCCGCCTGTATTAGACGAAGGACAGGTTTGGTGGGTTGCAACGCCTTTGGATGCAAAAGTGATGCACGAGGCTGCGCAAGAACTCGTTGGTCATCATGACTTCACAACATTCAGGGCCAGTGAATGCCAAGCTAAATCGCCTGTTAAGACTGTGAATAAGTTGGATGTTTCCAGGGTTGGCGATGAAATTCATGTGACGTGTGAAGCTCGATCTTTTTTACATCACCAAGTTCGAAATTTTGTGGGCACTTTGCAGATTGTTGGTGCCGGTAAATGGCGTGCGCGGGATGTACATGATGCTTTGATGAAAAAAGATCGTCGCGCAGGTGGTCCCACGGCACCCCCTGAGGGGCTTTATCTCACGCGAGTTACATATGATGAATGACCGCTTTCAGGCCTGTGTTGATGTGATAAAGTTGATCTATGGAAAAAATACCCCTTGGTTTATCTGAAAATCAGACTGACAGGCTATCAGCGTCTGAGCAGGTTGAAGAATCGACGCCGCTTTCAGGATATCTGGCTGTTGGCTTCGGTATGCTTGGTATATTTGGTCCGGCATTTATCTTTACGCCACTTGGTCTATTGTTCTCGTTGATTGCATTGTTTCGTGGCCAAGGGGCATGGGGGTTCGTTGGTTTACTGCTAGCCATCGGCGGCATTCTGAGTTCACCGATTTTCATGGGGATCATTGGCCTTGGTGCGATTTATATGACCTTCGATTGGCAGGAAATGCTGCAGCCACTCTATGAGATGATTGGCAATGGCAAGGATGTTTGACGCGTGATCGTCTAGCCGCTTGTCGACATGTTGTTGGTAAAAGATTCCCACAACACAGACGCCATCATATCCAATGCGACGACAAGGCATGCGGGCCCTGCTGGCAGGTCCAGGGCGCTTTTGGCAACAAACCATGCATACAACAACACGTAGACCAGTAAAATCAGACCAAATAATCCGCGCGCACCTTCTGGTGCTCCAATGGATACAAAAATGACGTCCATGGCCATAAATAAGCCATTTTGGATAACGGCAGCCCAGTTATAGGCAGCGAGAAAATGAAAAAACTGCGCACGGCAGCCTAATTTTTCACTGACATGCCACATCAGGATCGGAAAAATCAACCACCCACAGACATAACTTAGAAATGCAAAAGTTAATTCAGATGGGAGCGGAACATCGATGGCTGTATCGATCCCGTGGGTGGCAATCCAAAGCAGAAACATGGGTGCAACGATGACAGCTGCGAAAAATGATCGTTTCGCTGCCTCACCTGTATGACCAAAGGCGCTAAGCCCCGCTTTATCGAATTTTGCAAGTTGGATGGCGCCGGATAATGCTTTGGCAATTTCTGCCCGAGGCAGCATTACGACGTTTTCTCGAAATACCCGCTCAAAACACGTGTGTAAATCTTAGAAAGGGCATGGATATCAGAGACCCGCGCATTCTCGTCAACCTTGTGTGCCGTTTGATTGATCAAGCCAAATTCGACGACGGGGCAATGGTCTTTGATAAACCGAGCATCGGACGTACCGCCTGTCGTGCTGAGCTCAGGTGTGCCGCCCGTGATCGCCTTGATGGCATCAGAAACGGTCTCGCTGAGCTGTCCTGGGGGCGTTAAAAAGCTTTCACCCGAGACTCGTGTGCGCATCTCGTATCCACCGCCAGCTTGGTCAAGTCGACCCCGAAGGGTGTCTTCGACGCTTGCTGAGGTATGAAGATCATTAAAGCGAATATTGACCCGTGCAGATGCGCGCGCTGGAATAACGTTCGTAGCGGCATTATTCACATCGACCGTTGTTATTTGCAGTGTTGATGCCTGAAAATGATCAGACCCTTCATCAAGGGGCACATCGGTTAATGAACGCAACAAGGTCATGATTTTATGAACTGGATTATCTGCAAGATGAGGATAAGCTGAATGGCCTTGCACACCCTCCACATCCAACCACACATTCATTGAGCCACGTCGCCCAATTTTGACCATATCTGAGATGTTGTCTGGGTTTGTTGGCTCGCCAACAAGGCACGCATCAATTGTTTCGCCACGTTCTTGAAGCCAATCCAAGACTTTCTTTGTACCGTTTGTCGCGTCACCTTCTTCGTCGCCCGTGATCAGAAAGCTGATCGACCCGTTAAATTCGCCATCATTAGATTCAAGGAAAGACTTCGTCGCCGTCATCATGCACGCAACGGCGCATTTCATGTCAGCAGCACCTCGACCATATAGGCGGTCGTCGCGAATTTCAGGTTCGAACGGAGGAGACGTCCAATCGGCAAGATCGCCAGGTGGCACAACATCGGTGTGCCCGGCCCAGCAGAAATTGGGCCCAGATGTGCCAAGGCGCGCATAGACATTACGCGTTGGCTCACCATCCGCATCGTCAAAAGTCAGGTCATGACATTCGAACCCAAGCGGCGTCAGGTACTCAATCAAAACATCCAACGCACCCGCATCTGTTGGGGTGACGCTTGGACGCTTGATTAGCGCTTCAGAAAGCTGGAGGGGATCAAGTTCTAAGAAGTTCATTGATCGACGTTTTTGAGCGTGTTTGCGCATCGACGCGCTTCACAATAACTGCACATGCCAGCGATGGGCCTGGTGTGCCGTCTGGCAGTGGTTTGCCTGGCAATGTGCCTGGTACCACAACGGAATACGCAGGCACACGGCCCACGAAGATTTCACCAGTGTTACGATCAATGATCTTTGTCGTTGCTGTGATGAATACGCCCATCGAAAGAACAGAACCTTCCTCGACGATAACGCCTTCAACAACTTCTGAACGTGCACCGATGAAGCAGTTGTCTTCGATGATCACAGGTCCTGCCTGAAGTGGCTCAAGGACACCGCCAAGGCCAACGCCTCCAGATAAGTGAACGCCTTTGCCCACTTGAGCACATGAGCCAACGGTTGCCCATGTATCGACCATGGTGCCTTCGCCAACGTATGCGCCTAGGTTTACAAAGCTTGGCATCAAGACGACGTTTGGCGCAATAAATGCTGAATGGCGGACAATCGCGCCTGGAACAGCACGGAAACCGGCGGCTCTAAACGCATTTTCATCCATGTTTTCAAACTTGGATGGAACTTTGTCCCACCAATGTGCGCCACCAGGGCCGCCAGGGATTGGAGCCATGTCGTTCAAGCGAAACGACAACAACACAGATTTTTTAAGCCACTGATTGACCTGCCATGCACCATCTGTTTTTTCGGCAACGCGGCATTCACCCTTGTCGAGAAGGTTTAGGGCTTCGCCGACGGAGTCGCGAATTTCACCTGTGGTGGTCAGCGAAACGTTATCCCGATCATCCCAGGCGTTGTCGATGATTTGTTCAAGCTGATTGGTATCCATGGTGATCCTCTGTGTTATTTCTGTGCAATATTCTCGTTTAATAAATGTGCCAGGAATTTGACGCGGCAGTTGGGCTGTGTCAACTCGGCTGCACGCCGGAGACGACATCATTGAGCCATGTGGCAATATCGACTGTCCGGTGATGGACATGACCGTGTTCTGCGCCATCACGCGCCCAGTCAACGTCTGTATCGAGCCAGACCGTGGTCATGCCCAGTGCAGCAGCGGGCACCAGATTGCGTGCCATATCCTCAACCATGATGGCGGTTTTGGGATCTATATCAAATCGCGCACAAAAAGTTTCATAAGGGCCTGTTGCAGGTTTTGGTACATATTCAGCATCGATGATATCGAAACAACCTTCAAAATGATGGTCAATCTGCAGGTGCTGGGTAATGTTTTCGGCGTGTGTTGTGGTGCCGTTGGTATAGATGACTTTGCGCCCGGGGAGTTTAGCCAGGGCTTCCGTTAAAATCGGGTTTGCGGAGATTGGCGCCAAATCGATATCGTGGACGTAGTCCATAAATTCTTTTGGATCGACATCATGGCATGTCATGAGGCCGCGCATTGTTGTTCCGTACTCACGAAAATACTGCTTTTGCAGTTTCCGCGCCTCAATTTGCTCGAGATTAAGTAATTCTCCGACAAAGCGCGTCATGTTCCAGTCGACTTGATCAAAAAGTTTTGAAGCGGCTGGGTACAGCGTGTTGTCGAGGTCAAAAATCCATACTTCGGCTGCCATAAGCTCGTCAGGGCTTTGGCGGATGCGATGTGGGGTTTTATTTGTGTCGTTTGATTCCATAGTACGTTTAATTAACGGGTATAAACGATCACTGACAAGCTGATTCAGAAAACATTTAATAGTAGGCTGGCACGGGCGGAAAGCATCTTCTAGTATATATTCTAGCGGAAATGGGGGACAGGTACGTTTAATGGCTGACGATAAGGTAACATCGGACGATAAGAATGTTGCCAGCGATAATGATATAAAATTGATTGCAGGTTATCCTGGACCAGCTTTGTTGCTGAATGCGGACGCCAAACCGAGCCTTGCCAATGCAAAAGGTGTTGGATTAGAGAAAGCGTTAGTTGGTGGCGTCGTGCCCGAGATTGAAGCGCTCATTGAAAAATCTGCCGAAAGTACAAGTATCGCCAATGCGACGGTGACAATTGCAACCAGTCGTGGCGAACTCGTCCTGGAAGTAACTGCCGTCCCGGTCTTGGATGCGGAAAAAGCTGTTACAAAAACGCTGGTTCTGGCACGCGACCTAACCATGGAGCGTAACCTTCGTACGACGCTCGTTGAATCGAGACAGCGGTATAAAGACCTTGTTGAGATATCCAGTGACTTTTCATGGGAAGTGGATGCGTCGGGCAAATTCATTTTTGTCTCGCCTCAAGGTGCCCTGGGCTATAAGCCCGATGAACTCATTGGTGAAGCGGCTCGGAAGTTTGTGATTGATCCGGACGAGTTTACGCCTTTACCATTTACGACCAATCGTAAGCTCGACAACATTGAAATGTGGATGACCAACAAAGACGGGTCGACCGCATGCATAGTTGTTTCAGCACTCCCCTTGGTTAAAAACGATGATGACAGCGAAACCTGGATCGGATGCCGGGGAAATTGCCGTGATGTGACAGAAGAGCGAGAGAGCGAAGCCGCTCTTGCCCGCGCGCGTCACCGTGAACAGCTTTTGAACTACATCGTTGGGCAAATTCGTGACGAGATCGAACCTAACGATATGTTGGTTGCTGCGGCGACTGCGACTGCGCGGGCTTTGGGTGCTGCTGGCTCACGCATTTACCGTGAAGATTTAGCCGCTGATAGTTTTGCGATCGCTGCCGAATACGGCAATGTTGAAGGCCTCGAAGCGTTGCACGAAAATATTAGCAAGCTCCGCGCTGGCGAAGTCATGGATATTCAGATCGACAACTGGTCTGGTCTAATGGCGACGACTCAATATCGAAATGAAGTTAATGGCGCGTTGGCGATGTGGAAGCCTGCACAAGAAGTGCCTTGGGATGATGATCACCGTATGATGCTGACTGATGTTGCAAATTAACTGGGCATTGCGAACGAGCAGATTGCTAATCACGAACGTATTGTAAAATTGTCTCGAACGGATGGGATGACAGGATTGCTCAACCGTCGGGCCTTTTATGATGAGGAGTTGCCAAGGCGGATATCCAGACTTGAGCGAAGTGCCCAAACGGCTGCGATGTACTATGTCGATATGGATAACCTCAAACGGGTCAATAATGTGAATGGGCAACAGGCAGGTGATGAAGCTATTTTATATCTTCGTGACATAATGATTAATTTTTCGAGGCCGGGTGACTTAGTCGCGCGGTTAGGCGGTGATGAATTTGCAATATGGCTCGACGGCATTGATGAGCAGACAAGTGTAAAACGCGTCCAGCAACTACTCGCAATGAGCAAAGAAATGATCTCGATGTCTGGCGATGACGATCATCCGCTCGGCATTTCGGTAGGAGTTGCGTTCTTTGACCCAAGCACTGGCGAATCGTTGGATAATCTCTTAGCGCGTGCTGATGCAGTAATGTACTCAGTTAAAAAACGCAGCAAGGGTAACTTTGAGTTAGCGCCTGCACCGGGTACACCTCTTGAGCCACAGGGCTAAAGTTGAATAGCATGTGCGATAACTGCAGTATAAAAGGCGCGGCATGACAGGGCCACTCGGACCAGAAGAAATTACCTACGAACGTGCAAAAGAACTTGCACGGAGTGATGATGCGTCTGTGAGGCGTGCGCTCGCCGAACGAGAAGATCTCTCGCCCGAACTTTTATATTATCTGGCAGAAGATACGTCGGCAGATGTTCGTCTTGCCGTTGCCAGTAACGAGCGTGCACCCCGGCAGACGGATTTGTTGTTGGCACAAGATACGGATGCGGATGTTCGTGGGGGTCTTGCTGCAAAAATTGCGATGGTTGCGCCTGAATTGAACGTGGCAGAAAGCAGCAAGATTTACGCACAAACGCATGAAGCGCTGGCAACCCTCGCAAGGGATCAGATACCAAAGTCCGCGCGATCCTTTCCGACGCCCTCAAGGACGTTGTCGATGCGCCTGCAGTAATCATCAAGATGCTTGCGAGCGATCTTGAGATTGAAGTTTCTGGCCCGATTCTCGAATTCTCCCCTGTTCTCAGTGAATCTGATCTTATTCAGATCATTGAAAAAAGGGCCGGCAAACGGGGGCGTTGCGGCGATTTCCCGTCGCTCAAATGTTTCAGAAAACCTGGCTGATGCAATCATCGGAACGGAAGATGTGGATGACATCGCTGACCTTTTAGGGAATGACAGTGCCCAAATTCGTGAAGAGGCGCTCGATGATCTCATCAATCAATCAAGCAATGTAGAATTGTGGCATGCCCCGCTTGTTTCACGCCCAGAATTACCAGACGGCGCTGCGCAGCGGATGGCAGGGTTCCTTGCTGAAAACTTACTGGACGCATTGAAACAACGATCAGACCTAGATCCGACAGCTCTTGCCGCCGTAAGTGACATCGTCCGAGACCGGCTTGGCGGGAATAAAGTTGATGATACGAATGCCGTTGGCGCCGGATTTGATTTCTTAAAAGTTGAACCACCGATTGCTAAGGTCGCTCGGCTCCATGTCAGTAATAAGCTGACAGACGCGTCTATCGTTAAGGACATGCAAGCTGGTGACCACGTCTTTGTCTTTGCGGCCTTAATCGTTCGAAGTGCTGTAGACCTCACTGTGGCGCGAAAGATTTTTGTTGAAAAAAGACCGAAAGGTATTTTTGCACTCATTG
>ENA-OQVM01000160-OQVM01000160.1-marine-metagenome-genome-assembly--contig:-NODE-160-length-106601-cov-12.531289_pt1 | contig 106601 bp, 94 predicted proteins | sample MGYA00237776_ERZ505498 | MGnify/ENA primary metagenome ERZ505498 (study PRJEB26159, sample SAMN06265151) | marine metagenome | isolation source: Helgoland LTER site | place: Germany:Helgoland, sampling... | reverse complement strand
AGCCGGGAATGTTTAGCCATCAAGGTCGATCGGAAGCTGAACTCAACGAACGTGATAGATGCTCTAACCGATCTATTTATAATGCGTGGCTCTCCAGCATTCATACGGTCGGACAACGGCCCTGAGTTCATCGCTCAAGCCGTAAGAGAATGGATTGCAGCTGTTGGAGCGAAGACGGCTTATATCGAACCAGGCAGCCCTTGGGAGAACGGATACTGTGAGAGTTTCAACGGCAGGTTCAGAGATGAACTGCTCAACGGAGAGATCTTCTACAGCTTACGAGAAGCACAGATAATCATCGAAGAATGGAGGAAACACTACAACACAAAGAGACCACACAGTGCGTTGGGCTATCGCCCGCCAGCTCCTGAAACCATCATACCACTGGATCAGAGGCCAATCATGCACTAACAATTAACATGGCCCAGTCAGATGAGGCTGCTCAACAGTAGCTATCATACTTGTCATATCTATCATATTTTGGGTCTAAATATGACACATATGATAGGTATGACAGGGGTACCTCAGGCAAAAGGGTTGCTGGTTCATAAAATAGGTTGGCCTTCGGTTGCTAGTTGGTCTTAATATTCACTCCAAAAACTATAGGAGTATATTATGACACTTTCTGAAATTTTTGAAGGCTTAACCGCTATTGGCTTGTTCATCTCTGTTGCACTCGTGTTTGTAGAACTACGGCGAAACGGCAGGTCATCACGCCTACACAACAGTATACTTTTTACAGAACGACATTTCAATTTAAGAAACCAAACCCTTAATCAAGAGCTGGCTGAGATAATAATGAAGGGGCGTAAAGGGCTAGAACAACTGAACGAAACTGAACAATTCATATTCTGTAGTTATTTATTGAATACAGCTTTAACCGGATCATTAATGATGTCTGGTAATGCGGGCAAGAATTTGACAGCTGGTACAGCGGAAGCCCAAGGTTCACGTATTATTAAAGATGAATGGGATAATAAAGGCGGTAGAGAGTATTGGAACAAAATTAAGAATGACCCTCCATTAGTTCCACATTCAAGGGCGTTAGTTGAAACGGTTCTGGAACAGTAAAAAAGGTTGCTGATTGGTATCTTTCCAGTAGGCTCAAGCTGATACTCGTGAAGTTGAGGACAATAGAATTAAATCCATTTAATTATCCTAGCTTTTTATGACACTCTTAAAGGAATAAAAATGCATATTTTGGTTATAAATTTTACCGCTGAGACTACGCCTGAACAGTTTGACGATTTAGTAAAAGAAGATGCCCCAGTCTTTGCAGCAATTGAAGGCTTAATTCATAAGAACTTCATATTTAACCATGAGGAAAAGACCTATGGCGGTGTCTATATGTTTGAAAGCAAAGCTGCGGTGAAAGCCTATATGGCAGGTGATGTTTTCAAGTCTGTAGTAGAAAACCCTGAATGGTCTGACCATTTGGTTCGGCACTACGAAGTTCATTCTGAAGCCTCTGATATTCAAAATAAGATTAAACAGAGTAAAGCTTAGGGAGATACTGAAATGACCCAAAAATTGCCAATTGTGGAAGATTGGTTCGCAATCGATCTTGCAGATGATCACGGTATCCGCCGAATAGTAGAAACTCATGTTCACGATGATTTTGGCGGTTGCATGTGGTTAATTGAGGGTAGTGATCGGTGTCTACTCGTTGAAACTGGTTTAGGCATTGCACCATTGCGTGAGTTTCTGGAGACAGTAGTTTCTAAACCGATCACTGCATTTGCATCAGTCGGATACTATGATCATGCTGGTGGTCTTCATCAATTTGATGAGCGACTTATCCACAAGGCAGATGCTCACCGAATTTCTCAACCAACACGTCATAACACTGTGGCAGAGTACTATCTGGATGCAGCATTTGACGCGACACCTAATAAAAATTTTAATCCAGCTGCCCATGTGATGCCGGCTTCAGAACCAACTCGGCTACTGTCCGATGGTGACAACATTGATCTAGGTGACCGTATTTTTGAGGTGGTGCATTTACCTGGCGTTACGGATGGTGCCAGTGGGCTGTTTGAGCGGGCAAGTGGTCTATTATTCACTGGCGAAGCTTTTGTATGGTCAGACGAATACATTTATGAGGGTGAGCCCGCAGATCGTAGCAAAGATGCCGATCTGAAAGCTTTCCGAAATTCAATCAGGCGCTTGATCAGTTTGCCTGTAACGACAGTTTATCGTGGCCACTATGGACGCAGCAATGCAGAAACAATGAAGGCTGTAGGGGTTGCGTATTTAGCTGGATGGAACAGTGCTGTTCAAAAGTCAGATGAGTGACCATGCCACCTACAAAATGCTTACGCGGCTGTCATTGGAACATCCGTTTAGAACAACACCTTTTTTCCTGATCAACGTCTGTTTGGTAAAGGTAAGGCGGTTTCGTCCTTCATCTGATCCATGACGATCTGGCTTTGAACTCTCCCAATAGAAGGGTGAGGTAATAGCACGTTTTGGATTAAGTTATTGAGCGCGGAGAGATCAGTACAAAAAACCCGGAAGATGTAGTCAGCTTCGCCCGTCAAAGTCCAAGCTGCAACGATTTCCGGCTGAGTGTTTGTCAGTTGCTGTACTAATCTATGCGTATCGCCGGTTTGAGATTCAGTTTGGATTTGAATGAAAGCTTGAACATTAACCCCCAACTTTTTGGCGTTAAGTCGGCAGGGGTAGCTTTCAATAAATCCTTCGGTTTCCAATCTCTGGCGACGTCGCCCAATTTGAGAGGCTGACATCCCAAGTGTCTCAGACAGTTCAAGGGCCGATTTTTGACTATCTTTTTGCAGAAGAGTCAGTAGGTGAATATCTTTGGAATCAAGCTGTATCATGCTCATATAATGCGCATAACTATATTATAATGCAATATTTACGCGTATATTATACAAAAACTACATAACTTTGCGCACCTATTGCACAAAGCAAGGCGTATCTTTGAGAAAATCAAGGAGAATTACCATGGGCCCGTTCCCACACGACGCACCAAAATCAGTAATTTCAGATGCAAACCCTGCTGGCACAGACGGCTTTGAGTTCGTTGAATTCGCTCACCCAAATCCAGATGAGCTCAGAGAGCTCTTTGGAAAAATGGGATATGCACACACCGCAACGCACAAAACAAAAGACATTCAGCTTTGGCAGCAAGGCGACATCACATATGTATTGAACAATGAACAGGACAGCCAAGCGCTTCGTTTTGTTGAAGAGCACGGTCCAAGCGTACCATCAATGGCATGGCGTGTTGTTGACGCTCAGCATGCTTTTGATCATGCCATCGGCAAAGGTGCAAAACCTTACGGGGGGACTGATAAGACAATGGATGTGCCTGCGATCGAAGGCATTGGTGGTTCTTTGATTTATTTCGTAGATAAATATTACGAAGAAAACCCCTATAACGAAGAATTCGATTGGGTTGGCAAGACCCATCCAATCGGTGTCGGTTTCCACTATCTGGATCACTTGACCCACAATGTTCACAAGGGGAACATGGATATCTGGTTCAAGTTTTATGGCGACCTGTTTGGCTTTAACGAAATCCGGTTCTTCGACATTGCAGGTAAATTTACTGGCCTAACGAGCCGGGCGTTGACTTCACCTTGCGATCGTATCCGCATCCCAATCAATGAAGATCGCGGTGAAACTGGGCAAATCGTCGAATATCTCAAGCGGTATAATGGCGAAGGCATCCAGCACATCGCAGTTGGTGCACGGAACATTTACGACGCGACCGATGAGATAGCTTCGCGTGGGATCACATTCATGACGGGCCCGCCAAAGTCCTACTATGAGCTGAGCAAGACTCGCGTTGTTGACCATGAAGAACCGATAGATCGCTTGATGAAAAATGGGATCATGATCGATGGTGAAGGCGTGCTGGATGGTGGTGAAACGCGTATCCTTCTTCAGATATTCTCCAAAACAGTTATCGGTCCAATTTTCTTTGAATTCATTCAGCGCAAAGGTGATGATGGCTTTGGGGAAGGTAATTTCAAAGCTTTGTTCGAAAGCATCGAATTAGATCAAATTGAGCGTGGCGTGCTGAATCCTGACTGACCTGCCTCAACGATAAGGGCAGCCAAATTGTGAGACCCTTTGTGTTCGTCAAACTTTTTATATTTTTATTTATTACAGATACTTCTTTTAGGTCTTAAATTATAAAGTGGTCCCAAAAGCGGTCCTTCTGGGGTATAGCTGAACTATAATTTCCGGTATCAAATTTAAGCTGCGTCAATTATTGAGAGCATAGATTTAGGCAATGCCAGAAATCTGATGCTTGTTTTCATTCCTCTGACAGCACCCTAAATTAGCCGTAGAGTTCCCTTTCCACACTTTGGACACGTCCTACCCGCTGCTCTACCTAACCCGCGTTGGGCCATTTTACTGCCACCTTTGGTACCGATGCAGTTTCCATCAAAGCAAAATGCGCAACCACAGCTGTCACATTTAGATTTTAATGGTACGGTTGAATAATTTTTCCCGCAACCAGGGCATATTAGTGGTGTTTTGCGTTTTGAAAATCTAGCAGATCCTGCTGATGATGTTATCCAATTCCCAGCGAATGAAGTTTTGATGGTTGACATCAGTTCTTCTCCCTAAAGGTTTTTGATAATTATTTGTGAGGCAAAACGGGTCTTTCTGTCAAGTTTAAAGGTACTTTAGTCCATCCCATCAGCCGTCATTTAGGCTCCCAGCCAGACCATGGACCGGGGCCCCGGATCACGGGCACTGCGCCTCGGATACCGGCCCTTTAGTGTTGGTGGTGTAGATTCATCTATGAAGGGTTTTGTTGGTTGGGGTCATCGCTACTCAACCATCATTTTCAGGCTAAACCATGCCGTTGGTCTTCCCCAGTGACGTCAATCATTGAACTTAAAGTTAGTTACGCATGTAATGCGATGCTTGTTCACATCAGTCTGACAGCGCCACCACAACACCCCTAGTTGGCTGATTGATTTGTGGTTAAGATAAGATAAAATCTCTACTCTAATCGAAATAGCATATCAGCACAGACTCCCACCACAGGCTGCTAGAGTTAAAAGATCAAGCGGGTGTAGGGTAAGGGCTCTTTGCTCATAGATAAATCACCTTTCTACATTATAGGCGTAACTTTGTTAAACAAAATCAGTGATTACAAAGTCGGTACTGTCTATCAAAGTATGATCAACCCCGTCCAGTAGGAAGAGAATTTTACTACTACTCGTGTCGATAATTTTAGTGTCGCCAGCGCTGTTTAAAATACTCAGATCAGAGAAGGTCCGGTCTTCTAAACCAATAAAATCAGTTCCATTTGTGAAATCAGAAATACTGTCTGCCACCGAAAGGTCGGTTGTGGCATCTGACAAGCTACACACGAAAATGTCGGCACCGCCATTACCAGTTAGAGTATCCTTAACACCTGAACCAGAACCTCCATAAAGTGTGTTTGCTACACTGTTACCAACGACATTGTCAGAAGCAGAACCGCCAATAGCATTCTCTATTACGCTGTTGTACGCAATACCCAAGAGGCCATCTCCCGCAGACCAGTTATCACCTTTTAGGGATGGATCATCGACACCAGTAATGTTGCCAAAGCAACTAAAGCTACCGCCGTTAAGATTGATAGAGGCATTTGTACTTTGGTCTGACCAAGAAAACGTATCAGTCCCGCCTGCGTCCCAGATCGAGGCGTAGATAGTGTCTAAATTATCATCACTAAAAGAACTAAGTGTATAAGTGGTATCACCGGAATTAGTGCTTGTGTCCACACCATATAAATATTGTAAAGCTGCAATGTCGTCGATCATTAGTGTGGTTGGTTTATATGCTATTGATACAAGTGATATTGCGCCCCCCACATACTCTGGATAAGCCATAACGGAATATGATAGGGAATTGTGCACACTGCCTAACTCCGTATTCGTGCCGTATGTAGTGCCTCCAATAGTTTCTGCTTCATGTGTATGTGCCAATCCTAGTGCGTGACCAATTTCGTGTGTTGTTACGTTGTTCCAATATGTACCATCAATCAACGACGCGCTGTCATTAAATGAGTTACTTGTACTCTGCAGCCATACATCCCCAGCCACTGCGACAGGCTGACCTGAAGCTGTGTAAGGTAAATAGGCAAAAGCATTATCCGCGCTTGAAGTGGTGCCAATACGTATATGTCCAGTTGTATCACCACTTTCTGACACTTCGGAAAAATTAAGTAATGAAACTGAACTATATAACTCAAATATGTCTGCAACTGTCGATTGGAAAATTGATGACGAGTTTTGGATATTATCGGGGACTTCACTATCACTGCTTGAGCCGTCACCATCATAATCTGCTGCAAAATTTGATCCTGTTGACATAAAGCTATAGGTTAAATCAATACCAGATCCAACACTCCCCCAGAAATAGCCCGACATAAGGTTCTCGATAGCTACATTGTTGTCAGGATTGAGATTTTGAGACGATGCGGCATCCGCTTTCGCTATATAAGATGGTGTGGTGTTTTGGTTTTCATTGGAGGTGTTATTAGCCTCATTTGCATCGTCAAATCCAGCAGCAGGTGAACCACCAATTGATCCTGTCAAGGTTGCACCAGTGAATATTGTACCGTTCAAGTTAGCCCCAGTCAGGTTTACATTGGTCAGGTTTGCGTTCGTAAGGTCCGTACCACTTAGGTTCACATTGCTCAGATCTAGCCCAGTTAGGTTTGCCCCGGTCAAATTAGCCTTGGTTAGGTTTGTTGTACCGCTAATTACGATGCTGGTAAGAGTCGCCCCAGTTAGATCAGCCCCAGTGAGGTTTGCCCCTGACAGGTTAGCAAACTCCAGATCAGCGTTGTTGAGTTTAACCCCGGTCAGGTCAGCACCCGTCAGGTTTGTTGCAGTGCTTCCACTTTTGCCCAGATCAGCTCCGGTTAGATCGGCTTTGCTCAGTTTAGCATTAGTCAGGGTGGCGCCCGTCAGGTTTGTCGCAGTATTTCCATTTTTACCCAGGTTCACCCCAGTCAGTATTGCATCCTCTAGGTCTGCAAGTTGCAGGTTTACCCCTCTTAGGTCGGCCCCAGTTAGGTCCGCTCCTGTCAGGTCAGTAGTGCTCAGTGTGGCGCCGACTAGGTTGGCATTTTTTAGATTAGCCCCAGCCAGGTTGAAATCCCCTAGGTCTCGACCTGCCAGGTTCGCGTTACTTAGGTCATTATTGCTCCAGTTGTATTCTGCTGCACTCGAAGCACTCAGTGGTTGGAAACCCTGGGCTGCCAATATTTTAGCAATAGTTGACGCGTTGTTAGCCTCTGTTACTGAGACAGTCATCTCCTTCGATAATGTCTTGCCACCCTCATCTGTTGATAGGATCGTAATGCTGTACGAAGATTGAGTTTCATAGTCAGGCTGCGCCATTAAGGAAAGTACGCCCGTTGTTGCGTCAATGCTGAAGGCCGCGTGGTCAGTTCCATCAATCTTGGCTATCGCATATTTAAAAACAGTACTTGCCGTTCCGTCGGCTAACGCCGCATCTGTGGTGCTTACATTTCCAACGACTAGTGAATCCGACGACTCACTTATTGAATTTGAACTCAGGGCCATATCAGTTGGCGCTTCATTAGTAGCCGCCGCCGCAAGTGCCACGCCATCAGCATTTGCAAAGGAGATATCACCTGCGGTATTGCCCACTGTCGCTTTGGCTGCTGCAGCAACCTGAGCCTTCAAAACTTGCGTGGTTGCCAGTATGCTCTGTGTTACAGAACTCGACAGATCTGTGTTGGTAATTTCCTGAATCTTAGCGTTTACGAGCCCAGTCGCTTTAACTGTTTCACTCATAGTAGCGGAAAATTCTGTAGTTTTAATGGAGGCATTGGTCAGAGCCAATGTATCCACTTTGGCCTCAATATTTAATTTAATCTCAGCTAATTGTTCTTGGTTGGATAGATCCAACGTCGAATTCGTTGCTGCCTGAACCTTTATTTCTTCAGCAACTGATTTTATGGCCGCTTCGAAGGCATCGGCTGCGCCCACTCCTGAGCCTTCAGCTGCAGCCGCAAAAGCGTTCACAACAGATAAAATCTGTTGATTGGCTAATTCCACTTGAAGTGACAAGTTCTCAGCCGCTGTCTTTGCAGATCCCGTCAGTCCTGAAATGTCCGCATGCGCACTGTAGGTCAAAGGGTTGAGGCCTTCTGGCAACCCTAGGACCATCATAACTTCACTGGCTGTTAAATTGCCGTCCTCCATCAACGTTGTTGTGGGCGTTACCATTATAGATCCTGATGGAGCCTTGAGTGTAATGCCGGCAACAACAGCCCCAGATACGGTATCAATTGTGTTTTCGTCAGTAATGGCAACAATTGAGTAATTCTCTTGGGTTGGAGTTAGGGAGTAACCACCGGTTGCATCCGTGCGTGCGGATGGCTCACCGATATCCAAAAGACCATTATCGTTATAATCGAGGAACGCGATCGCGTTTTTTAAAGGGCCATCCTCCACTGAACCACTCACAGGACCGGTGTTGGAGGCACTGGAAATCGCACTGTTATTACCTTCAGCAACAGAAGCAGTTGGCTGCTCCAGAGGTTCATTTTTGGCCGTATTACTTACTGAAGTGGTATTGGTGGTGCTGGAATTCGTACTGGTATTATCAGCTGAAGCGACTGAATCCTGCAGAGATCCACCTGCTACTGAACTGTTAAGGGAAGTAGTGTTCGAGGAGTTGGACGCTGTGTTAGTATTGTTATTAGCCACTGAAGCAGTTGTGGTCAGCAAAGTGTTATCTTCTACCGAACTGTTAATGGGTGTTGTGTTGTCGGCACTAGTAGTCGCGTTACTATCATTATTATCAACTGAATTTGTGTTGTTCAGTAGAGCTGAATCTTCCACTGGAAGACTAATTGAAGACGTATTCGGAGAACTAGAAATAGAACTGATGTTATTATTTGCATTAAAAGCAGTTGTGTCCAGCAGAGGTCCACCAGCTAATTTCTCACTAACAAATTGAGAAATAATGGGGTCCGTTCCGCCACCGCACGCTGCTAAAGTCAGGAGAGCAAGGGGCGACAGGCTATAAGTTATTTTATCTTTGCGCATGGTGTCGCCTTTCTGGTGGGAATCGGTGGAATTCAGATGTTAGATCATATTTTCAGCTACTAAAAAACCAAATCTAATTATTGCTTAACGGAACAAGCCGTACAGGCTTAACCATCTGGCACCCGTGTTTCCATGGTCCTACGCGGTTGATTGTAAGTTGTGTTAGCGTACGAACGCTCACGAAACCAAAATATCATCGGCAAATCCTCTCTGTCATCTTAGAGACAAGCCAATTTTATTTTAATAAGTTTGGCTGCTGGTTGAGGCAGTTGCGAATTCGCCTTTTCATCATTTAAGGGAGCAAAGGGTTTATCAAACGGGCCGGTACTTTTGCTTGAAATAATCATTATAAATCCCCCTCACACGTACCTTAACGGCAGGGATACTTTACATGTTAGGCGCATCGTCAGTTGAGAATATGGTTCACGTTTTTTTCAGCCCACTTGGAATGGCTGAGGTTAAGCCAGATGCGCCTATTTTTGTATAAATTTTTAGGTTCTTTATTACTGTCGGCAAGCATTGTTCGGCGACAATATCTGCAAAGCCTGCAATGTGGGGGGTTAATACAACGTTTGGTGCGGACCATATTGGGTCTTCTCGCGGTAAAGGTTCGTGTTCAAAGACGTCCAAGCCTGCCCCCGCAATTGCTCCCGTCTGAAGGGCTTTGATCAATGCTGCTTCATCAACGCAGCCACCACGGGCAAGGTTCAAGACAAAACCCGTTGGTTTCATAGCCGATAGGACCTCTGCGTTAACAATGTGGTGGGTCTTTTCGGATAAAGGAACTAACACAACTAAAAAGTCACCCTCTGCCGCAGCTACGTTTAGTTCATCACGCTTGTAGATGTGATCTACATTTGGTGCTTTGACGCGGCTGTCTGATACACCAAGAACTTTCATACCTAGGGTTTTTGCATATAGAGCTAAAGTTTCAGAGATATTACCCAGCCCCAAAATGCACAACGTCTTGCCAAAAAGGGCAGGTTGCATGTGACGTTCCCAGCGAGCTTCTTTTTGTGCCTCAAACATGGCCGGCAGTCGCCTTGCCAAGCTCATCATCAACATAAGTGCGGTCTCTGATACCTGTGGACCCTGAACATCTTTAATATTTGTGACTGGGACGTGATCCGGCAACTCGGCCATGTTAAGGAAATTATCCACGCCAGTGGTCAGGGTCTGCACCCACTCTAACTTTCCCATCGCGCCAATCAATGCAGGTGGAACAAACGGACCAATTCCTATAAATGCATGCGCTTCGGGGGCCAGGTTCATGGCATGTTCAAGGGAATACGCAGCACGGAATTCAATTTCTGGAAACATCGGGGTCAGTTTTAGGAGATAGTTATCTGTTAACTCCGCAATTTCATGGCGGACAATAATCGATTTAGTCATTGCAGCTTCCCTAAAATATCAAGCTTGGCAGTCAAGCCTCATTTTTTAACTCATAAGTGTTTGAATTGCAGCCCCAGGATACACCAAAGCTCCAGCATCAATTTAATTTCATCTCATCAACTTTTGTTATCCCGGTTATTATTTAAATAAATATTGATACGTTGAGCTCTATATTTTGCGTTGTTTTTGGGAATAGTATCGTATTTCATGTTTGAATAAGGGTGCCTGATGCAAAGATTTTATGTTAACCAAAAATTAATTCAGATCTATCAGGATTTTAACCAACGTGGGTCATTACAAGAGATTGTACGGGAGTGGTTTAAATCTTGTCAAAGTCACTGAGTATTTTTTCCAAACGCTGCGAGCGCTTGATTGGCATTGCCATTGCCAAAGAAATAGATGCTTTTGCCCTCGTGCCGGGGGCAAATTTTACCTACCTCACCGGAGTTGAATTGCACCTGATGGAGCGCCCCACAATTTTTGTTGTGTGTAAAGATGGTAGTAAATTGGCGATCATGCCGTCGTTGGAGGAACAGAAATGGTCCCAGGCGATGCCTGATGTTGAGACATATTATTGGAAAGATTCGGAAGGGTCCGACGCTGCCTTTGCCTGGCTTGCAGATCAATGTGGTTCTATCATACTTGGCGTTGAAGGTTTGCGTATGCGGATGACTGAATATGCCTTGCTCGTGAGCCATTGGCGCAACGAGCAAGTTATCAATGCGGATGCTGCGCTTGCCGAATTACGAATTTTAAAAGATAAAAATGAAGTTTTAGCTCTAAGTCGTGCGATTACGATTAGTGAGACCGCCTTGCTGGAGACATTAGAAGCTACCCGGGTCGGCCAGACGGAGCTACAGGTGAAGTCAAGGCTTCAAAAAGCCATGTTGTCTCATGGAGCTGAGGGCTTTGCCTTTGATCCAATTGTGCTCACTGGGTCGGCAGCGGCAAATCCACACGGTACATCTGGCGATGGTCCAATTGTACCTGGGGCGTGCCTTCTGATTGACTTTGGCGCTTCTTATGGAGGTATGCACGCTGACATTACGCGTACTTTTTTTTGCCAATATGCCAGTGACGAACATCAACAAATTTATAACGTAGTTCGGTTGGCGAATGAGGCGGGCAGGGATGCAGTTAGAGTTGGAATGCCTGTTGGATCTATTGATGATGCGGCAACTAGTGTACTTGAGAACTCGAGCTACGCTGATTTAATTTTACACAAAACAGGCCATGGCCTGGGGCATGACGTCCACGAAGCACCACAAATTATGCGAGAAAACAATATTCCTATTGCACAAGGAATGGTGTTCACAGTGGAGCCAGGGCTATATAAGAGCGGGGAATTAGGTGTCCGTATTGAAGACGACATTTACGTTGCCCCGGATGGTGCTGATTGTTTGACGTCCTTAAATAGGCAGCTACAAACTTTTGGCTAAGCAATGCGCTGATTGGCTGATCATGTACGATGTGAGTTCGCCGCCATGTGTCAAATGTTTAAACGATGAATTTAAGCTAGATTGGTGTTTTCTGGTGGGGTAATTAGGAAACCGTCGAAGAATGCGCTTAATTCCTTGAAGTTATCAATTGGCAGTACGTTCGCGACGTGCTGATCTGGGCGTACAATTACAACGCACCCACGCTTCCGGTCTACTCCACGCATGGTGTAGATATCCCCTGCAACTTGGTCTGCACAGAACATTTTTTCATAGTCAGTAAGCTGGAGAAGTCCAACTTTAGGTCGTAATAAATCTGGCATTGCCCCAATATCTAAGTCTTGGTGAGACTGCTGAAACACCGCCATGACCTCTATGACAGTATTAGAGTCCGCATTTTGGGGGGTGAATTTTTGTAAGGGCGATTCAACAGATGTTTGAAGAAAATTACAGAACTTTTTTATATCTGATTGAGGTAAAGCTGGGTCTTCAGAACCCGCAAAGGCGTATAGCCGCCAGCGTGCATCTGCCTTAACCGTATGTCCCAGTTGAAGTGGTTTGGCATCCGCTAGTCGTATAACTGGCGCAGAGTGGAACCTAGTGCCAACTTCAAAGCCAGAGGCAAGATGCTGCCAATCGCCTGTACCTGTTAGGGTTGAGGGAGTATACTTAACAGACAAGCCTGCTGTGTAGCGGCCATGCTCAATAAAATACTGTTGAAACTTGGGGGTTTCCTCTAGAGAAGTTCCGGGCTCAGGAGGGGCTCCAATAATTCGTGACCATTCGTGGTCGAAATCGATTAGGTCCTTGGCCACTGTACGCCGTTCTGCAGAATACGTGTGCAAAAGCTTGGGATCGCAGCGCTTTTGAAGTACTAAGATCAATTTCCAACCTAGATTAAATGTATCCCCCATCGACACATTCATACCCTGACCTGCTTTGGCAGAATGTGTATGACATGCGTCTCCAGCTATAAAAACACGCGGAAGCTGTGTTTCCACATTTTTGGCAGGCACATCATCAAACTTGTCTGTCACGCTGTGGCCAACTTCATAAATAGACCACCAAACAACCTCTTTGACGTCAATTGTATATGGGTTGAGTACACGATTAGTGGCATCGATCAGCTTTTCAACGTCTATATCACTTTTTGAAATCCGTTCGTTATTGGCAAGTTTGTCCATTTCGATATATACTCGAACCATATGGCCACCCTCGCGGGGTATGAAGATGATGCTCCCTTCGTTCGCAGATTTGACCAGAGATTTCATACGAAAGTCGGGAAAATTGGTCTGAGCCAACACATCCATGACCCCCCAGGCTTGATTGGCCTTGTCGCCAATGAGTTCCCTCCCGATCGAGTTACGAACACCACTCCGTGCGCCATCACAGCCCACAACATATTGGGCACAGACGGTCTCTAATTGTCCCTCGTGGCCGGCATCGCTTCGTTCAAGGGTAACAGTAATGGGATGGGTTGCCTCTGTTTCTGTACGGGTTAGGTCAACTAATTTCCTGGAGTAATGGGGTGTTAGCCGAGTTGAAGAATTTTGCATAACTTCTAAATAACGGTCGTGAACTCGCGCCTGGTTGAGAATAACATGTGGCATTTCGGACAGACCATCTTCAACATCCTGGATCCTGCCAGTCCGATGTATTTCGCTAGGCTTTTCAGGGTTTGGATTCCAAAAACTGGTTTCATTGACCCAGCATGCCTCGCGCTTGACCTTTTCAGCAAAGTCAAATGTCTGAAACATTTCCATCGATCTACAGGAGATGCCATCTGCTTGGCCTTTCTCCATTGGACCAGGTTTTAGGTCAATAATTCTTGTAGTTATATCTGGATGCGCTGCCAGTTGCGCAGCAAGGGTCAAGCCAGCGGGCCCGGATCCAACTATCAATACATCAACTTCATTGGGCATATCCAGCATCGTCTCTTTTTGGCCTTTGGCAAGCTTATAAATATCTGGATCGCCAGCGTGAAAACCATCATGATGAAACTGCATTTCGTTTTCCTTACTCATCGCATTTATTTTAACCGCATTAGTATTTCTGCGTTACCAACTCGTCAACTAAAATAATATGTATACATATTATTATTTATTACAAATTATGTGGTATCTTTTTCGTTACTGGTCCACGTTGAGGATAGCTAATAAAAGAAAGTAGAAACGATAGAAACATACTCTTATCCTGGCCACTTAATTCGGCGCCTTCATCAGATTTCTACGCATGCATTCATGTCGCGTGTGAAGGAAGCGGGGTTTGATTTAACACCCATCCAGCTTGCGGCAATGCAGGCCCTTAAGGTAAACCCGGGGATTGAGCAGGCAAAGATTGCAACTCTTATTGCATATGACCGCGCGACCATAGGTGGAGTTGTGGAGCGATTGGAAAAAAAGGGTTATGTAACTCGGGCTGTCAGTAAATTGGATCGGAGGGCTCGCGAGGTTAGCCTCAGTCCTAAAGGTAGTCACGCAGTTGAACGTCTTACATTGACTGTTCGGGCGCTGCAGGATGAAATTCTCGCACATCTTAGTGTTGAAGAACGCAAATTGTTTATATCGATGGCGCAAAAGGCGAGCGGGGTGGATGCTACAGATTAACTTAGTAACTTCTGTTAATGATTAATGGCCTATAAAGTTGTCGGTTGCCGGTGTGTTGGTTGGCCCCGGCGCATCCTCATAAAAAACTTTATCTAGGGGTCAAAGTTTTTAGACTTTTCAATAAAAATATTACTAAAATCAGGCTCCCTAGGCTTCCAGCTAAACCAAGTGCTATCGGTAACCCGATATAATCAGCAAGTCCGCCCATGATTAATGCGCCAATGGCGGCAGCGCCCATACTAACCATTATCCAGAGGCTCATTACTCGGCCGCGAAGGTTATCATTTAGATCAATTTGGATTGCTGTTTGAATTGAAATTGCAGAAACGGTACTTGCAAATCCAAGGCATGCAATACATGCAATAGTTAGTTCCCACGATTTAGAAAACCCCACTACTGGTATCAGAATAATACCGGCTAAAGCACTTAAAATTGCGATTTTTGGGATTTCTCCCACTTTCTGCCTTGGCATAAAGATTTTTGCCAAACCGGCAGAAAGCGCCCCAAGCCCTGCACTAGATGTTAAAAGCCCGAGCCCGATAGCGCCCTTGCTAAATATACCATCCGCAATGACTGGAAGGATTTCTAATGTGCCACGAATGAGGCATGCAAAAAGAGCAGTGATCAAAAGCGCACGACTTATGAACGAATTGCCAGAAACATGACGAATGCCAGATCTCAGAGCGCTTAGGAATGGCTCCTTAATAGAAGTTGAATATGGCAGTTCACGAGGGCTTAATAAACTTAAGGCAAATATGAAGGGTAGATAGCACAGTGTTTGGATGAGCAAAGCAATGCCAACGCCCCACACAGTAATTATCCAACCACCGATTGCAGGACCTATCAATCTTGCAAGATTAAAATTTATGGCACCAATTGTAACGACAGATGAAATGGAGTCATGACCAACTAACCTCGGGCCAAGTGACATTCTTACAGGGTTATACGCAGAAGCAATTAGTCCTGATGATGCAGAGACTATGGCTAATATCACCTCATTCATAAGTCCAAAAGTAAAAGAAAGACAAAAGCTTAACGCAATTATAAATAGCATAAACTGGGTTGCTATTGCTGCATTCTTTATAGGAATCCTATCGATTAAAACCCCAAAAAGTGGACCCATAATCATCGATGGTACAAAATTTATGAAAGCAATAAAACCGACAAAAGTAGCGGATGACGTAAGTTCCCAAGCTATCCAGCCTATAGTAATTCTTTGCATCCAAAGTGCGTTGAGGGAGAATATATTTCCAGCTACGTAAACGCGAAAATCTTTAAATTTTAGTGCAGATAACTCCATAAAAAACTGGTAGTTGAAAGCTGTCTTTATGACAATGTTATTAGATCAACTTTATGAGGTATGAGTTAAATTCATGTTTATTGGAAACTGCAGAAACAAAATGAAAATCTGTAAATTAATCGCGTAGTCTTTTGTTTTCTAGTGCCCAGTGGAGATTGAGTAGTCGTGCTGAGATACCTCTTCTAGCCAATCAGCGACACGCCCGTTTAAGGCTTCTTGAATTGCAATATGCACCATGATGCTATCGGCCGTTGCGCCATGCCAATGTTCCTCGTCTGGTGGTATCCAGACATTATCTCCAGTTTTTATAATCTGTGGGGGCTCATTTCTAACCCCAACAAGCCCAATGCCGCTGACAACGTGCAATGTCTGACCCAATGGGTGCGTATGCCATGCTGTTCTAGAACCTGGATCAAAGGTTACAGTTAATGCATGAACTCTTGCAGGTTTGGGAGCCTCAATTATTGGATTTAGCCACACGGTACCCGTAAACCACTCTGCTGGCGCTTTTTTTGTAGGCAGTGATCCAGCTGTAATAACTTTCATAAATCTTTCCTAAAAGTGGATGATGATATAATTATTTTTTATCAGTTGCAGATGTCCAAAGAAACATGTCCGTTATTCTCTAAAATGGTTACTCCATATTCAGTAAATTAACTGACAGCACTAGGTGGGTGTCGTAACATTAAACTCGATAAATTTTTAGAGACAGGCCCGCCTATACGTGATCTGCAATTATTAACCTTTAATATTGTTATCTAAGGAAAATTAAATACCGGGAATAAAAGGTATATCGCAGGCAGTTAGAATGAATATAGTGGCAATTATAAGAGCGGATTTAGTCATTTAAATTCTCCTGTGGATTAAATTAAATATCTTAATCATAACACAAAGTTTCCGACAAGTAGTCGCGCTCAAGATGAGCTCTAGAAAATAGTAACTTTATTGGATGGATTACTCAAATGAATGGTTTGTTATTTTTCTAATAATGAGAAACTTAACCCAGAAAAATTGGCAACCCAATTTCCTTTACTATCGGTAAGAAAGTCTAATGGGACGCTTTGCATGTTAACTCGAACTTTTTTGGCAGAGGATGAAACTACAATTGCTTCCGCTTCCACGCCTGACTCTGACACGACTATCACACTGCTCCCAGCTTCAATGTAAGACATTACAATCTCCTTTCTGCCAAATGATTAACTCTGCTTGTACGATAATATCTTGGTCACATTTTTCGAACGATTGGCAATTATTAAATGACGCTTTTGTTTTTTTATTTTATAAACTTTTTTAAGATGACGGCTAAGAATTTATACTTGTAACTAAAAATGAATTTTTTTAGCCTTTTTGCCATGTTAATTATAGATATTAAAGGTAAAAGAAATGGCAAATTTATATTGCAAAAATTTCAGTGACGCAGATGAAGTAAAAAACCCACCAAAAGCAAAAGTGGAAATAGTCAAATTAGGCAACGTTAATGCTTCAAAGCTGGTGCTGGAACCAGGTTGGGTTTGGTCTGAGTGTATCAAGCCGACCGTTGGTGGAGATAGTTGCCAAGCGGGTCATGTCGGCGTGGTTATTTCTGGTCGTTTGGGTTGTTCGCACAACGACGGATCAAGAATTGAAGTTGGACCTGGAGATGCTTATTATTTTGCGCCAGGACATGATGGTTGGGTGGTAGGCGATGAACCGTGCGTCATGTATGAAATTGTCGAGTCTGGTAAAGACTTTGGTCCATGGAAACATGCGGAGTAGTCAAAAAATTTTTCAATGTTGATGTAGGTGATTTAAATCTGCATCAACTTGCTGTGCAAAACAGTATTTTGGTTTTCTCCATAACACCAAAAAGTTAACAATATAACTCAAGTCAGGTTGAAAGTATCGGCCTTGAGACTACATACAGTAGGTAGTGTAATGTATGGTAAAGTTATGGCGAAGTTAGAGGTTTTGTATAATTCTGAATGTCCCATTTGTGACAAAGAAATTAAGCATTACGAAAAGATATCAAGTGGAAAAATTTTATACACCCCTATTTCACCCGCTAGTCTAGGGTCATGGGGCATTAGTGAAGGTCAAGCAGCAGAAAAACTACATGCCAGGCTAGATGGAAAAACAATGGTAGGGGTCGATGCTTTTCTAGAAATATGGTCCAGGCTCCCCTATTACAGGGTTTTATCTAGGATTGTTAAGATGCCGCCGATAAAATTTGTGGCAAATATTGTATATTCAAAATTTTTAGCCCCAATTTTGTTTGGCCTTCACCGATCTAGGCAAAAAAGAGTGCCAAAAAATGATGCATAAAGTTTGCGGTTGTAAAAGTAACCAAATAAAACAACAGTTAGAATAGAAGTATTAGTTAACATTATCACAAAATATAGGTATATTTTTCAATGCATAAAATTATATTTAAAATCATATTCCTCTGCGTTTTAGGGTCATCGGCAAATGCAATGGATTGCGGTCGTTTGAGTGAAGCAATGTACGAGTATGACAGCCTTAAAAATAATGCATCTAGTGCTTTTCGAGTGAGAAACTTGCAGCAAATCATTGGAACAGTGAATGATGGGCAATGGGGTAGACAAAGTGAATATGCTTACACTCGCTACCTAACACAATGCCGGTCTGACCCATCGTCGGGTACTTATGTTGAAAAGCGAAGTCGGCAGGTCACTGGAGGAACTGTTGTAGATAACTTCTCATTTGAAACAATTTATGAAGATATTCCTGTTACTAAATGCGAAATTCAAAAACTGCCCGTATATCAAAATACTGGCACTGGAACAGATGATGTTGGTGCTTTTGTTAGTGGTGCAATTATGGGTGGGATACTGGGTAAAGTAATTACGAAAGAAGATGGAGGCGCCGCAGTAGGGGCTGTTTTAGGTGGAGCTTTAGCAAACGAAAGCCAAAAAAATAATTCTGAACAAATTGTTGGTTACGAAAAGAAAGAGGTCTGCTCAAGAAAATATAGGACTGTTGAAACCCAAATGGAAGAGTATTCACATTCAACAATTACCTTCCAACTTAATGGTCAAACTTATTCTGCTAATTTTGTAAAATAAAAGCAAAGTGCATAACTTTTTTATCCTGATTATGGCGCCAACATCACGCAGAGCCGTCTCGTGGTGTGGTCTCCACGGCTTCGTCCGTATTTTTAGGCGGATGTTTTGACAGAGCAAGTTAACTATCACGACACCCGCTATTATTAAGAATAACCCGATCGTGGTCGCAGTACTCTGAACTTGATTGAATTTAATAACACGGACAATTGATGTCGCTATTATACAAATCTCAGCAAAAGAGGCATAAGTTACTCCAACAGGTAGCGATTTCGTGACTTGCGACAAGTAAAACATGAATAACATTATGGTAATCATGCTAAGTAACGAGGGCAATACTTTGGTAACCCGTTTGCACTATTGGCGAAGCTATTGGAGGCTGTCCCAAATCCGACAGCCAAGATCAATATTAAATAAGGAAGCAGAGTTTTTTTCTATTATGCATTCTTAAAAGTGAATGAGACTGCTAATATGTTCCAACTTGGTGAGCTGCATTTATTTTTCCCAATTACCCACATTTCTTGTAATTACTCTCCATGCACTTTCTAGCCATAACTTTAGCTTTCTCAATCCGTTTTGAAGTCATATTTCCAGCCACCTTCTTTCTCCAACGTTTTGCGGCTGATGAACCATTGGCAGCCCCGATATTGAGCCACATGTAAGCTTGGTTGTAATCTCGCAGAACTCCCATGCCACCATGACTGTACATCAAACCTATATTGAGCTGAGCATCAGCATAACCCTGCTCAGCAGCCAGCTTATACCACTTAAATGCCTCTTTATAATCTTTTACGTCTTGGTACTCTCGTCCCAGTTTTACTTTAGCTTCAGGGCCGCCTTCTTCTACTAAGATAACTTCAGCGTCAGTGGGTGGAAATGCAAAAAGCTTCACCTCTTGGGCAGCTACCGGTGAAGAGAGCATCATTAGGAAAGCTATTATTATAGTGATCTGTTTCATGCATTATTGGCCATTTTTTTACGCTCCATGCAGTTTTCAGTGATCGCATTTACTTTATAGATGTCTTCTGTCGTCATATCCTTACTTTTTATTGCCAATCGCTGGCTTTCCAGCAAGGGAGTTGGCAGTTGCAGAGACTTTGACCTTTTCTTTCTTAGGTTTTTTAGTTTCTTTTTGCTTTCTGTTGTTTCCTTTGGCCATTGTGCGTCCTTTCAAATGGTTTTTCTCAACTGCTATAATCTCTTGTCCAAAGCTACACAGTTAAAGTGAGGCTGGATGAAGTTGTGCATTAAAGCAATAGTCCTGAAATTTGCTTGTCTTTGAATGTCAAAGTCTGGGTAAGGCATTGGATGCTGCATTTGACCCAATTCTTGAAATGGGTCATTTAAAAGTCACACCTGTAATGAAGCGTGATTAGGCCTACAAAAACTTGTTTTAATTGCCTTTAAGGCAAGATATCGGCATTTTTTTCAAAAATACGCCTTTTTATATAATTTATATGGCAATTTTTTATGATAGCAGAGTTTGGAGGCGGGTACCGGAATCGAACCGGTGTACACGGATTTGCAATCCGCTGCATAACCACTCTACCAACCCGCCTATAGTCCGCAATATTTGGATTATACTAACAGGATTTTGTCTGCAAGGTATTCTTGCCGTTGCAGGGGTACCTTTGGTGTGAAATAAGATCCAATAATTTTTGACCTCAGGATTGATGAAAATGACCGACTATACCAATCTCCGAACTACGATGGTTGATACACAAATTCGTCCGGCTGACGTAACAAAGTTTCCAATCATTGATGCAATGCTCAAAGTGCGACGCGAAATGTTTGTTCCAGACCAAATGCGGCAAACAGCATACACAGATTCTATTGTTTATTTGGGTGGAGATCGTATTATTCTGGATCCACGTTCATTTGGAAAAATGTTAGATGCAGTCAATATACAGGGCGACGAGCTTGTTCTAGATATAGGCAGTGGCCTCGGATATTCAGCCGCGGTAATTGGAAAAGTCTGTGAGGCTGTTGTGGCTTTAGAAGAAGACGACGATATGGCGTCCAATTCAGAGACAATTTTAGCTACAGAAGGCTGCTTGAACGTTGCGGTGTTGCAAGGTACCTTATCGGAAGGGGCCTCCAAGCATGCACCTTTCGACGTTATTGTAATTGAAGGTGCGGTTGAAGAAATTTCAGATGAACTGGTCGCTCAATTGGTAGATGGGGGTAGGATTGCAGCGATTTTCAGTCAAAAGGGCCAAGGAATTCTGCGTGTTGGTTACAAAACTCAAGGCAAAATTTCTTGGCGATTCGTATGTAATGCTTATGCGCCAGTGCTTGCTGGATTTCATAAAACGCCCAGCTTTTCATTGTAGGTTTCGATCATTATTACTTTTTCAGGGGATATTCAAAATGTTTAAAAAAGCAACGACGGCCTCAGGTCTTTTTGTTTTAATGTTTTTTGGACCGAGTATTTTAAGTGCTCAATCCTTGAGTGATACGCTGCGTAATGCTTATACGACTAGTGGGCTTTTAGTACAAAATAGAGCGCTACTTCGAGCCGCGGACGAAGGTGTGTCTGGCAGTATGGCTTTGCTGCGTCCTGTGATAAACTGGTCTTCTACTTACTCATATAGTGGTGCATCAGCATCCGATAAAACTTCGCTAAGCGGTAGCCTTAGCGCCAATTGGTTGCTTTACGATTTTGGTAATTCAAAAATCAAAACTGAAGCCCTTAAAGAGACTGTGTTGGCAACGCGTCAGTCTTTAATGTCAATTGAGCAGGACGTTCTTTTGCGCGGAGTGACCGCTCATATGAATTACCGCCGCACAGTCGAGTTCGCATTGCTCAGATCCACAAATGTTGAGTTGATTGTCCAAGAATTGAGTGCTGCGCAGGATCGCTTTGATGTTGGTGAGGTCACGCGTACGGACGTTGCTCTGGCCGAAGCTCGGCTAGCTAGTGCCCGCGCAAGTCTTGCTAGTGCTGAAGGTAATAGGTTACGGGCTGCTGCTGAATATCAGGCTGTTACGGGCACGCTACCGGAGGATTTGGCAACGCCTGTTGAATTGCCAGTTTTACCTGAGAATGTTGAAACGGGAATTGCGCAAGCGAGGACGCAACATCCGGATTTAAAACGAATGCAGCATACTGTAAAGGCTGCTGAATTGAGTATAATAACTGCTAATGCTGCAGATCAATTTTCTGTTTCAGGGCGTGCTGGCCTTGCCGTAGATGACTCTGGTTCAGGGGTATCCGAAAGCGTCAGTATCACAGTTTCTGGTCCTATCTATAGCGGTGGCGCTAAAGCCTCTGGTGTCCGCGCCGCGATGGCGCGTCGCGACAGCACGCGGGCACAACTGCATATTGCTTCTCTAAGTATGGAGCAAGAGGTTAGAAACTCATTTGTGTTATTTAATGTTGCTCGCGCTAGTGGAGAGGCGACAGAACGCCAGGTCAAGGCGGCTGAAGTGGCATTTCGAGGTATACGCGAAGAAGCCTCACTAGGTGCTCGTACTACACTGGATGTCTTAAATGCAGAGCAGGAATTACTTGATGCCCGAGCTAGTAGTATTTCTGCGGGCATTGATGAACAAATCGCAGCCTATACAGTCTTAGCTTCAATAGGAAAATTAAATGCTGTATCACTGGGTCTAGGCTTAAAAACTTATGATCCAATCGAATACTATAATTTTGTTAAGGCGGGCCCGCGGGCCAAAAGTACTGAGGGTACGGGGTTGGTTGATCTATTGAAAAGTTTGGTAGAAAATTAAATAACTAAATAGATTTTTATTTAAAAAACTGCTTGGATTTAAATCAAAGCTGCGGGAAAATTTAAAGGTCAAGCAGCCCTTTATTACAGCCTTAGTTCAGTGTCATTCCGGAATAGTACTACAAAGTGAAATTAATTTGTTGACGTCTAGATGTTTTTCAATGAACTCTCCCAATTCATCTAAGGTTTTTTCGATATCAGCTTGATATGAAACTAAGTTTGATGCAGCGCCTAGGTTGCTAAGAAATTCTGATCGAAATACGTCTGAGTTAAATAGCCCATGTAAATAAGAACCGCGTACATCTCTGCTGCCATTCATTGCGCCCTCATTACGATTTGGTAGCCTTAACCAGTTGCGTTCACAGTCTGGCCCAGAGGTTTGACCCATATGAATTTCATAACCACTCACGGGTACATTTGACTCAATAGTGAAGGCGTTAATTAACGATAAGTTTTTTTTAGGACTGATTACTGTCTCCACATTTAAATAACCAAGTCCACTGACGGTTCTAGGTGGCCCCTCAATCCCATCTGGGTCATGAATTTTTTTCCCAAGCATCTGATAGCCACCACATATTCCAAGAATATGTCCACCACGTCTTTGATGTCCTTGAAGATCAATATCCCATCCATTCGCACGGAAATTTTCTAGATCACTTATTGTTGATTTACTACCGGGCAATATTACAAGCGCCGCATCACCAGGAAGTGGCCGTCCAGGCTCAATGATTTCGACTGTTACATTTGGTTCTGCAACTAGTGGGTCGAGATCATCAAAATTTGCAATCCGAGCAAGCCGGGGAACAACTATCTTGATCCCTCCACCTGGCCTAGTGGCTATATCCATGACGTCTTCGGCTGGTAATTTCCATGCATTTGGAAACCATGGCAAAACACCTAGATTTTGCCAATTTGTCTGTTTTTCAATAGCTTTCATACCGCCGTCAAATAACGAGATATCACCTCGAAATTTATTAATGGCAAATCCTTTTATTCTGGTTTGATCTCTTTTTGGTAAAATTACATTGGTGCCAACCATTTGCGCTATAACACCACCACGATCAATATCACCAATCAAAACAACTGGTATATTAGCGGCTTCTGCAAAACCCATATTTGCAATGTCACCTTCTCGTAAGTTAATTTCTGCAGGGCTCCCAGCACCTTCGATGATTATAAAATCAGCTGTGATGGCAAGTCGGAAAAAAGACTCTAAAACTTTTGGCATTAATTGTGGTTTTAAAGTTGAATATTCACGGGCCTTGACGGTTGTCATTCGTTTGCCTTGTACGACTACCTGAGCTCCAATATCAGTTTCTGGCTTCAACAGAACTGGATTCATATCTACTACAGCAGGTTGTTGGCAAGCCATTGCCTGAAGAGCTTGGGCCCGTCCAATTTCGCCACCGTCGGTGGTAACTGCAGCATTATTAGACATGTTTTGTGGTTTAAATGGAACAACACTGTGCCCACGCCTTAAAAGAGCCCGACAAATACCTGCGACCAACATGGACTTCCCAACATTTGAGCCAGCCCCCTGTATCATCATCGCCTTAGTCATTTTTAGTTCTCCCCAGGGCTAGCATACTCACCTCAAGGACGAAGAAACAGTATAATTATGGTATTATTCTTTGGAATTAACACCTGATTTAACCTTGGCCAAGAGTTTTGAGTTTCTTGCCAGTGTTTACGTTCGTTTCAAAAATATATTTCAATTGTTTAAATTCTTAATACTGAACATAGCGTATCAGAAACTAGAGAAAACGAGCGTGATGAGGGCCATCTATTGATAACGAGCCTTATACAAAAAACGCACTCCAAAGAGTGCGCTCATGTTTTGTACTTTTTCTGAAATTTTTTAAGCTGCCTCTGCCTGTTGGCGGCGCTCACTTTCTTCACGGCTTAAGGCGACGGATGTGCGTATACCTTTGCCAACGAAGTCCATTAAACCGGTTACAACCCGTTCGTTTGGATCAATACCGGCACATGATAATACTTCCCGCCCGTCACGCGAGCGCGCCCATCGAGCAATCTGCTCGGGGCCATTGCCATACTTTTTATCATCAGCGATAGCGTCGTCCAATGCTGCTAGAACTACGGCAGCAAATAATTTACGGGCGCGATTACCCTGTTCATTATTAAAGGCGTTTCCGTCGACGAAATCTTTCATCTCGTATCCTTTTACTATCCATTGATTTACAAACCGTGTTTCATCCTTATGAACGAACTTAAGTGATTCGGGTGCCCTCTTTTGGAATGGCTGCCATGCACTCAACGCATAGCTCTTGCAATTCAATAACTTTGTCGAGACTTGAAAGGTTGGAGTGCGTTCGCTATAGCAAAATCTAACTTAATCTCAAAATTTTACCTTAGGTTTTATTAAATGCCAAAAATAAATGGAAATGAAATTCGCATTGGAAATGTACTTGAGCATAACGGTGGTCTCTGGAGCGCGGTGAAAGTTGACCACGTGAAACCAGGAAAAGGTGGTGCATTTGCACAAGTTGAAATGCGTAATTTACGCAATGGGTCTAAATTAAACGAGCGGTTTCGCTCCGCTGATAAGGTTGAAAAGGTGCGGCTTGAGCAAAAGGACCAGCAGTTTCTTTATGAAAATGATGGGATGCTAATCTTTATGGATATGGAATCCTATGATCAAATTGAGCTTCCGGTAGAGTTGTTAGGTGATCGTCGGCCATTTTTACAAGATGGCATGACTGTTCAAATTGAATTTCACGAGTCCGAGGCCTTGCATGCGACAGTTCCGCAAAAAGTAACCTGTAAAATCGTTGAAACTGAGCCCGTTGTCAAAGGCCAAACGGCAGCAAACTCGTTCAAGCCTGCCATTCTAGACAACGGTATAAAGATTATGGTGCCACCATTTGTTGGGCCAGATGAGCTTGTTATAGTCGATACTATTTCTATGGAATATACAGAACGCGCTTAGAGGCTCAATATCGCATCTTCAGCGGTCATTTGTGATGTGGCGCGGTCGAACCTTAGATAGGCTAATGCAAGACCGTTGTGCTGAGTGTATATGACACCGGCTGGCTTTCCTTTTGATAAAATAGGTGAACCGGGAGTTGCCGTTCCCGTTATTTTAATTTGCTTTAGTCCTTTTCGAAGTACAGTTTTGTGCTTCATCCGGGCTACAATCTCTTGTCCAACATAACATCCTTTTTTGAAATCAACTCCATTGAGTCTTTCAAAGTCCATCTCTAATAAAAACTTGTCTGGCCCAAGTTCTATGCCAGTTTCAGGAATAATATGCTCAACTCTTAAAGCTGGCCAATCGATAAATTCACTAGATGCTGTTCCATACATCCTCCACCCAAGTGCTTTGGATCTTGGGTCTTTAAAACTGGTCTCCGGTAAAAGGCCCAACCCACAATTAACGTCACACTCGATCATTTCAATTTTGACGTCTGCCCTCAGTCTGTACATGTTCAGTCTGGATGCAAGATTTTCTTGTAAAACTTTTGCAACATCAATCAAAATATCATTTTGCCTTACTAAAACAAAAAAGTCTGCAATGTACTTACCCTGCGGATTCAGAAGGGCCGCATAGTGCAAGCCCAGTGCATCAATTTCGTTAGTTACCAAGTTTTGTAAAAAACTGACCCGATCAGAACCAGTTATTTGGAGTATGCCACGCGGTTGTTCAGGCTGAGCCATGGGCTATTCCTAGGATTTTTTTTAAGGTATAATAGGTTTTGAACTAAGCACCAGAGCCTTTATGTCTGCACCAATTTCAGTAGTTATACCTACTTTCAATTCTGAGCTTCAGTTACCTAGGACGCTTTGGTCACTCATGGAGGGAGTGGATTCTGGTTTGATCCGAGAAGTTATAATTTCAGATGGTGGATCAACGGATGAAACCCAAAACATATCTATTAATTGGGGCGCTAAGTTTGTTATGGGAGAAACTTCGCGTGGAGGGCAATTACGCCGAGGGGTAGCTACAGCTTGCGGAGATTTTCTGCTCATAGTCCACTCGGATACTATTTTGGAATCAGGCTGGGCATCTGAGCTCCAAAACTCACTTTCAGATGGCCCTATCTGTTTTTCATTAGCTTTTAATTCCTCTGGAATTGCGCCCTTTTTAGTCGCATTTTGGGCTAACCTACGTACAGATTTTTTACGACTTCCTTTTGGTGACCAGGCACTTTTCCTAAGTCGAGAGCTATATTACCTGGCTGGTGGATATCCAGACCAGCGTTTAATGGAAGATGTAGCTCTAGTGATTGCTCTCAAAACTAGAGTAAGACGGACGCGCTGGAGAGCTTTTACAAGTTCGGAAAAGTACCAAAGACAGGGATGGATTAATCGGGGTACTAAAAACTTGATTTTACTTGTTAGATATTTGCTGGGTACAGAGCCCGACGTTCTGGCTAAGGCCTATTATCAACCCTCTGAAGATCCAAACTGAAGACGACATAAGTCTGCATAGTAGCCGCCCGAACTGTGAAGTTCCTTATGTGTTCCACCTTCTATAATTTTGCCTTTATCCATGACTAAAATTTGATCTGCAGCTTTAACGGTGGACATTCTATGGGCAATCACCAAGGTGGTGCGATTTTTACTCAGTCGTTCCAGAGCCTTTTGCACTAAGGCTTCAGACTTTGTATCCAACGCTGAAGTAGCTTCATCCAGTAGTAAAATTGGGCTGTCACGTAGTAATGCCCTTGCAATTGCAACGCGTTGGCGTTGACCGCCAGACAGATTAGATCCACGAGGTCCAACTTGCGTATCTAGACCTAGGGGCAGCGTTGGCAAAAAGTCCGCAATGTGCGCTGCTTCGATGACGTCTTGTAATACTTGTGGATCTACATTCTCGTGACCCACGGTTATGTTTTCATATAGTGTTTCGTCGAATAGAAGAGTATCCTGGGAAACGACAGAGATTTCAGCACGCAGTGCATTTGGATCAACCTCTGTATTATTGATACCAGAAATAGTGATCGCGCCTGTCTGGTGTGCGTAGAGACGGGTCAGGGAGTGGAATACGGTAGTTTTTCCAGCTCCTGACGCACCCACTAACGCCGTAGTCTTTCCGCTAGGCGCTGTAAATGAAACATTACTTAGAACATTCATATGACCAAAATTTAAGTTTACATTTTTAAACTTTATGTCACCTGTTGCAGAAAATTTAGTCGGATTTCTTGGCCCCATAAGCTGTGACTTTTGATCTAAAATAGAATACATTCGCTGAACAGACACGCCCGCTGCATTGACAAGGCCAGATATTCCAGCAAGACGCCGTAAAGGTTCAAATGCCAACCCAAGTGCGGTGAAAAAAGCCATAAATTGGCCGACAGTCTTTGCTCCACTTATGATTTCATAACCGCCATATAAAATTACCCCTGCAAACCCAATGCCACTCATAATGTCCACTAATGATGGAAGGACAGCGGTTCCGAATAAGGTTTTCAGCTCTACATTAATTTGTTTTTTGGTAAGCTTGCGGTATCGACCTGAATAATACTTCTCTAAACCGTTAAGCTTAATTGTCGCAATTCCATGAAAAGCTTCATCCAAACGGGCTGCCATATTGGCGGCTACGTCCCTAGCCTTGGATGCTTGTTTGCGTGTATACCGATGCGCAACCAAAGAAGGTATTAGAAGAAGTGGAGCGCCTAGCAAAGCAAAAATAGTCCATAACCAGTCGATAGATAACATCACCACCAACAAAGAGATAAGTCCGATTAAATCACGTGCTCCGCCACGTACCACTAATCCCCAGGTCTGAGCCACAGACTGTACGTCGCCTTGCACTCGCTCGATCAAGTAGCCAGGTGCGTTTCGAGAGAAAAAGTCCATATCTAGCCGTAGAAGGTGATTTAAAAGATCGTTTTGCAAATCGGCAACTGAATATCTGGCAATTTTTGTCATCATAACTCGATGACTAACTGAAAGGATCCCTCGCGCCAAAAACAGGCTCAAAACAATAGCTGCGAAGCCCCATAGTTGCGTAAAGCTGCCGCCTACAAATACGTTGTCAAACAAAGGCTGCATCATCCAAGCCAATCCGCCGATCATGCTACCTTCAACTGCCATCAAAATGATCACTAGCGTTAACAACCAACCATGCTTGCGCAGGTAGCTATTCCAAAGCCACCCAAATAGCTGCCGTTGATTTATGAGGTTAGAGCCTATTTTATCTTTAATCATAATTTTGTGTTAGTATTTTGTTGGCCTTCCCGCAAGAGAGGGCTACCTGGTTGACGTGAACCCAAACGATGAATATCGGTAAATTATTAATTTTAGGTTGTCTATCATGTCACTTTCTCAAGGCCGTCAATACCTAGCAATCCCTGGTCCGTCTGTAATACCGGACAGGGTACTTCAAGCGATGAATCAGCCCTGTCCAAATATATATGAGGGTGATTTGATAGAGCTAACGCATAGCCTAATTCCTGATTTGAAGCATGTTGCGCAGACAAAATGTAATGTAGCCATCTATGTTGCAAATGGACATGGCGCCTGGGAAGCCGCTATTTCAAATGTTCTTGCGCCGGACGATACCGTTCTAGTTCTAGCAACCGGTCGATTTTGTATTGGTTGGGGTGGGATGGCTGAAAATTTGGGGGTGCATGTCGAAACCTTAGATTTTGGAACTGATAGCACAATTGATTTTGAAGCAGTCCGCACTCACTTGCGCGCTGACAAAGGTGGTCGAATTAAAGCGATAATGGCGGTGCACGTGGACACGTCAACGTCTATACGAAATGATATCGGGGCGTTAAGTAAAGTGATTACTGACACAGGCCACGATGCACTTTTAATGGTGGATTGTATTGCAAGCCTTGGGTGTGATGAATTTTTAATGGATGATTGGGGTGTCGATATTATGGTCACCGCCTGTCAGAAGGGGTTGATGACCCCTCCCGCTTTATCTTTCGTATATTTCTCAGACCGCGCCGCTAATGTTCGAAATAAAATGGAGCGTGTGAGTTCTTATTGGGATTGGAAACCCCGTATTAACCCCAACCTTTTTTATGAATATTTTTGTGGAACTGCACCAACTCAACATCTGTTTGGTCTGCGCGAAGCTCTGGATATGATACTTGAAGAAGGACTTCCTCATGTTTGGTTGCGACATGAAGTTTTAGCAAAAGCGGTTTGGGCCTCTTGCGAAGCTTGGGCACAAGCTGGGCCGTTAGAACTCAATGTGTCTGACAAAAACTCACGGAGTAGAGCGGTTACAGCGTTATCAATCGGAGCCCCACGAGGAATACAGCTGCGCAAGTGGACAGAAAAAGAAGCCGGTCTTACTCTTGGGATTGGTCTTGGTATGAATACGGTAAAGGACCCAAAAGCAGAAGGATTTTTTCGAATTGGGCATATGGGACATGTTAATGCCCAGATGATTATGGGCACACTAGGCTCTGTTCAAGCTGGACTAATTGCTTTGGGCATTCCGTATGGATCAGGCGGCTTGGATGCAGCTGCTCAAGTTCTAGCCAACATCGACTAATTAGGTGGCTTGAACCGCCTTTAATGCTTTAGGCAGTGCATTTGCAAAGGCCTCCATCGCCCTGGCGTCGCCACATGATACACGAATACAGCGATCCAAAGGTGAGATATTGGGCATGCGAACAAAAATCTGGTCTGTAATAAGACGTTGCAATAAAGCGCGCGCAAAATTCCCATCTTGACCACAATCTATTGTGACAAAATTTGTGGCCGAATGCAGGGCTTTTAATCCGTTGACTTGAGCAATTTCTGCGATCTGTTTGCGACTTTTTTGAACGTTGTCGAGCACTCTCTCAAAATAGTTTTGATCTGAAAGTGCAGCTAAAGCTCCCACTTGAGAAATGTTTGACATGCCAAAATGATTGCGCACTTTATCAAAAGCGCTGATGAGTTTCTTTGGTCCAATAGCGTAACCCACCCGCGCGCCAGCCATGCCGTAGGCTTTCGAAAATGTTCGCATGCGAATAACATTTGGTGTCTCAGGAAGTAACGCGGGAGCAGTTCCTGCAGGGGCAAGCTCTACATAGGCTTCGTCTAATACGAGCAACGTAGATTTGGGTAAGCTGTTTATCAAACCATTAACTACATCTGCACTGTGCCAGGTCCCCATAGGGTTATCTGGGTTTGCAAAGTAGATTATTTTAGCCGAAACTTCGGTTGCCTTGGCAATCAGACTTTCTGGATCTTCGTGATCATTCACATATGGCACTGTATGCAGTTTTCCACCAAAGCCTGTGACGTGAAAATTGAATGTTGGGTAAGCTCCGGCGGACGTAACAACCGGCTCACCAGGTTCTACCAATAACCTAACGAGATAGGCCAAAAGACCATCTATTCCTTCACCAATAATTATATGGCTTGGATCAATTCCATGATGTTGAGCCAGTGCCTCGCGAAGATCATAATTTTCTGGGTCCCCATATTTCCACACTTCAGGGGCAGCTTTTCTCATGGCTGCAATAGCAATTGGGGATGGACCAAAGACGCTTTCATTCGCGCCGAGGCGAGCCCTGAATTTTTGACCCATTACCCTTTCCTGGGTCTCTGGTCCAACAAAGGGTACAGAGGATGGCAGAGTTTCGGCTAGTGCCGTTAGCGTAATTTCTGTCATGAACTTTCCTAACTTGTGTTGCCTCTTAGATTGACTAAAACTCAAACAATCTCTGCCAATCGCACCAATGCTTCCAAGATTTTCCCTTCTTCTTCCTCGCGTGCCGTCAGATTAGCTTGTGTTTCTGCCAACACTTCAGCAGGTGCTGAGGTTGCAAATTTTGGATTTTTAAGTCTGCCCCGCAATCCACCCAATTCTTTGGCTAGTTTACCAAGGTTTTTTTCCAAGCGAGCTTTCTCAGCGGCTACGTCTATGATGTTTGCCAGGGGCAGGCCAAAGGTTGCGCCTGGTGCTGAAACGGTAATTGCTCCTTTGGGCATTATTTCTACTTTTGTGACCTCGGTAATCCGTGCCATTTGTTTGATTTGAGCCATGTTAGCAGCTAAGGCTGATGATCCAGAAATATTGTTTGAAACTTGTACCAATGGCACTTTTGCTCCTGCGGGGACGTTCATTTGTGCACGTGCTGATCGAATGGCATCTATCAAGGCAATGGTCCAACTGATCTCATTTGTCGCAGTGTCATCGATCAGATCTAAGCCATATGTTGGCCATTTTTGATGTACGAGCATTTTGTCCCGTTTGGCTGTAAGTCCCCAAAGTTCCTCCGTGATGAAAGGCATAATAGGGTGTAGTAACACCATACTCTGTTCTAACACCCAGGCCAGAGTTGTCTGGGTTTCTAGCCGACCAGCTTGCCCACTTGAATGCTCACCTTTTAAAATTGGTTTGGATAGTTCTAAATACCTGTCACAGACACTGCCCCAGATAAAGGTATAGAGCGCCGAAGCTGAGTCGTTAAATCGATAACTTGTCAGTGCAGTGTCCACCGCAACTCGGACACGTCCTACCTCACCAACTATCCATTTATTCAATGCTAACTCTGGATTTGGAAGTGAATCGCTACGTTTATCAAATGCTTGATTGAATTCTGCAAAAGAGCATGCATTCCAGAGCTTCGTACCAAAGTTTCGGTAACCAGCAATACGCTGCATGTCTAGTTTTAGAACACCACCAAGGGATGCCATTGATGCATTAGTAAATCGCAACGCGTCGGCCCCAAATTCATCTATTATTTCTAAAGGATCCACGACATTACCAGTAGATTTACTCATTTTTTTACCTTTTGCGTCACGGACAAGACCATGTAAATATATGGTTTTGAATGGGACTTCATCTACAACCGCAAGTTGCATCATCATCATGCGTGCCACCCAGAAAAATAAAATATCTGATCCAGTAATTAGGTCTGAGGTAGGAAAAAAGCGTTTCAGCATGTCGTTTGTTGCGTCAGTCTCGACTTCGCCAGTCCAGCCCAATGTACCTATTGGCCAAAGGCCAGACGAGAACCATGTGTCGAGAACATCTGGATCACGAGTTAGTTTGACCTGGGCCCCTGCCATTTGTTGGGCTTCTAGCTGAGTTGCTGCACAATATTGTATACCGTCCTCGTCAAACCAAACTGGAATTTGGTGGCCCCACCACAATTGGCGGGAGATACACCAAGGTTCAATATTCTCAAGCCAATGGTAATAAACCTTTTTCTCTGACTCCGGTAAAACATTAACTTTGCCTTCACGAACGGCGTTTAGTGCTGGGGTCACAATTTTATTTGTATCAACGAACCATTGGTCAGTGAGCATAGGTTCGATCACAACCTTTGAGCGGTCTCCAAAGGGCTGCATTATTGGTTTACTGTCCACCTTTGGGTGACTTTCAGAATATTCATTACCGTCTGCATCAATGCTAGAAACGGTTTCCATCACCGCCAACCCTTCAGCAGTGATATCCGCCACCACTTTTTTGCGTGCCTCAAAACGGTCCATGCCACGATACTCTTCAGGAACCAGGTTCATTAGTGCAATTTTCGTCTCATCAAAGCTTTCTTCGCCATTGGCAATCCTCTGAGCGCTGGCCACTTCCTCAGAGTAAGGCCTTCCGTCCGCACGCATGTTGGCTTTGATATCCATAAGATTATACATGGGAATGTTAGTACGTTTAGCGACTTGATAATCGTTGAAATCATGAGCACCTGTAATTTTTACTGCCCCCGATCCAAATTCTTTGTCTGGGTATTCATCTGTAATAATAGGAATTAAGCGGCGCTGTGTTTTTGGGCCTACAGGTATTTCGCAGAGCATTCCCACTATTGGAGCATAGCGTTCATCTGATGGGTGCACTGCAACAGCGCCATCGCCCAACATGGTTTCGGGACGGGTGGTTGCTATCGAAATATAATCACGCTCTTCCTTTAGAGTGGTCTCTCCATTTTCATCTTTTTCAATGTAAGTATACGTTGCTCCACCCGCGAGCGGATATTTGAAGTGCCACATGTGACCTGCTACTTCGATGTTTTCAACTTCTAGATCTGAAATAGCAGTTTCAAAATGTGGGTCCCAATTGACCAACCGCTTGCCGCGATAGATCAAGCCTTTATTATACATTTTAACAAACACTTTAATCACTGCATCATGAAAGTTCGGACTATTTTCATGGCCGGTTCGAGTATCCCCATGGGCGCCAGCCATGGTAAATGCTGTTCGGCTCCAATCGCAGGAGGCGCCCAGACGTTTTAATTGGTTAACGATGTTTCCACCGGACTCTTCTTTCCAAGACCAAACTTTTTCAAGGAACTTTTCACGTCCCAACTCCACTCGGCCCGGTTGTTTTGTTTCAGCCAGTTGTCGTTCCACCACCATTTGCGTTGCTATGCCTGCGTGGTCAGTTCCAGCTTGCCAAAGTGTATCAAAACCTCTCATTCTGTGCCAACGCACAAGAATGTCCTGCAACGTATTGTTAAACGCGTGGCCCATGTGCAAAACACCAGTCACATTTGGTGGTGGGATCATTATGCAGTAGCTAGAAGCACCTGGCTTTGCATTCGCTCCCGCGGTAAAACAGCCTGCTTTTTCCCAAGCCTTGTAAAGGCGATCTTCAGCTTCTGCCGCGTTGAACTTTTCCATTGCCATATCTTACATACCTTTTCACTTTACATTTGAGTACCTATTTACTGGCTCAAGGAAAAGCCCCTCGTTTCAAACTAATTCACTAATTGCTGCCAAATTTTTGCAGAATTGATAATGGCAAATAAAACCTGCTCCAGCCGCCTGCTGCCTATTAATTGTGTAACAAAGTTTGGAGTGGTTGAGATATTAATTTTCTAAAGGTCTTGATCCCAAAAATTTGGATTAACTTACCAGCTTTTCACGAACTCCCGGGCGTAGGACTGTGGGATCGTAAGGTCTCGGCGCGAAGACTTTATGGATGCGCTCGGTGAAATGGCTCATTGGCAACGTGTCATATTCCGGATCAAAGCGCTTTGATCCCAACGTTCGCAAAAAGGGACACAATCATCAAAGATAATGTGGCTCCTATGTTTCTTACGTTTGTTTGGGTCTGCTCCAACATGTTGTCCGTAGTAAATCATCTGAAAGTAAGCATGTTTTTCCAAGACCCAGGTGCATTGTTCCCTTACGAAGGGACGCAGGATTGAGGCGGTATACTCATCATGATTATAAGGCGCAAAATATCTCCAATATCATGGAGCAAAGTAGACACAATCTAATCCGTATATGCTCCATGGCGCTCAGCACGCGTTGCTGATTGAAGCGAATGTTCTAATCGAGTTAGTTGGTATCCGGAAAGGCCTTCATCAAGTTCTGCGAGCGCCCTTAAAAGCTTGTTTGATCTACCTTTGGTATATTCAATTTCATGTTCGTTTAAAAAGGTGTAATCTTCTTTGTCACCATCTTCCGTGGCTCGAAATTTAACATGATCAATTTTAAATCTATCACTTTTGCGTATAAATCTAACTATTAAAACATTCGGCTCAATTGTCTTTGCATTGTGATAGCGCTCCACATCATTATTGTTAAACAGGTTTTTTTAACAAATTTTTCTAAATTTAATTATGTTATGATGATACATTGTTGGGCTACCCTATTTTAAAAGTTGGCTATTATCTGTCAAATACACCACAAGTTACTGGATAGGTGATAGCCTGCTGGTAATATCGCCAACGAGTGGGAGTCTCTCCGATGAAAAGGTTTGGTGCTAGTCAATCTTTGGAACGCCGTGATCCCGCACAAGTTGCTGGATAAATTTTTATGTCATTATGGCATCAAATAGTCTCAAATTTTCGTGACAACGGTAGCCGCATTGTTGAGAATTCGCCTGATGATTTCAGGTTTCCGCTCACACATGTTATTATAATAGATGGAACAATGTCCGCCTTGCTTCCAGGATTAGAAACAAATGCAGGTCAGGCATATAAGTTAATAAAAGGTGGTATGGCCAAGCATACTGTCCTGCACTATTTTCCAGGGATCCAATTGCAAAGTGATAAAGTTTTGTCATCTTGCTGGAATATTATAACGGGTAACGGAATAAACCTTCAAATAAAAAGAGCCTATGGTGCGTTAGCGAGCCGTTATCAGGTTGGTGATCATATTATATTAATTGGTTACTCGCGTGGAGCCTTTGCCGTAAGGTCGCTCGCAGGCATAATTGATAGCATGGGTCTTTTGAAGAACGTTCATGCAACTGAACGAAACGTAATTACTGCATTTCGTTATTACAAAAACGGCACTCAATCCAAGGTTGCGCGGGTTTTCCAAAAAGAAAAATGCCACCTTGTTGCCAAGATTACAGCAATAGGAGTGTGGGATACTGTGAAAGCCCTTGGGCTACCTTTGCCATTTATATGGCGTTTTTTTAACTCAAAACATCAGTTTCATAATGATCAGATTAGCAAAAGCGTTGGTCATGGCTTTCACGCTTTGGCACTTGATGAAACTCGCTTGGCGTACAAGCCAGTTCTGTGGACCGCCCCAGTAAATTGGCAAGGAACTTTGGAACAACGTTGGTTTCGAGGCAACCATGGAGACATTGGTGGACAGATATCTGGATTTCCTATGAGTAGGCCCTTGGCAAACATTCCTTTTGTTTGGATAATGGATCGTTTAGAAGATGCAGGTTTGCAACTTAAACCGGATTGGAGAGATGAATATCCCCAAGATATTTCGGCTCCGTCAACGGCTTCTTGGTGGAAAGAGAAATTATTTACATTGTCGAGGGCTCAACGAGAAATTGGTAGTAATCCATCGGAACTAATTCATGGCTCCGTAGCAAATAATGAGTTTGAAATTTTAACTGATTTTTACGACCATTCAGACAGTTGAGGTGGTGGCATCAGTTTCCTCTTTTTGCTGATGTTAAGTTGGCTTGCCCGTTGAAAGGCTTAAAGTACGATCTTACTGAAATTCTGAAAATTTAATATTGTTCTGCTAATTTGTATTTAAAATTAGGGTTTTTGTTAAAATATTATTTACCAAACTATTTGTTTTGAGTTTAAAATCGTACATATTGTTCGGTTAGAAATCCAGTTCAGCTAGCACTTGGCAAGTAAGCTTTCGAGGCGTATAGCCAGATCCGATCGGCAGGGGTAATACAATGGCACAAAGTGCAAATTTGAATGTAATGATTGCAACGGCCCGAAAGGCTGGTCGCGCATTGGCAAAAGATTTTCGTGAAGTGGAGAACCTGCAGATATCAGTAAAAGGGGCCGTAGATTTCGTGTCACGGGCAGATATTTTTGCTGATAAAATCGTTAGGGAAGAGTTGACCACCGCACGGCCTACCTATGGGTTTTTGGCTGCTGAGCAGGAAGAAGTGGAAGGTAAAGATCCAACGCGTAGATGGATAGTTGATTCATTAGTTGGAACCACAAACTTTTTGCATGGAATGCCACATTATGCTGTGACTATTGCCCTGGAACACAAAAATGAAATAATTGCAGGTGTAATTTATGATGCTGCCCAAGATGAATGCTTTTTTGCGGAGAAGGGGCAGGGCTCTTGGATGAATGAAACTCGCCTCCGGGTGTCGGGGCGGAGTTCAATGATCGAATGTGTTTTTGCAACAGGCTTGCCTAGTGCAGGTCAAGATGGATTACCGCAAAGTTTGCGAGAGTTGGCACATATTCTTCCAATTACAGCTGGCATTCGGAGCTTGGGCGCAGCAGCTCTTGATCTAGCTTACGTTGCTGCTGGACGTTTTGATGGCTTTTGGGAGCGAAGTCTCAAACTTCCAGAAATGGCGGCGGGCACTATTATACTTAGAGAAGCAGGGGGCTTTATCGAGTCTATTGACCCAAAAGCCCATTTTTTGAAAGATGGAAATGTGATCTGCTCAAACGATCAAATTTTTTCCAAGTTCGCGATGACTGTTAGGAAAAGTTCTTAAAATAATAAATGATGGGCCTTGACACAGACCATTTTCGGAACAGTTAGCCATCATGAAAAATTTATTTGCATTGCTTCTAGTATCAATGGCTTCCTCGGCGTGTGCTGTATGTCCAGGTAACGTTTTGATAGAACAAGGGCTAGATCAAAACTACGAAAAGCTCAAATCAGCAAAGCTTCAGTCAGAGGCGCAGGCAGTAGTAGGTAAACTTTGGGAGCTTTGGACAAAAGCTCCTGACGATAAGGCGCAACAACTTTTGAACAGTGGTATGTCGAGAATGCGTCAAGGAGATTTAAGGAAAGCAGAAACTGAGTTAACCAAATTAATTAATTATTGTCCAAATTATTCTGAAGGCTACAACCAGCGTGCCTTTACACGGTATCTGGCGTTTGATTTTGAAAATGCTTTGCCTGATCTCATCAGGGCTCTAGAATTGCGTCCGCGCCATTTGGGTGCCCTATCCGGTAAAGGTCTTACTCACAAAGCCATGGGTCAGGAATTAGAAGCCGAAATAGAATTCCGAAAAGCATTATCTTTAAACCCGTTTATGCCCGAACGAAATATGATCCCTAATGTGGGTGTGGACTTATAAAAAATCTGGCTTTACACGCCCTTGGATATGCCTATGTTCGCGTCACCGCCCGCGTGATGGAATGGTAGACATAGAGGACTTAAAATCCTCAGGCTTAACGGCCGTGCCGGTTCGAGTCCGGCCGCGGGTACCATGAATTTTATGATGATAATGAAAGTCCGGATTTAAAGTTGGATGCTGACAAGTCCTAGCGATAATGCACTGACATCTACCTGATCAACAAAATACAAAATTTTTAACAAAATACTTAAGGTTAGATTTTATTTCTTTTGGCAACTAGTCGGATGCCTGAAATTGCTGAAGTAGCAAAGAATTCAACAATTTTACTGTAAAAATGTTTTTTAACTTGAAATGCATCTGCGCCGTGTAGGTTTATGAATTTTTCCTTATTTTTTAAGAACATATTTAGTCGCTCTGATGTAAAGGCAAACCAATCCGGAGCCATATTTTCAGCTGAAACTATTTCAAAGCCAGCAGCAATTAAACCATTTAAATAAGTGTTTTCATCAATGAGTGAATTAGCAAATAATTCTTTATTTAATGAGGCAAGGTCGGCGTCTTTATAAGCTTTCCCCTGAATCAAATCTTCAATAAAAATAGTCCCATCTAATGAGATGAGATTATATATTTTTTTTGTGAAGAACTCTCTTTTGGGAATGTGATATAATGCCAACCAACTAACAACATGGTCAAACTTGAAGTTTTCAAATTCGGCTTGCAGGAAGTCGTCTTGTCGGTGTGTTACAAATGAATTTAGCCCACATCTTTTGGTAATGCTTTCGCCAACGCTGTTAAAGTCGCTTTGTAACTCGAGGGCGATTACTTTAGCCTCTGTTTTTCCAGCGATAAACCTTGATGGACCGCCCCAGCCAGCGCCAATTTCCAGAACACTTGCATTTTTCTTAATAGCTAAAGCATCTATTGCAAGCTGAACGCTGGCAGCCCCGTGGTAATGAAGCTGATCTATTTTACAAACTTCATTAAAATCAAGAGTGGATCCTGGCTCAAAACCTAATGCTGAGAGTTCGGCAACTATACTGTCCGCTTCTGCGTATAATTTCATATCTTTTACATTTAAATTCGCCAACATTTTTTCCTGTCAAAATAGTTTTAGTCGCGAAGACCAGAAAACTTTTCATTCCAAGTTAAGCGCTGTTCATCGGTAATTTTAGTAAACAAATTGTCAGGAACAGTGAAGATATCGCCTGCTTTAAGCTGTTCAAGAGTATCCGTTATAGATTCTGGCCATGGTGGCCTGTTTTGTCCCATTGCTGATTGTAATATTTCTGAAGCGTCTGGGATGAATGGCTCAGATAGCTGCCCATATAGAGCTATCAAATTTAGAGACATGCGAACGGTGGCTGCTGCTGCATTTGGATCGTCTTTAAAAATGGCCCAGGGCTCGGCAGATTGCAGATACTCATTTCCAAGCACCCAAATCGCTCTTAATTCAGCGGCTGATTTGCGTACATCTACAGCTTCCATATGGTTTTGATATGCATCCAGACGTAATTGTAAATTATCAATTAGGTTTTGTTCGCGTTGTCCATACTCACCCCCCGAAGGGACTACTTCACCAAATTTAGACCGGCAAAACTTTGTCACTCGCGATACAAAATTACCCAGTACATCGGCTAAATCTTTATTCACATCAGTTTGGAAGTTCTCCCAAGTAAACTCACTATCGGAAGACTCTGGGGCATGACTTAAAAGCCACCAACGCCAATAGTCTGACGGTAATATTTCCAACGCTTGATCCATAAATATGCCACGACCCTGACTGGTACTAAACTGGCCGCCATCATAATTTAAGTAATTAAACGATTTGATATAATCTACCAGTTTCCATGGTTCGCCAGATCCTAAAATTGTAGCAGGAAACGATAATGTATGGAACGGGACGTTATCTTTACCCATGAATTGATAATATGATACATCGTCAGCACCTTTATCAGTTCGCCACCAGCGCTCCCAATCACTGCCCTTGCCTGCGTCTACCCACTCTCTTGCGCATGCAATATATTCGATGGGAGCATCAAACCAAACGTAAAATACTTTATCTTCCATACCTGGCCACGCCTGGTCTCCTTTGCGAACGGGTACGCCCCAGTCTAGATCGCGGGTAATTCCTCTATCTTGCAAACCATCCCCATCGTTCAACCATTTTTTGGCAATGGAAGTAGTCAGGATTGGCCAGTCTCTCTTTTCTTCAATCCAAGCATTTAATTTTTCGCGCAAATATGACTGCATTAAATAAAGGTGACGTGTGCTACGAACTTCCAAGTTTTCAGATCCAGAAATTGCTGAGCGCGGTAAAATGAGGTCAGTTGGGTCTAATTGTTTAGTACAATTTTCGCATTGATCCCCACGCGCCTTTTCGTAACTACAATTGGGGCAGGTTCCTTCAATGTATCTATCTGGTAAAAAACGGTTATCAGCGTGAGAGTAAATTTGTTTCTCATCTACTTCCTTGATAAAACCTTGATCTAAAAGACGGCCAGCAAAATGCTGCGTAAGTTCTTTGTTTTGTTCAGATGAGCTGCGACCAAAGTGATCAAATGACAGGCGAAATCCGTCTGCTATTTTTGCCTGAACCTCATGCATTTCAGTGCAATAATCCGCTATAGGTTTTCCTGTTTTGGCGGCGGCTAGTTCGGCTGGCGTGCCATGTTCATCAGTAGCACAGAGAAATAAAACTTCATTCCCTCGAGCGCGATTATAGCGGGCGAATAAATCTGCTGGTAGCTGGCTACCGACCAGATTGCCTAGGTGTTTTATCCCATTGATGTAGGGGATTGCAGATGTAATCAAAATTCGTTTCATTTACCCGCCTAAACATTATTTTTCCCGTTTAAACACACCTAAATGAAAAGCCCAGCCCTAAGGCTTTTTAGAAGTTTCCGGATCACGCAATTTTTTGGTAAGGCGTCCAATCAAGAAAGAAGTTCTGGGTGAATAAATATAAGGTGTTTTGGCGTCTGCTATACTCCCTTTTAACATGCGAAATCCTCCAACAGTTGCTAATATTAGATGAGCTATTGCAATAAAAATGAAAAACGATTCAGTACCAAATGTTTCGATTAATAATGAGGCAGCGACGGGAGAAATTATTGCGCCAATTGCGAAATAAAATAAGAGTGCGGCAGAAAGTTCTACCCGTTCGTCGGGGGCCGCAAAATCATGAGCATGCGCTGTCGCTATTGAGTAGATTGGTACTGTGATAAATCCAAATAAACATGATGCGACAATGACCTGGTCTAAACTGAGCGCAAATAGTGATATTGTGCAGGCAGCCAAGGAGGCTACTGAGAAGCCGATGATCACCCAACGGCGGTCAAACTTGTCGGCAAGCCACCCGGAGGGATATTGAGAAATAGCACCGCCTGCTACGTATCCTGCTAAAAATAGACCAATTTGTGAGGCGTTCATGCCAAGCTCAGATCCGTAAATTGGTCCCACCATTCGGTACGCGGCTGATGTAATTCCAGTTACTACGACTGCAGATACTGCTAAAGGTGAGCGGTTAAGTGCAAGGAGTGGGCGTAGTCGAGGCGCACTTTTTGTAACGGGGGGACTGGCTTTAGTTAAAGCCAGTGGCAACAAGGATGCACAAAAAAATAAAGTTAACAGATTGTATGCTATATAAATTTCAACATTAGCTAAGGCGCCAATCATTATTTGGGCGCCTAGCGAAGCGGAAATGTCAACAAACCGATAAACTCCCATTGTCCGCCCGCGGTTTTCATTGGTGGCTTTGGCCTGCAGCCAAGCCTCAATAACTGTGTAGCATCCTGCAACACATATGCCGGACGCTATTCGCATAATGGCCCAAGCGACAGGATCAACTAATAAAGTATGGCCCAGCATCCCAATCGCACCCATAGATGAAAAGACTGCAAATGCGCGAGAATGACCAACGGTCCCCATGACGCGTGGAGCCCACCAGCATCCAATAAAAAACCCAAAGAAATGCGATGAGCCTAAAACTCCAATTTGACCTTTGCTGAAACCTTTCTCAATTCCAGTTAGCGCGTCTAGTGGACCAACTCCACCAGAGGCGAGTTGCAATAGGATAATAGAAAGAAAGAGTGCTGCTAAGGAGATTATGAGTCGCATTACCTCACTTTCTACCTTGGCTTTGTTATAGACAAGTAGCTTCCTGATTATGACGAAATAAAAATTTAGTAATATTGGCCTCCGTCAAATACTTTTTTAAGATTTTGAGGGTGAGGCAGTATAACAACCAGCTTGGTAGGATAAGTGCCAGCTGTTAGGAGGCTCCCGGCGACTGCGCATACGCTCAAGTTGCCATATATTTTTGATGCCTTGGTGTCGCGCCGCAAGATGCCATCTACTTTCAATTCCAGGCGCTCCTCCATGGCCGGGAGTTAATAATAGGCCAAGGGGTGAATACTTACCTTCTGCTGTACCAGTCTCCGTTGCTAAATTTAAACGCCTTACTGGTGTAAGTGCTGGAATGCCTGGTAGATCGGCTATAACAAGTGGTACGATCCCACTTCGCAAAACTTCCTCCATAGTCCACAAGATGTCTTCAGAACGTTTTGGGTTTATAAAGGTCAGACGGCCGGGATTTATAAATGACATCACCCCATCTGAGTGCAGAAAGTCTGTGTTCCATTCCGGGGTTATCCAAAAGATATGTCCTTGGAGTTTTTGTGCAATCATCATTGCTAGGCTACGACGGTTTGGACCGCAAGCTTCATGTACTCGTCCTAATGCTAAGTTAATATTTGGCCATAGTTCAATCAGTGATGGTGAGTATTCTTTTTTAGTCAGAAAAGTATTAGAATCAGTTTTAATCATAGAATGTATTTAAAATGTTCTTACTTTGTTCTCAATGGTACTTTTAGCTTGCGGCTCAATATTCTTTAGCTAGCTTATTGCTAAGAAAAGGATACCAAAAATGAAAATGAACAAATTAGGGGGTACTGGCATCACAGTATCCGACTTATGTCTTGGTACAATGACCTATGGAACGCAAACGGCACAGGATGATGCCTTCACTCAAATGGACATGGCCCTGGAGGCCGGAATTAACATTTTTGATACCGCCGAAATGTACCCCGTAAATCCAATCGAAGCTAGTACGCAGGGTGCTAGTGAAGAAATTTTAGGCAACTGGTTTAAAGCAAGTGGAAAACGGGAAAAGGTTGTTTTGGCTACAAAACATTCTGGTGAAGGGTTGTCTCATGTTAGGGACGGGGCACCAATTACACCTAGCTCGATCCCGAAGGCAATTGAAGGAAGTTTAAAACGTCTGAAAACGGATTTTATTGATTTATATCAGTTTCATTGGCCCAATAGAGGCTCCTATATGTTTAGGAAAAACTGGCTTTATGATCCGTCAAAGCAAAACAAAGAAGAAACGCTACAGAATATTCATGACTGTCTTGGCATGCTACAGTCCGAAATTGATAAAGGAAGAATTCGTACTTTTGGTCTTTCAAATGAAAGTGCTTGGGGAACTGCACAGTGGGTACGTGGATCTGAAGAAGGTCATGGACCCCGCGTGGCAACGATTCAAAATGAATATTCTTTAATGTGTAGAATGTATGATACTGATTTAGCTGAGTTGACTGCAAATGAAGATGTTGGGCTTCTCGCTTTTTCTCCTTTAGCAGCTGGATTACTTACCGGTAAATATGCTTCTAAAGCAGTGCCCATTGGCAGCCGTATGAGCCTTAATGAAGACCTCGGTGGACGGAATACGTTGCGTGCGCACTCAGCGGCTGACGCATACATACAGATTGCAAAAAAATATGGAATTGATTCAATCCATATGGCTTTGGCTTGGTGTGCTGCACGGCCATTCATGACTTCTGTTATCTTTGGGGCCACTAATCGCTCACAACTTGGGCATATTATAAAAGGTAAGGATACGGTCTTGTCCGCGGAGGTCTTGGAGGACATCAACAAAACTCATAAGGCCTACCCCATGCCGTACTAAAAGATTATTGTTTGCTGCATAATGCAGCTGCTAGTAGTAAAAACTCTGCCTAAATTTTCCATTAGGCACACATTATCAGGCACTAAGAGGAGATTGATATGCCACTGGAGATGAATAGAGAAGTATTTATAACCTGTGCGGTCACAGGTTCTGGTGCAACACAAGACAAGAGCCCTCACGTTCCAAGAAGCCCTAAACAAATTGCTGAAAGTGCAATATTAGCCGCAAAATATGGTGCAGCTGTTGTACATTGTCATGTACGTGATCCCGAAACAGGTGCGCCAAGCCGTGATAAAAAAATGTTCCGGGAAGTTACTGATAGAATACGAGATTCTGAAATAGATGTCGTCCTTAATCTCACAGCGGGAATGGGTGGTGATATGGTTTTTGGTGACGTTGAAAGCCCACTTCCGCCAATTTCAGGGACTGATATGGCAGGTGCGACTGAACGCGTTGCTCATATTGCTGAATGCCGCCCTGAAATTTGTACCCTGGACTGTGGAACCATGAATTTTGCTGAGGCTGATTATGTAATGACTAATACTCCGGGGACTTTGACTGCAATGGGACGCATGATGACCGATCTTGGTGTTAAGCCAGAAATAGAGGCATTTGATACGGGTCATCTTTGGTATGCCAAACAATTGGTAGCTGATGGTGTACTGGAACCAAATGCTTTGGTTCAACTATGTATGGGAGTTCCTTGGGGTGCGCCAGATGACCTTAATACCTTACTTGCCATGGTTAATAATGTACCTGACAACTGGACATTCAGTGCTTTTGGGTTAGGGCGAAATCAAATGCCTCTTGTGGCTGCATCTGTTTTAGCTGGTGGAAATGTGCGAGTTGGTTTGGAAGATAACCTAATGTTGGATCGTGGAGTTTTGGCTGAAAACTATCAACTTGTTGATCGAGCCAGGGAGATTATCCAAAATCTGGGTTCTCGGATCCTAGGCCCTGAAGAAGTGCGCCAAAAACTAGGGTTGGTAAAGCGCATGCCGGTAAATATTTAATACTCGAATGGTGTGATAGCTTCTGCTTTTTATGATTTGGTAGTAATTTAGGAAACTTTAAATTGTGAGAAAATTAACATGACGCAAATAGCAGCTATAATTGGTGGTGGTGTTATAGGTGGAGGTTGGGCGGCAAGATTTCTGCTTAACGGTTGGGATGTAAGGGTTTTTGATCCTGACCCCCAAGCAGAACGCAAAATTGCTGAAGTTTTATATAATGCCAGAAGATCTCTGCCTGGCCTTTATGAGGCACCACTTCCTGCGGAAGGCTTACTTAGTTTCCACGATGAAATTTCGTTAGCTGTACAGGGTGCAACCTGGATCCAAGAGAGCGTTCCTGAACAATTAGATTTGAAGAAAAAAATTTATGCATCGCTCCAAGAGCATTGCGAAAATTCAGTAATAATAGGCTCTTCAACTTCGGGTTTTAAACCGTCCGAGTTACAAAAAGGGGCCAGGCGTCCAGAGCAAATTATGGTTTGCCACCCTTTTAACCCGGTTTACTTATTGCCACTAATTGAAGTTGTTCCTTCAGGAGTAAGTGATTTAAAAATTGTTGAACGTGCTGAGCATTTGCTACGTACTCTAGGAATGTATCCCCTGCGAGTGCGCAAAGAGATTGACGCCCATATAGCTGATCGATTTTTAGAAGCGGTTTGGCGTGAAGCTCTTTGGCTGATTAAAGATGGGGTAGCCACCACAGAGGAGATAGACAATGCCATTCGTTATGGGTTTGGTATTCGCTGGGCTCAGATGGGACTAATTGAGACATATCGTGTGGCTGGTGGTGAAGCTGGGATGCGTCATTTTATGGCCCAATTTGGACCAGCTCTGAAATGGCCATGGACTAAGTTGATGGATGTTCCAGAATTTACTGATGAGTTAGTTGATATGATCTCTGACCAATCGGATGAGCAGTCTGGGATGCATTCAATACGTGAGCTGGAACGAATTCGAGATAATAATCTTGTAGGCATAATACGAGCCTTAAAAGCTCAGGATTGGGGCGCAGGATCTCTCCTGAAGGTTCATGACCGTCTTCTAAACACAAAAGCTGAAATGGCTTTTACGATAGAATCTCTGGATCTGGCTGTCCCAATTGAAACAGTACGGCGGGCGGTGCCCCTGGATTGGACTGACTATAACGGACACATGAATGAGGCGCGGTACCTTCAGGCCTTTGGTGATGCGACAGATCGATTTATGGAAATAGTAGGTTGTAACGCTGATTACATACAATCAGGCGGCAGTTATTTTACTGCTGAAACTCATATCAGGCATGTAGATGAGGTGCACGCTGGCCAGTTGATCAGAATTGAAACCTTTTGTGCTGAAGGAGCTGGCAAGAAAATGCACTTATTCCACCAGATGTTTGAAGGAGAACGTATGATAGCCTCTGGTGAGCATATGCTGATCCATGTGTCGTTAGAAACCCGTAAAGCTAGCGTACCTGCGCCTCACATTGTTGACGCTTTAGAGCGAATTGTTAAAGCACATGCAGTGATGCCACGTCCAGATGGTATGGGCAGAATGGTAGGAAAAAAATGAGTAGGGTTCTTATTACTGCTGGTGGCAGTGGTATTGGTCAGGCAATGGCAATGGCCTTTGAGCAATCTGGTTTTGACGTTTGGATAACCGATATTGATGCCAAACTACTAGGAAAATGCCCTGGTAGTTGGCAAAAAACTCAAGTTGATTCAAGTGATGAGCCTGGAGTTTCTAAAATGTTTTCGCAAATTGAGGATCGCTGGGGTGGGCTTGATGCCATCTGTGCAAATGCTGGTATTGCTGGTCCCACTGCGGTTGTTGAGGATATTAAAATTGAAGATTGGCAACGCTGCGTTTCAGTAAATTTAGAAGGAGCATTTTTATCAGCTAAATATGGAGGATCAATGTTGAAAGATACAAATGGTTCAATAGTTTTGACTTCCTCCACAGCTGGGATTTATGGGTTTCCCAATCGTGCACCCTATGCTGCTGCAAAATGGGGTATTATTGGTCTTATGAAAACTCTTGCTATGGAATGGGGACCTGCTGGAGTGCGCGCAAATGCTATTTGTCCAGGCGCCGTTGAGGGAACTCGCATGCAAGGCGTGATGGAGCGTGAAGCTATCACCAAAGGAACTACGTATCAGAAAATTTATGACGGATATGCTAGTGGCACCTCTATGCGCTCTCTAGTTACCGCAGATGATATTGCAAATATGGCTGTATTTTTGTGTAGCCCGGCTGCGCGTTTGGTATCAGGACAGGTGATCGCAGTAGATGGTCACACGGAGAACCCTGACCCCAAGGTATAAAACCCTATTAATTAGGTGATCAATTTTACTACGTATCTAGTTCCCAACCGAGTAATATTGTAAGCTTTCTCTATGATTTGGATCCCCATCACTTTGTTTGCAGCTTTGGCTCAAACCTTTCGCTTTATGTTTCAAAAGCAATTACGAATTCAAACTTTATCTACCGCTGGCGCAACCTTTGCCCGATTTCTCTTTGCGGCACCTTTAATTTCAATTATAGCATTATGTTACCCTCTGGCACGGGGTTATTCTTGGCCCAAATTTGATACACTGTTTTTTTTATACGCAGCAGCTGGTGGTGTTTGCCAAGTTGGTGCCACTATGTGTGTAGTGGCCTTGTTCCAACAGCGTAATTTCACCGTAGGTATAACCTTTAAAAAGATAGAAGTTTTGTTTGCGGCTGGGTTAGGGCTCATCATTTTAGGCGAAGGTGTGAGTTTACCTGCACTTGGAGCAATTCTGATTGGAGTGGTGGGAGTACTAGTTTTATCAAATAATCCGCAAACAATTAAATCTAAGGGCTCCCAGTTTTTAAATTACGCAACCGCATTGGGAGTTTCCTGCGGTATTTTGTTTGGTGCTTGTGCCGTTTTTTATCGTGGGGCGACGCTCCATATATGGGCAGATGATGTTTTTGCGCGTTCAAGCTTTACACTTGCAATCGTAATTTTGTTGCAATTAGCCGGGATGGTTGGATATTTGTTATGGCGGGAACCGGGGCAATTAAGGGCTGTCGCCATGGCTTGGCGTACAGCCGTCTGGGTGGGTGTTTTATCACTGTTTGGATCTCTTGCATGGTTTACAGCTTTTGCGCTACAAAATGCTGCTTATGTAAAGGCTATTGGGCAAGTAGAAATTTTATTTTCTTTGGCTGTGTCAATATTTGTATTTGGCGAAAAACTGGGCCGTGGAGAGGCTCTTGGTATCCTTTTATTAACAACATCAGTAATCGCATTAGTTTTTTTGTTATGAGTTCTTTAATCTTAAGAAGAAACTTTCTTCGTCCTCGTTTTTAAAGAATGGTACAGAGGCTGGTGGGCCAATAGATGTTAATCCTGATAATTCACCCAAAACTATGGATGTTATAAACGGAAGATCAAGTGTTCGGACCTCATCTAGTGGAACCCATTGTAGGTGCGATAACTCATCGGATGCACCCGAAAAATCATCTAAGTCACCTGACAAATGATCTGCGTCCACAAGAAAAAAACGAGCATCAAAACGACGAGATTTCCCAGGGGGTGTAATGGCGCGAAAGAAAAAATACATATTATTAGCAGATGGCCGAAAGCCTGCATTGGCAAAGTCTGACCAGTCTTGTGGTGCATCATCCCAAGGCTCTGAAACACCCAGAAAAAGCCCAGTCTCTTCCCAAAGTTCGCGGATCGCCGCGACGGCCAATGTCTTGGGAGAGGGACCCTGATTTTCTTGTTTAAGGCGAGCTTGGCATTTCTCAGTTAAAGTTTCGACTAAGTGAATATTGCTGTCGCCTTCGTCAACGGCTCCACCTGGAAATACAAACTTGTTGGGCATGAATGCTGCTTTAGATCCGCGTTGTCCCATTAGGACCTTAGGTGCAGATGCGAAGTTCCGTAAGATTATAATGGTCGAGGCGGGTCTTATGGAGATCTCTTTCATAGCGGTAACTTTAATTAGGTTTGTTCATATTGCCAGAGGTATCATTTCCAAACCCATTTAAGCCCCTGGCCCACTGGAAGGCAATAATTGCACCTTTGATGCGTGGCAATAAATATAAACTAAGGGCTATGCATCCAGTTCCAAATCCTAATGCCATAATCCACGGCTCTGGTCTGAAGTTTACAAATACAAAGTGCAATAGTGGCGCTAAGATATGTCCAACGATTAAAATTGTTAAGTAGGCTGGTCCATCATCGGCGCGATGATGGTGCAAATCTTGGCCACAGTTTTGGCAGCTATCATGTACCTTGAGATATCTATAAAGAACCGCACCCCCACCACAGTTGGGACACGAACGACGCCAGCCTTTCAAAAGGGCAGGTTTGAGTGGGCGATCTAGTGACACAAAATCATCCTTAGTTGCAGTTATTTTGTCGTATGTAGCTCAAAATGGAACTGGGGCATACTGCCACGATAGTTTAATTTTTTTTGACGGAACCTCTGAGCTAGTGCGTTTCATGATTACCAAGTGCGGGAATTGATGCTCGCAGATTTACCACTGAACCTATTAACTGATTGAAATCCATAATGAACAAGATCGTAATTGTTGCACTTTCTACCACAGCTAATCCGTATTTTCGTCCGCGTCTGCAAAACACCACTGAAGCAGCACGCCCAAGTTTTTGACTTGTCTTGCATACTGTCCGTTGGCTAGCTTAAAAAGGGAAAGGAAACCTAATAAATTGGCTTAGATATGACACCAGAGTTAGCAGAGACCCTGGCCGTCCAAGCATTGACTTGGTTGATCGGGGAGGATGATTTAAGAGACGTATTTTTGGGTGCCAGTGGTGCATCTGAGCAAGATTTACGAAATGGGGTCCTGAACCCAGTTTTCCTTGGATCATTATTGGATTTTATATGTATGGATGATGCTTGGATCATACGGTTTTGTGATGAAAATGGGATTTCTAATTATATGCACCCTATAATGGCACGACAGGCTTTGCCTGGTGGCGAACAGGCTAATTGGACATAATGAATATTAGAGCTGTAATTTTTGACAAAGATGGGACGCTGTTTGATTTTCAAGACACTTGGGGTGTCTGGACTGGAAGTGTGCTAGCTCGGATTGCGGGGTCGGATGCCGCAATGTTCCAAAGCTTAGCTCAGGCCTTGAAATATGATGTTATAGCGAAAAAAGTTTTGCCGGGTAGCGTTGTTATTGCTGGGACACCAGTCGAAATTTCTGAAGTTATACAAAGCTTTAAAACCGATATGAAAGTTTCGGACATTATAAGTCAAATCAATGAAGAGGCGGAAACAGCGCCCCAAACTTTAGTAACGGATTTGAAATTACTAACAAAGCAGTTACGAAGCCAAAGACTTAAGCTTAGTGTTATGACAAATGACGCAGAAAGACCTGCCCGGATGCACTTGCAAGTTGAAGGAGCGTTAGATCTTTTTGATCATGTCATTGGTAGTGACAGCGGGTTTGGAGCTAAGCCAGACCCAGAACCTCTTTTAGCCTTGGCCACCAAGATGGATGTATCCGCCAGTAATTGCGTGATGGTGGGTGATAGCACTTATGATTTAATTGCTGGACGCTCTGCAGGCATGTATACTGTTGGAGTATTAACTGGATTGGCTGAGCTTAAAGATCTTACAAATTTAGCAGATACGGTGCTGCCTGATATAACGTATCTTGCGGCTTGGATTTCATCTCAAAATAGCTAAGTTATAGGCCCGACAATAAATGTCGTAATTGGAATGCAAACTTTGTTTATCTGAACCATTCTAGAAGCCAATAAGCTGGTGGAGATTAAAATGAACGATGAACCAAGACGCCGCAGCGGTGGCCGTGCAGGTAACACCCGCGGGAACCGGGGTGCTATCGAGCAAATGCCTTGGCGTATCATTGAAAATACAGATCACCCTACTGAACCTTTGACCGAGGAAGGAATTCTAGCCATTCACGAGGGTGCAATGGAAATCTTGGAAGATATTGGAATTGAGTTTCTGAATGAAGAAGCCTTAGCAATTTTTAAGGATGCTGGCTGTAAGGTCATTGATGAAAAAGTTTATTTAGATAGGAACTGGGTTTTGGAGATGGTGGCAAAAGCACCTACAGAATTCACTATCACACCACGTAATCCGGCGCATACGTTACATGTTGGTGGCAATAAGATGCTTTTTGGGAATGTGTCCTCGCCGCCCAACTATTGGGATATGGAACTGGGACGAAAGGTTACTGGTACCAGAGAGTATTGCCAAAATTTCTTTAAACTTAGTCAATATTTTAATTGTATCCATTTTGTGGGTGGCTATCCGGTTGAGCCGGTGGACCTGCATGCCTCCATCCGCCATTTAGAAGCTACCTATGATAAACTAACTCTAACAGATAAAGCTGCCCATACCTACTGCTTGGGATCGGAGCGCGTGGAAGATACCATGGAAATGGTACGGATTGCGGGTGGCCTCACGCATGAAGAATTTGAATCTAAGCCCCATATGTATACAAATATTAATTCGACGAGTCCTCTCAAGCACGATTGGCCAATGATTGATGGATGCCTACGCCTCGCGCGTCGTGGGCAGGCTATTCTTGTTACACCGTTCACTTTGGCGGGTGCCATGGCTCCAGTAACAATGGCGGGCGCTGTGGCACAATCTATTGCTGAAGCGCTATGTGCAATAGCTCTATTTCAATATGTACGGCCAGGGATCCCATGTGTGATTGGAACTTTTACGTCTAATGTAGATATGAAAACAGGTGCGCCCGCTTTCGGTACTGCAGAATATATGCGTGCTACTCAAATGACGGGTCAAATGGGCCGGTTTTATAAATTGCCAATTCGTTCTTCCGGAGTATGTGCTGCGAATGTCCCAGATGGACAGGCCATGTGGGAAACGTCAAATTCACTGTGGGCTGCAGTTCAGTCTGGGACTAATATGGTTTACCATGCCGCTGGTTGGTTAGAGGGTGGCTTAATTGCTTCACCTGAAAAATTTATCATGGACTGTGAAGTGCTACAGCTTATCCAACGATATTTTGAACCGATTATTACCCAGACTGGTGTCGATGATATCGGGGTTGATGCAATTCGTGAAGTTGGATCTTCTGGACATTTCTTTGGAGTACAGCACACACAGGATCGCTATGAACATGCCTTTCATCAACCGTTTATTAGTGATTGGCGTAATTATGAAGGATGGGAACTTGCGGGCGGTATCTGGACTGCCGATCGGGCGCATAAAAAATACAAAGAAATTTTAGATGATTATAAAAAACCTGGAATGGATGAGGCAGTTCATGAGGAATTACGTGATTTTGTAGATAGACGCGTTTCCGAGGGTGGTGCTCCCACCGACTTCTGATGCTAACCTAATTGCATGTTTTCATGTTTAAGTGTTAAATAGGTTAACCCAGAAGGGCGGCTAATATGGCCGCCCGTCTAGTTTACTTAACCCCCCATTATCCGAGGTAACCACAACACTAACTGCGGGAAAGAGAACAATAGAATGAGCCCAATTAATTGTATAACCATGAATTGCATCATGCCGAGATAAATGTCTTTGAGGTCCCAATTTGGGACTACACCTTTTAAGAAGTAGGCAGACAATGCCACAGGTGGGCTAAGCCAGGCAGTCTGCAAATTAACTGCAACTAGGATTCCAAACCAAACCATTTTGTCGTAATTGCTCTCAAAACCGGGAAGATCCAGCGCCATCACAGTTGGCAGTAAAACTGGAATAACAATTAACACAATTGGCACCCATTCAAGTGGCCATCCAAGTATGAAGATCAGCGCCATTATTAATATCAAAATCATATAAGGCGACATGTCCAAGCTGAGCAGAACTTCGGTCATCATCTTTGGCGTGCCGAGCATTGAGAACTCTGCCCCAAAGAAGTTAGAAGCGGCGACTAAAAACATGATCAAAACTGTGATCTCCAACGCTTTGATCATACTGTCAAAGAAACCAGAAATTCTGAACTTTCCATAAGCTAAGGAAAGCAAAATTGATCCAAATGCGCCCATAGCTGCTGCTTCTGCTGGGGTGGCAAATCCCATAAGTATAGAACCTAGTGCAAAAGAGATTAGGATGGTTGGTGGCATTAAGCCAGCAAAAAATTCATCCCATAAGTCTGAGAAATGAAAGTTTTCTGCTGTGGTGGTCGAATACAAGCCAGCGGCTTTATAGGCGCCAAAGCCTAAGAAAATCAACCATGCGGTTTGGTAGAAAAGGCCAAACTCTACGCCATCTAATTCTAAAATTTTCGATACTGCATATAAGATTTGTAAACCAATAACCAACGGAGTAACGATGCGTAGTACTGTTAAGCTTTTGTAAGCGCGGTAACTCACAATAAGAGCCGCAATCATGATGATTAGACCCCCTAAAGGAATAAACCCAAATGCTCCGTCAAGAGCTAGACCAAAGAGTCTACAAATTGCCAGAATGCCAATACAGATTAAAATAACTTCCAACCGGTAGTTTTTTGAAGTTTCTGGTTGATCTTCTTCCGCAAGTATTGGGCCCAGTTCTGGATTTAACCAACAGCGTCCCAATGTGTAAATTAAATACAAAGAAGCGAGCAGCGCGCCCGGTATGAATGCGCCACGAAAAAGGTCTAGTGTCGAAACGTCTAACACAGGGCCCATCACAATCAGCATTATGGAGGGTGGGATAAGGATGCCGAGCGTCCCCCCAGCGGTAATCGCTCCAGCTGACAGCCTGACATTATAGCCCGAACGACTCATGGTAGCGCCAGCCATAATTCCTAGAAGGGTAACTGATGCACCGACTATACCCGTTGCTGCAGCAAAGATTGTTGAAACAATCAAAACAGCGATATAAAGGGAGCCCCGAACACGCGCCATGATCATTTGAATTGAAGAAAACAGACGCTCCATAAGACCTGCCGCTTCCATCACAATACCCATCAAAATGAACAAAGGCACAGCCATAAGTTGGTCGTTCAACATGGTAGAATTGGTATTCAAAGTCATGAGAAGGCCAGTGAGTTTGAAGTTAAGGCCCCAAATTCCAAAGCCAAAGGCCAGAAAAATTAATGTGAATGATATTGGAAAGCCAATAAAAATTACAAAAATCATGGCGCCTAGCATAATTAAACCAATAATAGGTTTTGGTATATCCAATATACCTCCCCTTTCGAATAAACCCGTAACAACTTCAAAAATAGGCAAAATATTTGGGATCCACATTTCTAAAGCAATTACTGCAAGAACGGCTGCAGTAACCCAAAGGCAAATATGTTCGTTTTTCTTGCCCATTTTGTGAAAGGCTCGAAATAACTCTGCAAAACCTTGTAAGAACAACAAGGCACCACCAATTGGCATGGCGATACGCGCAGGCCATAAAACTGGCGACCATGTGCTATCAAAGGCGGTCTCTCCAGTCAGATATGCTACCATAAAAAACTCTGTTGAAATCCATGTAAATAAAAGCATTGATGGCAAAAAGAACACCAAATAGAGTGAAGCATCAACAACTGCTTGAGTTTTATCTGACCAGTTTCGATATAAGAAATCTGCGCGTATATGAACCCCTCGCATCAAGCCATATCCAGCAGCGGCCATAAACAATACACCGGCTATCATTCGGCTAATGTCGTAGGCAAAAACTGTAGGGCCAAGGCCTAAGGAGCGGGCCAAATCGCCCCATCCGTTGTTGACCATAATAGAAAATGTGTTCCGTGAAAAAACTTCAATGACGACAACTGTGATTAAAGGGATCATCAATAGGCAGATTAAACGTCCAACCCAATTGTTTGTAACATCGATTACTGCGGTTATTGGGCGTTGCCACGCAGTCATACCTTCTGGTGTTTCACCGGGGATAAAATTATTGCGTTCCGCGATTAGTTCGTCAGTAATTTCGAGCTTTGTCGGGTCAACTTCATCTGCAGCCATCCCTGTCTCCCTTTTTTTACCCCCCAAAATATTTGGGATATTTCTTTTTTAAAAAAACGTTTTTTTGCGCGCTTATTAAAAAAAGAAAGTACGGGATTTTAAAAACCCCGTACTAATTGCTAAACGCTTATTTCAAAGAGTCAGCGTGTGCTTTGCCTAACGCTGCGTTCGTTGCCTGAGCGCCTGCCCAGAAAGGAACTGCAATGTCGGCGAAGTCTTTTTGGGACTGCCATACTTCTGCGAAGAAAGCATTGTCAGCTGCGCCTTGCTCGAGAAGATTTTTTGCAGCTGCCATATAAGCTGGGAAATAATCAGCCGGGGTATCATGCAATGTTACGCCATGATCATCGACTAATGTCTTTAATGCCTTGCCGTTATTATAGATCCGGTAGGACATAGATTTGGACAAGGAAGCGTTAGCTGCAACTTCCAAGGCTTTTTTCTCAGTATCTGACAATGCGTCATAGAAGTCACCGTTGACATACATGTCAGCGTTCACAACAACTTGGTGCAGGCCTTGCAAGTAGTAATGCTTTAGGACCTTTTGAAAGCCAAATGCCATGTCGGCAACTGGACAGCACCACTCAGCAGCGTCGATTGTACCCTTTTCCAATGCTGGGAGTATGTCCCCGCCACCCATCGCCACAGAAGCAACTCCGATATCTTTGTAGGCTTGGCCAACCATACCTGGAGGTGCCCGGAAACGGTACTTACGGAAGTCATCCATTGAAGTAATAGGTTCTTTGAACCAACCTAACGCTTCTGGACCAACTGGCTGAAGCATGAAGCCTTTTACGTTGACGCCCATTTCATCCCAAAGACGCTCATATAGTTCCTTTCCGCCACCGGCTTCGAACCATGACAGAAACGCGAGATTGTCTAAGCCAACACCAGCGCCGGCAACAGGTGCGCCAAAAAGGTTTGCAGCAGGGTGCTTACCACCCCAATAATGCGTCCATGCAAATCCACCTTCCACGAGACCTGCGTCAACAGCGTCCATCACGTCTCGTGATCCGACAATGGCACCAGCGGGTAGAACTTCGAGGACCAAAGATCCACCTGTTAAGGCTGCGACGTCTTCTCCAAAATTTTTCAACATTTTTAATTCGTCTGAGTTGTCTGACAAAACTGATTGAATGCGTAGTACTTTCGAGTGGCCTCCGGCAAATGCCGTTGTGCCAAATGACAAGGCAACTGCAGTTACTACCGCTGACTTGACTATTGATTTTAGATTAAACATTTCTGTTTTCCTCCCAAGAGTTGTGCCTTCGATGTCTTTTTTTAGACCCGGGCCGAAGGCGTACCGGTGGGTCTTGGGTTATTGGCATTAATTTCTTAAAGCCAAAAACTTAATTTTAATGCCCCTTACTCATCTCCCACCCTTCAACAAGGCCGAGTAATGGGCCAACACCACTGTGGATATCAAAGAAGCCACGGTACAGCATTTCGCCTGCAACGTAGAGAAGTACGATAAGTCCCAACCAAGAAATCCACGGGAATTTTGTAAGTAATTTCATTATTATAGTCGCTGCGAAGGCCATAAGAATTATAGCTAGTCCAAGCCCAAAGATTAGCATTTGACGATCGCCATCGGCGATCGCAGCAACTGCCAGCACATTATCCAGAGACATCGAGACGTCTGCGATTGTAATTGATATGAGAGCCGCAGCCATGGTTTTCTCTGGGGCTGCAGCGTCGGTGTTGGACATGGCGCTTGTATTAGAATGAGGTTGATTATTATTAGCCGACCGAATTTCTTGAAATAAGCGCCAGCATACCCAGAATAGAAGCAGGGACCCAATGAATAGAATGCCGGGTATCCCGAGCAAGGTGGTGGCAATTACGGCAAAGACAATGCGCAGGACCGCTGCAATTACCATTCCGTAAAAAATGGCGCGCTTACGCAATTCGGGCGCAAGTCCAGCCGCAGCCATCCCAATAATTAATGCGTTGTCACCCGATAGGATCAAATCTGCAATAATAATTTGTCCGTACGCCATAACCGTTTCAAGCATTATATAAATTCCTGGTATTGTTTAATTTTTTGTTTCATGCAGCGTCTTCCAGGATCATGTCAGACAGTTTCTCACCAATCATAATCGCTGGAGCATTTGTATTGCCTGATGTAATTACTGGCATTATCGAACAATCTGCAACCCGCAAACCATCTATGCCTCGTACGCGCAAACGTTCGTCTACCACTGCCATTTTGTCCTGACCCATTTTACAGGTGCCCGTAGGATGATAGATGGTGACACTTGTGTCGCGCGCCCATTGTAATGTGGCTTCATAGTCGTCGATTTTAACATCTGAACTGGGACTGAACTGCTCTGTAATATGAGATTTTAAAGGCTCAAACTGTGCTATTTTACGCGCAATGTTAATGCCTTTAACTATAGTATTTTGGTCTAAATTGGTTGCCAGGTAATTGGGATGAATTTCTGGGTGCTCTCGCCAGTCAGAAGATTTTAGTTTCAAATGACCGGTACTTTCCGGCCGCAGTTGAAGAACTGACGCCGTAAATGCGGAAAACTTATGTGGCCCGTCTGCTGGCTTTGAAGCGCTCCAAGGTTGGATGTGAAACTGTATATCAGGACTTTCCAGAATTGGGTCTGTTTTCAAAAAGGCCGTTCCAAGGCTTGCGGCCATAGTCATCGGGCCAGTCTGAGTTAAGGCGTACTGCAAAGCTATGAGACCTTGCTTGAATACATTATTAATTTCAGTGTTAATGGTTGAAAGGTTTGTTTTGAATACTGGTCGAGCTTGTAAATGATCCTGAAGGTTTTTACCTACACCGGGTAAATCTTTTATCATATTTATGCCGTGTTTTTTTAGCTCAGTAGCGGCGCCAATCCCCGAAAGCATTAAAATTTGCGGTGAACCAATAGTGCCAGCACTTAAAATAACTTCACGGCGGGCTAGAATGTCATGGCTCTGGCCTTTTTGATTGATCGTAACTCCAAAAGCTCGGGATTTTTTAATTAATACTTTTTCGGCTTGAGCGTGAGTTATTACTGTCAAGTTTTTGCGTTTTTTTGCAGGGTTGAGGTAAGCAACTGCACTTGAGCAACGCCGACCTTTGTCGAGCGTTAATTGAAAATATCCAACACCTTCTTGATCTATGCCGTTATAATCTGGATTGCGCTTATAGCCTGCGTTTTCAGCTGCATCTAGCCATTTTTCTGTGATGGAGCGTTTGAGGCGAGTTGGGGATACGGAAAGTGGGCCATCAGTACCACGAGCTGGGTCTATATCTCCGTTTCCCTTCCAAGTCTCGGCACGTTTAAAGTAAGGCAATACATCGTCCCAAGCCCAACCTGTATTTCCAAGTTGGCGCCAGTGATTAAAGTCTTCTGCTTGGCCACGGACATACAACAGTCCATTTATTGAACTAGAACCACCCAAAACCCGTCCTCGTGGCCATGGTATTGCTCGCCCATTTAAACCTGGATCTCCTTGTGTACGGTAACACCAATCCATTTTTGGATTACCCATGGTTTTGAAGTACCCAACTGGTATATGGATCCATGGGCTGTGATCTTTGCCACCAGCCTCAATTAAAGCCACCGAATTTCTTGGATCTGCTGAAAGTCGGTTTGCTAAGGCACATCCAGCTGAGCCTGCGCCAATTATTACAAAGTCAAATTCCAACTTTTATCCCTAAATATTAAAAAATGAGACTTTTATTCCCGTTTATTGCCTTATCTGCTATGTAGGCAGGAAGGGAAAGATTCGGCAAGTCAGGTATGAAAATCAGATTTATCTGCTGAATAAAAAGGATTAGCTTTAATGTCCCCAGAACAAAGAGTTCCAACAAGCTTTCGCACTCTATTAATTTTAGAGGTGTTGGGAAAATCGGATCGACCAATGTCGGCTACTGAAATCAATGAAAAGATAGAACTTCCAAAACAAACTATTCATCGTTTATGTGCTAAGTTGGAACAAGAGGGTTTTCTTTTGCGAGTTGGCAATGGAAAGAAGCTCAGACCGACGAGACGCGCCCGACTAATGGCTAGTGGAATTCTGCATTCCTCTAGTGATCATATTGCCCGTCACCAAGTGATGCAGAGAATTGCTGAAGATGTCGGCGAAACGGTGAACTTTGCGGTTCCTACTAGTGATGGTATGACTTACCTTGAGCGTATCGAGACTGATTGGCCATTCCGTGTGCAGTTGCCCGTGGGAACGCATGTTCCCTTTCATTGTACCGCAAGTGGAAAAACATTTATGGCTAGCCTTCTGCCAAAGGCCCGCCATGCCTTGGTTCGTAGTCTACGCTTGCAAAAGTTGACTGATAACACTTTTATTGATGCCGAGACACTCGTGTCTGAATTAAAATTAGTAGCAAAACAGGGCTATGCAATTGATAATGAAGAGTTTATTTCTGGAATGGTTGCAATTGCAGTTCCAATTACAGATGACCAAGGTCGCTATGTGGCATCTCTAGCTTTCCATGGGCCGTCCCAAAGATTAACCGTTGAAAAGGTTATTTCGCAGAAAGATGTATTATTTAAAGGGGCCCAAACCATGAAAGATGTTCTTTTTTATTAACGGCTTGCCAGAGTGCCTCGATTAATAATCGTGGTCGTCAATTCAACAGACTGTGCAGCAGTTTTTCCCAAATTTGGATTAATTAAATCTAATAAGATTTCGGCTGCTTTACGTCCCATTTCTTGCTGAGGCACGCGCACAGTAGTGAGACTAGGTGTAACAACTCGGGCAAGGTTGATATCATCAAAGCCAGTAATTGAAATATCATTTGGAACGCTAAGCCCCAATTCTTTAGCGCGAAGCATGGCGCCAACAGCTAAAACATCGCTGCTGCAAATTATGGCGGTTGGGTTTTTGTTAAGGGCCAAGATCCGGTCTAACGCTGCACTTGCCTCTTCAAAGCTATACTTGCATTCTTCAATGGCAACCAACTCAACATTTGGATTTGTCTTTTGAGCATCTTCAATTCCAATAATGCGTTCGTTAGCCCTATCATTACCTTCCCTCAATCCTGCGATAATGGCCAGTTTGCGATGTCCCAATGCAATCACATGATCAGCAATTTTTTGTGCTGCCTTTTGATTATCAAATCCAACTACTGGTGAAGATATGTTTTTTCCAAAACACCATGCTAAAACATGAGGGACAGAATGTTTTTCCAAAAAATCCAGGGTTTTTTTTGGGCGATCTTTTCCAATTAACAGTAAGCCATCCGCACCCTGTGATAAAAGTGAGCGAATTTGATCATATTCTTGTGAAGCGTTATAATTGGAGCTGCCAACAAGCAACGTGACTTTTGAATCATTTAGAGTTTCTTGAAATGCTTGTAGCCCACTTGCAAAAACAGCGTTCTCCATTGAAGGAATAATTGCTCCAACAGTGTTGGTGCGATTGATGGCAAGTGCTCGTCCTCCAAAATGAGGCATGTATCCCAAGGAATCGATAGCTTTCTGTATCCGCAATCGCGTGGGTTCAGCAACTTTTTTTGGGTTGTTTATACAGCGTGAAATTGATGCTGTTGAGACACCTGCTAGTACTGCAACATCTTCAAGGTTAGGGCGGTTTGTATCCCGCATTTTGTTTTCCAGCTCAAAATATATTATAAAATATGTAAGCGCTTGCATGCGGGAATGCAAGCGCATAAAGATTGAGTCGAAGTTACTTACTATCACACAGGATTTATCAAATGGCCCGTGTTTATTTAAAAAAATCAACTAAAACTGCGTCGACAGGTAGTGATGATGTTAGAAAGACGGTTTTGGATATTTTAAACGAAATTGAGTTGGGTGGAGATACGGCGGCGCTTAAATATGCCTCTCAGTTTGATGGGTACAGTGGTAATTTAATTCTTACAAATGACGAAATTCAAATAGCCTGTGATTTGGTGCCGGAAAAGCTGAAGCAAGATATTCAATTTGCCCATGCCAATGTTAAGCGATTTGCCGAAGCTCAACGTGGCACTATTACTGATTTTGAAACAGAGATTGTACCTGGCCTGATTGCAGGGCAAAAAAGTATTCCCTGTGATGCTGCCGGTTGTTACGTGCCTGGTGGACGCTACAGCCACATTGCGAGTGCAATAATGACAGTAACCACTGCTAAAGTTGCTGGATGCCAACATATTACTGCTTGTTCGCCGCCCAACAAAGATACTGGTATTGCACCCGCAATTATATATGCTGCTAATCTTTGTGGTGCAGATAAGATTTTGGCCATGGGAGGAGTTCAGGGTGTGGCTTCTATGACTTTTGGTCTTTTTGGTTTGCCGGAAGCAGATATTATTGTAGGCCCGGGAAACCAATTTGTTGCGGAAGCTAAGCGTATTTTGTTTGGGCGTGTGGGAATTGATATGATCGCCGGTCCAACTGACAGTTTGATTATTGCCGATGGTAATGCAGACGCTGAAATTGTTGCTGCTGATTTGGTAGGGCAGGCTGAGCATGGATATAATTCCCCAGTTTGGCTGGTAACCAATGATGAGGCTTTGGCTGAAAATGTACTTACAATGGTGCCAGACTTAATTGCTGATTTGCCGGAACTGAACCGTATAAATGCTGAAGCGGCCTGGCGAGATTATGCTGAGGTGATCTTGTGTGCAGACCGTGAAGAAATGGCCTCTACGTCAGATGAGTACGCTCCAGAGCATTTGACTGTTCAGGCTGACGATCTTGATTGGTGGTTGGATCGGTTGCGATGTTATGGTTCATTATTTTTGGGTGAAGAAACAACAGTGGCTTATGGTGACAAAGCTTCTGGCCCTAACCATTGTTTACCCACATCTCGGTCTGCAAAATACACTGGTGGCCTGTCGGTGCATAAATATATGAAGCTGGTGACCTGGCAAAGATCCACAAGAGATGGGGCTAAGGATGTGGCAATTGCTACTGCTCGGATTTCGAGGCTGGAAGGGATGGAAGGTCACGCGCGTACTGCCGACATTCGTTTGTCAAAATATTTCCCTGGTGAAAACTTCGACCTTTCATCGGAGGATTAGAATATGAAAGGAACACAACTTTTTGATTTAAAAAGAAAAATTGCAGTTGTGACTGGAGCTTCCAGCGGTCTGGGGCGGGGTGCAGCTACAGTTCTTGCGGCCCATGGTGTAAAAATAGTGGCAATAGCTCGGCGTGAAAAAACACTGACTGCCTGGTCTCAGTCGACAAAAGGTGAAACTTTTGTTTTAGCTGCGGATCTTTCAGATCGATCTGCATTGGCAGATATTGCGGGTGAGGCCGCCCAGCCGTTTGGAAATCCAGATATTTTAATAAATGCTGCTGGTATAAATACTCGCCAACCAGCAGATAAAATGACTGATGACTATTGGGACTTAACCCAGAACCTCAATGTCGCTGCACCATTCTTTTTGGCCAAAGCATTAGTACCGGGGATGCGATCTAAAGGTTGGGGCCGGATTATAAACTTCGCTTCCCTGCAATCGAAGCGTGCATTTAAAAATGGAATTAGTTACGGAACCTCTAAAGGTGCTGTCGAGCAAATGACCCGCGCTATGGCAGAGGCTTGGTCGCCAGATGGGATAACCGCAAATTCAATTGCGCCTGGTTTTTTTCGAACCGAACTGACTGAGTCAGTATTTTCTGACCCTGAACTATCTGCCCGTAATGCGGCGCAAACCTGTATTGGAAGAAATGGCGAAATTCAGGACATGGAAGGTCCTATGATTTTCTTTTGTTCCAACGCATCCAACTATATCACGGGTCAAACTTTGTTTGTCGACGGGGGGTATACAGCAAAATGAAAGCTCTCGTAAATACTGCGGCCAATTCGCTGACATACATGGACTATAGTGAGCCGGTCGTAAAATTTGGTGAGGAACTCGTGCAAGTCCTATATTCTGGTATTTGTGGTTCTGATATGCACGCTTTTCTGGGCCATGACGCTCGACGGCCTACGCCTATTATCCTTGGGCATGAGGCTTCAGGGACAATTGTCGGAGGTCCCCGAGACGGAGCGTCAGTAGCGATTAACCCACTAAATGGATGTGGCAGTTGTGCATCCTGTATTGTTGGAAGATCAAACATTTGCAGTGAGAGACAGATCATTTCGATGCCGCCCCGACCAGGTGCGTTTGCAGAACGTGTTTCTATTCCATCTGAAAATTTGTTAGAAGTACCAAGGCCTGGCCTCTTAAAGGTGGCTGCACTTACAGAGCCTTTAGCCTGTGGGTGGCATGCGGCACGGTTAGGACTACAGCTGCAAGATACTCCGGTGTCAGATTTGAAATGTGTTGTGTTGGGTGGTGGAGCTATTGGTGTTGGGGCCGCACTCTGCCTGCGCGCTATGGGTGTTCAAGATATAACTGTGATTGAAGTAAACCCGCTGCGCCTTGAAACCTTACATAGCATTGTAGGTTTTACAGCCAGTGATGGCTTTGACGCCAATTCGCCTTTGCCTAGTACTGCAAATTTGGTCATTGATGGTGTTGGATTTGCGGTTACGAGGGCTTCGGCCTGTGAACTGGCAAAGCCAGGTGGTGTGATTTGCCATATTGGTCTTGGTTCTGCGGATGGTGGCATTGACGTGCGTCGCCTAACGCTGCAGGAAATTACCTTTATTGGGACCTATACCTACACACCCCAGGACTTTCGTGACACGGGCGCTGCAATTTTTGCAGGCCACCTTGGGTCGCTAGACTGGGTGGAAACTCGTCCTTTGTCACAGGGACAAGCTGCATTTGAAGATATCCATAATGGCCGCACTGCTGCGCCAAAGATAATTCTAATTCCCTGAAAGGAGCGTCATGTCTGTTAGTAAAAAAATAGTGAACGACTTTGTTGCCAATGGTATCGAATTTGTTACCACAGTGCCGTGTAAGCAGCTTGGTGGTGTTATAGCAGCTGTAGAAAAAGAAACGAGCATTTACCATATTCCTTCTAATAAGGAAGACGAAGGAATGGGCCTTTGCGCTGGTGCCTTTATGGGTGGGAAACGCCCTGCAATAATCATGCAAAATACTGCAATTGGGGTGACGGTCAATACATTGGTAACTTTGACTCAATTCTACCGGATGCCATTACCGATGCTAATTTCGTATCGAGGTGAGCTCAAAGAGCCTGTTGCATGCCAAGTTGAAATGGCTGTGCACACCAAGGCGCTGCTTAACCAGCTTAATATTCCGACTTATCACTTTCACCAGCCCGGCGACGAACAAGAGCTGGATGCAATTTTAAAATATACGTTTATGTGCAACAAACCGGTGGCTATTCTAACCGATGCAACGTTCTGGGGAGGTTACTAATATGATCCGTTCTGAAATTATCCGTGATATTGCCCCAATCCTGCGCGATCAATTGGTTGTGTGTAACATTGGTTTGCCAAGCCAAGAGCTGCATATGATCGATGACCAGGCAAGTACTTTTTACATGCTGGGCACAATGGGTCTGTCGTCCTCAATTGGATTAGGCGTAGCATTGGCACAGCAAAAAACAGTTATTTCAATTGATGGTGATGGCTCTGTTTTAACTAACTTGGGTACTTTACCCACAATCGCCAATAATGTGGCAGATAATTTCATCTTGTTGATCATTGATAATGGCAGCTACGGATCAACTGGTGATCAACCTACCTATGCTGGAAAGAAAACATCCCTCGCGGCTGTCGCACGTGCCTGTGGGTGTGAGAACGTAATTGAATGTCATGCTGAAGAGACTGGCGTTGTGTTGCAAGCCGCGATCGATAGCAAGGTTATGACAGTGATTGTCGCCAAATGCGAAAGTGGCAATATTAAAGTTCCCGTGATTACCAAAGATCCAGTTGTGATCCGAGATCGATTTATGAATGAAGTTGTGCGTACTGACGAGTAAGTTTTCCAAAAAAGGTGAATTGGAACTACCAGTAATCTATAAAACTTATTTTTGGAATTTGGTGATCTCAAGTCAACTTACAGCAATTTAATTTCGTATTTTACGAAACCTATTGGCCTTTTTAAAAGTACTGCAGTTGTTTGTAAAACCAATGGCATCCCGTACGAGAATCGAACTCGTCTTTTCAGGTTGAAAACCTGACGTCCTAACCGATAGACGAACGGGACACTATTGGTACGCCGCTATTTAGGGAAAGCTCACCGCTGTGGCAAGTCGATTCTTTACTTTATGACATGTTTTTAGATGGGGTGTTTCAAGCAGGATTTGCATCTTCAATCCGCATCTGTGGCCTTGAACGCCCGCCCCAGGTATTCACCTCCAAACGCCCTACGATATGCATCTTTGTACCTTTTGCTTCGTTTAATGCCGCGCCAAGTGGGCTATCGAACGCACCAAAACATATAGCATCTAATTTATTTTCAAACCCATCGCTTATGGTTAGCTTCAAGTGCGATTCACCGACGGGTTTGGCGAAGGCGATGGTGCAATCTGGAAAAGCAAACCGTGGCGCTGATGCATTTGCCCCATAAGGGCCTGCTCGGCCAAGATGTTCGATAAGCTCCAATGTGGCACCTCCTGGCATCAATATTCCGTCTATGCGTAAATCAGCTGGCCCTAATGAGCCGGCACCCTGTGACTTTAGCAAGTTATTAAGTTTTTCCATTGCGGGTTCAAGCTGCATACGACTTAGGCTAAGGCCTGCTGCCATTTTATGACCGCCACCCTTTTCAATATCACCGTCTCTAGCCAATCTTTGGATAGCAGCTCCAAGATCTATTCCACTTACAGATCGGCCACTGCCTTTGCCAATGTCCCCATCAAACCCAATTACAACGGCTGGCCGGTTAGTTTTTTCCTTTAGTCGCGATGCCACAATACCAACTACACCTGGATGCCAGCCATCATCAGATGCCCAAATCAAGGGTTGGTCTAACCCACGCGCCTCAGCTTGCTCGAATGCTGCCAACCTAACATTGGCTTCAACGGCACGCCTTTCTGAGTTTAATTGATCCAGTTTTTCTGCCATAGCGGCTGCTTCATGTGGGTCAACGCTACTTAGTAGTCGTGCACCCAGATCAGCTTCTCCAATTCGCCCACCGGCATTTATGCGAGGCCCCAATACATAGCCCAGGTGATACGCACTTGGAGCTGTGTCTAACTGCGCGATGTCGGATAGGGCGTTAAGTCCTAATCGTTTGCGCTGGCCCATAACTTTTAGACCTTGTCTTACAAAGGCTCTGTTGATTCCCACTAAAGGTGCTACATCCGCTATCGTTGCTAACGCTACTAAATCAAGGGAATCTAAAAGATTAGGTGGGTTTTTGCCTTTTTCGCGCATAAGTCGTGCGGCTTCAATCAATACTAAAAAAACCACGCCAGCGGCGCAAAGATGTGCAAGGTCACCCGTCTCGTCTTGGCGATTGGGGTTCACCACTGCCTTAGCTGGCGGCAGCGTCTCGGCACCCAGATGATGATCTAACACTATGACATCTGCATCTGTCACTGACGCAAGGGCGTCATGCGAAGCGGTTCCACAATCCACACAAATAATCAAATCATGACTAGTGGCAAGCGCCCGCATCGCTTCCGAGTTTGGTCCATAGCCTTCATCAATGCGATCTGGAACGTAGAGTGTTGGTTTGATATGGAAATGTGCCAAGAAATCGAAGATTAGAGCCGCAGAAGCTCCACCATCGACGTCATAATCTGCAAAAATTGCGATGGCCTTTGTGTTCTCAGCTGCCTCGATAATTATCTGTGCGGCTAAAGAGCAGTCTTTGAGTAATTTAGGGTCACTCATCGTAGCACGCAGGGTGGGATTTAAAAAACTTTCTACCTCTTCTACAGTCACACCTAACCTGGCCAAAACGTTACATAATGGCAATGGCAGATTGTTTTGTTGATTTAGGTTTAATGCCTGACGCTCTACTATTGCAGTTGGTCCGAGCCAACGCCTTCCAGTAAGAGAATGTTCAACTCCAAGAAACATTTAAATTATTGGACTACGGTAGCTCATACGGCGCATAGACCCAGTTTTGGATCGCATCAAAATTGTTTCTGTCGTTAGGTAGCCTACTTCACGCTTTATACCTGATAGAATTGATCCATCTGTTACGCCGGTAGCTGCAAAAACTACATCCTGAGTAACCATATCGTCTCGGCTATAAATTCTGTTAAAATCAGTTATACCTGCGCTCGAGGCACGTTTTCTCTCCGCTTCATCACGGAAAACCAAACGACCCCACATTTGTCCACCCATGCATTTTAAGGCTGCTGCCGCCAAAACTCCTTCAGGGGCACCCCCTAGTCCCATGTACATATCAATACCGGTGATAGCAGATTCTGCGCAATGTATAACACCGGCAACATCACCGTCTGTGATTAGTCGAATTGCACAACCTGTTGTGCGTAGTTCCGCGATCATTTTGTCATGACGGGGGCGCTCAAGAACACATACCGTGATGTCCTCATGGCCGCAGTTCTTTGCCACCGCCAATGCTTTGATACGTTCTACGGGCTGCATTTCTAACGACACTATATTTTTGGGTAATCCTGGACCAATAGCAAGTTTTTCCATATAAACATCTGGTGCGTGTAGCATTGAACCTCGCGGTCCCATCGCAATGACCGTCAAAGCATTAGGCATATCTTTCGCAGTCAATGTGGTTCCCTCAAGAGGGTCTAACGCAATATCTACTGCTGGACCTTTTCCGTTGCCGACCTCTTCACCGATAAAAAGCATGGGAGCTTCGTCCCGCTCACCTTCACCAATAACTACCACACCAGCAATATCTAACATATTAAGCTGGGTTCGCATGGCATTCACTGCTGCCTGATCTGCAGCCTTCTCGTCACCACGGCCAATCAATTTGGCGGATGCGATAGCAGCTTGCTCGGCAACTCGTGCGAGGCCTAATGACAATGCACGGTCGTGAAATTCGATGGGACTAGACATAAATTTTCCTTAAATTAGGCTCCGAAACGTACCGCAGTATTTGAACTATTGGCAAGACTAGACTGGTTAACAGTTTTTAAGAATTTCTAAATCGACTCAATTCTAAGTGCCACGGGCGTACTGCCAAGCAATTTAGTTTTTGAAAATTCAGTTAAAATTTGATCTATAGCGTTCCGAGTTGTCCTGTGAGTTACAATCAGCACTGGTGCGCTATCTGTATCGTGACCGTATTGGCGCATTCGGTCGATTGATATGTTGGCCTTTCCCATAATAGCAGCAATTCTTGCTAGTGCTCCCGGTTTATCAAGAAGTTGAAGCCGCAGATAAAACGGAGCTGATGTGGTTGCTGTGGCTGGCTTGGCGTCCAACAATGAGCTTGCTGGCTGCCCAAATGTATCCATACGCTGGCCACGGGCGATATCAATAATATCCGACAATACTGCCGAAGCTGTAGGGCCTTCACCTGCGCCTGCGCCCCGCAAAACAATTTGACCTGAATCTTGGCCCTCCAAAATAACCATATTTGTTCCACCTTCAAGTTGGCCCAATGGGGAACTCGCAGAAACTAGACAGGGGGTCATGCGCTGTTCTAGGCCGAGTTCAGTCATCTGAGAAACACCAAGAAGTTTTACACGGTAGCCCATATCTGCCGCCGCATTAATATCTTCAATGGTTATCGCACCAATTCCTTCGACTACAACGCTTGCAAAATTAACTTTTTTTCCAAACGCAATTGCTGCTAAAAGTGCAAGCTTATGAGCGGCGTCAATACCGCCCACATCTAGGTTTGGGTCGGCTTCAAGATATCCAAGGGCATCAGCTTCGGCAAAAATCTCGTTATAACTTAGACCACTGGTTTCCATGCGTGTAAGGATGTAGTTACAGCTACCATTCATCACACCTAAAATGCGATCAATTCTATTGCCAGCCAACCCCTCTGTCAGGGTCTTTACAACTGGAATGCCGCCGGCGACTGCTGCCTCAAATCGAATTACTTGACCCACTTTTTCCGCAGCAAGAGCGAGAGAGTGACCATGTATTGCTAGCAGAGCTTTGTTGGCTGTGACTACGTCTTTTCCCGAAGAGATTGCGGCGAGTGTCGCCTCTTTTGCTGGCCCCTCGCTGCCTCCCATTAATTCCACAAGAACGTCGACGTCAGCGCGTCTGGCTAATGCCACTGGGTCGTCTTCCCAATCTATACCTGAGAGGTCTATTCCCCTCTCTTTGGATCTGGATCGAGCTGAGACTGCACTAACTATAATTTGGCGCCCAGCTCTGGCTGATAGTAGACTGGCGTTTTTGTTAAGCATTTTAATGACACCACTGCCAACGGTACCGAGACCAGCGATGCCTAGTTTGAGTGGTGTTGTTCTCATAGTATCCTCGAGGTCATAACTTTGTGATCTGTGTAGTATCAATTCAATGTTGCTGCAACGGCGCTTTAATTCGAGTTAATGAGACCTCTAAGTAAGTTTGATCGATCCAAATCGTTCAGTACTGGTTGCCGCAAAAGACGTGCCCTAGTTTCTAACCTAGAAACTTTTTCTGGTGTCGCCCTAGGGGCAGATATCGGCGATTGCAACATTTGAGCATTGAGTTCATCAGGACTCAAAAAGTGGACAAATTCGGTATTATTAGCAATCTGATCTGTATTCCCCCCCAACCTCGTTAATGGAGTGCAGGCGGCGTTAGTCATTGCTAGCAAAAGTAATGACATATGAAGTCGATATTTCATAAGGTCCGCTTAAACTGCAAATTAGTCAACGGCAAGCAAACCGTGATTGTACTCCGAAATTACTGATGTAAAAAATTGAAGGGTTGGCACTTAAAATCTGGTTATTTTGTCCACCAATTACTTGGCTTGACGCGGCCCTCCCGATAACGGTCCATCCATAGGGCAACGCGTCGCGCCGGAGATAACGCAAGTTTTAACCAAATACGTTGTGACCACGTACTAAAATCACGATTAAAAGGGCAAACACGCATACAAATTGCGCAGTCAGTGCTCAAAGTTGCCCAAAACGAGAAGCATTTCTCAGCATCTGATGTCCACTTCCTGACCCCTTTTATAGATGACAGGCCGCCACCTGTCTTTGGGGGGCCGCTAGGAAGTGCTTTGACAGGGCAGGCATCTACGCATTTGGTGCAAATGTCACAAAACTTGGCAACGCCCGGTCTTTTTGGCTTATCAGCCTCTAAGGGCATATCTGTGAATATTTTCGAAAATCGAAGGCGGGGACCAAATTCAGGGGTAATTACCAATTGGTTACGTGCATACTCGCCTAAGCCTGCTTGAATTGCCATTGGAATTACCAAACCTGTGTCGTTCATTGAGGCGACAGCTTGGTAACCTAAGTTCCGAATATAAGCCGCAACTTGCATTACAATTGTGGCCTCATGGCTATACTCGCGCCCAGTTGCCGCCCCTCCTAAGGCGGAGGGATAAGTTTGCACCAGCTCCTTGTCCATTTGATGCCCCAGGACTATTACACTGGTGAGCCCATCTGGTAGGCCAAGTTCAACCTCTGACATATCGCGAACGTCAACTCGCTTAGAGTAAAGCCAGCGCTTGTCTAAATGTGTAATCCCACACAAATCTGAACCAAAAAACTGAGAAATCTTTTTTATCTCTGCTGACGCATCACTCGGGTTCTGGTATTCTACTTTTTCATTAGCAACTGGTGTATCGTTACTGATTGGTGCTTGAAACCCCTCACGCCGGCCTTTGTTTGCATGGCGATCAGTCATTATATCTGATATTAACCAGCTGGCATTACGCAACGCAAAATCTTTTTGAGTGAAACCGTCTCCTCTGCGGGGGATAGCCTCCATTCTGTAGCTACCGAAAAAGGCATCTGTTTTATCTGTTCGGACAGTCGGATCCCAAAAAGCTCTTGTGAAAACGTCATTTTTTTGTGCGAACTGTTTGAATTCGTCTGTTGTTTCTATGCCGGCAGCTGAATCAGTTGGGTCTTGCATATAGTCATATTGCTAAATCATAAGAGGGATAACAAGCGTCGCAAGCATGGATAAAAAATCTCAGTTTGGTAATAATGCGATTTAAGAATGAAATGAAGGAGTCTACTTATGAAAATTGGTTTTATTGGCCTAGGTAATGTTGGTGGTAAGTTGGCTGGTAGTCTAATGCGTAATGGATTGAACGTGAGCGTACATGACTTAAACCAAAGCTTTGTTGAAAAGTTTGTCGAGGACGGAGCCAAAGATGGCCATAGTGCGCAGAATTTAATGCAAACTTGCGATGTTGTGATTACCTGTCTTCCCACCCCGGAGGCATCAGGTCTGGTGGTAAAAGAGATGCTGCCATTTGTGGCTGTAGGTAAAATTTGGTTGGAAATGTCGACGACTGATGCGAAGGAAGTCAAAAATCTTGCTGAATTAATAGTAGCGGCAGGTGGTGAGGCTGTGGATTGCCCCGTATCGGGCGGCTGTCATCGTGCTGATACGGGAAACATTTCAATCTACGCAGGTTGCGTGCGCGAAACTTTTGAAAAGGTTTTACCAATACTTTCCCATATGGGGCGGCGTATTTTGCATGTAGGTGATGTGGGCACAGCGAGTCTGCTAAAGGTAATGACTAACTATCTAGCTACAGCAAATTTAATTACTATCTGTGAGGCTTTGACCGTAATGAAAGCGGCCGGACTAGATATGGGTATGACCTACGAAGCTATTGCGATGTCGTCTGGTACGTCATTCGTTCATGAAACTGAAAGCCAATTAATTTTATCTGGATCCCGAGATGTAAACTTTACAATGGATCTGGTGCAAAAAGATATCGGGCTTTTTCAAAAAATAGCTGATGAACACGAAGTTCCATTGGAAGTATCACCATTGATTATTGATATTATTTCAGATGGACAAAAACGTTATGGGTCCCGTGCGCAGTCTGATCGAATTATAGAGAGGCTGGAAGACACTACTGGTTTGAAAATCCTTGCTAAAGGGTTTCCTTCAGAATTAATTGATGGAGAGCCAGAGGAACGTGGAAAAGAAGTAATTGTTCGGCAGTGACAACTAATTCTACTTTTATTCAAAAAGGTTAAGGGCAGAGTGGTTGTTAGTCGTTTATTAACGCACTAGTCAGATTAAGGTTTAATGGGAGTCTTAAGTTATAACCAAACTACTGGTGCTATCCACACGTCAGTTCTTTACATTTTCCACAATGGGTTGGTCCTGGCGAATGGGCTCAAAAATTGGCGCAGGCGCTTTAATTTCACCAGCTCAGGCTAAATCCATGACTGATGCCTCTGCGCTCGGTCCTATATAAAGGCTTGGTGAAAAAGCCTATTTTTTTTATCGTTATTTACTAGTTCTCTTTTGTCCAAAATGGCCTAAGGTAAATAGATAAGGCAAATCTTTATAGGGAGTATCTACATGCAATCGCACTCATCTTCTGAACCTAGCTTCCGGGATAGCGTTGATATAATGTTTAATCGTGCCGTTGCTCTTTTGGATATGCCTCCGGGCCTCGCAGAGAAAATCCGAGTTTGCAATGCCACTTACACGGTGAGATTTGGTGTTCGCCTTAGAGGTGAGATTAAAACTTTTACTGGCTATCGCGCCGTACATTCCGAACATGTGGAACCCGTAAAAGGTGGGATTCGTTATTCCTTGGGGGTGAACCAAGATGAAGTAGAAGCTCTTGCGGCTCTGATGACATATAAATGTGCTTTAGTGGATGCACCTTATGGTGGCTCAAAGGGTGGATTATGCATCGATCCTTTAGCATATGATGAGCATGAACTCGAACAAATTACACGTCGGTTTGCCTACGAATTGATAAAACGTGATCTTATTCATCCTTCACAAAATGTTCCCGCTCCAGATATGGGAACTGGAGAACGTGAAATGGCTTGGATTGCCGACCAGTACCAAAGAATGAATACGACAGATATTAATGCACGAGCCTGTGTGACTGGTAAGCCCGTGATTGGTGGAGGTATTCAAGGCAGGACTGAGGCAACTGGCCGCGGTGTTCAGTATGCTTTACGAGAGTTTTTTAGACACCCTGAAGACATAAAGGCGGCTGGCTTGTCTGGTGGTTTAGATGGCAAAGCTATAATTCTCCAAGGTTTAGGTAATGTGGGTTATCATGCTGCAAAGTTCTTAAGTGAGGAAGATGGGGCTCGCATCACTGCAGTTATTGAACGAGATGGCGCGGTGAGTAATTCCGAGGGATTGGACATAGAGGCTCTTAAAGCCTGGATTGGAGAGAATGGTGGGGTAAAAGACTTCCCGGGCGCAAGTTATACCACAGATGGCGCATCAATCTTAGAGGCTGCCTGTGATATTTTAATTCCCGCAGCGCTCGAAGGGGTAATCCACCGCGAAAATGCTGGTGGTGTAAAAGCTAGGCTGATTGTAGAGGCCGCAAATGGACCCGTCACGGCAGGTGCTGATTTAATTCTACGCGAAAAAGGTGTGGTTATTATTCCAGACATGTACGCAAACGCTGGAGGCGTAACGGTGTCATATTTTGAATGGGTAAAGAATTTAAGTCACATTCGTTTTGGAAGAATGGAACGTCGTCGTGAGGAGTCACGAAATCAACTTATTGTTGAGGAGTTAGAGCGGCTCAGCTTATCATCTGATACTGGTTGGCAGCTGACCCCAGATTTTAAGATGAAATATCTCAAAGGAGCGACTGAACTTGAATTGGTCCGTTCTGGTCTCGATGATACCATGCGTGGTGCGTATAATGACATGGCTGAAGTTTGGCGTAGCCGAAGTGATGTTCCAGATATGCGGACAGCGGCGTATCTTGTTAGTGTTGGCAAAGTAGCGGGAGCGTATACCGCTAAAGGACTTTAATACAGTTTTAAACAAGCCATACTTTTGCTAAAGTAACATAAACCTTGCCAAACAGTTATTATTTTTATTGAGTGGACTGTACGCTATTTAAATAGGAAACCAGCGATGCGATTCTCGGGTCTAAAAATTCTGACTGAAGGGCTAAAAGGTAATAGCGGTTGGGGCGCCCATTGGCGCGATCCTGAACCAGCTCAGGAATATGATATTATCATTATTGGTGGCGGTGGCCATGGTCTTTCAACAGCGTATTACTTAGCCAAAGAACATGGGCTAAAAAATATAGCTGTGTTGGAAAAGGGCCATATTGGTGGTGGCAACATCGGACGGAATACAACGATAATTAGGGCTGATTATTTTCTACCTGGAAATTCAGAGTTTTATTCTCATTCTCTCAAATTGTGGGAAGGCCTAGAAGCCGATCTGAATTACAATGTTATGCATTCACAACGTGGTAAAATTTCCTTGTTTCATAGTGATGGCCAGCGAGACGCTATGATACGTCGTGGAAATTCGATGCGAAACCAGGGTGATGATGCAGAGCTGCTAAGTGTTAAACAACTACGTAAAATGCTGCCTTATCTGGATTATGAACAAGGGAGGTTCCCAATATATGGCGGACTATTACAGCGACGTGCTGGAACGGCACGCCATGATGCAGTCGCTTGGGGGTATGCCCGAGGCGCTGATCAACGTGGGGTAGATTTGATACAAAATTGTGAAGTGACTGGGATCGAGATTTCTGGTGGAGTGGTACAGGGCGTACAAACTTCACGTGGACCTATCCGTGCCAAAAAGGTGGGTATAGTGGTAGCTGGCAGAAGCAGCCAATTAGCTGCTATGGCTGGTATGCGACTGCCCATCGAAAGCCATGTGTTGCAAGCTTTTGTTACTGAAGGCGTGAAGCCCTGCATCGATCATGTTGTCAGTTTTGGTATGGGTCATTTTTATATTAGCCAATCTGATAAAGGGGGGCTAGTTTTTGGAGGTGATTTAGACATGTATGCGAGCTACGCTGCACGTGGCAACCTTCCAATGGTTGAGCATGTTGCGGAGGCAGGCATGACCTTGATGCCGATGCTTGGAAAAGCTCGAATGTTGCGCAGCTGGGGTGGCATTATGGATATGACCCCGGATGGGTCACCCATTATTGATAAAACCCATATTGAGGGATTATTCCTTAACGCTGGCTGGTGTTATGGTGGTTTTAAGGCAGTTCCTGCATCTGGAAATTGTTTCGCGCATTTGATGGCGACTGGAAAGCCCCATGTGGCGGCCCAGGGCTTTCCAATGGATCGATTTAGAACTGGCTGTGGGTTGATTGATGAAGAAGGCACTGGCTCGCAACATAACCTACATTAGGAGGTGGGTGTGACTTTTATTAATTTGAATTTTGGTTATGCAGGAAACTAGGGTATGATTTTATGCGTATAGAATGTCCGCTTTGCGGTTCGCGTGATCGTCGCGAGTTTTACTATCAAGGTCATGCCACGGCGTTGGATAGGCCAAAACCGGAAGCAACTCCAGAAATTTGGGACGATTACCTTCATAACCGTGAGAATTTGGCTGGAATAACTGAAGATTTGTGGCACCATGAACATGGTTGTGGTGCCTGGCTGGTGGTAAAGCGTAACACCATTTCGCATGAGATTTTATCTGTATGGTTGGCCAAGGAGAATGGGCTATGAGATTACCGGATAAGGGGCTTGTCGACCGAGACCATGTTCTGAACTTCCAGTTCAATGGCCGGTCTTTGAAAGGTTTTTCTGGTGATACTCTTGCAAGTGCTTTGTTGGCCAATGACGAAATTCTTGTAGGACGGTCTTTCAAATATCACCGGCCGCGCGGTATAATGACATCTGGCTCCGAGGAACCAAATGCATTAGTGACAGTGTCTCGCGGTCAATCAAATGAGCCCAATACAAGAGCAACAGTTCAACTGCTGTACGAGGGATTGGTTGCTCAGCCCCAAAATGCATGGCCGTCACTCAAGTTTGATGCACTCGGCATTAATGACTATCTGTCTAACTTTCTGGCAGCTGGGTTTTATTATAAGACATTCATGTGGCCGCCGCCTTTCTGGGAATGGCTGTATGAGCCTTTAATTCGCCGCGCGGCGGGTTTGGGAACCTTGGATATGGCCTATGATCATGATTTATATGAGAAAGCTTATGCTCATTGTGACGTTCTAATAATTGGAGCTGGTCCGTCAGGTTTAATGGCGGCACTTACCGTTGCCCGCGCGGGAGTGGATGTAATTTTGGTGGATGAAAATAATCTTCTAGGAGGACGTCTACTTTCGGAAGTTGAAGAGATCGACAATGTTCCAGGGCATATTTGGGCAGCGGATGTAACGGCAGAGCTGGAGGGACTTTCAAACGTAACAATAATGACTAATACAGCTGTAACTGGAGCTTATGATCAGGGAACTTACGGTGCCTTGGAGCGTGTGGGTCACCATCTTAGTGTCTTACCTGAAGGTCTGCCCCTTGAAACCTTTTGGCGAATATCGGCTAGACGAACGATACTCTGTGCGGGTGCACTAGAGCGCCAAATAGCTTTTCCGAACAATGACAGGCCTGGAATAATGACTGCAAGTGGAATGCGCAGTTATCTTAATCAGTATGGTGTGAGTGCTGGCAAAAAAGTGGCGATTTTTGGTAATAACTCGGATGCACATCGCACTGCCCGTGATTTTGCTAATTCGGGTGTGGAAGTAGTGGCTATGATCGATAGCCGACCTGGTGTGTCTAAAACAGCAAATTATCCAATTTATTCTGGAGCTAGGGTGGTTGGTACCTCTGGGCGTTTGGGTCTGCGTAAAATTATTATCGAGCACGACGGCAAAACTAAAGCGTTGGAATGTGATGCCTTAGGCGTATCTGGTGGTTGGAACCCGACAGTACATCTTACATGTCACATGAATGGCCGGCCCGTTTGGGATCCTAAACTCGCAAGTTTTTTGCCAAAAGAAGGAGCGATTCCTGGCATGATGGTTGCTGGGTCTGCCGCAGGAACAATGGATACTGATGGCGTATTGGCTGAGGGCTACGAGGTGGCACGTATAACAGTAAAAGATCTGGGAAAACCTGCACCCAATATTAACCTACCAAAATCTGATAATAGCCCCTACGAGATTACACCATTTTGGGATGTTGGAGGGGCGGGTCGTGCATGGTTGGATTTCCAAAACGATGTCACTACCAAAGATATTAAGCAAGCTGCTCAGGAAAATTTTCGCTCTGTTGAACACATGAAGCGTTATACAACACAGGGTATGGCTACAGATCAGGGTAAAAATTCAAATGTGGCCGCGCTTGCCGTATTGGCTGATGCTACGGGTCGCGGTATTCCTGAAACAGGTACAACAACCTTCCGACCGCCTTACGTACCTATAGCCATGGGGGCACTTGGTGCTGGAGGAAATGGTAAAGGTTTTGCACCAGAACGTTTTCTAAGCAGCCATATGGCGACTGAAGAATTGGGTGCCCCAATGATTGAGGCAGGGCTCTGGTATCGCCCCAGTTACTTCCCTCAAACTGGCGAAACACACTGGCGTCAATCCTGTGATCGCGAAGTCGAGATGGTGCGTTCTAAGGTCGGGGTCTGTGACGTATCTACTTTGGGAAAGATTGATATCCAAGGCAAAGATGCTGCTGAATTTTTGGATCTATTATACATTAATTCCTTTGCTAGTCTAAAGGTGGGACGGGTCCGTTATGGGCTCATGTTGCGTGAGGATGGTCACGTAATGGATGACGGTACGTGCGCACGCCTAGACGACAACCATTATCTGATGACTACAACTACTGCGGCCGCGGGTCAGGTAATGCGGCACATGGATTTTGTTCATCAAGTGTTAAGACCAGATCTAGATCTGACTTTCGTTTCTGTCACCGAGCAATGGGCACAATTTGCTGTAGCGGGTCCTAACTCACGAGAGGCTCTAAACAGTATACTTGTTAATAATATCAACGACGAAACATTGCCTTATATGGGTTGTAACGAAGTACAAATAGGGGATGTTACTGGTCGTTTGTTCAGGATTTCTTTTTCCGGTGAACACGCCTATGAGCTTGCCGTCCCTTCGCGATTTGGTGACAGCCTGTTCCGCCTGTTGTTGGAGAAAACGAAAGAATTGGGTGGCGGACCTTACGGGATGGAGGCACTAAACACGCTACGGATAGAAAAAGGTTTTATTACTCACGCTGAAATTCACGGGCGGACTACAGCGTTCGATATTGGAATGATGCGAATGATTTCGGAAAAAAAGGATTGCATAGGTAAAGTAATGGCAGCTCGTCCAGGCATGGTGGGCGAACACCGTGAACAACTCGTAGGCCTACGTCCGGTGGATCCTGTGAAAGAGATTATTTCTGGCGCACATCTCTTCGAAATTGATGATATTTCTGAACGAAAAAATGACCAGGGTTATGTTACCTCCATGTGCTATTCACCCTCTACAAAAAGCGTTATAGCGCAGGCATTTCTACGTAATGGGCGCGCGCGGATTGGTAGCAAAGTGAAAATGGTAGATCATTTAAATGGAGTTGAGACAATTTGTGAGGTCTGTAATTTAGTTTTTTTTGACCCAGATGGAGGCCGGTTGCGTGGTTGATTTAATTGCGGTGAATCCCATGAGGGGGGCTATATCATTAAAGATTGGCACTGTTGCGGTTGAAGAAGTCCAAACTTCACTTTTTACAGTGGGCGTCCACAAGGAGATGTCAAAGAAGTTATTAAACACGATGAAGTCAGTAACAGGTATGGACTGGCCAAACGTATGTCAGATTAAGTCAAAGGATAATATTTCCTTGATGTGGTTTGACCATACGCATGTCGCAATTATGGGAATTACACCAACACTACAGCTTAAAAAAATTGCAGCTGTTACCGACGTTAGCGACGCCTGGTTAATTATTGACATAGATGGCATTGATGCTCGCAAAGTATTGTCACGAGTTACGCCGACAGATATGCGTGAACAACGTTTTAAAACAGGTATGACGCAACGTGGTGATTTGATGCACATGCAAGCCAGCATCTCGTGCATTGCAGAACATCGTTTTCGCATTATGGTTTTTCGCTCAATGGCTCAGACGCTTGTTCATGAACTAACAATAGCTATGAAATCAGTGGCGGCGACCACTAGGGAGGCCTAAGAAAGACGGATGTCATTGCCAGCAGGATTTTTGGATGAATTGCGAAGCCGTACCTCAATAATACAGGTAGTCGGTCGGAAGGTAATGTGGGATACTCGAAAATCCAATCAAGGCAAGGGTGACATGTGGGCACCTTGTCCCTTTCACCAAGAAAAAACTGCCAGCTTTCATGTTGATGATCGGAAAGGTTATTACTATTGCTTTGGCTGCGGAGCTAAAGGTGATGCACTTGGCTTTGTAAAGGAAACTGAAAATGTATCTTTTATGGAAGCTGTAGAAATCTTATCCCGAGAGGCGGGTATGCAACTACCGGCGCTGGATCCAAAATTAAAGGAAAAATCTGATAGACAAACGAAATTGGCTGAAGTTATGGAGCAGGCATTAAATTTTTTTCGTTTACGGTTGAACACCAGCAGCGCCGCTAATGCACGTAGTTATTTAAGTGAACGTGGTCTGACTCAAGAAGTTTTAGATCGTTTTGAGATTGGATTTGCTCCTGACTCTTGGCAAGAGTTATGGGATCATTTGACCGAAAAAAGTGTAGACGAAGAACTAATTTTGGCAGCTGGGCTAGCCAAGCCCTCTAACAAAGGGAAACGGCCCTATGACACATTCCGAAACCGTATAATCTTCCCCATTCGTGATCCTCGCGGCCGCTGTATTGGATTTGGTGGACGGGCGATGGATCCCACTGATAGTGCAAAATACCTTAACTCACCAGAAACAGAATTGTTTGATAAAGGTCGCAGTCTCTATAACTATGGACCGGCAAGAGAGGCGATTGGCAAGGGCCAAATTTTGATAGTAGCAGAAGGCTACATGGATGTAATAGCGCTTTCGCAGGTCGGCTTTAATGCAACTGTAGCTCCTCTCGGTACTGCAGTAACGGAAGCCCAATTACAATTAATGTGGCGTGTATCTGATGAACCAATCATTGCGTTAGATGGTGACAAGGCTGGAGTTCGAGCGGCCCAAAGGTTGATAGACTTGGCTTTGCCTTTACTTCAAGCGGGAAAGTCTTTGCGCTTTGTAGTTTTACCGGAAGGGCAGGACCCGGATGATTTAACTCGCCAGGAGGGTCCTGGAGCGATGCAAAGACTATTAGATAATGCACAGCCAATGGTTGAATTGCTTTGGGAACGTGAGGTCCATGGTAAGAACTTTGATAGCCCCGAACGCAAAGCAGCGCTCGACAAAATTCTACGGGAAAAGCTCAGACTAATAAAAGACACTTCAATTCGTGGACATTATGGGCAGGCGTTAAAATCGCTGCGTTGGGACCTTTTTCGACCAAAATATAGATCTCAAACCTCCAAGCCTCAAGGCCGCCAGCTCATATCACCGCAGGCATCTACACGGTCCTCGTCATTGGTTATCTCAAGTGAAAACAGCCATGTGTTGCGTCAATCCGTCATTCTGGCAAGCTTGCTTAAAGCTCCTGAGGCAATAGCTTCGGTAGAAACGCAATTGGAGGACTTACAATTCTTAAAACTGGAACACCGTCAAATCCAAAATTTTTTGTTGGAATACTCCGGTGCTTTAGATCAGCTTTGGCAGTCTGCTGAACAAACATTTGGTGCTCAGCAGCTTGATGCTCTTCTCAATCTGCCCCACGTACGCATTGCTCCATCTGTCCGAAACTGTGATGATAATGAATTAGTTGTTGCCTGCCTTTTACAGGAGTTTGCACAAATTTCTGCGCTCAATGCACATGGACGCGAGGTCGCTGAAGCTGTTCAAGACCAGTCAGATTTAGATGATGAGGGGATGACTTGGCGCCTCAATGAATCTGCGAAACATGTTCAAGAAACGCTGCAAGGCGGCCAGGATGATAAAACTCATTATAATACCGCCGCTAACGGCCTAAAAGTGAAGTTAGATGAACAAATTAAACTTAAAAATTTATTGGGTGAGATAAATTTTTCAAAACCAAATACAAAGTAGCCTTCTTGGGGTGGGAAATCACAATCGAATCAGGCTAAACACTTACACGAATCGTTTTTATTGATGATTCGGTTTACATAGAGTGTAAATTCCGAGGTATAAGGAGCACGAGCAAATGGCCGCCAAGGATAATGACGACCGAAAGCAAGATGACTCCACCGGTAAAGAGCCGATGATTGATATGAGCCAAACAGCGGTCAAGAAGATGATCGCTGATGCCCGAGATCGAGGTTACATAACCTACGACCAGCTTAATAATGTTTTACCACCTGATCAGGTTTCTTCAGACCAGATTGAGGATGTTATGTCGATGCTGTCAGAAATGGGCATTCAGGTTACCGAGGAACATGAATCTGAAGAAGAGGATAAGGGTCCAACTGATTTGGTTTCCACAAACCAGAACCGTGATTTGGCTTTGGCGGGTGCAAATAATGAGAAACTAGACCGAACAGATGATCCAGTTCGTATGTATTTGCGAGAAATGGGCTCAGTAGAACTTTTGAGCCGCGAAGGTGAAATTGCTATCGCCAAGCGGATTGAGGCTGGTCGAAATACGATGATAGCGGGACTTTGTGAGAGCCCATTGACCTTTCAAGCGATTACAATTTGGCGAGATGAGTTGTTAACAGAAGATATTCTACTGCGCGATGTCATTGACCTTGAAACGACCTTTGGCCGTCATACGGGGGACGAGGAAGAGACTTCAGTCGTTGCTGCCGCTAGCGTTGCTGAAGAAGTGCCTGAGGTCCGCCCAGAGTTGGATGCAGATGGCAATCCAATAGTTATCGATGACGATGACGATGATGATGATGAAGGAGCCAATGTTTCTTTAGCTGCGATGGAAGAAACTTTGAAGCCGCATGTTCTGGAAACCCTGGATTTGATAGCTCATAATTATCTAAAGCTTTCAGAGATGCAGGACCTGCGTATGGCGGCTACATTGAATGATGGAGATAAGTTTTCGGATGGTGCGGAAACAAACTATCAAGACTTGCGGGCTGAAATAGTTGGATCAGTCAATGAATTGCATTTACATAACAATCGGATAGAGGCGTTAATCGATCAGCTGTATGGCATAAATCGACGTATTATGTCCATAGATAGTTCTATGGTAAAGTTGGCGGATCAAGCGCGTATTAATCGGCGTGAATTTGTTGATGCATATCGAGGGCGCGAACTTGATCCAAACTGGGTTTCTGACATTAAAGAACAAGCCGGTCGTGGGTGGAAAATGTTTATCGAGCGCAGCTTAGGTAAAGTGGAGGAACTTCGCGCTGACATGGCTCAAGTGGGCCAGTATGTAGGGCTCGATATAAGTGAATTCCGAAGAATTGTTCAGCAAGTTCAAAAAGGTGAAAAAGAGGCTCGTTCAGCAAAGAAAGAAATGGTTGAAGCCAATCTGCGTTTGGTCATTTCTATTGCTAAAAAATATACAAACCGTGGGTTACAGTTCTTAGATTTAATTCAAGAGGGTAACATTGGTTTAATGAAGGCGGTTGATAAGTTTGAATATCGTCGTGGTTATAAATTTAGTACTTATGCAACGTGGTGGATCCGCCAAGCTATTACGCGTTCAATTGCCGATCAAGCGCGTACCATCCGGATTCCTGTGCACATGATTGAGACAATTAATAAGTTGGTCCGCACTGGTCGCCAAATGCTTCACGAGATTGGACGAGAGCCGACACCTGAAGAATTGGCAACTAAGCTCCAGATGCCTCTGGAAAAAGTACGAAAAGTTATGAAAATAGCGAAAGAACCTATTTCTTTGGAAACTCCAATTGGGGATGAAGAGGACTCTCAGCTTGGTGATTTTATCGAAGATAAGAATGCAGTTTTGCCTCTTGATAGCGCAATTCAGGAAAACTTAAAAGAAACGACAACTCGTGTTTTGGCTAGCCTCACACCGCGTGAAGAGCGAGTATTGCGGATGCGATTTGGTATTGGGATGAATACTGATCATACATTGGAAGAGGTGGGGCAGCAGTTTAGCGTAACAAGGGAACGTATTCGACAGATTGAAGCTAAAGCATTGCGTAAACTAAAGCATCCAAGCAGAAGCCGTAAATTGCGAAGCTTTTTAGATCAATAAATTTCATTAATGCCCTAACAAGGCTTAATTTTTTTAGACAAAATTTTATAAATCTAATTTTTTTCTTAACTTCATTTCAAAAAAAACAAAAATAAAATGAACATTGTTTTTATTATATTATTAGTTAATAAACCCAAGCAGGAGTAGACGTATTTTTTGTCTACCCAAATCGTGGTAAGATATTTTAGATATTGTAGAAAAGTAGAAACGAAGTTTTAATCAAAACGTCAAAGGGGATGGGATATGCGCTGCCCGTTTTGTGGAAATGTTGACACACAAGTAAAGGACTCTCGGCCGGCAGAGGATCATGTTGCTATAAGACGGCGGCGGTTTTGCTTGGCTTGTGGTGGTCGATTCACTACATACGAGAGGGTACAGCTCCGTGACTTAGTTGTAATAAAGTCAAATGGTCGGCGTGAAGATTTCGATCGTACAAAACTCGAACGTTCTATCAGAATTGCTTTACAGAAACGTCCAGTTGAGCCCGAGCGAATGGAACAAATGATATCAGGCATTGTACGGCGTCTGGAAAGTATGGGTGATACCGACATTCCATCTACTACTATTGGTGAAATTGTTATGGAAGCATTGGCGCGTATAGACACTGTAGCATACGTACGTTTTGCCAGCGTTTATAAGAATTTCCAAGCAGCTGATGATTTTGACAAATTTGTGTCCGAATTGCGGCCAGATTTGCCACCTGACGAGTGAATTCACTAGTGGACAAACGTTACATGTCGCTGGCGCTCACTTTGGGCAAACGCGGGCAGGGAAACGTTTGGCCAAATCCATCTGTTGGATGTGTTTTAGTAAATGGTGAGCGAATTGTTGGACGTGGTTGGACCCAACCAGGTGGGCGGCCTCACGCTGAAATTATGGCATTACAACAAGCTGGGGTATTAGCAAGACATTCAACTGCGTATATTACTTTGGAACCATGTGCACATCATGGCGAGACAGGGCCTTGTACTGATAATCTGATATCGGCTGGGATTGAGCGTTGCGTTATTGCGACTGCCGATGTTGATCCAAGAGTTTTGGGCAGGGGAATAGAAAAATTAAAATCTGCTGGAATAAAGGTTTTGGTTGGTTGCATGGAAGCTGATGCTAAAGTCTCTCACCGTGGGTTTTTTAAGAAAGTATTAGTTGGACAGCCAAGGCTCACTTTGAAGATGGCGCTGTCTGTAGATGGTCGCATTGGCACCCAAAGTGGTGAGAGCCAATGGATTACTGGTCCACTAGCAAGACGGGATGTTCATACTTTGCGGGCTAGTCATGACGCTGTTTTGATTGGTGGTGGCACCGCTCGTGCAGACAATCCTTCCCTCACGGTGAGGGGGTTAGGCAAAACATTGCAGCCAGTACGTATTGTTGCCTCAACAAGCTTGAATTTCTCTGGAACGGCAATGAAGTCAACCAGGGATCATGCTCCTTTGTGGGTGTGTCATGGCGCGGGTGCCAGAGATACCATGAAATGGGAAAAAAATTCAGATAAGATGTTGGAGATACATAATTTTGTTGATGGAGAATTAGATTTAAATGAAATGCTACAGAAGTTAGGAGCTGAGGGCATTACTTCCATATTCTGTGAAGGTGGTGGATTGCTAGGGTCATCATTGATTAAGGCGGGGTTAGTTGATGATTTAATTGTCTACTCTGCGGGACTTGTGATTGGAGGTGATGGACTTGCCTCGCTTGGAGAACTTGGACTCGAAAAACTTGATGATGGTATTAGATTCTCTCTAATCGATCATAAAACTATTGGTTGTGATTTACGTCACCATTGGCGAGCTAATTAAAAGTTAATCATATTTATTTAATCAACATTGTCATTTATAAATAAGTCGCGCATTTTCAATTCAAAGTGTGACCCTTGTCCCAAGCAAATTGTGGGGTTAGGAAAAGCGAAGAGGTATACAATATGTTTACGGGTATCATAACGGACGTTGGCTCAGTACGCTCTGTCCATAAGGCAGGTGATTTGCGTATTGAGATTGAAACTTTGTACGATATTACCACTATTGATATCGGGGCGTCCATCGCATGTAATGGCGTATGTCTTACCGTGGTAGAAAAAAATGAAAAAAGTTTTTTTGTTGATGTTTCAGCCGAAAGTGTTTCGCTGACTAACGCTGGTGATTGGTCAACGGGTTCTTTGGTAAATTTAGAGAGAGCCTTAAAGATTGGGGATGAATTGGGTGGTCACATTGTGGCTGGCCATGTGGATGGTTTGGCTAAAATTATTATGATACATGACGAGGGTGATAGTACCCGAGTAAAATTACGTGCGCCCGACTCACTTGCGAGGTTTATAGCACCAAAAGGATCTGTTGCCCTGAATGGGACCTCGCTTACCGTCAATAAAGTAGACGGCACCGAATTTGGGGTCAATTTCATACCGCACACCAAAGCTGTTACGACATGGGGCTATGCTGTGGTGGGCGACCGAGTAAACTTAGAGATTGATACACTAGCGCGTTACGTCGCTCGCTTGAATGATTGGACCTGATGGATGAGTGATCTTCTACCGTTTGAAAAGCCAGGGACCGTGGAGCGCAATTTCTCGGATGTGATATCCCCGATTGAAGAAATAATTGAAGATGCCCGCAACGGTAGGATGTTTGTATTGGTTGATCACGAGGATCGTGAAAACGAGGGGGACCTTGTAATTCCAGCACAGATGGCAACTCCAGAAATAATCAACTTTATGGCAAAATATGGTAGAGGATTAATTTGCCTCACACTGACAAGTGAGAGAGTGACAGCGCTAGGTTTACAGCTGATGTCAACTTATAACTCTTCTCGCCATGAAACAGCATTTACTATCTCTATTGAAGCCCGTGAGGGCGTAACTACTGGAATATCAGCGCATGACCGAGCACGGACAGTGGCCGTTGCAATTGATGCTGGGAATACCGCATCTGATATAGCAACGCCAGGACATGTATTTCCACTCCGCGCGCGAGATGGTGGTGTATTGGTGCGTGCTGGCCATACGGAGGCGGCCGTTGATATTGCGCGGTTAGCCGGTCTGAACCCATCGGGCGTTATATGTGAGATCATGAATGATGATGGAAGTATGGCTCGTTTACCGGATCTTATTAGCTTCGCCAAAGAGCATGGACTGAAAATTGGTACCATCAGTGATCTAATTGCATACCGGCGTCGGAATGATAATTTGGTAAGCGTTAAGGGTGAACAGTCAATTCAATCTGAATTTGGTGGCCAATGGCAGATGCGAATTTTTAATGATGAAACTCAGGGCGCTGAGCATATTGCATTAATTAAGGGGGACATTTCAGGCAACGACTCGGTTTTGGTTAGAATGCATTCGCTTGATCCTATGCTGGATATGATTGGGACTGGACCTTCAGGGCGCGCATTCGAATTTTCGGAGTCTATGAACATTATTGCTAATAAAGGAAGGGGTGTTCTAGTGCTGTTACGTGATTTACATATGAAAATTAGTGCGACTGATGATGGAAGCCCTCAAACGCTTCGTCAATATGGTGTTGGGGCACAGATTTTATCGTCACTTAGCCTTTCGAAAATTACATTATTAACTAATTCACCTGAGCCAAAAATCGTTGGTCTAGAGGCCTATGGCTTGGAAATTACTGGCACTCAAAAGATTTTGGAACCTAAGTGATGGTGGCCTTAAAACAAAATTCTATACTTGAGCTTCCCTCCTTTATAAGTCCTGTCAAACTGCTGATTGTGGTAGCGCCATATTATAGGAAAATTGCAGACAATCTGGTCGCCGGTGCGCGTGCTGAGATCAAACAGGCTGGTGGTTCATCAGAGTTAGTTGAGGTGCCTGGCGCGCTGGAAATACCCACTACTATTGCAATTGCAAGCAGGCAATTAGATTTTGATGGTTATGTGGCATTAGGGTGTATTATTAGGGGTGAAACTACCCATTACGATACAGTATGTAATGATAGTAGCCGTGCTTTACAGCTTTTGGGTTTGCAGGGAGTGTGCATTGGTAATGGAATTTTGACAGTTGAAAACTCAAAGCAAGCTGAGGACCGTGCCGATGTCATTAGACAAAATAAAGGAGGTGGAGCTGCATTGGCTGCGCTCCACCTTATCGCTTTAAGCCAAAAGTGGGGGAAGCCAAAAGGTAAAGTTGGCTTTTTGTCATCTGATGAGACCAGTGAAGCATGAGTGTTTCTAATCTTTCTAAAGATCAAAAACGCCGGATGAAATCAGCCAGCCGGCTTTATGCGGTTCAGGCTCTTTTCCAGATGGAGGCCTCTAGCCAACCCATAGACGCAGTTCTAAAAGAGTTTGAAGACCACCGGATGGGCAGTGAAATAGATGGTGCTGAATTGGAAGAGGGCGACATTAATCATTTTCGGAGAGTTGTCGCTGGCGCAGTTAATAACCAAGCTCGAATTGATCAAATGACTGATCGTGCTCTTGTAGCCAAATGGCCAATAGCACGGATTGATCCTACCCTTCGTGCACTATTTCGGGCGGCAGGTGCAGAAATGATTGAGGGCGATACACCGCCCAAAGTGGCCATTGTTGAATACGTCGAAGTGGCTTTAGCCTTTTTTCCAGACGGTAAAGAACGTGGTTTTGTGAATGCAGTTTTAGACCATATGGCCCGTGAGGCTAAACCAGAAGTTTTTGCATTATGAAAAGCGTACAAAGCCTTGATTGGGCAAATGATTCGATTGATAAATTACGGCAAGGATACCAAAGTAAACGCGCTTCTATAGCACATTATTCAGCATCAAATGTTGCAATTGAAGAGGTAGAATTCTCTAGTGGTATTGGCTTAAAATTTACCCCAGAACTACTTAGTTCGGCCACTGATATTTTGTACTTTCATGGAGGCGGTTGGATCGTAGGAAGTCCTTGGACTCATAAAACTTTATGTTCTTGGATGGCCAAATTTACGGGACAAAGAGTTTATGCAGCTCCTTATAATCTGGCACCAGAACATAAATTTCCAGCCCAAGCTAATCAAGCAGCTGAAATCACAAATAATTTTCTAAACCATCGTAAGAAAATCATTTTAGCAGGTGACAGTGCTGGTGCGGCCATGGTGCTTTGGGCTGCTGATGGTGTAATTGAAAAGAGCAGTATTCAGGGTTTAGTGAGCCTATATGGAGCTTTTGGTTGTATTGATGGTCTATCATCACCTAAATCTCATGGTCAAAACTTAGCAGATTTGAATAGTGCTGCACTGCTTGCGATGTATCGTCATCTTGGGTGTGAAGATGTCAGTGAATTTCGCGCTAGGCTTTCACAGTCTGGAGCTCCACTTCTTTTAGTTAGAGCAGAACTTGACCTTGTTGCGCGCGATAATGATTGGTTAGCTGAATATACTAGGCACCCAGTGACCCACCTGCTAGGTATTGGCCAACCGCATGCGTATCTACAAGACTGTGGTAATAATGCCCAGGCTGATGCGTCAATGCTAGAAATCGCAAGCTGGATTAAGGCTTTAGCGTGAAAGAAATTATAACTCAAAGTGGCGGGTCCGCAATACAACCGTGTTGGTAACTTAATTCCCGAGGACCTGTATGTACAGGTGGGTGCCAGATAAAAGAACCAGGATCCTAACAGAGCCAGCTCCCTCGGATTTGCTTAAGGCCACTGGAATTTGACCGCATACGAGAAGGGCAGATCCCGCCAGAAATAGGGTTAGGCCTTTGTTGCAGTTACCGCAAGGGCCTTTAATCTGGGTCCGGAACTCTATCTGTCTCAAAAAGCTCGTCATTTTGGGGCATTTTGACATAGCACTGTATTTTTTTAATCAAAGGCAGGTTCAGTAATCACAACTTTTTGTTTCAGTGTTGCATTTATAAATTTTTCTTTCATTGTTTGTATATGAACGAACAAATTAATTCAAAATTGATGCCTGGTCAGCTTTTGTCTCGAGGTGTTTGCCGTCATTTATTATCTTATAATTTTGTTTGTGTCGAAGAGTTAGTCCCAACTCCAGGTCGCCGAGTGGATGTTATGGCATTGGGCCCCAAGGGCGAAATATGGATTGTTGAATGTAAATCGTCTCGCGCTGACTTTCAGGCTGATCGCAAATGGCAGGATTATTTAGAATGGTGTGACCGTTACTTCTGGGCTGTGGATAGGAACTTTCCAATTGAACTTTTGCCTATTAAGTCAGGGTTAATCATCGCCGATGCTTATGACGCAGAAATCATAAGAATGCCGACAGAAAAAAAGCTCAACTCAGCACGCCGAAAAGTAGTTATCCAAAAATTTGCAAGACATGCTGCGCGCCGCGATCAAGCCCACCGTGATCCTGGCGTATCAAAGTTTAATTGATTACTTAGCAATTGCTGCGGCGGCATTTGCTGCGGCAATTATTTCTTGAGCAATATCATTGGCTTCGTCTATCTCAAAGTCCATTGGTATTTCAGCATCACCGGCGCTAATGAAAATTCGTACCATACCACGATCTGTTGGCCCAATTTGCAAATTGGCTTCTATATTTTTTTCTGTGTTTATACTCATACCAAAGCCTCTCGTTTTATAAGTACCGCCTAAGGATTTTTTGATTTTTGATCAAGAGATTTTGTTAAAAAGACTAGACTATTAAATCTAACAACCGTCGGGGCAAGGCTCGGCTGGATTGCTATAAATAAGCTACATTTTATTGGCTAAGCCTTGCATTCACATAACAGGATCGTTAAATCAGCTGGAGTGCCGCCTTAGCTCAGTTGGTTAGAGCGCCTGATTGTGGATCAGGAGGTCCCTGGTTCGAGACCAGGAGGTGGTACCAAGTATTACAAGCGCAATCAATAAATGCCGTGACTTGGCCGTTATTGCTACAACTTAAGGATTAAAAGATGGCGACCTATGAATGCTCATCCTGTGGGATGGCAGTGAATGCTTCCTGCGCCAAATGTGATATGCCTTTGGTAAATGATACCTTGGTTACAGAGAACGGCACCAGTGTTCAAATTTCAAAATGTCCCGACTGCGAAGGCAAAATTAAGTCTCCAATGTGTTGTGGCGCAGACATGAATTGTCAAATATAATCAGTTATTTAAAGTTAATGCAAAGGAGCTGTTCGCTGGTATTCTTTGACCTGGCGATATTAAAAACCTTAATATTATTCAATTTGAAAAGTCTGTAACAGGTTTTTCCCGTCAACGCTTAACACAAATATAATTTTTTCTTGGCTGATGACAATTACTTCACTTGAGGTGCGGCTAATTGAAAGCACTTCAGTTTTTTTGGGCAAGGCAAGTATTTCTGGAAACACAGTATTTGTTGTCTGCAACCGGATGACAAGTACAGTAAATATTGCTACTAAGCCTAAAATCATAGTGGCTGTTAGGGTAGTTACCAGCCTCCTTAAAAATCGTAGATTTGCTGGTTCAGCTAGGTCTGCTATAACTTCAGATTGATCTGTCATGGCTGATATCCTTTTTAAAATTGAGGAAAACCCCCCTCCGCGTCTCGATAAGGCCTTAGCGCGAAATATACCAGATCGCGCAATCAGTCGTTCGCGTCTGTCCAAAATGATTGAACAAGGCGTGGTTGAGGTAAACGGGGCTGTTATCACAGATCAGAAGGCCAAAGTTTTTGCGGAAGATGAAATCGTGATTCACGTGCCTGAAGCTTTGGAAAGCCACATGCTTCCCGAAGACATAGCGCTAAATATCATTTATGAAGACGACGACGTAGTTGTGGTCGACAAACCCGTAGGAATGGTTGTCCACCCCGCGCCAGGTACGCCCTCAGGTACTTTGGTCAATGCGCTTTTGGCGCATTGTGGCGATCAGCTTTCAGGTGTGGGTGGGTTAAAACGGCCGGGAATTGTGCACAGGATAGATAAAGATACGACGGGTCTTTTAGTCGTAGCAAAAAACGATGCAGCGCACCAAGGTTTAGCATCTCAGTTTGAAGACCGCAGTATTGATCGTTTGTATCAAGCGATATGCTTTGGTGTTCCCTCTGCTGCAGACCCGAGGTTGATGGGACTTTCTGGAACAAGTTTTGAAACTGGAAACCAGTTGAAAATTACTACTCAATTAGCTCGACACAAAACTGATAGACAGCGTCAAGCCGTGGTATTGCAAAATGGCAAGCACGCGGTGACCAGAGTGCGGGTCATCAAGGAGCTAGCTGGAGGCGCAGCAGCACTTGTGGAATGTAAGCTGGAAACTGGACGTACTCACCAAATTCGTGTGCACATGTCTTACGCTGGGCATGCGTTGATTGGAGACCAAATTTACAGTCGACGTCGAAAGCTTGCTGGTCCTCACTCAGATGTAGCTAAAGAGTTCCCCCGACAGGCATTACATGCAGCCAGTTTGGGATTTAGGCACCCTATAAGTGGGCGAGACATGTATTTTAAGGCACCTGTTCCAGTGGATATGCTGGATTTGATGTCTGCGATGGATTAAGAGTATCTGGACGCAGTGTGGGTGTGCAGGCAAATAAAATGATCAGGTTTGTACGTTCCTACCCTTGAAATAGTGTTTTTCCAATCACATATATATACGCAAGAACTTTGTGAGGGAAATGAAATGGCTAATTACGCGAACTTACCGGCACCAACCCCTGAGGGTGGTCTAAATCGCTATATGCAAGATATACGTAAGTTCCCTATGCTGGAGCCAGAAGAGGAATATATGTTGGCCAAAGCGTGGGTGGATCGTGGTGACAGTACAGCGGCGCATAAATTGGTTACAAGCCACCTCCGTTTAGCAGCCAAAATTGCGATGGGGTATCGTGGGTATGGGTTGCCTCAGGCTGAGGTTATTTCAGAGGCTAATGTTGGACTTATGAAGGCTGTAAAACGCTTTGACCCTGAAAAAGGGTTTCGTTTGGCAACGTATGCCATGTGGTGGATCCGAGCAAGCATTCAGGAATATGTTTTGCGTTCCTGGTCATTAGTTAAAATGGGCACTACCTCAGCGCAAAAAAAATTATTTTTTAATTTACGAAAAGCTAAGTCAAGAATTGGCGCCTATGATGATGGCGATTTACGTCCAGAACAGGTGACAAAAATTGCTAATGACCTTGGAGTTAGTGAGTCTGAATTAGTATCGATGAACCGGCGGATGTCTGGTGGGGACGCATCTCTTAACGTAATGGTTGGAGGTGATGAAGATGGTTCAACTCAATGGCAAGATTGGTTGCAAGACGAGGGTGCCGATCAAGCTGCAGATTATGAAAAAAATGATGAAATGTCGGTTCGCAGTGAAATGCTTAACGATGCTATGGGCGTATTAAATGATCGTGAACAAGATATAATGACGCTAAGACGATTGCGAGACAAGCCAATAACATTGGAAGATTTAGCCGAGAAATATAAAGTAAGCCGCGAACGCATTCGGCAAATAGAAGTGCGTGCATTTGAAAAATTACAAAACCGCATGCGTGAGCTAGCTGAGAACAAAGGCTTACTACTTCAAGCCTGAGTTTCATTGAGTTGTTTCAGTTATAGGTGTTAATAGTAAGTTGGTATATTTAACATTATCTCAAATCGAATGGGGCCTGCTATGAAAAGGGTCAGCTGGGGAATTCTTGGGGCTTCGACATTTGCCTTGGAGCAGATGGGTCCCGCTATACACATGGCAAAAGGTACTGAGTTGGCTGCTGTTGCGAGCAGAGACGTACGTAAGATTACAGCATTTCAAAACTTTGCGCCAAATTGCCGTGCCATTTCAAGTTACGAGGAGCTTATTAACGACCCTGAAATTGATGTTATTTATATTCCACTACCGCATCATCTTCACAAAGAGTGGGCCATTAGAGCGATGAATGCCGGCAAACATGTTTTAGCTGAAAAGCCAATTGCGATGCATCATTGTGATTTTGAGGATCTTTTAGAAACCCGAAACACTACGGGCCTTCTGGTATCTGAGGCCTTCATGATTGTTCATCATCCGCAATGGCAACGTGCTCGACAGATGGTCGGTAATGGTGCCATTGGAAAGGTGATCCATATCACTGGTGGATTTTCTTACGATAATAGCGACGATCCAAAAAATATTCGCAATCAAGCTGAAATGGGTGGTGGTGGTTTGCGGGACATTGGCATCTATACAATTGGTTCAGCGAGATATGTGATGGATAAAGAGCTAGAAAATATTTCTGCTAAAGTTCGTTTGGAGAGTGGATTTGATGTGTTTGCTTCAATACAAGGCACCATAGGTGATGCTGAATACTCCACTTATGTGTCCACACGAATGCATCCACATCAGGAAATGCTATTCCATGGTAGTGAGGGCATATTAAGATTGACCGCCCCTTTTAATCCTAATGTTTTTGGCGAGGCTCGTTTGGAACTACATCAACCATCTCTTGGATTAAGGGTCGAAAAATTTCCAGCTGCTAACCACTACATAATACAAGTTGAGGCCTTCAATGAGAGCTTGCTGACATCTAAGCCGTTGGCTTGGACATTGGAGCAAGCGCGTGGTGTTCAGCGATCCATTGACACGATCCTGGCTGTTGCCACTGTTATACACTGAAATCATTAGCGCCTGATTTGATTTTAATTTTTAAGATTGGCAGCGCTTCTGCGTTTGGTGACAAAAATCTTACGAAATTCGAATAACTATGCTTCGTAATGTTGTTCAGTAATTTTTTTTATGCGACGTTTCAGTCCTCCATTGCCTCTAATTCGTCAATCATCCCAGATATCACGTTAAGACCTTTATCCCAGAATGCTGGGTCACTAGCGTCGAGTCCAAACGGAGCTAAAAGCTCTTTATGATGTTTTGAGCCACCAGCACTTAGCATATCAAAATATTTTGATTGAAACTCTGGGTCTCCTTCTTCGTAAACCGCATACAAAGCATTTACTAAACCGTCACCAAAAGCGTAGGCATATACGTAAAACGGTGAGTGCACAAAATGTGGAATATAAGACCAAAAAGTTTCGTAGCCATCCATAAATTCAAATATTGGACCAAGGCTCTCTCCTTGAACGCTCATCCAAATTTGATTGATTTGAGCTGGTGTCATCTCCCCTTCTGCTCTGGCTGCGTGAAGTTTACATTCAAAGTCATAAAACGCGATTTGGCGTACAACTGTATTAATCATATCCTCCACTTTTCCCGCTAACAGTACCTTTCGTTCTTTTTGTGTCTTGGTGGCAGCTAAAAGTTTACGGAATGTTAACATTTCACCAAAAACTGAAGCTGTTTCTGCAAGAGTTAAAGGGGTTGATGACAATAACTCACCCTGATTTGCTGCCAAAACTTGATGAACGCCATGGCCTAATTCATGGGCTAATGTCATTACATCCCTCTGCTTTCCCAAATAATTTAGCATAATATATGGATGAACAGTGGTCACTGTTGGATGGGCGAAAGCGCCTGGCGCTTTGCCCGGCTTCACTGCGGCATCAATCCAACCTTTGGCAAAGAATTGTTCTGCAATTTCGGCCATTTTAGGTGCAAATTCTGAGTAAGCAGAGAGCACCATATCCTGAGCGGTAGTCCAGTCAATTAGTTTATCGTCCTCAATTGGTAGTGGGGCGTTCCGGTCCCAGATTTGCATTTTTTCAAGACCCATCCATTTCGCTTTAAGGCTATAGTAACGATGAGATAGTTTTGGGTAGGCGGAGACCACTGCATCGCGCAGAGCCTGAACAACTTCTGTTTCAACATGGTTGGAAAGATGTCGCCCAGTCTGTGGTGTTGGCATTTTACGCCACTGATCCTCAACCTCTTTTTCTTTTGCCAGTGTGTTGTGCACGCGAGCGAAAAGACTGGTATTTTCCTTCAATACACGAGCGATCTCGCGAGCTGCCGCTTCGCGCATATCTCTATTTTTATCTGAAAGTTTGTTCGTTGCAGCCTCAAGTGGTAATTCTTCGCCCTTGATTTGAAAGGTTAAGCTGGCAACCGTCTCATCAAAAAGACGGTTCCATGCTGAAGCGCCAACAACTGATTGGTCATGTAAGAATTTTTCAAGTTCATCTGATAATTGGTAAGGTTTCATTGCGCGCATTCGATCAAATACTGGTTTGTAGCGTGCGAGGCCGCTATCTTCGCTCAGTAGGCTAGCAATTCGATCTCCACTAATCCGATTGAATTCCAATCCATAAAATACAAGGGGTGTTGTAAGTTTGGTAACTTTATCCTGCATATCGGACATGAATTTTGTGCGTTGTGCATCGGTTGTGAGTTGGTAATATCTAAGACCCGCAAATGACATCAGTTTACCTGCGACAACCTCGATAGCCTGATAGCGTTCCACCGCATCCAGCAGGCCCATAGCTCCTAGCTTGTCTAACTTGCCCTGGTAATCTTCAGCAAAATTTGAACAAGCTTTGCGAAGCAAATCTAAGTCTTTGTTTAATTCAGGATCGTCTTCAGCCTTATATAAGTCGCTTAGGTCCCATTTCGGAAGATTACCAAGCGCACTATAGTCTTGAATATTTCCATCAGCTACCGTGGTGTTTGTCGCCATAATTAGGTCCCCATTTTATCGTTTCTTTAAGGCTTAGTTATTTGGATACTCCAGCTACATAAATGGCCCATGTTCTTAAAGTCATAAAGCTAAATAATTTGTCGTATTTACTGCCTTTAGAATAGTTTGCAAGACGGCAAGTTAATCATGATGCCTCTAAATAATTTGGTACCCAAAAATTCGTTTGAAATTGATCCGTATTCGTGATTCCCTGCGCAAATATTAAAGAATTGGAGATTGTATGCGTATTCAAAATTTTAAGTCAAAAATGGCTAGCCGTACAATTATGGCAGGAACTTTCCTTAAAACGCCAGCTTATGAATTAATTGAGGTCCTAGCAACGAGTGACTTAGATTTTGTGTGTGTGGACATGGAGCATAGCCCATTTGACCGTGGGCGTGCAGACGCCTGCTTGGCGATGGCACGTGCACTTGATTTTCCTGTTCTGGTGCGGGTCACCCATTTTTCATCTGAAACAATTCTTCAGGCGTTAGATATGGGTGCAGTTGGCGTAATAGCTCCTCATATCATAAATGCTAATCAGGCAGCTGATTTAGTAAAACTCTCTCACTTTGGCAACGGTGGTCGTGGCTTTGCTGGGGCAACGCGCTGGGCGGGTTATGGCCAGAAAACTATGGCTGAAGTATTGGCGCAGTCCGACCGCGAGACTGTCGTTATTGCTCAGATTGAGGAACCGGAAGCTTTAGCTAATGTAGAAGAAATTGCTTCAATAGAAGGTATTGATGGTTTATTTTTGGGCCCATCTGACATGAGTGTGTCTATGGGACACTCCAACACAAATTCGCAAGAGTTGCTTGATGCTTTGAAACGTGTCGGCGAAGCCTCTTTGGCTGCTGGAAAGGCTTATATGACTTTCGTGCCTAATGCCGCAAAAGCAGCAGACTGGGCAGAATATGGCCCACACATGTTTTTTGTTGGATCTGAGCAGGGGTGGATGAAGGCTGGCGCAAATGCAGACGCCTCCGGCATTCATTCTATCACTAAAAAATAAACAAAATGACATTTTTTTAATTAAAAATACTAAACTGACTATCTGGTTTAACCTCTAAAATTTAGCAACCTAGTTAAATAACAAGTTCAAAAGTGGTCTAGCGTAATACGTTATCAAGCCCTTTTCCTGATTTTTTAAAAAGGGTCGATAGAGAAACCCTTAACCTAAAATACCAGCCAGCTTCATAGCTAAACCCATGTCGCCATCTACTGAAAGCTTACCAGTCATAAATGCGGCTGTTGAACTCTGTTCACCCTCCATTATCGCTTCAAACACTTCGGCAGATGCTGAAAGTGTAACGTCTGCCTCTTCTTCTGATATGCGTACACCATCGTTGTCAATTATTACTGAGCCTTCATCAGTAATTAAAAACTTGGCAATACCGTCGAACTCTGTTCCATTTAACTTCTCAGTCAAGGCAGCTACGGCTTGGTCTAAAATTGTGGTCATTTGCAATTCCTTTGGTCTATAAAATTTTGCCTAAGAGGGATGACAACCTTTTGGCCTATGTTATGATGGTTTATGAATAATATTTTCTGTAAAATCAAATCTGCCCTAGCGGCAATTGTAATAATATTTTTCAGTCAAACCTGTTTGTATGCGCAGTCCCAAGATTTAGATACTTTATTTGCAAGGTTACTAATAGTTGAGCCTGCTGATGCACCTGAACTGGAAACCAAAATTTTACTTGAATGGTCTAAAAGTGGATCTCCAGCAATGGAGATACTGCTAAATCGTGGAAGAATAGCGTTATTAAATGAGGATTACGATACGGCATTGAAGCATTTTAATGCACTCACTGACCACGCACCAAACTTTGTGGAAGGCTGGAGCCTGAGCGCTGTTGCCTTGCAAAAAATGGGAAAAACGGGGCCAGCTCTCGATGGAATTAAACGAACGCTGGCTATTGAACCGCGACACTTCCATGCGCTTTCTGGTCTCGCCGTTATTCTGGAAGATGCGGGTTTGTTTTTTGAAGCTTATGAAGTTATTAATATAATTGAGACTATACATCCCCACTTTGGAAAACTAGACACAATTAGAAAACGTTTAGCGGTAAAAACCCAAGGGCAAGCCCTATAATCCTCCAAGGGAATGCCCTATGGCCCAAGAAAATCGCATCTTCGCTGTATTAGGTCCTACTAATACAGGAAAAACTCACTATGCAATTGACCGTATGTTGGCTCATCGTGATGGTATAATAGGGCTCCCTTTGCGACTATTAGCGCGGGAGGTCTACGATAAGATTGTGGCGCTTCGCGGTCCTTCAGTAGTTGCATTAGTGACTGGTGAAGAACGTATAGTCCCAGATCGTACTAAATATTGGGTATGCACAGTAGAGGCTATGCCCGATGGTATTGGTTGTGACTTTTTAGCAGTTGATGAAATTCAGCTCTGTGCTGATCCCGAGCGTGGACATATTTTTACAGACCGACTCATGAGGGCTCGTGGCCTACATGAAACATTGTTTATGGGTGCGGATACCATGCGGAAGGCGATTGCTGCTTTAGTACCTAGAGCAGAGTTCATTCACCGCGAAAGATTTTCTGAGTTAAGCTACACAGGACAAAAAAAAATTAGCCGAATGCCTGCAAGATCAGCGTTAGTCTCCTTTAGCGTGGATAATGTATATGGCATCGCGGAACTTTTACGGCGCCAAAAGGGCGGTGCCGCTGTAGTAATGGGCGCGCTGAGCCCACGCACACGAAATGCTCAAGTCGAAATGTATCAAAATGGTGACGTCGACTTTCTTGTAGCAACTGATGCAATTGGAATGGGCTTAAATCTTGATGTAAGTCATGTGGCATTTTCAGCGACAAGCAAATTTGATGGCAACCGTATGAGGCGCCTGATGCCTACTGAACTTGCGCAAATTGCTGGCCGTGCAGGCCGGCACATGAATAATGGTACTTTTGGTGTTACCGGTGAGGCAGCTTCACTCCATGAGGAAGTGGTCCAGGCGATAACCAATAATCAGTTCCAGCCAATAAAAAAACTTTACTGGCGTAATTCAAAGTTGCAGTTTGGATCCCCAAAGTCACTAATTTTTTCACTTGAACTTCAAACTGAGAACGAATGGCTGACTCGGGTTCGTGAGAGCGATGACTTAGGAGCCTTAAAAGCCCTGGTGGAGGATGCAGAGATTAATGCTCGCGCGTCTGATGGGGCGTCTGTAAATTTGCTTTGGGATGTTTGCCGCATTCCTGATTTTCGTGGCGTTTCTGGTCGTGAGCATGCGGACCTACTGAGTACAATATATAAATACCTCCACGAGACACTTGAGGTACCTCAAGAATGGCTAGCAGAACAAATAAATCGTATTGATAATACAAATGGTGACATCGATACTCTGTCCAAACGGCTGGCCTATATCCGCACTTGGACGTACGTTGCGCAACGAAAAGGTTGGGTCAAAGATCAAAACTATTGGCGTGAGGCGACTCGGGCTGTAGAAGATCGGTTGTCAGATGCACTTCATCTTGCTTTGACACAGAGATTCGTAGATCGTCGCACATCAATTTTGATGCGGCGATTGAAACAAAAGGAGAGCCTGGTGGCGGAAGTGAACAAAGAGGGTGAAGTTACCGTTGAAGGACAGTTTGTTGGCAGGATGGAGGGGTTTAGGTTTCAACAAGACTCAAGTACTTCGATAGAGGAAGCAAAAACTTTGAGGACTGCAAGTCTGCAGGCACTCGCTCCAGAGTTTCAATTGCGTGCTGATCGAATGTACAACTCACCTGATACGGAATTTGACTTTACGGAACAAGGAGGTCTGATGTGGGGGACCTCGGCTGTTGGAAAGTTGATGAAAGGTTCAGAGGCTCTTAGGCCGCAGGTTCTGGCATTTGTAGATGAAGAAGCAGGTACTGAATTATGTGAAAAAGTTGCTCGCCGGTTACAGCATTTTATAGACCGTAAAATTTTAACTCTGTTCGAGCCATTGTTAAAATTGCAAGGTGACGATAGTTTGACTGGCATAACTCGTGGCTTTTCGTTCCAGATGATTGAAGGATTAGGCATTTTAGATCGTGCAGCAACTGTGGAAGATGTAAAAGCCCTAGATCAAGATGCGCGGAGTGCACTTCGAAAACATGGCGTTAGGTTTGGGCAATTCAGTATCTTTATACCACTATTGTTGAAGCCCGCACCGACGCGTCTTAGGCTTGTCCTTTGGTCGTTGGCATTAGGTTTAAAAGAGTTTCCAGAAGCTCCCCCCCCAGGCTTAGTAACGATACCAACAGATGATAAATTACCAACGGGCTTCTATTTAAAATCTGGCTATCGGGCAGCGGGAGTACGAGCGTTGCGGGTAGATATGGCGGAACGTTTGGCGGATATGTTGCGTACCCAAAACACTCGAGATGGTTTTGAAGCAAACTCAGACATGCTTTCGATTACAGGCATGACGTTGGAACAATTTTGCAACCTAATGAATGGGCTTGGTTACCATTCAGAAAAGGGCGAGCGGCTTAAAATAAAAACTGTGCCAATGAATGAAACTAACGATCGCGTTGAAAGGGAAGTGGCGGTAGAGGGTGTATTGGCCGAAGAATCTACAAAAGTACCAAATTCTGATAAATACAATACTCTAATGGCACCAACTAATAAAATAGATAAAAAATCTAATATGACCCCTGATCTACATTTGGAACCAGTTTTGGATGCATCCGATGATGCAATTCAATCAAATGAAGGAGCAGCAACAGAAGTATTTTATACTTTCACTTGGGGCACACGTGCACGAGAACGGAGGGTGGATCCAGGGGTTAAAAAGTACAAGCCATCCAATAAAGACCAAGGGAAAGGAGCTAAAGGCAAGGGGAATAAAAATCACTCAAAAAATAACAAAACAGAAGTGGTTAAGGCTACTTTAACTAAGAAAGAAAAACCAATCGATCCTGACAATCCTTTTGCCGCCGCCCTAAAAGGTTTTAATCAAAATTGAATGATGACAACCTTACTTTACGTGTCGATAAATGGCTCTGGCAAGCACGGTTTTTTAAAACACGGAGTTTGGCTACAAAGCTTGTTAAGTCAGGTAAATTAAGACTTAATGGTGTCTTGATATCCAAACCCTCCAGGAGTGTACAGGTTGAAGATATTCTGACTTTTCCAAAAGAAATGGAAATTCGGGTAATTAAAATCTGTGACTTAGGTCAGCGACGCGGCCCAGCGTCAGAGGCACAAAGACTATATCAAGATTTAGCCCCAGTTGAACCAAAATCAAAACCTGACTTTGCCCCAACAGGGAAGAGTAGACCTACATCTAAAGAACGAAAAGCTTTGGTAAAGTTTAAACACGGCCTTGAGCAAAGCTAGTTGAAGCTCAACTTGCCAAACAGGCACTTGGAGTTTAAGCGGACACGAAAGTTATAGGAACGCAAAATTATGACATATGTTGTCACAGATAATTGCATCTCTTGCAAATACACTGATTGCGTCGAAGTATGCCCCGTCGACTGCTTTTACGAGGGCGAAAACATGTTAGTTATACACCCTGACGAATGTATAGATTGCGGTGTTTGTGAACCCGAATGCCCAGCAGATGCTATTCGGCCTGATACGGATCAGGATATGGAAAAATGGGTTGATTTTAATAGGAAGTATTCAGAAGTTTGGCCCGTAATTATCACAAAAAAAGATCAGCTGCCTGGGGCTGAAGAGCGAGACGGTGAGGAAGGAAAGTTAAAAAAATATTTCTCAGAAGTTGCAGGGTCCGGTGGTTGAATTGAGCTGCTTTATTCTCAGATAACTATCTGGTAAGGCTAAATTCGAAAAGAAAGTTTAAAATCAACCCCTAGCGTAAAGAGCGTTTGTTTTAGTTTGGATATCGGTCTGTATTCTGAAAGCGAACTTGCTTTTTTCCGCTCGAAAGGAAAGATATGAGTAAAAAGAAACTTGATTTTAGAATTGACCAATTCGTTGTCTACCCGGCGCATGGTGTGGGTAAGGTTACTGGTGTTGACGAGCAAGAGGTGGCTGGTACAAACTTAGAGCTTTTCGTTGTTTCATTTGAAAAAGATAAAATGACCCTCCGTGTTCCAACAGACAAGGCTATTGAAGTTGGCATGCGCGCTTTAGCTAGTCCGGATGTAGTTGCATATGCCATGGCCACTTTACGCGGAAAAGCAAAGGTAAAAAGAGCAATGTGGTCACGTCGTGCACAGGAATATGAACAAAAAATTAATTCAGGTGACTTAATTGCTATTGCAGAAGTAGTTCGCGATTTGCATCGCGCTGACGATCAACGGGAACAAAGTTATTCTGAGCGACAACTTTATGAAGCTGCCCTTGAACGCCTAATACGAGAAATAGCTGTCGTAAATGTGGCAAATGAATCAATAGCTGCAGAGGAAATAAATACAATATTAACATCCCGCGCCGCATAATATTGTTTAATTGAGTTATACGCCTTATTAGTTAATGAACTTAATCGCCGTAAGCTATAAAAGGGCAGCTATGCAGATTAGTGCGGCGACCTCTGATAGCTGCTGGGTCGCACCGAGTATGTCTCCAGTCTGACCACCAATTTTATTTTTAGCGATCTTTCCTACAGCCCAAGCAGCTAAAATTGCCCCCCCAATTGCAGCCCACGCTCCAGTTAATAAAGCAATAGTTATACCTAGGGTCATTGCCAAAATGATAGTTTGTAATTTTGGTTTTCCTACTTGAGACGAAAGACCGGAACTTCGTGAGTTTTCTAAAAAACCCATAACTGGTACCATTACTGCACGAGATATTGTCATGATACCAATAATTGGCCAAATACTTTGCTGAATGATTTGTCCATATAGGGCTGCTTGCAATCCTGTGGAAATGACGAGCCCTATGACGCCATAAACACCAATGTGGCTGTCCTTCATGATTTCGAGCCTTTGTGGTGCGCTCCAGCCGCCCCAAAGGCCATCTAGAGTGTCTGCAAGCCCATCATAATGCATTGCGCCGGTTGTAATCGCTGCAGCCGTCACGATTAAAAACCCAATGGCAAAACTGTTAAGTTGTAGCAGCAGGCCAATCCAACCTAAGCAACAGCATATAAACCCTATCAATATTCCCACTATTGGAAATGCCCATAGATGATTTGGACCGCGGGATATTAGATGTTGAGTTTCGTTACGGAGTGGTATCCGGCTCAGGAGGCTAATAGCGATCTTTAAATCTGACCATTCTGGGATCCAATTGTCGTGGTTAGACATTAAAAAGGACCTTTCGTAGCTTTCGTAAATTTAAATCTTGGGTAAACAAGCCTCCAGTAGTAATCAATGGATTTCCTAAGTTATGACTAATTTACCCTCGTTAACTTCATTAACTGAATTTCGTAATTTTATGGAAGAGTTGCCTAATTTTGATAAAGCAGCTTATGAACAGGCCGTAGACCGTAATTCGCAATTAACAAAACCACCTGGGGCACTGGGAGATCTGGAGAATTTAGGAATTTGGTATGCGAGTTGGTTCGGGACAGCTAAGCTAAAATTAGAAGCACCCCAAGTCGTAATTTTTGCGGGAAACCATGGGGTTACAGCTAATTTTGATATATCAAAATTTCCAGCTGAAGTGACTGAGCAGATGGTTTTTAATTTCAGAGCTGGTGGTGCTGCCATAAATCAGTTGTCTAGGGTATGTGGGGCGAAGATGGATGTATATGCCCTGGATCTAGATATACCCACCGCAGATTTTACTAAAACCTCTGCAATGACAGAAGCTGAATTGCTAAAATCTTTACAAATAGGTTGGAATTCTGTTGACCCCTCATCAGACCTTTTTATCGCAGGTGAGATGGGTATTGGGAACACGACATCAGCTGCAGCAATTGCTGCAGCTCTTTTTGGTGGCGGTGGCAAGGATTGGGTCGGCCGAGGTACTGGAGTCGATGATACAGGGCTCAAAGTAAAGAGCGATGTTGTTGATGCTGGTTTAGTTCGCCATAAAAAGGATCTGGACGACCCATTGTCTGTGCTTCGAGTATTGGGAGGCAGGGAAATAGCGGCGATGGTCGGTGCAATAGCGTCTGCGCGCGCTCATAGTATTCCTGTGTTGTTAGATGGATTTATTTGCTCAGCGGCTGCAGCCGTCTTATATAAAATGAACCATTGTGCATTAGATCATACACAGGCAGGCCACGTGAGTGCCGAAGGAGCGCATGCGCAAATGTTGAGTAAGCTTGGCAAAAAGCCATTGTTGATGCTCGGCCTTCGTTTGGGCGAAGGCTCAGGGGCAGCTTTGGCAATTAATATAGTAAAAAGTGCCGTAGCTTGCCTTTCAGGCATGGCAACATTTTCTGAAGCCAAAGTATCCACCAAGACATAGTACTAAACTCGGGTTAACTCTTCGGTAGTGTTAACATTATTGATTTTCCGGATTTTAAGTAAGTTAAAGTGGCCGGACTAATATCTACTACCTGGCCACCATTCAAGCTATCTCCAACGCCAATTTTTACAATTTCGCCATCTAGTAGTCTGACTAATGCGGAGCGTTTTTTTGTAGTGCCATTAACACCAATGAGGTTAATTCTTTCAAAGTTTAATATCTGTTTTGATGTAGCAGTTAGATTTGTATAACTGCCACTTATACCGTTGGGAGGCCTAAACTCAGATGGCTTTATGATTTGTTCAATTGGCATTTTGGCAAGTTCAAGTATTTTAGGTCGTGTTTTGGGTCGATTGGATAATAAATCCGTTGGATTATTCAGAGTAATATCTTTTCTTTGCATCACTTTAATAGTTGACGGCCTGACGGTTGGACGGAAAAATACTAAGCCTTTGTTTTTAGTTGGTGTATAAAATTTGTGTTTACCAATTTTTGTGGTTTCGTAGAACTTTGATGACCAAAACGGTTTCACTAAAGTAGAATGATAAAACGTAGCTCCTCCAACTAGTCGACGTAAACCGTCCTTAATCATGATTTCAGCGATCTTGCCTGCGCGATCATAGTTCTTATTCTTGGGGATATTTTCATGAACCCCGTCACATTTGTAGCTAAATTGGCAGGCATGCCTGCGCCCAGAGCCCTGATCGACAACAGCACAAATTGTATTAGGGAACTTTGGGCTGTCTACACGATTGAGGATAACCTCTGCCACAGCAAACTGTCCGACCACTTTCTCTCCTCGAGCCTCGAAATACAATGCCTCCGTCAAGCACATCCATTCTGGATCTCTTGAGGTTGGAGCCACAAGGTTATTCAACCAACTCTGCGTGTAATTGATAGGCCCGCGCTTTGCTTTATTTTTTTGTTTTTGAATAAAAGCTTCGTCAGAAAAGGGCGTGTAAACCGTATTTTCGAGTTCTAATGTTGCTCGTAAAAGAGGTCTCACGTCTGGTGCGCTCATATTTATAGCTAACCTGGTCAAAGGCCTCACTGACTGTGGTGCCATTTCCTTTGCAGGAAATGGCTCTTTTTTTTGTAGCTGTGAACTCTGTTTCTCCAACAGTTCTGCTGATGAAACAGCATCTAAGTTTACGAAATGACCTGATTGTGACGGTGCTAAAGGCCTATCATCCAGAGTAGCGTATATGTTCACTTTTTGTATAAGATTAGCCGTAGAAATGGGTATTGGAGGTTGAATTGAAACTCCTGTTATAGAAAAACTTTTCTCCTTACTTTTTGAATAGTTTAGTATATTTAAATCTAATGATAGTGATGGAGAAACGCCTTGTTTTACGCTGAAATAACCTGGTTTGATGGATTTTTTTAATCCATGAGTGCTGGTCAGCGCTGTCATATCATCGCTTACTGTCGGAGCTGGGGGTTGCTTAATTTTCGCAGGCCGAATCTGATCAAATAATAATTCTTGACCACTATTGGTAGTAATTTGTTGCTTATTGGAGGTCCTAGAATTGATCTTGGGTCTGTAATTTGGTTCCTGAACTATTCCATCACTTGTCTTTGAGCTAGAATTAGCGAAATCGGTTGAATAAAGCCAATTAGAAATGGTTTTGTGACCGTAGATTGCTGTTAATGATGTGATTGATACCCAAAAAGTGATGGTAATTAATGTTACTTGGAAACCAGAAAATTGTGGTTTGCCTCGCTTACCAAAAACTGAAAAATTGAAGAGTGATTGAGAGCGGTTGGATTCGATTGTTCCCGATAATTCTTCGTACCAACTTTTTTGAGTATTAATACCAAGCCATTGTTTGGTCTCATTTACAGCTTTTTCTGTTTCAGAACGTTCCCCCCTAACTTCAACCAATCTTGTCTCCAACCCGGTGTCTCGGTCATTTTGTGCTGCTGATACAAAAATCTTTTCTATTAGGGATCTAATTTTTTCACCACGCCCAAAAGGTGAGACTTTGTGAAATGCATCTTTAATATTTTTTAAATGGGCACTAATTAGAAGCTTGAAATTCATCGGATCTGACGTTGAAGGGATGGCTAGTTCTGTTGGCAGCTTCGGTTTTATTGGCCTTGAGGAGGGTGGTAAAAATAAGTCTATAGTATCCAATAAAGAATTTTCTTTATCAAATACAGCAAAATTATTTTGCCAGATGTCTCCGGGCAATCCCACAAAGCAAATAGGGTTAAAACCAAATTTTTTTGCAAGGGTTTTTATATCCTTCAGGGTTTTCAATGTGACCCAGGCAATTATGGTTTGATTATGTGCCTCTAAGCAATCAAAATAAAGTTCGGAAAACCTATGCGTTGTGTGGTTGGTTAACGCCTCTTTAATTTCATCGTCCGTGAGGCCTGTTTTTGGAATTTTAAGCAATTCAATTCTGTTAGGAGGTAAAGCTATTAGTATATCAGTAGGGTAAATGTAGGGTCTTTTTACCAAATTCCTTAGTGCTAGCAGTGAGGCTTCCACATCAGGCCCGTCAAGTGATATTTCACCGAGGCGATGCCATTTGTTATGATCAGCAAAAGATCTGTAATCTAGTGCCACGCTGTTATTTGACAAATGAAGTAAAAAATCAGGTGTCATGAAAATCCCTAGAGCAATCTTAGGCTAGAAAGTTGCCATACAAGACATACATAATTCAAGTAATCCTGCAACAATTATACTCATGTAAAAAATTAATTGGTTTGTTGTTTTTATTTTTATTTTATAATCTTAGGCCTACACTGACTTATGAAAGCAATTTTTATGCCGATTAACCAAGGTAAGACATCTGAATATGAAGAAATACCACGACTTACGCCCCTTCATTTAGCAATGAATGTAAAGGACTTAATGAGCACACGTTCATTTTACGGCAAACTTCTTGGTGCGATTGAGGGGCGCAGCACATCTACTTGGGTTGATTTTAATCTGTTTGGCCATCAACTTTCGTTTCATCTTGGTTCAGTAGTTCAATCAGATAACACAGGTTGCGTTGGTGACCATATAGTCCCGATGCCTCACTTTGGTTTTGTTTTGCCTTTGGCGAGATGGCAGGATCTGGCAAATAGTTTAGATCAAGCTGGTGCAGTTTTTGTTATTCCACCATCGGTACGACTTAAAGGTGAACCTGGGG
>ENA-OQVM01000158-OQVM01000158.1-marine-metagenome-genome-assembly--contig:-NODE-158-length-107147-cov-13.652844_pt1 | contig 107147 bp, 92 predicted proteins | sample MGYA00237776_ERZ505498 | MGnify/ENA primary metagenome ERZ505498 (study PRJEB26159, sample SAMN06265151) | marine metagenome | isolation source: Helgoland LTER site | place: Germany:Helgoland, sampling... | reverse complement strand
CTCCTCCTCTTGGGCTCGAACCAAGGACCCTCTGATTAACAGTCAGATGCTCTAACCAACTGAGCTAAGGAGGAATGTTTTAATTGGTGCGCAAATATAAATGTTTTGTTGCATTATACAAACCCTAAAAAATATTTTATTTCAATCTTTTTTTAATTAAAGAGGAGTCGGTACAAATCATTTCCATTGGCATAAAGTACAAGTGACATTAACAGAAAAAATCCAAACATCTGAGCATACTCCATAAATTTATCATTCGGCTTTCTCCCTGTGATCATTTCATAGACCAAAAACATAACATGACCTCCGTCCAAAGCAGGAATGGGAAGAATATTCATAAAGGCTAAAATAATAGATATTAAAGCGGTGCTTGACCAAAATCCTTTCCAGTCCCAAGTGTCTGGAAACATATTTCCAATGGCACCAAAGCCACCCAACTGAGAAGCTCCTTTTTGAGTGAAGATATATTGAAACTGTGACACATAGTCATAAAGTGTCCAATAGGCATAGTCAAAACCTTCTACGATACTTTGGCCAAAACTTAATTTCTCATTATTAAAATTGATTATGGGCCTTTTAGGAAATACACCAATGGTGCCTTCTTCATCTGTGCTAAATTGTAGGGTTTGACGAGAACGTTCGCGTTCTACAATCAAAGTGATATCTTGTTTTCCTTTTCCTTTTATAAGGGAGCTTAAATCACCCCAATACGTAATATCTTGATTGTTAAGGGCAATCAATCGATCTCCCGTCTGGAGACCTGCAAGCGCAGCAGCACTATTGGGTATAATACTGTCAATTATTGGTGCAAGGGCTGGCATAAGGGGCATCAACTCGCCCCTTTCAAACATTTTTTTACCCAACCCCTCAGGCATTTCTAAGGTAGTCTGGGATCCATTTCGACGTTTTACCAATACTTGATCTACATCCCTCAGGAATAATAGACGGTTGATTTCAAAGACATTGTCTAAGGTTTTTCCGTCTACAGTTACGATTTGATCTCCTAATTCAAATCCAGCTTCTTGAGCGACTGGAGAAGGACTGAAGCCAGAGGGAAGCTCTTCAGTGTAGAGTGTGTTTTTTCCCCAAACAAATAAGATCATCATATAAATGAGAAATCCTAAAATTAGATTTACAGTTACGCCTCCCAACATGATGATGAGACGCTGCCATGCGGGCTTGGAGCGGAACTCCCATTCTTGAGGCGGCTGACTCATCTGTTCGGTGTCCATGCTTTCGTCAATCATTCCTGAAATTTTCACATATCCTCCAAGTGGGAGCCATCCTATTCCGTAGGTAGTTTCACCGATTTTCTTTTTAAATAAAGCAAATTTGACATCAAAAAATAAAAAGAATTTTTCTACTCGGGTTTTAAAAATTCTCGCGGGAATAAAATGCCCTAGTTCGTGGAGAATGATCAAAAAGGACAAACTCATCAATAACTGTATGGCTTTTACAAAAAAGGGACTCATAGCTTTATTTTAATTCATGCAAAAGTAGCACAATAGCCCTCATTATAAAAATGGATAGACTAGTTTTAAGATTCTTTTGAACTTCCCATTCGAATATCGGTGATAAATCCATTAAATTTACACATTGAAAATAGGTATGAACGCTTTTTTTAAAAAATACAAACTCTTTTTTGCGGTTTTCTTTGGGATCGCTATGGTCGTTTTATTTTTATTTTACAACGCTTTAAAGCCCAAAAAAATACTTCCAATTTATCAGCCCGCTATGGTCAATTATGAATTGGTGGACAGTACACTTCAGCATGTGAAGAAGTTTCACCAAATCGCCCCTTTTGAATTAACCAATCAAAATGGAGAAATCATCACCCAAAATGATTACCAAAACAAAATATATATAGCCGACTTTTTCTTTACCACATGTCCTACCATTTGTCCTAAAATGACAGAAAACATGGCGAGAATTCAAGCGCAAATTATCGATGATCCTCAGGTGAAATTGCTTTCCTTTAGTGTCACCCCACAAATTGATTCAGTTGCACAACTTAAGCGGTATGCCATTGAAAAAGGAGTGAATGACCAAAAATGGAATTTGGTCACCGGCCCCAAAAAAGAAATTTATACTCTAGCTAGAAAATCTTTTTTAGCCGTAAAAGAAGATGGGGATGGAGGAGCCTATGATATGATCCACACGGAAAACTTCATTTTGGTAGATACCAAAAAACGTATCCGTGGTTTTTATGATGGTACTGACCCAATGGCAATGGAAGAATTAATGCTCGATATTTCTGTATTAAAACGAGAGGATTTAAATTAATTTTTTAATCATTATCATCTTTTCAGCAAGTAATTTACTTACTTTTGTTCTTTAAAATGATTCTAAATAATGATTACACTGGATCAATTAGTGAAAGGTCAAGAAGCTGAAATTGAACACATCGATACAGACCAACTTCCCTTGAAATTGATTGAAATGGGCTGTTTACCAGGAAATTCAATTTCATTAATTCAAAAAGCACCTTTTAATGATCCCTTGTATTTAAAAATCGACGAGTCACATCTTGCCATCCGAAAAGAAACGGCACAGCATATTTTTGTTCGCCTTAAAAATAAAAAATGAGTACGGCTTTGAATGTTGCTTTATTGGGAAATCCAAATACGGGAAAGACTTCTGTATTTAACCGATTGACGGGCCTTACCCAAAAGGTGGGGAACTATCCTGGAATTACAGTTGAAAAAAAAGAAGGGGTATGCAAACTCAATCGTACCACTAAAGCCCATTTATTAGACCTGCCTGGAACCTATAGCTTAAACGCTTCTTCAATGGATGAAAGTGTAGTTATTGAGCTGTTGTTAAATAAAAATAGTAAAGATTTTCCTGATGTTGCCGTAGTAGTAACCGATGTAGAAAATTTAAAACGGAATTTGTTGCTTTTCACCCAAGTAAAGGATCTTGAAATTCCAACTCTTTTGGTCATTAACATGTCAGACCAAATGAAGCGCAAAGGAATTTCGTTAGATATTGAGGCGTTAGAAAAACAATTGGACACTAAGATTGCACTAATCAGTACACGTGAAAATGAAGGGGTAGAGGAGTTAAAAACATTGATTTTAAACTACCGTCAGCTTTCTACTCAACATTCTATTTCCTTAACTTCTATTGATGAAGAATATTTTAAAAATTTAGAAAAAGCATTTCCCAATCAGTCTTTGTACAAGCTTTGGTTGGTCATTACTCAGGATGTTAATTTTGCAAAAATAGACCGAAAAAGAGTTTCGGATGCAACGAATTTTAAAACTCAATCAGAATCCTACTTAAAGCGCCTGCAGCAAAAAGAGACTGTAAAAAGGTATCAGTTTATCAACAGTGTTTTAAAAACAACATTAGTGATAGACAGAGCGTCAGCAACTGATTTAAGAAGTCGACTGGACCGGGTGTTGATTCATAAGTTCTGGGGGTACGTGATTTTTTTTGTGATTTTAATGACTATTTTCCAATCTATTTTTGACTGGAGCAGCATCCCTCAAGATTTTATCGACACTACTTTTGCTACACTGAGTGAATTGGTAAAAACCAAACTTCCTCAAGGAGTTTTTACCAGTCTTTTGGCAGAGGGAATTATCCCTGGTTTAGGAGGAATTGTCATTTTCATTCCTCAAATAGCCTTTCTATTTTTATTTATATCGGTATTAGAAGAAACAGGCTACATGAGTCGTGTAGTCTTTTTGATGGATCGAGGACTTCGCCGTATTGGTTTGAGTGGAAAAAGTGTCATCCCGTTAATTTCGGGAACGGCCTGTGCGATTCCTGCAGTCATGGCCACCCGAAATATTGAAAGTTGGAAAGAACGACTGATTACCATTTTAGTGACCCCTTTTACTACCTGCTCAGCACGACTTCCTGTTTATGCAATTCTTATTGCATTGGTTATTCCAGAAGGTTCTTTTTTAGGAATGAATTATAAAGGACTAACCCTCATGGGGCTTTATCTAGTAGGATTTGGAATGGCACTACTTTCCGCTTGGATATTGAGTAAGACTTTAAAAATTAATTCCAAAAGTTATTTTGTGGTAGAAATGCCAAATTATAAATTACCCCTTCTCAAAAATGTGGGTATTACCGTTTGGGAGAAAACACGAACCTTTGTTACGGAGGCCGGTAAAATCATTTTAGCCATTTCAATTTTACTTTGGATTTTGGCTTCGTATGGTCCAGGAAATGATTTTTCTAATGCTGCAGAAATTGTGGAAACTCAATATCCAGAGTTGAGTGGAGAGGTATTAGAAAATAAAATAAATGCCTATAAATTGGAGCATTCCTTTATTGGTATTTTAGGGAAAGCAATAGAACCTGCAATTACCCCTTTGGGCTATGATTGGAAAATCGGTATTGCATTGATAAGTTCTTTTGCTGCACGTGAAGTTTTTGTTGGGACGCTTGCAACGATTTATAGTGTGGAAAATGACGCAGAGGAAACCATCAAAAACAGAATGGCATCTGAAGTTTTACCTAATGGACAGCCCTTATTTAATTTGGCTAGTGGAATTTCGCTAATGTTATTTTATGCTTTTGCCATGCAATGCATGAGTACTTTAGCCATTGTCAAAAAAGAAACCAACACCTGGAAATGGCCCATGGTTCAGCTTTTTGGGATGACCCTTTTAGCGTATGTTGTAGCCTTTAGTACGTATCAAATTCTTTCATGATGGAACTGATTCAAACTCTTTTAGTTTTTCTTGCAGGTACGTTAGCCTTCGGTTTTTTGGTTCGCAAATATTTGGTAAAAAAGAAATCTAATAAAGCCTCCAATTGTTCTTCTGACTGTGCATGTCATTAAAAAAGCAATTTACCTTCCTTTAAATTTTTTATTACCCCTATCTAAGGTGTCGTAAAATACTATATATTAGAGGAAACAAATTGAAATTAACTTTATTATGACAAACAGTAAAAGACTCTTTTATGGCAGTTGTTTCGCATTAATTACAACGGCCTTTTCTTTTAGTATTCGTGCAGGTATTTTACCGCAATTAGCAGAAACTTTTAGCTTGAGTGGACAACAATTAGGATTTATTAATTCAATGTGGTTTCTAGGATTCCCAATTTCTATGATTTTAGGGGGATTGTTTTACCATACCATTGGCCCCAAGCGAATCATGCAATTTGCTTTTTTCACTCATACCTTAGGGATTATTTTGACTATTTTTTCTGGCGGATACACCGGTCTATTGGTTTCAACTTTATTAATAGGAATTGGAAATGGATGTACCGAAGCAGCTTGTAATCCCATGATTGCAGACGCTTACGAAGGAAAACAAATGAATACACTTTTGAATCGATTCCACATGTGGTTTCCAGGGGGAATCGTTTTAGGTAGTTTAGTCTCTTTATTGATGACCACTCTCGACTTAGGATGGCAAGCCCAAATCTGGATCATTATGATCCCTACCTTGATATATGCGTATTTATTTATGGGACAAGAGTTTCCTAAACCAAAAATTGAAGGGGTTACTTCTATTAGTGAAAACTTTAAGGCTATGCTTTCTCCTATATATATATTTATTTTAGCCTGTATGGCATTAACAGCCATTTCAGAATTTGGACCACAACAATGGACATCCTTAATTTTAAGTAACAGTGGGGCACACCCAATGGTGATTTTAGCTTTGATAACCGGGCTTATGGCTATTGGACGTTATTTTGGTGGTGATATAGTTCACAAATTTGATCAAACAGGGGTTTTGTTAGGTTCAGCAATATTAACTGCCATTGGAATTTTTCTATTAAGTACCCAAACGGGAGGGATGGTATACGTAGCTGCGGTATTCTTTGCTTTGGGTGTTTGTTATTTCTGGCCTAATATGATTGGATTTGTCGCTGAAAAAATTCCATTAAGTGGCGCTTTAGGGATGTCTATCGTTGGAGGAATGGGGATGTTTTCATCTTCTATTTTCCAAGCAATTATCGGCGGATGGATTGATTCCTCAACTGCAGAGCAAGCTGCTTTAGGACTCACAGGAACCGATTTGGAGTTAGCCGCCGGACAGCAAACGCTAACTTATATGATTAGTTTTCCAGCAATTTTGATTGTTTTATTCACAATCTTATATTTTTGGCAACGCAATGCTAAAGTATCTGCAACAGCTTAATTTAAAATAGTAATTCATAAAAAAAAGCCACCCTTGGGTGGCTTTTTTTTAGTTATTCATAAGGGTTTCAATCTCCTCTATCTCAATGGGAATGGATTCCATTAAATTAATAGGAGTACCTGTTTTTTGAATGACAACATCATCTTCCAAACGCACGCCAAAACCTTCGTCTGGAATATAAATTCCGGGTTCCACAGTAAAGACCATATTGGCCTCCATTGGCAAATGCAATAAACCGTAGTCATGCGTGTCAAGGCCCATTTGGTGTGAAGTGCCGTGCATAAAATATTTTTTATAGGCTGGTTTTTCCGTGCTTTCATTTTGAATGTCGGCCTTGTCTAACAAGCCTAATTTTAATAATTCTGCTGTCATGATTTTCCCAACTTCGATATGATATTCTTTCCAGATGGTTCCGGGGATAAGTAATTTTGTTGCCTCTTTTTTAACATGGAGCACGGATTGATAAACTGCTTTTTGTCGATCATTAAATCTTCCAGAAACGGGAACTGTTCGGGTTAGGTCACTTGCATAATTCCCATATTCTGCTGCCACATCCATTAATACTAAATCCCCTGCTTTACACTGCTGATTGTTTTCAGTGTAATGCAAAACATTAGCATTGTTTCCAGCTGCAATGATGGGGGTATAGGCAAACCCTCTTGAGCGATTTCTGATAAACTCATGTATTAATTCTGCTTCAATTTCATATTCCCAGACCTTTGGTTTTATAAAAGAAAGTACCCTTCTAAACCCTTTTTCTGTAATATCACACGCTTGTTGAATTTGTGCAATTTCTTCTTCATCTTTTACAGAACGGAGTTGTTGTAAAATGGGATTACTCTTGGCGACTCCATGCGCAGGATATTGTTTTTTACACCATTTAATAAAACGATCTTCTCGAGTTTGTGTTTCTACCGCTTGACGATAATGTTCATTGGTGTTAAAATAAAATCGTTCACATTGGGTGCTTAGCTCTTGAAAGACACGGTTGAATTCACTAAGCCAATAAATGGTTTCAATTCCTGTCAATTGTACAGCTTGTTTTTTTGAAAGTTTGGCCCCTTCCCAAACGGCTATGTGATCATTTGTTTCTCTTAGGAAAAGTATTTCACGGTGTTTTGCTTCCACAGCATCGGGAAATAATAATAAAATAGATTCTTCTTGATCAACACCACAGAGATAAAAGATATCTCGATGTTGCTGGAAGGGCATTGTACTGTCTGCACCAATGGGGTAAATATCATTAGAATTAAAAATGGCAAGGCTTTTTTGGGCAAGAAGTTTGCCAAATTTATTTCGAGCGTTTTTATAAAAAGAGGATGAAAGTGGTTGATATCGCATGTTTCTTTTTTGGGTAATTAAGTGTTTAGGTAAAAATAATGTTTTTAATGATTTTTAAATGAACTGTTTAGTTTTTTTAATTCAAACCTGTATTTGATGAAGTAAATGTTAAACAGACTTTTGATTTATTTTGAGCATCCCATTTAAAACATCAAATAATAGGAAAAGCAGTTTGCTGCTTAGAGTTTATGCCTTAATTTTGGTACGCAAATTGAATACTATGAGTCTTACATCATCTACGATTGGGCGAAAAGTAGCCATGGCACTCTCAGGATTGTTTTTGGTTGTTTTTTTAACTCAACACTTCACCATCAATTTTATTTCGGTTTTTAGTGAAAACACCTTCAATGAGATTTCTCATTTTATGGGAAACAATCCTTTGGTTCAGTTTATACTGCAACCCATCCTGATATTTGGTGTTATTTTTCACTTTATCATGGGGTTTGTTTTGGAAATTCAAAACCGAAAATCTCGTGTAGTTCAATACAACATGTATAAAGGAAGCGCTAATGCCTCATGGGTATCTCGAAATATGATTTGGTCTGGAGCAGTTGTTCTTTCTTTTTTAGGATTACATTTTTATGATTTTTGGTTTCCCGAAATGAACTATAAATATGTGGAGATTTTACCCTTAGACCCAAATCGATATTATGAAGAAATGACCCACAAATTCCATGATTATCTTCGTGTGATTTTATACGTTATTTCTTTTGGATTTTTAGCACTGCATTTGTTTCATGGATTTGCTTCCTCTTTTCAAAGTGTTGGAGTAAACAACAAATACAGCGAGAATATCAAAAAATTCGCCATTGCATTTTCAGTGGTTATTCCCCTTGGCTTTATTTTCATTGCCCTATTTCATCATATAAATTCATTATAGCATGGCATTAGAATCAAAAATACCTAAAGGACCGCTTTCTGATAAGTGGACAAATCATAAAAGTAAAATTAACTTAGTTAGCCCTGCTAACAAACGAGCCATTGATATTATTGTTGTAGGTACGGGTCTAGCAGGTGCTTCGGCCTCTGCAACCTTGGCGGAACTAGGCTATAATGTAAAGACGTTTTGTTTTCAAGATTCTCCAAGACGCGCTCACTCAATAGCAGCTCAAGGAGGGATTAATGCAGCTAAAAATTACCAAGGTGATGGGGATTCTACCTACCGCCTTTTCTACGATACTATCAAAGGGGGCGATTATCGTTCGCGTGAGGCAAACGTTCACCGTTTGGCTGAGGTTTCTACCAATATTATTGACCAATGCGTTGCACAAGGGGTTCCCTTTGCACGTGATTATGGAGGTTTGTTGGACAACCGTTCTTTTGGTGGGGTTTTGGTTTCACGAACATTTTATGCAAAGGGGCAAACAGGACAGCAATTATTATTAGGTGCTTATTCTGCAATGAACCGCCAAATTGGACGTGGGAAAATTAAAATGTACAACCGCCATGAAATGATGGATTTAGTGCTTGTGGATGGAAAAGCACGAGGAATCATTACCCGAAATTTAGTAGATGGAAAGATTGAGCGCCATGGTGCTCATGCTGTGGTTATTGCCTCAGGGGGGTACGGAAACGTATTCTTTTTATCGACCAATGCTATGGGTAGTAACGTCTCTGCAGGTTGGAAAATTCACAAAAAAGGAGCGCATTTTGCCAATCCTTGTTACACACAGATTCACCCAACTTGTATTCCCGTTTCTGGTGAGCATCAGTCCAAATTGACATTGATGTCAGAATCACTCAGGAACGATGGACGAATTTGGGTGCCTAAAAACATAGAGGATGTAAAAGCTATCCGTGAGGGGAAGCTTAAGCCTGTAAATATAGCTGAAGAAAACCGTGATTATTATTTAGAACGTCGATACCCAGCCTTTGGAAATTTAGTTCCTCGAGATGTTGCTTCTCGTGCTGCAAAAGAACGGTGTGACGCAGGCTACGGAGTAAATAAAACAGGTGAAGCAGTATATTTAGACTTTGCCGCAGCCATTACACGCTATGGTTCTGAGCAAGCGCACGTGAAAGGTTTGGATGAAAACGATGCTGCTTTAGTAAAAAAATTAGGACAAGATGTAGTTCGTTCGAAATACGGAAACTTGTTCCAGATGTATGAAAAAATTGTGGATCAAGATCCCTACGAAACACCAATGATGATTTATCCTGCGGTACATTATACGATGGGTGGAGTATGGGTAGATTATAACTTGATGACCTCCATACCTGGATGTTATGCCATTGGAGAAGCTAATTTTTCTGATCACGGAGCAAATAGATTGGGAGCTTCTGCGCTTATGCAAGGGCTAGCGGACGGTTATTTTGTGTTGCCTTACACCATTGGAGATTATTTAGCCGATGACATCCGAACAGGAAAAATAGACACTAATCTACCAGAATTTGAAAAAGCTGAAGCAACGGTAAAAGCCCAACTGGAGCGTTTTATTAATACTAAAGGCAAAAATACGGTAGATTATTACCACAGAAAACTGGGTAAAATCATGTGGGATAAATGTGGAATGTCTCGAAATGCAACGGGTTTGAATGAAGCCATTACCGAAATTAAAGCATTACGTGAAGATTTTTATAAAAATGTAAACGTACCTGGAACAACTTCAGAATTTAATGAGCAGTTGGCCAAGGCCGGACGCGTAGCAGATTTCTTAGAGCTCGGGGAGTTGTTTGCAAAAGATGCCCTAGAAAGAACTGAATCTTGTGGAGGACATTTTAGAGAAGAGTCTCAAACACCCGAAGGGGAGGCTCTTAGAAATGATAAGGACTTTACTTTTGTTTCTGCATGGGAATACAAAGGAGAACCTTCAAAAGCCAAGTTGCATAAAGAGGAATTGAACTATGAAGAGATTGAAGTGAAAACGAGATCTTATAAATAGAAATTACAGAAGAAAAACAATATGTTAAACGCCTTTATAAAATCAATACGCACGATTAAATAGAAATGCCTATTGCCTTTTTGGCTACTAAACGAAGAATATGAATTTGACATTAAAAGTTTGGCGACAAGCAAATGCGGAAGCGAAAGGAAGAATGGAAACGTATCCTATAGCGGATGTTTCTCCAGATATGTCCTTTTTGGAAATGATGGACGTTTTAAACGAACAACTGATGGGTCAAGGTATCGATCCCATTGCTTTTGACCACGATTGCCGTGAAGGTATTTGTGGTATGTGTTCGATGTTTATTAATGGAGAAGCCCACGGTCCCGACCGTTTGGTAACTACCTGCCAATTGCATATGCGAAAGTTTAACGATGGTGATACCATCACCATAGAGCCTTTTCGTGCTAAAGCTTTTCCTGTAATCAAAGATTTAACTGTTGACCGTTCTTCTTTTGACCGAGTGCAACAGGCTGGAGGATTTGTAAGTGTCAACACCTCTGGAAATACACAAGATGCCAATTCAATTCCAATTGACAAACACGATGCAGACAAAGCCTTTGATGCCGCTGCCTGTATTGGATGTGGTGCTTGTGTAGCCACATGTAAAAACGCCTCTGCCATGCTTTTTGTTTCCGCTAAGGTGTCTCAATACGCGCTCCTTCCCCAAGGGAAAGTTGAAGCTACAGACCGTGTGATGAATATGGTAAAACAAATGGACGAAGAAGGTTTTGGAAACTGCACCAATACCGGTGCCTGTGAAGTGGAATGTCCTAAAGGGATTTCTTTGGAAAATATTGCTCGTATGAACCGCGAATATTTATATGCGAGTTTAAAGGGTTAATACCTATTATTCGATACTAAAAGTCTTTAGTGTCAAACAAATTAAGTTCGCTGTAAAGTGAAATGGTCTTGACACATCCCAATTCTAAGAGTGTTTTTTTATCAAACATGGTACTAACTCCAACCACGTCCATTCCTGCTGCTAGTGCTGCAGTGATACCGGAACGGGTGTCTTCAAAAGCAAGACAGTCCTCAGGCAAAACAGCTATTTTCTGCGCTGCGGTTAGGAAAATTTCCGGATGGGGTTTCCCGCGCTCTACTTCATGCCCCCCAGTAGTGGAATGGAAATAGGATCCAATTTTTAGGGCCTCAAAAGTAAAATCAATATTGTGTTGATCTCCCATGGTAGCAACCCCCATGGGTATGTCCTGTTGCTGTATTTGATTTAGAAACACTTCAAGCCCCTCTATGGGCTTTATGTGAGGATGGTAGAGTTCACGGTATAGTACTTCTTTATAGCTACCTATTTCCCTGAGGGTTTCCCGATCTGAAATATGTGGAAAAAGGCGTGCCATAATTTCAACTAAAGACCCTCTGTGATATTGTTTGTCAAATGTCTCATAATCCAAATCCAACTGATGGTGCTTGAATAATTCAATCCAGGATTGCTTATGATACTCCATGTTATCTACCAAAGTTCCATCCATGTCAAAAATTAGAGCTTTATAGCGCATCCAAAACACCTTTTACAAAACTTCCTATTTGACTGGGTTCTATCCACCGCGTAACAATGACAAGCTCTTCATCTGGTACAATCACAATAAAATTACCTCCAAAGCCAGCGGCATAAAATACATTTTCTGGAACACCTTCCCAAAACCGATTGGTTCCTTTTTTATTCAACCACCACATATAACCATAATTGATTTGAGCAGGGGAGGAAGTAGTTGCTTTTTCAATCCAACCTTTACTAATCAATTGTTTTCCATTCCATACACCCTCATTTAGAAAGAGTAATCCAAAACGGGCATGGTCTATCGTATTTATAAAGAGACCACCCCCTGAGTGCCCTCCGCCAGAAACAGATTGTACTCGGTGACCGTCAAGGTCTATCCAAGAAGTGTCATAACCAAACCAGCGCCAGGTACTACTAGCACCTATGGGGTCCATGATTTTTTCTTTTAAAACTTGAGGTAAAGGCTTTCTCCATACGTGTAGCAATGAATAAGCCATTAGATTTACTCTAACATCGTTATACTCAAAGTGAGTACCCGGGGCATAAAACATTCTGTTTTTCCAATCATCTATGCTTCCTTCTTTGGGCGGTCTATCTGCCCAATCGTGTCCTCCCCAAAGTGTTCCAGACCAGTCAGAAGATTGGTTGAGAAGATGTTCCCAAGTGATCTGTTGGTTATGATCGCCGTCAAATGTTGTGTCCCAAATAGTTGCACTTACTTTTTCCTTCGGAGAAATTAGTTTTTGATCAAATGCTAAACCCGCCACAGTGGAGAGATAACTTTTCGTTACGCTAAAGGTCATGTCCACTCGATCAATATCTCCCCATGAAGCAATACGATAGCCATTTTTTAAAATCATACCTGCTGGCCCTCCTCTTTTTTTGGTAGGCCCCATGATTTTATGATAGGGTTCATGAGAAAAACCTTTTAAAACAGCAATTCTTAAATCTCTTGAGCCACTGTATTCGTTGTCTTTGGCAAAAGTTATAGCAGTTTCCAACTTTCCTTCATCAATCTTAAATTCGTTAGGTTCTTTTTCTTCCCATGCTCCACTGGAAGGAGGAAAATAGCTCTGACCGATGACGAGGGTGCTCCAAAAAAAAAGGAATATCAGCGGTTTTAAATGTAGCTTCATAAATAGAAATTTAGTTATTTATTGTGTCGAAGATTAAAGATAAGTAAATTAGATTTCCACAAATATGTTTCTGCATATTTAAAAAAAACCAAAGATGAAACCTGATTTACATATTACAGCTTTACAAGTGCCCTTGGTTTGGGAAGAAACCATTAAAAATCGTGAATTCATCACCAAACAACTTCATAAAATTTCAGAAAAAACAGATCTGGTACTATTGCCTGAAATGTTCACTTCCGGGTTTACAATGAATCCTGAGGCAGTAGCAGAGACAATGAAAGGATATACCATTCTGTGGATGAAGGAATGGGCAACAAAACTAGGAAGTGCTATTGGAGGGAGTTTAGTTATTAAAGAGGGAAATAAATTTTATAATCGTTTCATTTTTATTTCTCCCGAAGGAGAAGTAAACTACTATGACAAGCGGCATCCTTTTACTTTAGCTGGAGAACACTTGGTTTATTCATCAGGATTTGAAGAAGGGATTATAGAATACAAAGGATGGAAAATATGTTTACGAATTTGTTACGATTTACGTTTCCCTGTATGGTCGCGAAATACTCATAATTATGATGTATTAATATATGTGGCCAACTGGCCTAAACCTAGAATTAACGCTTGGGATATACTCCTTCAAGCACGTGCTATTGAAAATATGAGTTATGTGTTTGGTGTCAATAGGATTGGGGGAGATGAGAAAGGACATATTTATCCAGGGCATACTGCAGCATATGATGGTTTAGGAAATTGTATTTCAGAAGCATCCGTAGTTTCGGAATTTATAATTAATGCAAAGCTTAATTATCTGAAGCTTCAAGAACTCCGGAAGAAGTTGCGCTTTCTGGAAGATCGGGATAATTTTGAGATGTATTAAATGTTTCATTCATGTCCCAATTAGCTCGTAAATCAATCTCTTTCCAATAATAAATCACTTTTTCAGGCAAGATTTTCTTCAGATAATCTCCTGTATCCCATTGTTTGTTTTCATTGGGATCTTCTATAAGGCGAATGGTATATTTCCCTGAATCTAATAATTCAAAAGTATAATTGTTTCCTTCAACAGGAGAATCATAACGGCGGACTACTTTTTTATTATTCAATAACTCAATAATATAGGGATATGGGGTTTGATGTTGCACCCTTAAGTAGATATTTCCGTAGTCTTCAATTTTTTTGGTGGAAGTTTTAAAAACAAGGGTATCATGTGTCTGCCCCCAAAAATCTTTGAGTGCGTCAGGGAGGAGTTTTATTTGATATACGTCATTTGGAGAAACCTCAAAATCAACGGTAACTCGGTCATAATTATCTTCAATTTTCAGGAAAGAAGGAATTTGTATTGTGTCCTTATTAGTAACGATTAATTTATCTGAATTCACTTCGGTAATGGGTAAATTGCTTTCTAATTCAAGTTTGTTTTTTAATTTTAGGCTTCCTGAAGTTAATTTTTTAATGACTAAAGAATCCTCAATGGGGTCTTTAAAAAATACAGTTTTGGTTCTCAAAGTATCTTGAATTTCAATTTCAAATTTTAAGGAATCTAAAGTGGCTCCTTTGAACCAGTAATTTAATGTGTCAGTAGTTCGACTTTTATTAACCAGCGATTCAAAACTCTCAGGCACATCACTCACCATTTTGAAGGGTTCATCTTTGCGTTCACCATAATATGCAAGTGCAATATGATGATCATTAATAAAATTAGGCTTGTCCCAAATGAAATTTGTACGTTCTTTAAAAATGCGTAAATCAATTACAGAGTCTTGTGGAAGTTCAATGAGTCGATCTATGTATCCTATTTTGTCTGAACTTTGATCAAAAAAATAATTTCCTGCAACATCTTCTAACGCAATAAGAGCATATTTTCCAGCGCGTAAGTTTTGAAAGCGATAAATGGTAGTGTCAAGGGTACTACTAACGTACAAAGGCTTTTTCGTATATATCGTAGAGTCTTTATAGGCCGTGTCAACAGGATATAGTTGTAATGAAATAAAGGGATTGGTTTTTTGTTCAAAAGCATCCGTAATTCGGCCTCTTATGTAAAGTGAATCTATGGTGGCTCCAGTTGATAATGTGTAGCTTAAATAAGGGCTAGGATTGGATTCGTTAAAATCAACGATCCCTTCTCCAAAATTAAAGGTATAAGTTGTATTTTCTAGTAAGGTGTCCAACAATTTGATGGTCACTTTTTTTGATGCTCCAGTTGTAGGATAAACCTTATACTGGTCAGAATTTAAGGGGGGAGAAATAATAAGCTGCTTGCTTACATTTTTGAGGGTAATATATTCATCAAAAGTTAGTTTGATTTCCTCTTTATCAAAAAAGGTGGTGTTCATCTTTGGTGAGGCATTAATCAAAATAGGTGGAATTGAATCTTTAGATCCGCCAGTAGGGGATGCCCTTTTGGCGCATTGAAACGTGTTTAATAGAATAAAACCCAGAAGTAAGAGCGTGCCGGTGCGTTTCATTAATTTTTTTGTAAAGGTTTTCTCTTTTTAGATTCCTCACAAAATAACATAATATTCTACTTACAACCTACAAGCTAGGGCAGCGATACTCAATTTTAATGAACTATTTTTTTTTAACGCATCAGCACAAGCAGATAAAGTTGCACCTGTTGTGATTACATCATCCACCAAAAGAAGATGATTGGGTAATCTTTTATAGGATGAGTTTATTACAAAAGCATCTTTAATTTCGTTCCAACGGTCTTCATCACCAATATGTGCCAAGGCTTTTGTTTTTTTTAAACGAATCAATCCATCTGCATAGAAAGGAATTTTTAGTTTTTGGGCGATAACTTTTCCAATAATTTCTGCTTGATTAAAACCTCTTTTTCTTTTTCTAGTGTGGTGAAGAGGGACGGGGACAATACCTTCTATTTCTCTAAATAAAAGACTTTCTTTTAATGCAATTGTCAAATAATGTGTTAATAACAGTCCACTTTGGTGGTTGCCCTTGTACTTAAAATCATAAATCAAATGAGCAACCAGTCCTTCTTTTTGAAATATAAAAGCTGCAGTAGCCGCCTCAATAGGAAAAAGTAAATCTAGTTTATTGAAAACAGGATTCTTTCGGGTATTTTGAAAATGAGTTTGGGGAAGTTCTATTTGACAAGTGATACACAAGGTGGATTCATAAAAATTTAAATACCGATTGCATCCAAGGCAACTTCTGGGAAAAAGGAGGTCTGATAGGGATTGAAGTGTAGGAGAATGTAATTTTTTCATAGATTCCGATTTAGAGCTCCATAAAAATAACAAAAAGGATTATTTTTGCGCCATGGCTCAACAAATAGATCAATTCAAAAAAGTAATTTCCCATGCCAAAGAGTATGGATTTGTATTTCCTTCAAGTGAAATTTATGACGGTTTAAGTGCTGTTTATGATTACGCTCAAAACGGATCTGCTTTAAAAAATAACATTCGGGAGTATTGGTGGAAATCAATGGTTCAACTAAATGAAAATATTGTGGGAATAGATGCTGCAATTTTTATGCATCCAACCACATGGAAAGCTTCAGGACATGTTGATGCCTTCAACGACCCTTTGATTGACAACAAGGTTTCTAAAAAGCGTTATCGTGCCGATGTATTGGTAGAAGATTATGTAGCCAAAATTGAAACTAAAATTGAGAAAGAAGTAGCCAAAGCAGCAAAACGATTTGGAGATACTTTTGATGAAAAACAATTTAAAGAAACCAACCCACGAGTTTTGGGGTATCAAGAAACGGCAAATGCTATTTTAAAGCGGCTTGGGCAATCTCTGGAAAAAGAAGACTTAACAGATGTTAAGGCCTTGATTGAAGAATTAGAAATTGCTTGTCCAGAGTCAGGATCTAGAGACTGGACAGACGTAAAGCAGTTCAATTTAATGTTTGGAACTAAATTGGGTGCTTCAGCAGAGTCTGCAATGGATTTATATTTACGACCCGAAACGGCACAAGGGATTTTTGTCAATTTCTTAAATGTTCAAAAAACGGGACGAATGAAACTTCCTTTTGGAATAGCACAAACAGGAAAGGCCTTCCGTAATGAAATTGTTGCACGTCAATTTATTTTTAGAATGCGCGAATTTGAACAAATGGAAATGCAATTCTTTATCCCCCCTGGGACTCAAAAGGGATGGTATGAGCACTGGAAAGAAACACGTCTCAATTGGCATCTTAATTTGGGAATGGGTAAGGACAACTATCGTTTTCATGATCATGAAAAATTGGCTCATTATGCAGATGCAGCATCAGATATAGAATTTCGTTTTCCTTTTGGGTTCAAAGAATTAGAAGGGATTCACTCTCGTACAGACTTTGATTTAAGTAGTCATGAAAAGTTTACAGGAAAAAAGCTACAGTATTTTGACCCTGAGCGTAATGAAAATTATGTGCCCTATGTGGTTGAAACTTCAATAGGATTGGACCGGATGTTTTTGGCAGTCTTTTCAAATGCGCTAAAAGAAGAGGTTTTAGAAGATGGATCTACACGTACGGTTTTAAAATTACCTCCAGCACTTTCACCAACAAAGGTTGCGGTTTTACCATTAGTTAAAAAAGATGGTTTACCCGAATTGGCACGTTCAATTGTGGACGAACTAAAATGGAGTTTTTCTACTAATTACGATGAGAAAGACGCGGTAGGAAGACGCTATCGTAGACAAGATGCACTGGGGACTCCTTATTGCATCACAGTTGATCACCAAAGCTTAGAAGATCAGACGGTAACCTTACGTGAACGGGATAGTATGCTTCAGGAGCGTATAGGTATCTCCGATTTAGAAAAGGCAATTACAGCACAAGTATCACTTGAAACCTTATTGCGAAAACTTTAAAATCTTTTTCCTATTGAAAGCCCAATCCTAGGATAGGCTTGAATTTCTTGATTGTTTAGAAAGCGCCCTGCTCCAGCAAAAATTTCAAAGGCATAATTACTGTGATTAACAAATTTATAGCCCAACGTGACTCCCAAAGAAATACCCACATATTTTTGGTGGTATAAATTGCCAAAATTATTGGTTTGAAAATTGTAGTCATAGAATTCGGTTTCACCTGCACTTACTCCTGAGAAAACCTCTGTAAAGAGTCCTTTGTTGTCAAGTTTATCTTGACGCTGGAAATAAATCCGATAGTATGGAGCGATTTCAAACTTTTCATACCGATATCCTTCATCTAAACCGAAATTCACAAAACCATAGACACCATAACTAGAGGTGGGATTTATGAAATGTTCAAAGGTTATACCAATGGCAGGCATTACCAATAATTCAAGCATATTTAATTTAAGCTCGTTTTTTTTATCTGTTTCAGTAGCTGGGCTATCATTTGTGATATCCTGCGCTAATAATAGACTAGAAATAAAAAATAAACTTAGAAATAAATTAATTGGTTTCATTGGATGCTTTTTTGAATCATATCTACTCAAATTCTGTACCATCTGGCACAATAATTAATATTTTTTTATAACCAAGAGTATTTTTTATCTTCGTTGAAAAAGGATTTGAAGATACTTTCGTACAATGTTAATGGAATTAGGGCAGCGCTCAACAAAGGATTTGCATCTTGGTTAGACTCTACTGCTGCTGATGTCATTTGTATACAAGAAATTAAAGCGCTTGAGGAACAGGTTGATACAGCGGCTCTAGAAGCTTTAGGCTATCATCATTTTTGGTTTTCTGCACAAAAAAAAGGGTACAGTGGCGTTGCTATTTTTTCTAAAATAAAACCCACTAATGTAACCTTTGGTTGTGGTATTGAACACATGGATTTTGAAGGCAGAATTATTCGAGCTGATTTTGATAAAGTTTCCATAATGAGCTTGTATTTACCCTCCGGGACAAATATTGATCGATTGGAATATAAATTCAAATTCATGGCTGAATTTCAAGAGTATATTGACCTTTTGAAAAAAGAGTTTCCGAATTTGATTATTTGCGGGGATTATAATATTTGCCACCATGCAATTGACATTCATGATCCTGTTCGAAATAAAAATGTCTCTGGATTTTTACCAGAAGAACGCAAATGGCTAGATGGTTTTATAACCTCAGGTTTTATTGATTCATTCCGATATTTAAACCCAGAACCTCATCATTACAGTTGGTGGAGTTATCGTGCAAATGCAAGAAACAACAACAAGGGTTGGCGTATAGATTATGCGTTAGTTAGTGAATCTTTGAAAGATAACATTAATCGCGCTTACATTTTACCTGAAGCCAAACATTCTGATCATTGCCCTGTTGGGGTAGAATTAAATTTTTAAATATGAAAAAATATTCTTTTATAGTGCTACTTGTTTTAATGGTAATAGTTTCGAGTTGTGTTTCTACCAAAGTATTTAATGATTTAGAATCTCGATATTCTGTTCTAAAAATGGAGCGTCGTTCATTAGAAAAGTCAAGAGATTCTACGCAACAAGCATTTGATCTTTTAAACCAAAAATGGCAAGAAACGGAAGGCTATTTACAACGTTCCAGAGATAGTGTTTCTGAGGGCTTGAGCCAGTTGAAAATCTTGCGTAAAGAATATGCGCTACTTGAACAAAATAGCGATCAAAAGATTCAAGAAAGTATAGGTGCAAACAATGCTTTATTAAAAGAAATCGCAGTCAAAGAAGCTCAGTTATTAGCCCGTTCTGAACGTGTGGATCAATTAGAATTATTGATGTCAGAGCAAAAAGAAGCATTGCTAGAATTGAAAAAACGCCTTTCGGATGCACTATTAAACTTTGAAGGAAAAGGTCTTACTGTTGAACAGCGAAACGGGAAGGTGTATATTTCTATGGAAAACAAACTTTTATTCAAATCGGGGAGTTGGAATGTGGGAAGTCAAGGGCAAGAAGCATTGGGCCAACTGGGAACTGTTTTAGCAGAAAATCCAGATATTGTTGTTGTGATAGAGGGACATACTGACAATGTGCCTTTTAGTCCAAAAGAGGCCTTAGAATCCAATTGGGATTTATCTACTAAGAGGGCAACAGCCGTGGTGAAAATTTTATTAAATAACGAATCGGTTTTACCTCAGAATCTAACGGCAGCTGGGCGAAGTGAATACGTTCCAATCGCACCAAATAACAATGCAACAGGTCGTGCAGTTAATCGTAGAATTGAAATAATATTAAGCCCCCAGTGGGATGAAATAAATGCCTTACTAAATAATTAAAATAGATGGATTATAATTTTTTACCTGATACTGATATTGAAGTCAGTAAAATTTGCCTTGGGACTATGACTTGGGGTAGACAAAATAGTGAAGCCGAAGGACATGCTCAAATGGATTATGCAGTAGAACATGGAGTCAATTTTTTTGATACCGCTGAGCTATATCCAGTTCCACCTCGAAAAGAAGAGCAAGGAGATACAGAGAAGTTTATCGGAACCTGGTTTAAAAAAACTGGAAATAGAAAAAATGTTATTCTAGCTTCTAAAATTGCTGGTCCAGCAGAATTCACACAGCATGTTAGAACAGATAAGAGTTTTTCCAAAAGAACTATTGATACTGCAATTGAAGGGAGTTTAAAGCGCCTTCAAACTGATTATATCGACCTTTATCAAATTCATTGGCCAGAGCGAAATACAAATTACTTTGGGAAGAGAGGTCACCATTATGAAAAGGGTGAAGTATGGGAGGAAAATTTTGAACTTGTTTTAGATGCATTGAATTCGCATGTTAAAGCGGGTAATATTCGTCATGTAGGATTGTCAAACGAGACCCCGTGGGGCACAATGAAATACCTTCAGGCACAGAATGAAAATCGACCTAAAATGCGGACGATACAAAACCCCTATTCTTTATTGAATAGAACATTTGAGGTAGGAAATGCGGAAGTGTGTCATCGCGAAAATGTGGGCTTGTTGGCCTATTCTCCTCTAGCTTTCGGTGTCTTAAGCGGAAAATATCGTGCAGGTAAAAGACCTGAAAATGGAAGAATTACCTTATTCCCAAATTATAGCCGATATAGTAATGCTCAATGTAATCAGGCAGTTGATCTTTATCATGACCTTGCCATTGCAAATGGGATGACTCTCACACAAATGGCGTTGTCTTTTGTAAATGATCGTCCTTTTGTGACCAGTAATATTATTGGAGCAACTTCTTTGGAGCAACTCAAGGAAAACATTGGCACAGCCTCAATTAAATTATCTAGCGAAGTTTTAAAAGTAATTGATGAAATACAGGAATTGGTGCCAAACCCAGCGCCGTAATTTCTGGTTTAAATCGGATGGATGATATTGAATTGCCTTAGTTTTTAGCAACTTTTTTAAACTACTTTAAGTTCAAAACAGGAATTGCATCGATTAACTTTTTGGTATAAGTATGTTGTGGTTTTGCATAGAGCTTGTCTGCTTCTTGGAGCTCTTGAAGTTGTCCGTGTTCCATAACCATTACACGGTCAGACATATACTTTACAACCGCTAAATCATGAGAGATAAATAGGTAGCTTAAACCCAGTTCTTTTTTCAGGTCATTCAGCAAGTTTAATACTTGGGCTTGAACTGAAATATCAAGGGCAGCAACACTTTCATCACAAATTAATAGCTTGGGCTCTGTAGCAAGTGCACGTGCAATTACTGCTCGTTGACGCTGACCGCCAGAAAGCTCATGTGGGTAGCGTTTCGAATACGCGTCACTTAAACCTACTTGATTGAGTAGTTCTTGACATCGCTTCAGCTGCTCTTGAGGTGTAGTTGTTATTTGATGAACATGCAGTACTTCTGAAATGGCATTACCTATGGTTTTGAGAGGATGCAAAGCCGCATAAGGGTCTTGAAAAATGAACTGAACTTCTTTGCGAAGTTTTCTTAATGCCCTACTAGATTTTACAATAGGTTTTCCTTCGAATTTAATACTCCCTTTGGAAGGAGGATCTAAATATATTAATGCTTTAGCAAGGGTAGATTTTCCACAACCTGATTCACCTACGAGACCCAGAGTCTCACCAGGATAAATAGAGAAATCTAACGATCGTACTGCTTTAAATTCCTGATTTACTCCCCTCCAGCTTCTTTTTTTATAAATTTTCTCTAGTCCTTTAACTTCAAGAATTGGTGTTTTTTTATAAAGTTTTAAGTGAACTTTTTGTCGTTCTTCTGACGAAATTATAGTCGGTTGAAATTCTCCAGACTGATAATCCGCTAAAGTGGGTAATCGTTTTAATCGAATTTCCGTTTTTGGACGAGCAAAAAGTAATCCTTTGGTGTAGGGGTGTTGAGGTATTTTAAATAGTGATTTTGTTTCTCCTTCTTCGACAATTTGTCCTTGATACATTACAAAAACTCTATCTGCCAGTTGTTTTACCAAGGCTAAGTCATGGGAGATAAATAAAATACTCATCTTATATTTTTGTTGTAAATTTTTAAGAAGTTGTATGATTTCCTTCTGAACAGTCACGTCTAGTGCGGTGGTAGGTTCGTCAGCGATTAAGAGTTTAGGCTTACAAAGCAAAGCCATGGCAATCATAATACGTTGTTTTTGACCACCACTTAGTTGATGAGGATAGGAGGTCAAAATACGTTTTGTATCCGTAAGTTGTACTTCAGCTAGCATCTCTCTTATAGTCTGTTTTTGTTCATTTTTTGAAAGAGAAGTGTGTTTCTGCAATACTTCTTGTAATTGTTTCCCACATCGCATGGAAGGATTTAAGCTAGATTGTGGTTCTTGGAAAACCATTCCAATTGACTTTCCTCGAATTTTTTGCCAGTTTTTAGAGGTGAGTTCACGAATATTAATTCCATTGAACACCATTCTATTTGCTTTAATGATCGATTTATCTGGTTGTAGCCCAAGGAGTGACAATGCGGTTATAGACTTTCCACTTCCTGATTCTCCAACAAGGGAAACAATTTCTTGTGTCCCTATTTTAAATGAAATATCATTGAGGATAGTTGCATTTCCGATTCGAAGGGTAAGATTTTTTAAATCGATCAACGGGGTGTCAGTAGGTTTTTGTTTCATTCAAAAACCTTAAAGATTTTGTTTTTTTAATTCCGATACAGCATAGTTTGCTGCACGAGCAGTCAATGCCATATAGGTGAGCGATGGATTCTGATTAGCAGATGAGGTCATGCAGGCACCATCAGTAACAAAAACATTGGCTACACCATGAATTTGATTGTGTTTGTTCAGTACAGATGTTTTAGGACTTTTACCCATCCTAGCCGTTCCCATCTCATGGATACCTTTACCAATTGGAGCATTCGAATCAAAAATAGTAACTTCTTTAAAACCAGCATCCTCAAGCATTTCGGCTGCTTGAACCTTCCAGTCTTCTTTCATGATCCGCTCATTTTCTTTGAATTCCGCATCAAATACAATAGTGGGAAGTCCATACTGATCCAGCTTATCATAATTTAAAAACATTTTATTTTCATGGTAGGGAAGGACTTCCCCAAAACCACCCATTCCAAGTGACCAACCACCTGCTTCTAAAATACTATTTTTAAAATCTTTACCGTACGCTAGTTCGCTTACTGCCTGTGTCCAATTACCTCTTCCTGCTCCCCCTTGATAGCCATACCCTCTCAGGAAATCTACTTTTTTGGAATCCTTACCAAGGTTTCGGAATCGTGGGATATAGAATCCGTTAGGCCGTCTTCCTGAATAATATTGATCCTTAAATCCATCATGGTTTCCAGAGGCACCACTTCCTAATTGGTGATCCATAATATTGTGTCCCAACTCACCACTATCATTTCCCATACCATTTGGGAAACGATCTGATTTAGATTGCATTAAAATTGCTGTGGATGCCATAGATGAGGCACATAAAAAAATAATTCTTGAATTGAATTCAATAGATTCATTGGTGCGTGCGTCTACCACGCGAACTCCAGTAGCTTTTTGAGTTTTATCATCATAAAGCACTTCAGCGACAATGGAATTTGGTCGTAAAGTCATGTTTCCCGTTGCTTCTGCTGCTGGAAGGGTTGAAGAATTAGAGCTAAAATACGCGCCAAAAGGACATCCCCTATCGCATCTATTTCTGAATTGACAAGCGGTTCTTCCTGCCCCTTCTTTGGTGCCTTTTGTTATGTGCGCTACTCGACCAATAGTTAATAATCGATCATCATAGGATTTTGAGATACTTTCTTTTAAGTGTGTTTCTAAGCAATTTAATTCCATGGCTGGAAGAAAATTGCTGTCAGGAAGTTGGGATAAGTTTAAAGCTTCACCACTAATGCCAATGTATTTTTCTACGTGGTCATACCATGGAGCAATATCTTTATAGCGAATGGGCCAATCTACTCCATGACCATCTTTTGCATTGGCTTCAAAATCAAGATCACTCCAGCGATAAGTTTGTCTTCCCCAAATAAGAGAACGCCCACCAACTTGTTTCCCCCGGATCCAATCAAAGGGTTTCACCTCATCATAATTATGTTCAGAATCTTTATTGTAAAAATGACGTTTGGTTTCATCAAACCCCCAGCGCTTTTGTTTATCATAGTCTTTAAGAATCTTGTCTGGTGTGGCACCTCCATGTGGCATATCCCATGGATCTTGATGCATGGTAGGATAATCTTCTAGATGCTTAACCATCCGACCCCGTTCTAACACTAAGGTTTTTAATCCATTTTCACATAATTCTTTAGCAGCCCAGCCACCACTAACTCCGGTACCTACTACAATGGCATCATATTGTTGTAAATCAGAACTCATAAGGTTTGTTTTCCAGTGATTAAAAGTTTTATAATATACTCATTTTTTTAACTACTAAAAGTGATTTCTTTATCCGTAAGAAGGTTTTCGTTTCTTAGTTTAAGAATTATTTGAGCTACCGTTACCACATCTTTTTCACAATAGACGGCAATTCGATTTATGTCTTTTTCTTTATAAAATACATCAGCCACCTGACTCCCGTCAATATCATCTTTTGGGGAAGGGATGTTTAACACATAGGCCATCAATTTTAAAGAGGTGTAATGTTTATAATCTCCTAATCGCCATACCTTTACGATTTGATATATAAACATTATAAATTTCCTTACTAACACTTTTCTTTTCATTTTCAACAATATAATTATCATTCTCAACTAAATCTAATAACTTCTCATCTTTTAAATTAACTTTTACATTTATATTATATTCTTCTCTACCATCATCATTTTTACCTAATCTTTCAATTATAATTTCCTCAACAAATTTATCAATAAACCTTCTTTTATCTATATCTCTATTTAATTTATACTTTTCCTCTAAATCTCCTAAAAATCTATCTACATAATCAACTATATCATTTCCAATACTTACCCTTTCATATTCTTCTTTAACTTCTTTATACTTTAATTTACTATTTTCAATACTCTCTCCAATTCCCTTAATTAATATATTCTTTTCATCAACACTTATTTCTCCATCCATTAATCTATTTAATACTTCAAACTTTTTATTTTCCTCTTTATCAATTTGCATTTTATAATAATTCATCTTACCATAAAATTCTCCCTTATTAACTTCTTCCTTATTATATTTTTTAAAATATTTCTCCCTTACACTTTCACTCCTACTTAAAACATTAAACAAACTATTCCAAATTACTTCATCCAATTTTATAACACTTATTTTATTATCTTTTATACTATCACAATCTAAATTTTTTCCAAACCTATCATCCCAATTAACTTTCGAATTATTTATATTTACTTTACACTTAAAATAATTATAACTATTTCCACCAATAATCCACATTTCATTTTTACAACTCCCACAAACTACCTTACCACTCAACAAATATTCCTTCTTTCTATTACCTCTTCTCTTTCCTTTTATTTTTTTAATCTTTAAACTTACCTTTTCAAATAATTCATCACTTATAATTCTTCCTATATTAATATCATACTTACCAATAACTGAATGATTTAATTTATATATTCCTTTATATTTCTCATCATTTAATATTCTACTTAAACTTTTATCACTAATTCTATTATCTAACTCTTCACCATATTTTCTTTTTAACAATTTCACAACATCCCTATATCCTTTTACACTACTCAGCAAAAACTTTTCAAAACATTCAACTATTAATTCTCTATTATCTTCATCTACAATTACTCTTTTATCTACCTTTTTATAACCAATTCCAATATTTCCACTAAAACCTCTTCCATCTTCTATACTCCTCCTCAACCCATTATTCATTCTCCTTCTAATATTCCTCCTCTCCATACTACTCAACATACCCCTAAATTCAAAATCCATTATATCACTTTCATCATTTATTATATCCCTTTCTTTATCATCTACAAATACTTTACAATTATTATTTTCTACCAAATCTCTAATAAACACCATAACACTCATATCCCTAACCATTCTATCCCAATTCCATAACCATATACCATTTAATTCTTTACTCTCAATTTTATCAACTAACTTATTTAAACCATCTCTTTTTATTTTAGTACCACTAATAATATCTTCAAATATCTCATATTCAAATCCATTTTTATTACAAAACTCAATTCCATAGTCTTTTTGAGATTTAATTGAAAAATCTTCTTTCTTCTCAACACTAATTCTACAATAAATCCCAACTTTCATAACCTTATTTTTTTACCTAATTCTTCATTTATATGTTTACCAAAAATTTAAAATATATTATTATGAAACAAATTATTACAAACAACAAAATTCGATTTACAACCTTAATTAATAAAGATTTATTATCACAAATAAAACTTATTTCTTATTTCACAAATCAAAAATTAAATGAAACAATTAATGAATCATTAAAAATTTATATTAAAGATTTTGAATCAAAAAATAACACAACTTTAAATTCTATTATTGATTTACAAAATAACTTTACTTCATTAAATAATCCTAATGAAATACCTACTACCACTGAAATAGAAGATAATAAATCAACTTCTAAAAAATAATAATTAATTTATATATTAAAACTTAAATATAATTAAATTAAAAATAGGATATTATTTATTTAATATCCTTTTTCTTTACTCACATTTTTACTACGATTTAAACACATATCTCTTTTAAATCACCACCTTATATAACCTCAAACTTATAATTGATTAAATCACATTAAAAACAATAAATTTCAACTAATACAATTCAACCCAAATAAAAAAAAGAGATAATTATAAAATCATCTCTTCTTTCCAAATATATTCTAAAACCTATATCAACTCAAATCATCAATAATTACTCCTTTTAACTTATTATCATTTTCTTCTCCACCAATTATTCTTTTCAAATATTTCTCCTTTATTATATCATTTAATACTTCAAATCTTACTTCATTATATAATTCTTCCCACTCTTCTTTACTAATAATATCATCCCATTGATTTATAATATTACTTTTTTTATATATATTCATCATATCAATACTTAATTACCACTCTTCCTCTCTCTTCTTTACTTTTATTAAACCTATAATCACTTATAACTTTATATTCTTTTTCAATATCAACAATATTCTTTAATTCCATTAATTCCTTATCACTTAATTCATTCAACCAATTTCCCAACTTATTTTCACTTCTTAATTGTAAAACACTTTTATTTAATACCTCATATTTCATTTGCTTACACCTTTCAATATCTCTATTTAATTGCTGAATATTATTAGTAAATTCAAATATCAATTTATCATAATGTAAATAACTCCCAACAATTTGCTCAATATCTCCCTTATAAAATAAAATACTTCTAACCTTATTAAACTTATTTACAATCTCTTCAATATAACTTCTCTTCAATTTACCTTCAAACTTTCTTAATAAACTTCCTACCATATTATTTTTTTATACTTTCTAATACTTTTTCTTCATCAAATCGAATTACCCTACCCATTCTTATATAATCTATTTCATCATTTTTAATCATATAATCCAATTTACCTTTACTAATATTCAATAACTCCATTATTTCTTTTTTACTTACTAAACTCATAAATCAATTACTTTATCCTTTAAAATTTTTATCCAACTAACTATTTCACTATTATTCTTATCAATATATCCCATATCCAATCCATACTTCACCCATTTATTAATTTCATTTGTATTATATACTTTTTTACCATTTATAACTTTTTCATTTATTTTATTTTCCATAATTTATTATCTACATATATACTTTTACCTTTTCAAAAAAATCATTTTATACCCAAAAACACATACCTACAACCTTTACCCAAAAACTCCCATCGATTGACATCAGCAATTATGGTATCCCATATATTATTTTCATTTGTCATATATTATAATTTTTATACTATACTCAAATATTTAACTCACTATAATATCATCTAATACAATCAATCATATTATAAATATTATTAAATCATACTAAATACACACTCTTATATCATTTATCCTCATTCCAAATAACATACACCCAACCACAATATTTTCTATACCACACACACATTATTATTGGTAATATACTATACAACAAAAAAAAATCCCTAATAATTAAATTAGAGATTTCAACACATTATATTATTTATTTTATTTATCCTTCTTCTTTTCTTTATTCTTTTTAATTACTTCAATTCTTTTTTCAATTTTTATCCTATAATCTTTCAAACTTTTATTTAAAGAATCTTTATAATTTTCATTATTACCATTCCAATCATTTTTCTTTATTTTCATTACAACATCAACACTATCATCATTTAAATTATCTAATTCCTTTTTTAATATTTCTTTTACCTCTTTATTACTTTCATTTTTAATTAAATCCTTTAATCTTCCACCTACATCTCCTACACTTACTTCCTTATTATTTAATTTAGTTTTTTTAGAATAATCCTTAACCAATCATTTATATAGAATGGAAATGGTAAAGCCATTAAAATTAATCCTACTGTGGAAAGTATATTTTTAATAGGTTCTGTGAAATCAATTAAATCACTTAAACCTAAAACACCCAACCCCCAACCAATAAATAAAATTCCATTCTGTTTTATCTTTTTTATCATTAATTTAAAATTATTATCCATTTTCAAATTTATAAAACTTATTTAAAACTTCCAATATTCTATTTTTCTTCCACACCTTTCCTTCATATCTTTATGCTGATACTATAATGTTAACTACCATAAACTATATAGACTTCCCCAATATAAAAATACAACCCAATTATGCAGCAACCACACCTCTTATATTACTTCTTTATAAATTATATTTCTCAATTACTCCATTTAAATACACTCCTCTCACACTACTTCCATACCATTTCCCTTTATTTTTACTTTTAATTCCATCACTATTTAACTTATCACTAATTTTAAAATAACTTATACCTTCATTTCGATATTTCTTTATCAACTTTAATACCTCTATTTCATTATTATTTTTAATTAATTTATTTCCTCTTCTATACATCCCATACAAAATATCTCCACAATAAACTTCATTTTTACTTTTCAAATTTCTCTTTACATCTTTAATTCTTTCACTAATAATATTTACTTCGAATTCATTCAAACTACCCATAATATTCAACATTAACTTTCCATATATTTCATTAACATTAAAATTTTCCTTTATACTAATAAATTCAATATTCTTCTTATTTAATAAATCAATCCAATCAACTATATTTTTTAACTTTCTTCCTAATCTACTCAAACTATAGACTACAACACATTCACATTCCTTCTTATCTATTGCTGATAATAAACTATTCAATCCATCTCTATTATTTTTCATTCCACTAATTCCTCTGTCTTCAAAAATATCAACCAACTCATAATTATTTCCTTTACAATATTTCTTTATATAATCAATTTGCATATCAATACTTTTACCATCTTCATTTTGCATTAAACTACTTACCCTTACATACCCTATAACTTTTTTCATCTTAAAATATTTTACTTTAGACATTAACTAACTTTATATTCTAAAATTAAATACCCCTTATTCAACAACCACAAATCACCACTTAAAAAAAAAGAGACAATTATAAAAATTATCTCTTCTTCCTTTGTTTAATTTTAATTCAATATCAAATATTCACATACACTAATATTGTCATTGTCTAATTATAAATATTTCCAATTAACTTCATTCAATTCTTTCATTATATCCATATCAACATAATATAATTCATCATTATTTTTATTATTAAATAATTCAATAACCAAATCTTTACTATCATTACAATCCCACATAATATTTTTATTATAAATACTTATTTTACCACCAATCTAAATACTTTATCTATACTCTCCAAATGACTATTCAATAGTTTTTCAATCTCATTCACCTCACTTTTTTTAACCATAAATCCATCAAACAAACTTATATAATCAAATTTATTTTGAATCATAATATTACTCATAACATCCATTAATTTTCTTTCTAATCTCATTAATATTAAACTTACATTTTTATATTTCTTATAATCTTTATTCTTATACCAACTGAATAAACTAATATTTTTTAAATCATTAATTAAAAATCTACTATTTCCTAACAATAAACTTTCCAAATCTTTATAATTATTATCTCCTAATCTTATACTATTTAATTTCTTTTCATTTCCAAATAATATAACAAACAATAATTCCTTTAAACTATTTCTACTTAATTCAATTCCACTTCCACTTTTAAATTCTTCCTTTAAAAAATTATAATAATCCTTATTTAAATTATTCTCAACATTTAATATATAATTCCATCTATTCAAATAATTAAACCCTAATCTTACATTTCTTTCCTCTTCATTTTTATATCCATTATTTAATTTATCCAATTCCCAATAGACTTCATTTAAAATTGTATCCTTTCCAAACTCATCACCAACTAATAATAACTTCACCATATAATACAACTGACAAATCATACTATTCTTTAAATCAATTTCTACAACTTCTTCATCATCAATTTTTATATATTTTCTATACTCTCTAATTACATTACTATAAACATTATAAATTCTATTACCAAACTCATCTCTTTTAAAATAGTCATCACTCAATTCATAATATTCTCCACTTTTTAAATACTTTAAATCTTCAGTAATTATTTCATATTTCTTTCTATACTCATTTTTTAATTCTTCAATCCATTTATCTTCATCAATAATTCGATTTACTAAAACTTCCTTTCTTTTTTTACTAATCCATAACCACTTACTTTCTTCATTTAATTCTCTTATCTTATTACTTATCCTATAATTAATTACTTCCTCTAAATCTTTTATTTCTAATTTACTTCTTCTACAAACATTTAATTCATATCCTACCAACCAATCACCAACCTTTTTATCACCAATACTTTTTACTCCTAACCACTTATTTAATTTTTCCTCATTTTTTTTATTCAACCACTTTACTAAATTTTTATCTTCATTTATTACTCTACTTTTTTTACTATTATATATTTTATCATCTAATCTTACAAACCATAATCTTTTATTAAAATCATATTTATTTCTTCCACTTCTTCTATATTTTATTATTTTTCTTTTACTTAAACTTTTTAATATCCTATTCCAATAATATTCTCCATTTTTATCTTTTCCATTACCCAAATATCTTTCAATATCTATTTTGCTGATATAAACAAATCCCTCATTATTTAAAAAATCACTATCTCTTTCAAAATTCTTTTTTCTAATACTTTTTCTATACACCAAATCCAAAAACTTACCTACACCATATTTTCTAAATTTTCCATATAATTCTTCAATATTATTTAAATCAAATTCTTCAAATTCATATATATATTTTTTATAACTCATTATTAATCAATATTTTATATACTTTATTTTTAATATTATTTATTATAATTTATATATTATATCATATTTTTATTTTAATTATTATTTTATTAGATATATTTTATTATTAATTATATATTATATCATATTTCTTATATATCAATATTACAACTATTCAAAATACCAAACAATACATTTATATCAAACCAATCTAAAACACACTAAAATCAACTTAAATACACCAAATTTTACATAAAAAAATAGATGAATATTATATAAATTCACCTACCAATTACCAATCCAACACTATTTCTAATAACCTTAACATTAAAACATTTTCCTTTATCCATTATCTAACATTAATTACATTAATAGACTGATAATCAATATAATTACTACACATACTTACAATTATTTCAAATTCTACAATCAAAATATCTTTATACATCAAATCCTTTATATTCAAAGGTGAAGCGTATCTAGATGAGGTACTTCCCATGGTTTTTTATTAAAAAGCTGGAGAGACTTGGGGATTGAGATTTGGTGAATCAACATTCTTCTGGCAATAAAAGGGAAATCAAATTCCTTTGCATTATGTCCACAAAAAAGATGTTTAGGGGAATTGAAATACTGTTCCACCAGCACTTTAAATTCATTTAATAGAGTTGCCTCTTCTCCTTTGAATGTTTTTAACCTGAAATCTCTCGATTTTTTTTGAGGACCAAAATAGCCTACAGAAATACAAACTATTTTTCCAAATTCTGCCCATATTCCAGCACGATTGTAAAATTCTTGAGGGCTGAAATTCTCTTTTCTTTGATAGGCTGTTTTTTCTTCAAAATAGCGTTGTTCAACCTCAGGAGCATCCTCAAAATTTGGATACAGAGGAACAGTCTCTATATCAAGGAATAAGATTTTATGTAGGTCAAGGTCTGTTAACATTTTTGTTGATTTCTAAGGCTGCATCCATATAGGTATAAATGTCGGGTGTAAAGGGATCTCCATCTTTTCCATTGGGACCTTTGGAGTGCCCTAAACGAACCAATATTAAGTTTTCTTCCGGAAAAGTAATCACATACTGCCCCAAGTGTCCTCGCATCATATAAACATGATGACCTTTGTATTCTTTAAGCCACCAGCTGTAACCGTATTCAGGACTTTCCGGAAATCTAGGGCGTAAAGATTTTGCAATAAAAGTAGAATCCAATAGCACTTTTCCATTCCATTTCCCGTGATCTTTATACAATTTTGCAAGTCGCGCAAAGTCTCTAGCGTTTGATGCAATACAGCAATACGCTTTCTCAGATCCATTTTTGTTACTATCTATTTGCCAAAGGCTTTCATGTTCTGCACCTATTGGATTCCAGATAGTCTCATAAAGGTATTCAGTTAAATTTTTTCCTGTAGCCTTTGCAATTACCATCCCCAATAAATGAGTAGTTCCACTCTTGTAGATAAATGACTTTCCTGGAGCTTCCTCAATAGGTTGATCTAGAATAGCGGCATCGAGGTCTTTTAAAAAATAGGCAGCAGCAGTTATAGAAAATGGAGAATAATATTTCTCTTCCCAACGTTGTCCCGAGGCCATGCTTGCAAGATCACCAACGGTTACTTGATCAGCATAAAAACCTTTTAGCTCAGGTATAAAATCTTTTACCGGCTGATCTAAATCTTGAATGTAACCATCCATAATGGCTCTACCCAAAAGTGCTGAAACAAAACTTTTGGCAACAGAAAAAGAATTACTTTTTGAGTCTACACCATATCCATCATAGTATTTTTCAAAATATAGACTGTCATTTTTAATTGCTAAAAAGGCAACAGTACCTGTTTTTTTATGGTGCTGTTCTAAATCATCTGAAAGTGAAATTGTATTGTATTCGCTGTGAATCGGCCAAGCTTGAGGATTTTCAGAAGCTGCTAAAGTTCTGTTATCAAAATAATTGTAATCACTAAGAAAAGCAGTTTTATGGCCCGTTAAGTAGATTTTAAAAACACCATCCAATAGATAGCTGTAGTCAGAAATATATAGACCGCCGGTTAGAACAATGAGAATAAACCCAAAAATTTTAAAAACTTTTTTCATTTAAATTTAATATTATTGATGAGTTTTAATGACTTGATATTTACAAATTTAAACTTTTTTGAATAGGAAAACCTTCATGCTCCAAAAGCCACTTTTTATTAGTAATTCCACCTGCATAACCCACCATGGAACCGTTACTTCCAATTACTCGATGACAGGGAATAAAAATCATAACTGGATTTTTTCCGATGGCACTACCGATAGCTCGAATTGCTTTTTTATTACCATATTTTTCAGCTATTTCAGCATAGGAAAGTGTTTTTCCAGGCTTAATTTGTGAAACTAATCCCCAGATTTTATTTTGAAAAGGAGTTCCTTGGGGAGCTATTGAAAAATTGAATTTGATAGGTTTGTGTTTAAAATAGTTTTCCAACTGTACTTCAATTTCGAGATTGATTTTCTTTAATGGCGACTGTTTATTTTTTGGTGAATCGATAAAGTGCAAGCCCGTCAATACGTCATTTGTTGTTTTAATTTCCATCCAACCAATCGGGCTATTAAAGTAGCTTGTATCCATAATTAGGGCATTTTTTGTTTCCTTCGATTTGTTTTTTCAAGTTAGTTAAAAATAATTTTTTAAAAACTTATATTAGCCTTTATAATAAATCAATACCTATTGAAATGAAAAACTTTAATTGGGAAGGTGTAATGCCTGCAATTACGACTCAATTTGATGCGGAGGGGAATCTTTCCCTAGAAGCTTTTAAAAATAATTTGGCACATCAAATTAAAGCTGGAGTACATGGCATTATTTTGGGAGGAACCCTTGGTGAGGCTAGTACGCTGACCCATGAAGAAAAGAAGATTTTACTTGATGCAACCTTAGCTGAGGTAGATGGAAAAATCCCCGTTATCATGAATATTGCGGAGCAGTCAACTTCCGAGGCCGTAGAAGTTGCTAAAAGTGCTGAAGCAAATGGTGCTAATGGACTTATGTTGTTGCCCCCCATGCGATACAAAGCAACTGATGATGAGACAGTGGCATTTTTTTCTGCAATAGCCGAGTCAACAGAACTTCCAATTATGATTTACAACAATCCTGTAGATTATAAGATAGAAGTTACTTTAGCTATGTTTGAAGCGATATCAAAACATAAAAATATTACGGCTGTAAAAGAATCAACACGAGACATTACCAATGTAACCCGAATGATTAATCGTTTTGGAGATCGTTTTAAAATACTATGTGGGGTAGACACGATTGCAATGGAATGTTTATTAATGGGAGGAAATGGTTGGGTTGCTGGCTTAGTTGATGCCTTTCCTGAGGAAACAGTTGCTATTTACACCTACTGTAAAGCAGGAGAGTGGGAAAAAGCAAGAGCCGTTTTCCGATGGTTTTTACCTCTTTTGGAGTTAGATATTTCTCCTCAGTTGGTCCAGAATATTAAATTGTGTGAAGTTGCTACAGGACTTGGGACAGGATATGTTAGAAAACCTAGACTTCCTCTCTCGGGAGAGGCGTTACTAAAAGTAGAAAAAATTATTGCAGAGGGAATGGCGAATCGACCTCAAAATTTAGATTATAAAAAATATCTATGATTACAGGACAAAATTTAGTGGGTGGTTTGTGGGAATCGATTACAACGGAAGCTTGTTTCCAAACAATGAATCCAAAAACAAAGGAATATTTAACCCCACTGTTTCAGGAAGCTTCAACAGAACAAATAGAGCAAGCCACTTTAAGAGCCTCAGGGGTTTCTGAGATTTATGCAGCAACAAGTTTTGAAAAGCGCGCTCATTTTTTAAAAATTATTCAAGAAGAGATAAAACAAAATAGTGTTGAAATTTTAGCAGCATACCAAGAAGAATCCGCGTTGCCTGAGGGAAGAGCAAAAGGAGAACTACAGCGAACCTTGGATCAAATAGAACGTTTTATTGAGGTATTAGAGGATGGATCTTTTTCACAGGCTACCCTTCATACAAATGGACCTGATCTAAGAAAAATATTAGTTCCGATAGGTCCTGTGGTTGTTTTTGGAGCAAGTAATTTTCCATTAGCATTTTCAACTGCTGGCGGAGATACTATTTCTGCCTTAGCTGCCGGATGCCCAGTAATTGTTAAAGGACATCCCTATCATGCTGGAACAAGTGAATTGGTGGCTCAAGCGATCCATTCAGCATTAAAAAAAACGGGTTTACCACTTGAATTATTTTCACATTTAGGCGGAGAATCACACCAGATTGGAAGCCAATTGGTGCGACACCCTTTGATAAAAGGAGTTGGCTTTACAGGAAGCTTTACAGGGGGAAAAGCCTTGTATGATTTGGCTCAAAAACGAAGTGAGCCCATACCTGTGTTTGCAGAAATGGGAAGTATAAACCCTATTTTTATTTTAGAGAATAAACTAAAAACGGATGAAAATTTAGCAGCTGATCTTTCAGTTTCAATTACTTTGGGTACAGGCCAATTTTGTACAAATCCAGGGATAATTGTAATCTGTGATTCCTCAAATGAAAGTAGTTTAGTAGAAGAGATTAAGAATAAAATGGCTACCATGGAATTACCGCCAATGGTTCATTCAAATATTGAAGCAAGATATAAGAAACAAATAACTCACTTGAGTTCATCAAACAGTGGAGTTCAAGTCCATCTATTTAATGAAAATGATTCCGCATTGGGGGTTGTCTCAGGAGCTGATTTCATTGAATCACCATTACTTTCAGAAGAAGTTTTTGGACCTTTTAGTTTGGTGGTTCAATGTCATTCTATAGATGAAATGGTAAACGTTGCACAAGTGCTTAAAGGACAATTAACGGCTACAATTTTAAGTACTACAGAAGACCAGCACAACCTTAAGATTTTATTGCCAAAGGTACAGGCTAAAGTTGGGCGAATACTGTTTGAAGGAGTTCCAACAGGAGTTGCAGTTAATCAAGCCATGCAACACGGCGGACCCTTTCCTGCCACTACTGATAGTCGTTTCACCTCAGTTGGATCAGATGCAATATATCGGTGGTTACGTCCTATTGCTTTTCAAGATTGCCCTGATTTACTTTTGCCAGTTACTTTACAAAACAAAAACCCTTTAGGAATTCTAAGGAATGTCAATGGAATATTAACTACGAATGCATTATGAATCAAAAAGAACGCTTAGTTTTTGATTGTGTTGATGCCTATACTGCAGGTAACCCAGTACGATTGGTCAAAGGACCGAGCCCTTGTTTGGAAGGTAAAAATATGGGTGAAAAAAGGGTGCATTTTCTAAAAGATTTTGATTGGATTCGAACGGGCTTAATGTTTGAACCCCGTGGACATGACATGATGAGTGGAAGTTTTTATTATGATCCCAACGATTCACAAAATGATGTTGGAATTCTATTTATCGAAACCAGTGGATGTCTTCCCATGTGTGGTCATGGCCTTATAGGTGCATTAACAATCCTTCTAGAAGAGGGTCTGGTGCATCCAAAAGTTGCAGGTATTTTACGAGTGGAAACCCCAGCAGGGTTGGTTATTGCAAACTATCACAAAGAAGGAACTAAAGTAACATCTGTTCGGTTTACAAATGTACCAGGCTTTTTAGCAGCTTCAGACTTAGTTATCGAATGCCCAGAATTAGGTAACTTATCAATTGATGTTTCCTATGGTGGTAACTTTTATGCAATAATTGATATTCAAGAAAACTTTAAAGGAATAGCAGATTATACAGCAGGTCAATTAATTGGCTGGAGTCGTACTATTCGAAAAACGATAAATGAGTCTTATTCTTTTAATCATCCTTTAGATGAAAAAATACAAGGGTGTAGTCATGTTTTATGGGGTGGTTTACCGACTCAAAAGGGTACGACAGCAAGTAATGCAGTTTTTTATGGTGACAAGGCTATTGATCGTTCTCCTTGTGGAACAGGAACTTCTGCTCGTATGGCACAATGGTTTGCAAAAGGGAAGTTAAAAGTTGGAGATACTTTCATTCATGAAAGCATTATAGGATCTGTTTTTAAAGGAAGAGTTGAGGCAGCAGTTCAGGTAGGAGATTTCTCTGGGATGATCCCAAGTATTGAAGGAGATGCAAGGATTATTGGTTATAATCAATTAATTCTTGACCCTGAAGATCCTTATGTAGAAGGATTTCAAGTAATTTAATATGCCACAAAAAAAAGTTATCGTTATTGGAGGGGGTATTGTAGGACTTTCAACAGCCTATTATCTCAAAGAAGAAGGCCATGATGTTGTTGTTCTTGATAAAGGGAATCTTATTGGGGGTGCTTCTAACGTAAATGCAGGCTATTTAACTCCGAGTCATATTGTTCCAATGGCTGCGCCAGGAATGATTTCTAAAGGAATTAAGTGGATGTTTAATGCTTCAAGTCCGTTTTATGTAAAACCTAGATTGAATAAGGATTTAATAGAATGGGGATTAAAATTCATGAAATCTTGTACCCCAGAACATGTTCAACAATCATTAAAAACTATTTTAGACATTAATCTGTTAAGTAAACAGCTCTATTTGGAAATGCAACAATCAGGTGGGTTTGATTTTCATCTGGAGACAAAAGGTCTTTTAATGGCTTATCAATCTTCCCATGCGGAAAAAGAAGAAGCTGAAGTAGTAAATTGGGCTAGAAATCTGGGCTTGACAATTAAGCAGCTTGATAATAAACAGGTGATGGCCCTTCAGCCGGGGGCTCCAATGGATATTGCAGGGGCTTATTGGTATGAGAGTGATGCACACAGTACTCCAGAAATTTTTATGGAAAATTTAAAAACTACCCTAGAAAAAAAAGGAGTGAGTTTTAAATTAGACACAGAAGTTCAAGGGTTTCAAAAACAAGGGGATAAAATTACTTCGGTTATCACAAATGATAAATTGCTCAAAGCAGATGAGGTAGTAATTGCTTCTGGGGCTTGGTCTGAAACACTTTTAAAAAATTTGGGGATCAAACTTTCTGTACAAGCAGGAAAAGGATACCGTTTAAATGTTAATGCTGACACGGGTATTTCCCTTCCTGCAATTTTATTAGAAGCAAAAGTTGCAGTCACTCCCATGCAAGGATTTACACGTTTTGCAGGGACAATGGAAATTTCAGGAATCAACCATAAAATCATGCCCAAACGCGTGGCGGCAATTGCAAAAGCAGCGACAGAATATTACCCTAAAGTTGAGGTTCCAAAGAAGTCTTTAAATGATGTTCAATGTGGATTAAGACCCCTTTCACCAGATGGTTTGCCTTTTATAGGAAGACATTCAGCAGTTTCTAATTTGGTGTTGGCTACGGGACATTCTATGATGGGATGGAGTTTGGGCCCTGCAACGGGTAAATTGGTTTCAGAATTAATTTCTGGACAAACTACGACACTTTCTATAAAACCCTTTGCACCTCAAAGAGGCTATGGGGTAACAAAGCATTAATTAATTTTTTAAAATAATTAAGTGTCATAGTAATTTGACAGCTTCTTCTGCAAAATAGGAAGCAATAAGTGAAGCACCTGCTCTTTTAAAACTAAGTAATTGTTCCATCATCACCGCATCGTGATCAAGCCATCCTTTTTCAGCAGCAGCTTTCAGCATTGCATATTCTCCACTTACTTGATATGCTGCTATGGGAGCACTCACGGATTCTCTTAAGTCACGAATAATATCTAGATAGGCCAAACCTGGTTTTACCATTACAATGTCAGCTCCTTCTTCAATATCTCGTTGTGTCTCGATGACTGCTTCTTTACGGTTGGCAAAGTCCATCTGATAGGTTTTTTTATCACCAAAACCTGGAGCAGAATCTAAAGCATCTCGAAAGGGACCATAAAAAGAGGAAGCGTATTTTGCACTATAACTCATGATGGCAGTATCCTGAAATTGTTCTTGTTCTAAACGTCTTCGAATGGCTAAAATGCGTCCATCCATCATATCACTTGGTGCAACAATATCTGCTCCAGCTAGGGCATGAGAATGTGCCATGGAGGCAAGAACTTCAAGAGTAGGGTCATTTACAATTTTGCCCTTTTCCACGATACCGTCATGCCCAAAAGAGGAATAAGGATCAAGGGCCACATCGGTCATAACGATCATTTCAGGGGTGGCATTTTTCACGGCTTTTATGGAGCGTTGCATCAGGCCGTCTGGATTTAAGGCTTCAGTGCCTTTATTGTCTTTTAAATTGTCGGGTACTTTCACAAAGAGCAAAATAGATTTTAACCCTAGCTTCCACAAAGATTTTGCCTTTTCAGCAATTAAGTCTGTGGATAATCGATAATACCCTGGCATAGAAGCGATTGCTTCTTTTTTTTGTGTTCCTTCTATAACAAATAAAGGGACAATAAAATCGCTTGGGTTTAGATGATATTCTTGAACAAGTGCTCTAAGAGTTGCAGAGCTTCGGAGTCTTCTGTTGCGCTGAATAGGATACATGATTTTTGGTTTTATGGATTTTCAGTTTCGCTTTCGTTTAAATTTTTACTTTCAGTGTCAGGGATGTTTTGAGGTTCTAATTGTGTATCAACAATTATATTTTCGGAATTATTTTCCTCTCCCTCCTCTGGGATGTTAGTTTCTTCAACCTTTGGTTTTTTTAATGTCCCGAGAAGCATAACAAACATTGAACTTAAAATAACAATCAAAAGAACTCTTTCGTCAATTGGACTTGTTGATGTATTGATGAATGAAACGTCTTTGAGTTGAATAAAAAGGAGGATACTAATCAACCCGCGAGGGGACATGTAAACTAAAGAACTAGGTTTTATTCTAAAGGTAGAAACGGTCAAATAAACATACCTTAGAATAAGCATAATTAGAAAAATAATTAATCCGTAAATCACAGGTGAAAAACTATCAAAATCTAAGATTTTGATAGAAAACCCAAAAAATAAGAAAAAGAAAGTCCGTACAATAAAGGTTGATTCTGCTGTTAGAATATGAAATTCATGGAATCCTTTTTCGGATTGCTCTATGTCTAAATAACGGAGTAGAAATTTAGGGAGTAAGCTTTTAACATTACTAAAGAATATTCCGAATATAAAAATTGTTACAAGGGCAGGAAGGTGAAATAGTTTTCCAAAAGCATATACTAGTATAAGTAAAGCTAAAATTAAAAAGAATTTTACATGATGATGAATTTGCTGTAAAAGTCGAAAGAGAACATAGGTGATGGCAAGGGATATTACGATAACCCCCAAAATTTGAAGGCCTAGAGAAACCAGAGGAGTTGCCCCGATGAGTGGCTGACCTGATTCAAATTGTCGAATCGCATAATTGAAAATCATAATTCCCAAAATATCGGAAAAAGTAGATTCGTAGATTACAAACTCTCGTTCTTTACTTATCAAACCGGCAGCAGAAGGAATAGCAACTGCACTACTGATAATGGATAGTGGGATTGCATACAAAATTGCTTCACTATTTCCCATTTGAAAAAGGAAGCCAAAGACCCATTTTAAGACCCATATATTTGCAACAAGAATAAAAAGAGCGGCAAGAAATCCCTTTAAAATTAAGGGGAGTTTTTCCCTGCTAATTTCTAATTCAACAGCTCCTTCAAGTACAATTAGAATTAATCCAATGGTACCTAGAACAGGGATTAAATTATCAACAAAACCAAATTCATTATAGCCGTAGGCATTCGTTATTGCTCGAACTATAATACCTGTAATCATGAGTAAAATGACCGCTGGAAATTTTGTTTTTCGAGCAAAGGCGTCAAACAAGTATGAGAAAATAATCAGTAGGGGGAGTACAAATAAGATGGAAAGGGTATTCATGATATGAACTTTTTTAAAGTTTTAATGTACAAAATATTAAATGATGCAATCATATGATTTAGACCCAGACTTTTGGATTTTTTAAAACAGTTACTAAATTATATTCTTCACTCCCTTCTTCAGGATGATGATCATACCGCCATTGAACCGCTGGAGGAAGACTCATAAGAATACTTTCAATTCGACCGTTGGTTTTTAATCCAAACAGTGTTCCTTTGTCATGAACAAGATTGAATTCGACATAGCGCCCCCTTCTTATTTCCTGCCAAGTTCTTTGGGCTGCAGAATATTTCATTGATTTTCTTTTTTCCAATATAGGAAGGTAAGCAGCTAAAAAATTATTGCCTATTTCGGTGGTGAAATCATATCGGTCTTGAATAGTGAATTCTTTGTCTTCTTTTAAATAATCAAAAAATAACCCCCCTACACCTCTTGCTTCCTCACGATGAGGATTGTGAAAGTAAGCATCACATTTATTTTTAAATTCAAGGTAAAAATCGGGATGATGAATATCACAAGCTTTTTTGCATTGACGATGAAAATGCTGTGCATCTTCTTCAAACAGATAATATGGGGTTAGGTCTAAGCCACCACCAAACCATTGGTCAATACAATTCCCTGTTTTATCGTACATTTCAAAATAGCGCCAGTTTGCATGAACGGTAGGGGCCATTGGATTTTTAGGATGAATCACCAAACTCAATCCACAAGCAAAAAAATCTACCTCATCAACTTTAAAATACGATCGCATGCTTTCGGGTAAAGGCCCGTGAACTGCAGAAATATTAACTCCTCCTTTTTCAATTACTGATCCATTTTCAATAATACGACTACGCCCCCCACCTCCTTCGGCTCTGTTCCATTCATCTTCAAAAAAAGTGGCAGAACCATCCACTTTTTCAAAAGCTTCCGTAATCTGGTTTTGCAGATTTTTGATGTAGGAATAAAACTGATCTTTCATTTTTTTTGTTTAAGGAGTGTATTCTTTAACAGCGTCAACAAAGGCTTTGGCATGATCAACTGGGATATTTGGGAGGATACCATGGCCCAAATTGACGATGTATTTATCTTTTCCAAATTCATTTATCATTTTGTGAACACCTGCTTTGATTTCTGGGATAGGCGAAAGTAGTCGCGAAGGGTCAAAATTTCCTTGCAACGTGATTTGACCCCCTGACAAATATCTTGCATTTCGGGCGGTACAGGTCCAATCTACTCCTAAAGCTGATGCTCCAGAACGTCCCATTTCATTTAAGGCAAACCAACATCCTTTTCCAAAAACAATAACCGGGATATCCTCTTTTAAAGCATCTATTATTTGCTGAATATAGGGCCAAGAAAAAATAGAATAATCGTCTGGAGAGAGTAGTCCTCCCCAAGAGTCAAATACTTGAACTGCATGTACTCCTGCTTTCACCTTTTCTTTCAAATATGCAATGGTTGTATCTGTTATTTTTTGAAGTAAAGCATGAGCAGCTTCAGGTTGACTAAAGCAAAAACCTTTAGCTATATCAAAGTTTTTTGATCCCTGCCCTTGAACGGCATAGCACAATAAAGTCCAGGGGGATCCTGCAAATCCTATAAGTGGTACACGATCGTTGAGCGCTTGTTTGGTCATCTTTACAGCATCTAAAACATAGCCTAAATGTTCGTGAATATCAGGGACAATGACTTGAGAAACCTGTTCTGAAGATCGAATAGGATTTGGAATCCAAGGGCCGATTCCATCTTTCATTTCAACAGGAATTTGCATGGCCTGAAGTACCACAAGGATATCACTAAAAAGAATAGCAGCATCGGGGCCTATTTGATCGATGGGCATGATCGTAATTTCAGTGGCTAACTCCGGAGTTTGGCAGCGGGTAAAGAACTCATATTTAGCTTTTAGCTTCATGAAATCTGGGAGATAGCGACCTGCTTGGCGCATCATCCATACTGGAGGACGATTTACAGTTTCTCCGTTTAACGCTTTTAGAAAAAGATCATTTTTGAGCATAGTGGTGCGTATTATAGTGGTGAATACTTAATAATAGTTGATTTTCATTAGGTGTTTTGGCAACGCTGAAATTTTCCGTGAAATTAGATAAACTTGCAGCTGTTGTTGAGCCGATACAAAATCCATGTGTTTTAGACGTCCAAGTATTCTTTTTAAAATAACTTTCAACGGCGGAAGGACTAAAAAAAAGGATCCCGTCAAACTGGGATTCGATCACAGTAGAGTTGTAAAGGGTATCATAAATTTTATGTACAGACAAGGGGATTTTATTTTTTGCTAATTCGGTTTCGATTTCTGGTCTTCTTTGTATTCCACATAAAAACGAAAAAGAGGCATTTTTATGATTTTTTGTTATAAAATTGGACAAAATTGATGCATTTTGACTCATTTTTATCACTTTTAGACCATTTCCTGTCAAAAGCATTTTTGTTTTCTCCCCTACACAAAAATAATTTTTCCCCTCTAATTTAGGTGATAAGTGAGGGTTGTTTAGGACTAAACTAGCCGCATTTTGGCTGGTTATTATAATGTTATCTTCTAGTGTTTTAATTTCTGTATTTAAGGGTTTAATTTTAATAAAGGGAAATTCAACTAATGAAAATCCCTTTTGAACCAAACGATCCTTAAAATTTACTGTAAGTAGTTTAGTTGAAAGTAAACGCATTACAATTGGGATTTGATTTGTTTCATGAGTTCTTTTCCTCCTTCATTTAAAATCTTTTGAGCTGCTTTGACCCCATACTCTTTAGTGTTTTCCAAGGGTGTATTTTCTTCATGAACGATCGCAATAGTTCCGTCCAAACTGAAAAGCCCCCCTTTGAAGTATAGTGTATTTTCAATACAATAAGCATGAGCGCCTATAGGAGCGGTACAGCCTCCTTCCAAAGTGTTTAAGAACGAACGTTCAATTTGTGCGCACAGTGAAGTTTCAGCACAATTTATTTTATCTAAAACAGCATTAAGTTCTTTGTTTTTTTCTAAAGAGGCGATTCCTATAATTCCTTGAGAAGGAGCAGGGATCATCCATTCCAGCACTTCATAGTTGTCCTGGAGTAAATTCAAACGATCCAAACCTGCCTGTGCAAAAATAGCTCCTGACCAATTTGAATTATTTAGTTTTTCAATTCTTTTTTGCAAGTTACCCCTCAGGTTTTCTACTTGATGTTTCGGATTTTTCCTCAGCCATTGTGCCTTTCTTCTCAAACTACCAGTACCTATTGAAGCTTCAGTTTCCCAGCCCATAAATGCAGGATTATATACCAGAACATCCATAGGGTTTCCTCTAGAAAGGACTGCTTTTATATTGATTCCCTTGGGTAATAAAGTTGGCACATCTTTTAGGCTATGGACAGCAATGTCTATCTTTTCATTAAGTAATGCGGTATCTAATGTTTTAGTAAAAACACCTTGTATTCCCATAGCATACAGAGGTTGATTTAGATCTTGATCTCCATTGCTTTCTATATGAACTAAGCAACAAGGATAGCCTTCTGATTCTAATATAGCTTTGACCTCGTTGGCTTGCCACAAAGCTAATTTGCTTTTTCTAGTTCCGATGCGTACCATCCTAACTGTAATTTTCTGGACTCAATTGAAATACTTCGTTCAGTAAGGCCACGGTTTTATCAGCTTCTTTTGGGTTTGATCTCAAGTAAGCAGCAATTTGACCGGTAAGTTTTTGGGCCATTCGATCTGGACTTGTTTCTAATTCCCAATCTTCATCAAAATTTTCAATTTGAGTTAGTTTCTTTTTAAAGGCTTTTAGTGTAGGGACGTATTTGCGGTGTTCTAGCCAAACATGAAAATCGTCTTCCACCTCGTTCAATATTTGTTCCGCTTGAGGGATATATTTTTTTCGTTTTTCAAAAGTAGCGTCGGTAATTTGTGAAAGTTCATCCAAGTGAATCACCTCAATATTTGGCAGTTTGTTGACTTCAGGTGCTACATTTCTCGGGATGGACAGGTCTAGTATTAGTAAGGGCTTTGTGTTATGAATCAAATCAACAGATACGGTTGGCTTTTGAGCTCCTGTGGCAACAATGAGCACATTGGATTGATGAATGGCAGAAGTTAGTTCGCCATAAGGCTTAACTTTAACAGGAAATTTTCCTGCAATTTTTTCTGCCTTTTCTTGTGTTCTGTTAATTAGTGTAATGTGGTCGTTTTGGGTGTGTTTCACTAAATTTTCACACGTATTAGCCCCAATTTTACCAGTGCCAAAAAGAAGGATATTTTTTTGAGAAATATCAGTAACATTCTTTAATATATACTGTACTGAGGCAAAAGCAACGGAAGTTGCACCACTCGATATTTCGGTCTCAGTTTTAATTCTTTTACTGGCTTGAATCACAGCATTGGTAAGTCGTTCAAGAGATCCGTGAGCAAGCTGCATTTTTTTTGATCGATAAAAGCTTTGCTTAATCTGTCCAATCACTTCAAAATCACCCAAAATCTGACTTTCAAGCCCTGTTCCTACTCTAAAAAGATGATGAAAAGCATCCCTATCACTGTACGTATATCCAATTTTGTCAAATATTTTTTTATCTCCCCCCGAATGCTTACAAAGAAGATTTACGAGTGTTTCATGTTTAGCTGTCCAGCTATATAGTTCCGTTCTATTACATGTATTAATTACTAAAAAGTCAGTTACACCAGAATCTTTTGCATCTAGAAAAAGTGCATGTAGCTGAGTGTCATTGAGGCTAAATTGGCCACGTTGGTCAATATCAGCAGTTTTATAACTGACACCTATTGCGTGAAAATGTTCGGCTTTGGTCAAAAAGGTAATTCTATAAATTTGAACACAAAAGTAAGGGAGTAGTATTCTAAAAAATAACGATGAAAAGTTTTAAAATAACTCTAAAGGTTTTTTTTTCAATTTTTGGCAACTAACTTTCAAAAAGTCTTATTTTTGTTGTATTGAGCTAATTTATTAAGCACTTTTTTAGGGTTAAAAATTAAATAGTATTTGAAGATGGAGATTAAAAATGACGTTAAAAGTACTTTTCAAGTGAGTGTTTTGGATTCTGGATTTACTGTTTTGAGAGTTAAAAATGACTCCCAAGATGCGGTTATTGAAAAATATCCAGTAAATCAAGACTTTATCCAATTCCATTTTTGTTTGAAGGGACAAATGAATTTTATTTTTAACGAAGGGAATTATAGTTTTCCAGTAAATGAGGATCACTCAATGTTGCTTTTTAACCCTCAAAAGGCATTGCCGATTCAGGTAGAATTAGCGCCAAACAGTTGGCTCGTTAGTGTGCTGATTTCGATATCAAAATTTCATTCTTTATTTTCTGCTGACGCAGATCATATTTCGTTTCTCACTCCAGAAAATAGTTCTAAAAAGTATTATGATAACTTACCATTTACTTCATCAATTGCTGTTGTTTTGAGTCAGATTTTACAGGCAAAAGTACATGACAGTATGAAGAGTTTATATTTTAAGGGGAAGGTTTATGAATTACTGAGTTTGTATTTTAATAAAAGCGAAGACCCCTCTCTGGAGCAGTGCCCTTTTTTGGTGGATGAAGAAAACGTAAGGAAAATAAGAAAAGCAAAAGATATTATTTTGGAGCGAATGTCTGACCCACCTTCTCTAGAAAATTTGGCTACAGAAATCGGATTGTCATTAAAAAAATTAAAAGAAGGGTTTAAGCAACTTTATGGTGATACTGTCTTTGCGTACCTTTTGGATCATAAAATGGAAGAGGCAAGGCGAATGTTGAACTCTCAAAAATTTAATGTCAATGAAGTTGGCCTTAAATTAGGGTATAGTACTGCGAGCCATTTTATTGCCGCTTTCAAAAAGAAATATGGAACCACTCCCAAGAAATATTTAGGTTCATTATCTTCGTAAAAAATTGTGAATGAAAGGAGTATTACTAGTCAACTTGGGATCCCCATACAGTACTGAAACAAAGGATGTAAGAGATTATTTAGGAGAGTTTTTGATGGATGAGAGGGTAATTGATTTACCCAAATGGTTTCGATCTTTTTTGGTAAAAGGAATTATTTTAAAAACCCGACCTAAAAAATCTGCAAAAGCCTACAGAAAAATATGGTGGAAAGAAGGTTCCCCTCTGATTGTACTTTCAGAGCGGCTTCAGAAAAAAGTACAAAAAAAGGTTTCCATACCTGTTGCCCTTGCGATGCGTTATGGAACACCTTCCATTCATGAGGGATTAAAAGAATTGGCCGACCAAGGAGTGACTGAAGTCTTTTTAGTTCCATTGTATCCTCAGTTTGCTATGGCAACTACCGAAACTATTCTAGTCTTAGCTGAAGAGTTAAGAGAAAAGTATTTTCCACAAATGGAATTCACTTCTTTACCGGCCTTTTACAATCATCCAGATTATATCCGAGTACTAGGAAATTCAATTCAAGAAGCTTTGCAGGGAAAAAACTGGGAGCATATTTTATTTTCCTATCACGGTGTTCCGAACCGTCATATTAGAAAGTCTGATGTTACAAAATCACATTGTAAAATGGACGGTAAGTGTTGTTTTAATGACTCTCCTGCTCATGCATATTGCTATCGTCATCAGTGTGAGATGACTACAGTTAAAGTCGCTGAATATCTTGATTTAAAAGAAGGAACATTTTCAACAAGTTTTCAGTCTCGAGTTTCAATTTTAGGATCCTGGTTAAAACCATACACTGACAAAACAGTTGAGGCTTTTGCTCAAGGAGGAACTAAGGAACTTGCTATTGCAACCCCCGCGTTTGTGTCAGATTGTTTGGAAACACTTGAGGAAATTGGAATGGAGGCAGCAGAAGATTTCGAAGATAAAGGAGGGAAGCACTTACATGTAATTCCGTGTATCAACGATAGAGATGATTGGGTAAATGTTTTAAGTAGATGGATTGACGAATGGGCTCTTAACGAAAGTGTTTCATGAGCAAAAATCTCACGGAGTTATTAGGAACGGATTCCATCCCAAAATTATTAGTTAAACAAGCATTACCTGCATCCATTGGAATTTTGGTTATGTCACTCAATATATTGATTGACACTATTTTTGTTGGGCAGTGGATTGGTTCTAATGCCATTGCTGCAATTAATGTTGTATTGCCCGTTTCTTTTTTTATTGCGGCATTAGGAATGGCTATTGGTGTGGGAGGGGCTTCTATTATTTCCAGAGCCCTAGGAGAAAAAAATCATCTTAAAGCAGAAAATACCTTTGGAAATCAAATCACGTTAACTTTTTTGTTGACCATTATTGTGGTCATTTTTGGGTTGTCTTTTGTAGATCAGATCATTGTCCTTTTTGGGGGGAAAGGATCTCTTTTTTCACTCGCTAAAACCTATTATGTAATTGTTCTTTATGGGGTTCCTGTGTTAGCATTTTGTATGATGGCAAATAATACCATTCGGGCTGAAGGAAAACCCAAAAATGCCATGTATGCAATGCTTTTACCATCTGTTTCAAATTTGTTTTTAGATTATATTTTTATTAACATTTTTGATTGGGGCATGATGGGAGCTGCCTGGGCTACCACCCTTTCTTATGGAGTGTGTGCGCTTTATATTATTTATTTTTTTCTATCAAAAAAGAGCAGTTTACATCCAACGTTGAGCTCTTTTAGATTACAACCATTATTGATAAAAGAAATTTCCTCCTTGGGGTCCGTTACCTTGGCACGCCAAGCAATGGTAAGTATTACAGTGCTTTTGGTTAATAATATTTTGTTTTCCTATGGAGGTGAATCATCTATTGCTGTCTATGCTATCATTAGCAGAATGCTAATGTTTGCAACCTTTCCAATTCTTGGAATCACTCAAGGGTTTTTACCCATTGCAGGGTATAATTATGGAGCAAAAAATACGGAACGTGTTCGAAAAGTGATTAGTATTTCTATTCGTTATTCTGTTTTTTTAGCATCTACCATTTTTGTTTTTATTTTCTTTTTTGCTGAAAATATTCCAGGGATTTTCTCAAAAGATACTGCAGTTGCTCTTGAAACACCCAACGCGTTGCGTTATGTGTTTGCAGCATTACCCATAATAGGGATACAGTTGATTGGAGCAGCGTATTTCCAGGCTATAGGAAAAGCATTGCCCGCTTTGCTACTTACCTTAAGCAGACAAGGTCTCTTTTTCATTCCTTTATTATTTATTCTCCCTAATTTTTATGGGGTGATGGGTGTTTGGATTGCCTTTCCTGTTGCAGATATTTTTTCTACTCTAATGACAGCTTATTTTTTAAATCGTGAAATTAGAAAACAGTTAGTAGCATAATCAGCCAATATAGAGTTGCTTAATCGAGTTCAATTATATCTCTAGGCAATAGCTTACTTCATAAGGAATATATTTTATACTTTTAATTTTATAAATATTCATTATGAAAAAGTCCAATTTTTTATTTTCGGTGCTATTTTTTTCTCTTTTGGTTTTTCAGCCTTTTTATGGCCAGCGAAATAAGAGAGTAAAAAAGACAGCAACTATAAGTTATCCTGAGCGCGCATATGAATCACTTTCTTATCGTTCAATAGGTCCTTTTAGGGGAGGCCGGTCTGCAGCCGTAACAGGTGTTCCTGGGAAGCCAGACTTGTTTTATTTTGGTGCTACAGGAGGTGGCGTATGGAAAACGGAAGATGGAGGACAAACATATGAAAATATTTCTGACGGTTTTTTTGGGGGGAGTATTGGATCTGTTGCAGTCTCAAAAAGTGATCCTAATGTTATTTATGTAGGGGGCGGAGAAGTAACTGTTCGGGGAAATGTTTCTTCGGGTTATGGAATTTGGAAAACCGTAGATGCTGGAAAAACATGGATTTTTTCTGGGCTACCTGAATCTAGACATGTCCCTAGAATCGTAATTCATCCAACTAATCCTGATGTTGTTTATGCAGCTGTTTTGGGAAACATTTACAAGCCTACTTCTGAACGAGGAGTTTATAAAAGTATTGATGGAGGAAAGAGTTGGAAAAAAGTACTATTTTCAAATTCGGATTCTGGTGCTTTTGAGTTGGTTATGGATCCTTCTAATCCCAGAAATTTATACGCATCCACATGGAGGTTGAACAGAACACCCTATAGTTTAAATAGTGGTGGTGAAGGTTCTGCTTTATGGAAAAGTACAGACGAAGGGAAAACGTGGATTGAAATCAGTTCAAATGAAGGTTTTGCAAAAGGAATCCTTGGTGTTATTGGGGTTACAGTTTCACCAATAAATTCCCAACGCGTCTGGGCTATAGTTGAAAACAAAGATAAAGGGGGAGTATACCGTTCTGATGATGGTGGCTCCACTTGGTCACACATAAATGACAGTCGTGCTTTGCGTCAACGTGCTTGGTATTATTCTAAAATTTATGCGGACACACAAGATGAAGATGTAGTGTATGTAATGAATGTTTCTTATCATAAATCTAAAGACGGAGGAAAAACTTTCAAAAGGAATAATGCACCTCATGGAGATCACCATGATTTATGGATTGCCCCAGAAGACAATCAACGTATGATTATTGCAGATGATGGTGGAGCTCAAATTAGTTATAATGGAGGGGAAACTTGGAGTACCTATTACAATCAACCTACCGCGCAGTTTTATAGAGTCACTACAGACAATGCATTCCCCTATCGAATTTATGTTGCCCAACAAGACAATTCTACTATCAGAGTTGCACATCGTTCCGAGGGGAGTGGTATTTCAGAAGCTGATTGGGAGTCAACTGCTGGTGGTGAATCAGCCCACATAGCAGTAGATCCTCTTAATAATGACATTGTTTATGGAGGAAGTTATGGAGGATATTTAACCCGTGTAAATCACCAAACAAAAACAGAAAGAGGAATCAATGTGTGGCCTGATAATCCTATGGGATATGGTGCTGAGGGAATGAAATATCGTTTTCAGTGGAATTTTCCTATTATTTTTAGTAAGCACAATCCAAAGAGATTATATACCTTTTCTAATCAAGTTCATGTTTCTGAAAATGAAGGACAATCATGGGAAATTATTAGTCCAGATTTAACACGGAACGACCCTGAACGATTAAAGTCTTCCGGGGGTCCTATCACTCAGGATAATACCGGTGTTGAATATTACTGTACCCTTTTTGCTGCCAATGAATCTCCATTAGAAGAAGGTTTGTTATGGGTGGGAAGTGATGATGGTTTATTGCATCTAACGAGAGATGGAGGTAAAAACTGGAAGAATGTAACACCCAATCAAATGCCTAAATGGCTGATGATCAACAGTATCGATCCTTCACCCTTTGATCCTGCAGTTTGTTATGTGGCAGGGACGTTGTATAAAACAGGAGATTTTACTCCTTATTTATATAAAACTTCAGACTATGGACAAACTTGGAGTAAAATAACCAATGGGATTAATAAAGAACATTTTACACGTGTCCTTAGAGCCGATCCAGCTAAAAAGGGATTGCTTTATGCAGGAACAGAAACGGGGATGTATATTTCTTACGACGACGGAGCTTCGTGGAACCCTTTTCAGTTGAATTTACCCATAGTTCCGATTACTGATTTGACGATTAAGGACAATAGCTTGATTGTTGCTACCCAAGGACGAAGCTTGTGGATGATTGACGATTTAACAATACTACATCAATTGAATCAGGAGGTTGTAAATCAAGATTTAACCTTGTTTAAGCCCAAAGATAGTTACCGAACCCAGGGTAGAAGTAGAAGTTCTTTGACACAAGGAACCAACTTGCCAAATGGTGTTATTGTACATTTTAATATTAAAGATTTTGATCAATCAAAAGACACCATTCAATTGCACTTTAAAGGTAAAGATGGTTCTGTTATTAAAACTTTTAGTACAGCCTCTGACAAGGATAAATTAGAAATTAAGGTTGGTGGAAATCAATTTGTATGGAACACACGATATAAAGGAGCAGAACGTCTTGACGGTATGATTTTGTGGGGTGCTTCTCTTTCAGGAGCTAAGGCAGTGCCCGGAGATTATACTGTAAGTCTTCAGAAAAACAAGACCGTTACCGAACAAGTCTTTACTATTCTTCCTGATCCCAGAGCGGAAGCAAGTGTTGCTGATATGCAAAAACAATTTGATTTTGTAAACACTGTGAATCAAACAATAGATGAGGCTCATCAAGCGATTAAAAATATAAGAAGTATAAATGCAAAATTAGATGCGTTTAAAAAGAATTATGGAGGCTTGGAAGAAGCAAAAGCAATCCTTGAAACGGCTGCTGCGCTCAAAAAAGAGTTTTCGGAAATTGAAAAAACACTTTATCAAACACAAAATAAGAGTAATCAAGACCCCCTTAACTTTCCTATTCGTTTAACGAATAAGTTAGGGCATATAAATAATTTAGTAATGTCCAACGATTTTCCTCCTACGGATCAAGATGTTGTGGTGAGTAGGTTGCTCACCAGTCAGATAAAGGAACAAGTGGAACGTTATAACAAATTGGTGAAAGAAGATTTAGAATCTTTCAATCAAACTTTTGCAGCTCTGAAGCTGGATTATTTAACTTTAAAATAGAGCAAATTGTATTACAACTACATTAAAGCTTTACATCTTATTTTTGTAATTACTTGGTTTGCAGGCTTGTTTTATGTACCTCGTCTTTTTATCTATCATATTGAGGCAACAAAAAAATCAAAAATTGAGGCTGATATACTTATTCCACAATTCAAAATAATGACTAAAAGGTTGTGGTATATCATTACGTGGCCTTCTGCGATTTTAGCGATTTTATTTGCCGTTTGGTTGCTTTATCTCATGCCCTCATGGTTGTACCAGCCATGGATGCATTTAAAACTTTCGCTAGTCTTTCTTTTGGGAGTTTATCATATGAGAACCCACCGATTTTTTAAACAATTACAAAAAGATGAAAACAGACACACCAGTAATTTTATGCGCATCTGGAATGAAGGTGCAACGTTGTTCCTTTTTGCAATAGTTTTTCTTGTAATTTTAAAAGACAGTTTTCATTGGATTTCTGGATTACTTGGAATGATAGGATTGGCATTTATTCTTTATTTAGGAATTAGACTGTATAAAAAAACACGAAAAAAGTAATGGCATTTTCCTTCAAAATACCTGAAAAATTTTCATTCAGAACTCGACTTTTTGTGGTAATGATTATTATGCTTTTGGTTTCTGGGGTGCTTGTTTTGGGAACCACTTCCATTCAGTACGAGTCCCAACGCGAAAATTATCACCTAGGGAGATTGAACAGAAAGGAATCCCAAATTAAGCGACACATTAATTATCTAGTTAGCAAAAACAATTTATTTAATAAGTCCGATAGTATTTGGAATCAGTTTGGCCCAGATTTCGAAAAAATCAATGCCATTCACAGTATTCGTTATTCTCTTTTCAAACTTGACGGGACACCCCTATTAATTTATCATACCCCACTTGAAATTATTGCCAATGATTATCAATTAGATGAGGTTTTATTAAATAAAATTAAGGAGAGTCAATCCGGGGTTTATTTAGAAGAGTATAACTCCGATCTTGATAATTTTCACGCCTCTTATAGTTTGTTAAAAGATGATCAAGATCGAGCTTATGGGATTTTGTTTTTCCCTTATTTTGAGGATATTTCTTTTTCTGAAAATGAACTTAATTCGTTTTTGCAAAATTTATATCAAATATATGCTCTACTTCTTTTTGGAGTTATTTTCATCGCTTATTTTTTATCCAAATTTGTTACACGATCATTAGAAACTATCAGGGTTCGAATGGCTGAAACAGGTTTAGAAAAAAAGAATGAAAAAATTTATCTCAAAAATGCAACACGTGAAATTGATAGTTTGGTGAATTCTTACAATGATATGATTGACGATTTATCGGATAGTGTTGCTAAACTTGCAAAAACAGAAAGGGAACAAGCCTGGCAAGAAATGGCACGACAGGTAGCTCATGAGATTAAAAACCCACTTACTCCAATGCGACTGACAATTCAAAGTTTTCAACGTAAGTACGATCCCAATGATCCGGACAGTAGAAATAAATTAAATGATTTTTCAAATCTTTTGATTCAGCAGATTGATACCATGAGTGAAGTGGCGGAGGCTTTTTCTGATTTTGCGAGTATGCCTAAGCCTAAAATGCAAGAATGTGATTTAGTGGAGGTAACTAAAATGGCGTTAACAATTTTCCAGGAAGAACAGATTATTTTCTCTTCAGATCAAGCACATATATATCACAAGTTGGACCGTACACAGTGGATTAGGTTGATTACTAACTTAATTCAAAATGCAATTCAATCCGTATCTCCAAAAAAGACACCTCAAATTGGAATTCAAATCATCGCGGAAAAGGATCAAACAACCATTACCATTATGGATAATGGTAGCGGTATACCTGCGAATTTGAAGGATAAAATATTTGAACCTAAATTCACTACCAAAAGTTCTGGAATGGGTCTTGGATTGGGCATTGTAAAAAACATTATTGAATCACATGGTGGTATAATAAGTTTTGTGTCTACCCCTAAAAAAGGAACCACCTTTACTATTGTTTTACCTACGAGTGTTTAAGGGGTAATATGAGTATTGAATTTTCTAAAGGCTTTAAAACTTATTTTTTTGCTGAAGAATCTCAACCCCTTCACCAATAGTTGTTTCTATTTTCTGTAAAAGATTTTCATGTTCTCCTGGGATAATTTCAAGGGCGGGGTGAACCTTTAGTTTTAAGTGGACGGCAAGTGGCATGGGAAAATAGTTGTGTTCTGCAAAGCGCCAAGAATTGCCAATTGAGATGGGCACCACTAGGGCATCTGGCATGTTTTCTATTAGTGTTGACAAGCCTGCTTTCTGAAAGGGTTTTATTTTTCCATCCCTACTTCGTGTGCCTTCAGGAAAAATAATCGCAGAGTGTTTTTTTTCTGTTAGTCGCTTACCAAAATCTTGAATCGCTTGAATGGATTTTTTTGGATTTTTCCGATCTATGAGTAATGCCCCACCATGTCGTAAATTGAATGATACACTTGGAATTCCTTTTCCTAATTCCTTTTTGCTGATGAATTTGGGATGGTGTTTTCTCAAATACCAAATAAGGGGTGGAACTTCATAAGTACTTTGGTGATTTGCTACAAATATTATGGAACGATTTGTGGGGAGAGAATGAGAATGATCAAACTGGATTCGGGTACCTAAAATGTTTAAAAATCTTAGGAGGAATAAGTTTAAGATTTCAACAGCATTTTTTTGCGCTTGATAACCTATCCCATAAAAACAGATCCATTGTATACCATGAAAAAGCACTAAAAAAAATCCAAAACAAAGATAGAAGATAACGCTCATCAAATATCTGAATAGCTTTTTCATGATTTAGGTTTAGCCAAAAAAATTTAGATTATATAATCTAGCAATGATCGTTGAAGGCTGCTTTTAGATTTTCTGCAATCATTTCTGCAGGGCGTCCTTCAATATGGTGACGTTCTACCATATGAACTAACTCCCCATCTTTAAACAAGGCAATGCTTGGAGAAGAAGGAGGGAATGGAACCATCATATCACGCGCGCTGTTGGTTGCTTCTGTGTTTACTCCTGCAAAAACAGTCACCAAATTTTCGGGTGTTTTTTCGTTTTGTAAGGAATAAAAAACGCCAGGGCGAGCATTGGCAGCAGCACATCCACAAACGGAATTAACGACAACCAGGGTTGTCCCTGATTTTGCAAGCGCGTTGGAAACATCTTCTGAAGTAAACAATTCATCAAAGCCGATGTTTGTTAACTCTTCTCTCATGGGTTTTACTAATTCTGCTGGATACATATTTTTTTTTTCAAAGATATAAAAGTAATGTCTTATGAATATGTTTTGTGGCGCCGATTTTATTTGTCAAATTTGTATTTATTATTTTAATTACAGAATGATTAAATGGGTTGCAGCCTTTTTAGGTTATTATTTATTTCGTTTCCCCGGAGCTATTTTTGGGTTTTTTGTTGGGAGTTTTTTGGAGAAATTGATAAATGGATCTCGAGTTAATTTTCAAACCTTTTCACAAAGTGCAGAACCTGCCCAGTTTCAGCTAAATCTTATTGCTTTTGCTGCCATTGTAATTAAAGCCGACGGACAAGTGAAGGCGCAAGAATTACAATTTGTACGTAATTTTTTTATTACCAATTATGGCCCTCAAAAAGCAGCTACAATTTTTGAAACATTTAATGAACAGGTAAAAAAAGAAACGCAAAATATTGATGAATTAGCACAAGTTTTTGTGTCTGCAAGTAGATATGAAACGCGTTTACAGGTTATTCATTTTTTAATGGGTGTTTCTAATGCTGATGGAAGTATTTCTCAGTCAGAACTCTCAAAAATTAGGCAAATAGCATTAGCCCTAGAGATACGTGCCGTTGATTTGGATAGTATAAAAGCAATGTTCGTAAAATCCACAGGTAATGCATATCGTATTCTAGAAATTACACCTTCTGCCACAGATACTGAGGTAAAAAAGGCATATCGAACTATGGCAAAGAAATACCACCCCGATAAGTTACAGTCTAAAGAGCCCGCCTTAATTAAAGGAGCTCAAGAAAAGTTTCAAGAAGTGCAAAAAGCATATGAGGAAATTCAAAAAGAGAGGGGAATATAATGGATACTTTTTTGTTTTATCTAGATTTGGGATTTAGGCATGTGATGGACTGGAACGGTCTAGATCATCTTTATTTTATTATTACACTTGCCTTACCTTTTGATTTTAAGGCAAGTAGAAAGTTGCTATTATGGGTAACTTTATTTACTCTGGGGCACACCCTTTCATTAGTTGGGAATTTCTATTTAGAATTTTCATTTTCGAGTTACTGGATTGAATTGTTAATTCCTATAACAATAGCCTTTAGTGCGGCTTCACTTTTATTGCCAAAAAAGTATAGTGAAACTTCAATAGGTCTTTTTTTTCCAATAGTTACTATTGTTTTTGGGATTATTCATGGGCTTGGTTTTGGGCGCTATTTTAGTATGTTAATTCCTGAAGATGCGGTTGGACTATCTCTTTTTTCTTTTGCGCTGGGAGTTGAGTTTGCTCAAACAGTAATTGTAATTGGGGTCTTGTGTTTGAGTTTTTTAGTTTTGAAAACTCCAAAGTTGACAAAGAGTATTTGGAATATTGCAATAGGAAGTTTCATTTTTATACTCGCTCTTGGGATGATTTTTGAGCGAATTTAAAATAAGATTGATTGCTAAATTGGTATCTTCGCTTTAATGGTAAAAGGAAAACAAGAAAAGTACGACAAGGCCTATCTCAAAATGGCAAAGACATGGGGTCAGCTGTCTTATTGTGATAGAAAAAAAGTGGGAGCACTTATCGTAAAAGACCGTATGATTATTTCAGATGGATACAACGGGACACCCTCAGGTTTTGAAAATGTATGTGAAGATGAAGAGCATTATACTAAATGGTATGTTCTTCACGCCGAAGCTAATGCTATTTTAAAAGTTGCCTCTTCTACTCAATCTTGTAAAGGAGCAACATTATACATAACCTTATCTCCCTGTAAGGATTGTAGTAAATTGATTCATCAATCAGGTATTGTTAGAGTAGTTTATGCCAAAGCTTATAAGGATACTACGGGGTTAGATTTTTTAAAAAAAGCAGGAGTTCAATTGGATCATGTGGTTATAGAAAATGAATAGTTGGGGTATGGGTCACTTAAGGAAAATAAAATTTTAGCAATATGAAAACAAATACCTTTTTCTTGGTTTTGATTGTGTTCCTTTCTATTGCAATTGGATATGTATTTGGATCACACAGGGTAGACTTTTCCAACAGACAACCTATATCAAATCCAAGTGTTCAGAAACTAAACAGACTCCTTTCTTATTTGAAAAATGATTACGTAGATAAAATTAATACAGACAGCCTTGTAGGGGTTGTAATTGAAGATATTGTGGATGAGTTAGACCCACATTCAGTTTATATTCCTGCGGTTCAAGAACAATCCATTTCTGAGAGTATGCAAGGAAATTTTATGGGAATAGGGGTCAGTTTTTTTATGGTTCAAGACACTATTGCGGTGGTTCGAGTTTTGGAAGGAGGTCCAAGTGAGAAAGCAGGTTTAAAGTCTGGCGATCGGATTTTAATGCTTGATCAAGACACACTATATCAAAAAAATCTTTCAAGTTCAGATATCGTTTCAAAACTAAAAGGTAGTTCTGCTGCTCCCATTCGACTTTCTGTCTATCGTAAAAAGGCAGATTCCATTTTTACTTTTGATCTTACTAGAGGTCCCGTTCCCTTGCCAAGTGTTTCGTCTTCTTATATGATAAATGATGAAACAGGATACGTAAAGATTAATCGTTTTTCTCAAACAACTTTTATCGAATTTACTCAAGCCTTAGAAAGTCTGGTGAAACAAGAAATGGAACATTTAATTCTTGATTTAAGAGGAAATCCAGGAGGGTACCTTCTGCCAGCAAAGCAAATTGCAGATGATTTTTTGAGTGACCAAAGGCCTATAGTTATTGTTGAAAGTAATAATGGTATTCGAGAAAGAACGGTTGCTTCCTCAACAGGATTATTTGAAAATGGAAGCTTATTTGTATTGGTAGATGAAAATTCAGCTTCTGCCAGCGAGGTGATAGCTGGTGCTATTCAGGATAATGATCGAGGATTATTAATCGGTAGGAGAACTTTTGGAAAAGGACTGGTGCAGCAACAGATGCCTTTGGGTGGAGGAGATCAAATCCGACTTACAACCGCGCGTTATTACACACCCACCGGGCGCTCTATTCAGCGACCCTATGACAGCACCTCTCGAGATGATTACTATGCAGAGGTACAAGAGCGATATAATACTGGGGAGATGCAAGATGAAAATCAAATCCCTTTAAATGATAGTCTTGTTTTCACTACCCCGAAAGGAAGAAAAGTTTATGGCGGCGGAGGGATCTCCCCTGATTTATACATTTCAAATGAAGATTCACCAGAGGAAATATGGAACAACTATTTTCTTCGTTCTAGTTTGCTGAATAATTTCATTTTCTTAGAAATGGATTTAAAGCCCCAAAAATATAATTTTGATAATCCAGCAGAGTTTTTTAATGAACCCCTTCCTTATAAAGAGGATTTTATTGATGCATTTAAAACCTATTGCCTTGAAAACAGTTTTCCAATAGAAATAAATGATAAAAATCAAGAGATTTTCTTAAACTCGGCGAAGGCATTTATTGCAATTCAGCTTTTCGGAGAAAATCTGCACACAAGGATTGTAAATCAAAAAGATCCTTTCATTCAAAAGGCTTTAGATACAATTGATGCGCTCTAACGTTTTTTTATCTTTTGGGCTACTCGTTTCGAGAGCATTAAAATAAGAAGCAATAAAAAGGCGCTTGCAGAAGCCATTACTCCAATAACTGCCACACTGCTTTTGCCAACTAAAGGGTCTGTCCAATTGACTTGCGTAAGATTAAAAATGCAGCCCGCTAAAGCTAAAACCATAAATAAAGGAAGTAATATTCTCATAGTGCAAAGATATGATTTTGCTATAGTTGTCCTATGTTGGTTGTGAATAATTTTACTGCAATAGCTAACAAAATGATTCCAAAAACCTTTTGAATAATTACAATACCTGATTTACCAAGAATCCGTTTAATCAGCTCTGAGGATTTGAGAATGATATAAACAAAAATAATATTGATTACAATTGCAGCAATGATATTGGCTACATCAAATTCAGCTCTTAAGGAAAGTAAGGAAGTCATTGTTCCTGCTCCTGCAATCATGGGAAATGCAATTGGCACTATTGAAGCTGTTTCAGGGGCTTCATTTCGAAAAAGAGTAATTCCTAAAATCATTTCTAGGGCTAAAAACAAAATTACTAAAGAGCCAGCTACTGCAAAAGAGTTAATGTCAATTCCGATGAGTTTTAATATTTCCTCCCCCAAAAATAAAAAGCCTATCATAATCACTGCAGCAATGAAAGAAGCTTTTTCAGACTCAATACGGCCTACTTTTTCTCGAAGTGTAATGATTAATGGGACACTACCTAGAATATTAATTACAGCAAAAAGAATAAGACTAGCAGTTAAAATTTCTTTAATATCAAACATGGTTTGTAATTTTCTGCAAATGTAGATTCATTCTGCATATCTAGAGGTTTTAATTGCTTATTTTTACGTTAAAATAGGAAACATGCTTGCGATAGAAAATACCCTCATTTCTGACACTGTCATTTCAGAAGATTTTGTCTGTAATATCTCTAAATGCAAGGGCGAATGTTGTGTGGCAGGAGAGGCTGGAGCTCCCCTTGAGAAAGAAGAAGTGATTTTTTTGGAGCAGCATTATTCAAAAATTAAACCTTACCTAAATAAAAAAGGAATTGCTGCAATTGAAGAACAAGGTGTTTTTGTGAAAGGAATTGACGGTGATTTTGAAACCCCACTAGTGAAAGGTAAAGAATGTGCTTACACGGTCTTTTCGGAAACAGGTACTGCCTCATGTGGTATTGAAAAGGCTCATAACAAAGGGGTGATTGATTTTCAGAAACCTATTTCATGTCATCTATATCCTGTTCGGATACAAACATACGATACAATGACAGCTGTGAATTATCACAGTTGGTCCATTTGTTCAGACGCATGTGATTTTGGAAAAGCACTAAAGATTCCTGTATATCAATTTGTAAAAACTGCTCTCATTAGAAAGTTTGGATCGGATTGGTATGATGCTCTCGAGCAACATACGAAAAAGACCTCCTAATGACGTTTTAATGTTTTAAGGGGCTGCGAACGTTTATTCCAATTAAGTACCTATATAACAGTCTGTTATACTTTTTTGTTTTTTCAGGAAATATTTAATAAAAAGGGTATTTTGTTAAAAACTAGGCTCCATTGTGGAAAAGTAACCCTTTCTATTTTGGATACAATTTCGAATCTTTGTGAAAGCAGAATCAAACAATTTTTAATTAAAATAATAAAACAGCAAAATGGCAGCAGTAGAACCTATTCTCCAAGAAAATGAAAATCGATTTGTAATCTTTCCAATTAAACACCATGATATTTGGGAATGGTATAAAAAAATGGAGGCAAGTTTTTGGACTGCAGAAGAGATTGACTTACATCAAGATCTTACGGATTGGAATACTAAGTTGACAGAAGACGAAAAATATTTCATAAAACATATTCTTGCATTTTTTGCTGCTTCAGATGGTATTGTAAATGAAAATCTTGCTGAGAATTTTGTAAATGAAGTTCAATATTCAGAGGCTAAATTTTTCTACGGATTTCAAATAATGATGGAAAACATCCATTCTGAAACCTACTCTTTGTTGATTGATACATACGTAAAAGACGATGTGGAAAAAGATCGTCTTTTTAAAGCCATTGAAGTGTTTCCTGCGATCAAAAAGAAAGCAGATTGGGCATTACGTTGGATTGATTCTGATTCTTTTGCGGAACGTCTTATTGCTTTCGCTGCCGTAGAGGGTATTTTCTTTTCAGGTGCTTTCTGCTCAATCTATTGGTTAAAAAAACGTGGCCTTATGCCTGGATTAACCTTCTCAAATGAGTTAATCTCCAGAGATGAGGGAGTGCATTGTGATTTTGCAGTACACTTACACAACCATCATTTGGTGAATAAAGTCCCTCCTGCCCGTATAAAAGAAATTCTTTTAGATGCCTTGACTATAGAACGCGAATTTATTACAGAGTCATTACCCATCAGTTTGATAGGGATGAATGCTAAACTCATGACTCAATATTTAGAGTTTGTTACGGATCGATTGTTACAAGAGTTAGGTTTAGAAAAAGAATTTAACGTTACTAACCCGTTTGACTTCATGGACATGATTTCTCTTCAAGGAAAAACAAACTTCTTTGAAAAGCGTGTTGGTGAATACCAAAAGGCTGGAGTCCTGAACAGTGAAGATCAAGAAACAAAAATTAGTTTTGACGCTGATTTTTAATTCAAGTAAACCAAAAACCAATTATCCTTCCAAGTTTTAGAAGAATTCAATAATTAATTAAATCTCAAAGTATGTTTGTTCTCAAAAGAGATGGTCGTAAAGAGCCCATCATGTTCGATAAAATAACCGCCCGCATTCGTAAGTTGAATTATGGATTAAATCCATTAGTAGATCCTGTTCGTGTTGCCATGCGAGTTATTGAAGGATTATATGATGGTGTGACGACATCTGAATTGGACAATCTTGCAGCTGAAATTGCTGCAACAATGACTACAACTCATCCGGATTATGCAAAATTAGCAGCTCGTATTTCGGTTTCTAACTTACATAAAAACACCAAAAAGTCGTTTTCGGAAACGATGACAGACCTTTATAAATATGTCAATCCCAGAACTGGGAAAAAGGCACCTTTACTTTCTGATGAGGTGCATGACATTATTCAGAAAAATGCTGATAAACTAGATTCAAGTATCATATACAACCGAGATTTTGGATATGACTTTTTTGGATTTAAAACGTTAGAGCGTTCTTATTTATTAAAACTGAATGGAGTTATAGTGGAACGTCCCCAACATATGTTGATGCGTGTTTCTATTGGAATTCATTTAGAAGATATTGAAGCAGCCCTTGAGACATACGAGTTAATGTCCAAGCGATATTTCACTCATGCAACCCCTACTTTGTTCAATTCAGGAACACCTAAACCACAAATGTCATCTTGTTTTTTATTGACCATGAAAGATGATAGTATTGATGGAATTTATGATACCCTAAAACAAACAGCGAAAATTTCTCAGTCAGCTGGAGGAATTGGACTTTCTATTCACAATGTAAGAGCCACAGGTTCTTATATTGCTGGAACCAATGGAACATCAAATGGAATTGTTCCGATGCTACGAGTTTTTAATGATACTGCACGTTATGTGGATCAAGGAGGAGGAAAGCGAAAAGGATCGTTTGCAATTTATGTTGAACCGTGGCATGCAGACATCTTTGACTTTTTAGAATTAAAAAAGAACCATGGAAAAGAAGAGATGCGTGCGCGTGATTTATTTTACGCAATGTGGACTCCAGATTTATTCATGAAACGAGTAGAAGAAAACGCAGATTGGACATTAATGTGTCCTAATGAATGCCCTGATTTATATAATGTTCACGGGGATGAATTTGATGCAATGTACCTCAAGTACGAATCAGAAGGACGTGGTAGAAGAACTATAAAGGCACGTGAACTTTGGGAGAAAATTTTAGAATCTCAAATTGAAACAGGTACGCCATACATGCTATACAAGGATGCGGCAAATAGAAAATCCAATCAAAAGAATCTAGGTACAATACGTTCATCAAACTTATGTACTGAGATCATGGAATATACAGCCCCCGATGAGGTTGCAGTATGTAATTTGGCCTCTATCGCATTGCCAATGTTTGTGAAAGACGGAGCTTTTGATCATCAAGCACTTTATGATGTTACGGTACGAGTAACTAAAAATTTAAACCGAGTGATTGACCGTAATTACTATCCTGTAATTGAGGCTCAAAACTCAAACTTTAGACACCGTCCTGTGGGACTTGGGGTTCAAGGATTGGCTGATGCGTTCATTATGCTTCGCCTACCATTTACCTCTGATGAAGCCAAAAAGCTAAATCAAGAAATTTTTGAAACGCTTTATTTTGCGGCTGTCACAGCTTCTTCTGAAGAAGCTAAAAGGGAAGGACCATATGAAACGTACAAAGGTTCTCCTATTGCAAATGGTGAATTTCAGCATAATTTATGGGGTATCAAAGATGAAGAGTTAAGCGGACGATGGGATTGGGCAGCGCTTCGTAAAACGGTTAAAAAACAAGGAGTGAGAAATTCACTTTTAGTAGCTCCTATGCCTACGGCAAGTACCTCTCAGATTTTGGGAAATAATGAATGTTTTGAACCCTATACTTCTAACATCTATACACGACGTGTACTTTCTGGAGAGTTTATTGTTGTCAATAAACATCTTTTGGAAGACCTTGTAGACCGAGGATTATGGAATGAGGACATGAAACAAGAACTAATGCGTAATAACGGTTCTGTTCAAAGTATTGAAGGGATTCCAGAAGATTTGAAAGAATTATACAAGACGGTTTGGGAAATGAGTATGAAAGACATTATAGACATGTCACGCCAACGTGGATATTTTATTGATCAATCTCAATCATTGAATTTGTTTATGGAAGGGGCAACGATGGCTAAATTAACTTCAATGCATTTTTACGGATGGAAATCAGGTCTAAAAACAGGAATGTATTATCTAAGGACAAAGTCTGCTGTGGATGCTATTAAATTCACTTTAGACACTAAGTCAAAAGCGAAAGTTCCAGAGGTAGAAGCAGCTGTAGGAGCTGTTTCAACCGCAACAGCAGGAAAAGCAGCCCAAGCTCCGGTTCCGGTAGAGCCATTGTCTCCTCAAGAATTAAAGCAAATGTTAGCCCAAGCCAAAGAAGGTGAGGATGATGATTGTTTGATGTGCGGTTCTTAGTATATCAACAATTTGGAAAAAATATTGTTTAAATATGATGAATATGGTAATGTTTTGGTAACATTAACTTAATGTTTTATTGCAACTTTTGTCTTTTGTTTAAAAACACTAGTCATCTAGTTAAAATAAATTTCATCATGAATAAAACAATTCAATCTTTTTTTTTACTGTTTGTTGGTTTACTTTCAATTGTTCAAGCACAAGAAATAAGTGACACTAAATTTGGAAAAGGAATGATAAATTTCATTGCAAAGGACAGTTCCTTTAGTGTGAAATTTGCTCCAAGAATCCAATCCCGTTTTCAAAGCCAATGGGACTATAACGAAGAAGAATATGATGATGCAGAGCTCAATTTTTTAGTTAGAAGAGCACGTTTAAAGTTTGGAGGCTTTGCTTTTACTCCAAAGTTAAAGTACAAAATTGAGTTGGGACTTTCCAATCGAGATCTTTCAGGAGCCAGTGTTTATAACAGAAATACACCCCGATATATCTTAGATGCGGTTGTGATGTGGAATTTTCACGAAAATTTCGAACTATGGGCGGGTCAAACAAAATTACCAGGTAACATAGAGCGCGTTGTATCATCAGCAAACCTTCAGTTGATAGATCGATCTTTGTTAAACAGTAAGTTCAATATTGACCGAGATATGGGCATCCAGTTAAGGCACAAAACTAAATTGGGAGGAAACTGGATATCAAGAGAAAAATTTTCAATTTCTCAGGGAGAAGGGAGAAACATAACGGAAGGTAATATCGGAGGTCTTCAGTATACCTCCCGACTTGAATTACTTCCTTTTGGTGAATTTTCTTCTAAAGGAGATTATTCCCAAGGTGATTTAAAACGTGAAAAATCAATCAAAGCCATGTTCGGATTCACCTACGATATTAATAATAATGCAGTAAAGAATAGAAGTAATATGGGATCTTATATGACCCAATCCAATGGTGGTCTTTTTGAAACAGACATCACTACAGTCTTTATTGATGGCGTTATAAAATATAACGGATTTGCATTAACTGGGGAATATGCCAGCAGAAACGCCGATACAATCGAAGCGCTTGAGGCAGACGGTAGAACAAAAACAGGGGCAGTTGTAGGGGCTGGGTCAGCTATCAATTTTCAGGGGAGTTATCTTTTTAAAAATAATGTAGAAATGACTTTAAGGTATACGAATGTAGACTTCAAGGAAGTAACACGGCTTTCTGATTTACAACAAATCACCTATGGAATATCAAAATATGTTGTTGGTCATAGTCTCAAGATTCAGGCAGATCTTAGTTTTTCACAATCTAGTTCAATGAGAGATTTTGTGCTTTTCAGAACAGGATTTGACCTTCATTTTTAATATTATAATAACATAGCAATTCTAAATAAAACGCATCTTTACCTAAATTAATTTTTTCTTATGGATAATATATATTTGTTAATGTTAGTCGCTCTCGCAGTACTTGCGGTAATCGATATTGTTGTTGGTGTCAGTAATGATGCAATCAACTTTTTAAATTCAGCAATTGGTTCTAAGGCTATTTCTTTAAGAACAATAATGATTGTTGCGAGCTTAGGAATTTTTATTGGAGCTGTTTTTTCAAGTGGAATGATGGAAGTTGCAAGGAAGGGTATTTTTAATCCAGGAGCTTTCTATTTTGATGAAATTATGGTCATTTTTATGGCAGTAATCATTACAGATATTTTATTGCTAGACTTTTTTAATACGCTAGGATTGCCAACCTCTACTACCGTATCTATTGTTTTTAATCTTTTGGGAGCCTCTATAGTTATGTCCCTCATAAAAATTGGAGCTTCGGATTCGGAAACCTTTGCAGATTTAAGTAATTATATTAACACGGACAAAGCGATTACGATTATCAGTGGAATCTTATTGTCGGTAGTAATTGCCTTTTCTGTTGGGGCTTTTGTTCAGTGGATCTCAAGAATAATTTTCACCTTTCAATTTGAGAAAAAAATTAAAAATTTTGGTGCTTTTTTTGGAGGTATCGCGCTTACATCAATTACTTATTTTATTTTCATAAAGGGTTTAAAAGGAACCCCTTATTACAAGGACCTCTCAGGAATCTTAAAAAATAATGAGCTACTTATCGTATTTGTGGCTTTTATAATTTTAACTGTGTTCTCTTATTTATTTCAAAAAATCTCACAAAAAAGTATTTTACTGGTAATTATTTTAGTTGGAACATTTGGATTGGCACTTGCCTTTTCTGGAAATGATTTAGTAAACTTTATTGGGGTTTCAATGGCTGCCTATCATTCTTATGAAGCGTGGAGTATTTCAGGGATCGACCCTACCTTATTCTCTATGGAAGTTTTGGATAAGAAAGTTCCCGCAGAACCTCTTTTATTATTTATAGCTGGAGGAATTATGGTTGTAACCCTATGGTTTTCTAAAAAGGCAAAGTCTGTAGCTGAGACAGAAATTGGTCTTTCTAGACAAAATGATACCCATGAAAAATTTAACCCAAATATGTTGTCTAGAGGACTTGTAAATGTATTTTTTGGGATGTCTTCTGCCTTTGGATCTGCAATGCCAGAATCTATAAAAGCTAAAATTGAGAAAAGTTACGAGCGACAAAGTGCTTTTTTAATTTCTAAAGACCAAAGTGTGAATGCTCCCGCTTTTGATATGATTAGAGCCTCCGTAAACCTTATGGTTGCTGGTGTTTTAATTTCCATAGCAACAGCAATGAAACTTCCCTTGTCAACAACCTATGTAACTTTTATGGTCGCGATGGGTACTTCTCTAGCTGATAGAGCTTGGGGTAGAGAGAGTGCTGTATATCGTGTTGCTGGTGTTGTTAACGTAATAGGTGGTTGGTTCCTTACAGCTCTAGCTGCACTTGCTGCTTCAGGTATCGTTGTCTTTTTAATTCAGTGGAATAAAGTAACAATGATTCCTGTATTATTGCTTTTGACAATAGTTTTATTAGCTAGAAACTTTATTGCTCATAAAAACAAAACGACCACATTAGACCCCAAACAATTGAAAAAATCTGAGAGTAGTACCGTCCAAGGAATTATTTCAGAAAGTGCAGATAACATTGTGAATGTTATTTCTAGAACATCTAAAATTTACGCTAACTTTTTGGAAGGTCTTTCCACGCAAAATTCAGATTTGCTCAAAAAGAGTAAAAAAGGAGTTGATAAATTAGACAGTGAAATTGAAGATTTAAGAGATAATATTTTCTTCTTTATTAAGAATCTTGACGAGACCAGTGTGAGAGGGAGTAATTTTTATATTACAATTTTAGCTTACCTAACAGATATTGCACAGTCGTTAGATTTTATCTCAAAAAAGAGTTACAAACATGTAAATAATCAACATCAAAAACTAAAATTCAATCAATTTAAAGATCTTAAGGAGATTGAAGATCGTTTAGCACATTTGTACAAAGAGATAATAGATGTTTTTATGAGTAGAAAATTCGAAAGAATCTCTTTTATCATTGCTCAAAAAGAAGAGTTGGTTTCTTTTATTTCTGAAAAAATTGATGCTCAAATTGATCGGACACGAACAGAAGAATCTAGTCCAAAAAACACAACTTTGTATTTTAATATATTACTGGAAACCAAAGATTTATTAAATAGTATAATGTCTTTGATGGATGAGTATTACAGTAGTTATAAAAAATAAGTATTAAAATATAATTTATAAAAAAAGGGGTTCCAACGGAACCCCTTTTTTTAATTTCTAAATTATAGAAATTCATATCAAAAACGAATAGCATATCCTAATGAAAATAGACGTCCTACATTACGTAATTTAAAATATTGACTTTCGTTATTAAAGCCTTCAAATCGACTTTCTCGTTCGTCATTTAATAAATTTGTTATTTTAAAAGTAAGAGATCGATTTCCTTTAAATTGCTTAATTAAATTAAAGTTTAAGCTATTAAATGGCATGGTGTAAACATCAGGGTAAAAGCCATCTCCAACTACCTCCAACGTTTTTCCTTGAACATTGAAATACAAACCAATTTGTACGTTTTTTTCTTGATTATTATAATCTAAGCCGGTATTGATTAAATAAGGTGATTGACCCTGTAAAGGTCTAGAATTACTTATAGTTTGTCCTTCTCTTAATCCTAATGTTCTTAATTTAAACTCATCTTCACTATACTTTTCATCAGAAATAATGTAAGAACCATTAAAGTTTAAAACTAGATTTCTTATACTTGGAAAGAGCGAGTTAATACTGCGTCTCAGTTCTAATTCAACTCCGAAAACAGTAGCGTTTTCTAAATTTAAAGGGGTATAATTTGAAGTAGAAGCCGCTACAAACCCAATTTCAATTGGATCCGTTAAGTTTTTGTAAAAAGCACTAAATGCTAATAGTTGTGCCTTTTCTCCAAAGGCTTCGTATCGAATATCAAAATTGTCAATATAAGTGGGTCTAATGTTGATGTTTCCTATAAAAAATAGGTTTGATAAAGGATCGTAGATTTCTGCAATAGAGGCTTCTTTAAAACTTGGTCTAGCAGTAGTCAATGAATAAGCAATACGTAAATTTTGATTTTCTTTTAGACTATAAATAAAATTTAAAGAAGGGAAAAGGTTGCTTTTATTTATAATTTTTTGATTATCATAGATTTGACCCAACTGACTGTTTTCTCCGGTATAATGCACTTGATAGTTTTCAAATCTAAACCCAAGAATGGATTTCAGTTTTTCTGAAATATTAAATTCATTGGAGATATAAGCTGCTAGATTAAATTGCTTTGAATTGAATAGGTTAGCATCCTGACTAATAGTGGTTTGAGGGTTGATATAAGATCCCTCAGGATTGGAAGGGCCAATAATGTTATTGGGATTAAATAATTGATTTGGATCTCCTGCATAATTTGACCAATCCTGCTCTGAAGTATAGGTTGAACTTACGGAATATTGAGCAATGGAAAAGTCTCGCTCTTTTTGTGAACGATAAATTCCAAATTTAAATACAGCATTTGATCCTAAAAACTGATTTTTTTTTGTTGCATCAATCTTTCCTACAAGATTGTTTTCGTCTAGTGTTCTCCAAATTCGTTTAGGTTCGGTATTTTCCTGAAAACTGAAGATACCTTCCTCATCTTGGAATGTAGTATTTCTTATATCTTTATCATGAACTTTTGCTAAAGTTCCTGATAAAGTCCATTCAATTTTAAAGTCACCCTCTGAAAAATTTTGCAATCCAGAAAGCATTCCATTTGAAATACTTCTCTCAGTATATTCTAAATTATATTTATTGAAATCAATAAAGTCAGAAAAACGAGTAAGCTGTCTAAAACTTCCAGAAGTACTTTCACCATTTTGAATATGAAGTGCATTAAATTTTATTTTAGTAGCTGCAGATTTATATGTTGCTCCAATCAAACCATTTGCAATCACATTTTGGTTCCCTATAGTTCCTGACTGAATTCTATTTTCTTCAAATGCAAACACTTTTTTATCTGGACTGAAATTGTAGATGTTGTTTTGAGCATTTTCGTAAACAGACTGTTCGTTTTTATATGAAAGTGACCCCAAGATTCCGATTGATTTGTCTTCTCCAAATTTGAATTGGTTACCATAGAAAATACCAAAACTATAATTCAAATTACTAGTTCCAACATTAGGAGCCATTTGTGGGTCAAATTGATTTGCTATTTTATTTATAATGGATAACCCTTCTTCTGTTTGATTGAAACGAGGATCAAATGTATTACCTAAGAAGCTATTTGCAATTTTATTTTTTCGCATCCCGTTGTCAAAACCCAAGAAATCGGTTTGACTTCCTTTATCACTTAAATAGTTTGAATTAAAATGCATGTCTGGGTTATATGCAGTGTTCAAAGAAATCGAGAATTCCTCCTGATTAGGAAATTCTTTAGTAACAATATCAATAACACCTCCAGTAAAATCAGCAGGTAAATCCGCACGTGCTGATTTTATCACCAATACATTTGAGAGCATATTGGTTGGGAATAAATCCATTTGTATTGTATTACGATCTGGATCTAGTCCAGGAATATCTACTCCATTTAGAATCGATTTTGAATAGCGATCACCCAAACCCCTCACATACACATATTTTCCATCTTGTACAGAAACTCCAGGGACACTTTTAATTGCTGATGCAATATTGCTTGCGCCAATTTTTCTAAAGGCTTGAGCAGAAATCCCATCCAATAAGCTTGCTGATTTTCTTTGAATTTCAAGTACTGAAGTTTCTGTATTTCTTCTTGCTTCAATACTTACAATTACCTCATCTAATCCTTGAGCGACACTATTTAAAACCACATCGGTAGTTGTGTAATTATCGCCTATTACAATGATACTGGTAATCTCTTTTGTTTCATAACCTACAAATGAGAAAACAAGAGTATATGTCCCAGCACTTAATTCAAAGGCATATTTCCCGTCAAAGTCTGAGGTTATTCCATCTCCCGTTTCTTTTACTAAAATATTAGCAAAAGGAAGGGGTTCATTAAAGTCACCATCAATTAAGGTTCCGGAAATACCTTGTTGTGAATAACCCATAAAACTGAAGAGTAATATAAAAAACGATATGTAAGATTGTTTCATTTAATGGATATTAATAGTTAAGTAAAATAGAATTGCCTGAAAGAATTTCAGGCAATTAATTTAATTAGAGGTTTTGCTACTAACGCGAGTAAAAAGTCCAATCAAATTCCGATTTGTTTGTTATTCCCTCACTTTCATCACTACTTATTATTTTCGCAAATGTTAAAGCGTCATTTTCAAAAGTGCTTTCATCGGATTTGTCATCAAATATTTGATTCAATAATTCAACATCTGAACAGGTTATTCCATCCTTATCACTTGGATATAGTATGTTAATATTTGTAAAAGTCAAATTACCAGATGTATAACTTGTAGCATCTGCACTTGCATCTAATTCTACATCTTTACCAACTGCAAAATTGGAGAACAGTATATTTATCAAATTTCCAGTTGCACCTTTTCTGAAATCTGCCATTTCACCATCTACACCTGAAGCATTGCAGTTTAGTGTTGCACCAATAATTGTTGTATTTTTAATGGTAAAACTTCCTGGGGCAGATCCTTCAGGGCCATCAATTTCAAGACCATGATCAGATGCAGATTCTAAGATGATATATGCTCCATCAATTGTTCCTGCGTAGCCTTGATCAATATCCAATGCATCATCACCCTGACCCCAAACTAACAAGTTTGAAGCGTTAACAGTGCCTCCGAAAAATTCGATACCATCATCTACATTGGCGATGACTTCAATATGATCAATTGTTGTTCCTGATCCAACTCCTCCAAGTGTTAAGCCATTGATTTCATTGCCTTCTCCAATTTCTGCACCTCCATGACGGATTGAAATGTATTGTATTGTTCCTGAATTATCAGTAACGTCAGTTCCTCCGTATAATCCATTTTTATCGGAAGTGGGTATTCCTTCAATTTGAAGTTCAGTAACATCTCCCGCAAAGGAGCAAGGTGCTTTACCTAAAACTATTACACCACCCCATAAACCTCTTGATTCAATATTTAATGAAGGACCATTACTAGGATAACTCCCACCTAATAAAATATTGTCAGACTCTGATGTAAATATAATAGGTGAATCTTTAGTTCCTAAAGCATTTAATTTTGAACCTCTTGCAATAATAAGCGTTGAAGCATCTGCTCCAGTTCCTGCAGCGGCTTTGATAATCGTTCCAGCGGGAATTGTCAAGGTCACACCTTCAGTAACGGCTACACGTCCTTTAAGTAACCAAATCATGTTTTTATCTAATGTTAAGTCAGAGGTAATATTTCCTTCTAATGTTGAGTTAGAAAAGGAATCAACATCTACAATAGTTTCAACAGTTTCAGTGACAGTTTCAACAATTGTTATATACTCGATTATAGGATCTTCCTCCGAGCAGGCTAAAAATGTAGTTAGTAAGGTAACGACGATCAGATTTTTTAATTTTAATGTTTTCATTTTTTTGATTTTTATTTAATGCAAATCTATCTTGAGAACTTTGTTTTTATTTTAGCTTAAGGTTAACTTTGAGAATCTTGTCGTTAAGTTAACATCATGAATTATCTTTTAAATTAAAGTTTAGTTAACATACTGTTTAAGAATGTTAGATTTGTAATATGAATTGGGAATCATTATTATCATTAAAGCGCTATGGTGACAACAACAAGCGACTTAGAGTAGAACAGGACGATTTGCGTCTGGGTTTTGAAGTAGATTACGATCGGATTGTATTTTCAAATGCTTTTCGAAGTTTACAGGATAAAACACAAGTCATACCTTTTTCAAAAACAGATTTTGTTCATACACGTCTCACGCATAGTTTGGAGGTATCGGTAGTGGGAAGAAGTCTGGGGCGTATTGCTGGGAAAACTATATTAGACAAGCATCCACATTTACAAGCTTCTTTAGGGTATCAACCCAATGATTTTGGAGCGATAACTGCTGCCGCGGCTTTAGCACATGATATAGGAAATCCTCCTTTTGGTCATAGTGGAGAAAAGGCCATTGGGCATTTTTTTAAAACAGGTGGAGGTTCCATTTTTAAAAACGAGTTAAGCCTGATTGAGTTTCAGGATCTTTGTGATTTTGAGGGGAATGCAAATGGATTAAAAATTTTAACAGAATCACAGATTGGAACACCTGGTGGACTTCGTTTAAGTTATGCTACTTTGGGTGCCTTTATAAAATATCCAAAAGGGAGCTTGCCAATAAAGCCATCTAAACATGTAGCAGATAAAAAGTACGGTTATTTTCAATCACAAATGCCCTTTTTTAATGAGCTAATAGAGGAACTCTCACTACCCATTCAAAAAGGTCCTGTACGTCATCCATTAACTTATCTAGTTGAAGCGGCTGACGACATATGTTATACTATTATTGATTTTGAAGATGGTATTAATCTGGGTTGGATTTCTGAAGATTATGCTTTAGAATATTTAATAAATCTAGTTCGAGAACACATTGACTCTAAAAAATATGCGAAACTTGCTTTTAAGCCACAGCGATTAAGTTACTTAAGAGCTTTAGCGATTAATAGCTTAATTCAAGATGCTGTCAAAATTTTTATTGAAAATGAAGAGGCTATTTTGGCAGGAAAATTTGAGGTTGCCCTTTTAGAAAAGAGTAAATACAAAGCGCAGATTCAAGATATTATTGCACTAAGTGTGAAAAATATTTATCAATCTAAAGAGGTGGTGCAGAAAGAGGTAGTTGGTCATCGAGCCATTTCTACTTTATTAAATCAGTATACCCCCGCTGCCGTAAGAATGTTCAAAGGAGAGCCAAATTCTCATGACAAATTAATTCTATCTCTGGTAAATGAGGGAACTCCAATTGTTGGAAAGAACGTATACGAAACACTTCTCAATGCAACTTGTTTTGTTGCCAGTCTATCAGACGGAAAAGCCCTGCGTATGGCTCAAGATATTGGAGGCTAATTTGCATCTCTTTTTTAGAGTGAACTCATTACCTTTGCCAAAAAAAATAAACTATGAGATGGATTGTTACTATCCTGATTTTTTGTATCCTTCAATGGTATGCTTTCCAAGGAATTAAAACGATTAGTTCAAATCGTTGGATTTGGTTGATTTATGGGATCGTAGTTGTTGTTGTTGTGGGAAACCTATTACTTCATTCTTTAATCCTGGAACGACCGGATAATATGGAGCCTAAATTAATGTATGCTATAGGCCTTTTTATTACCCTATTTACATTTCAAGCATTAATCACTTTGGTATTGATGGCTGAAGATATCATTCGAGTACCTCAATCCATTTATGCCTATTTCTTTAAAATGCCAGGGCAGAGTAATTTCTTTCCAGAGCGACGTAAATTTCTATCTCAATTGGCAGTAGGCCTTGCTGCCATTCCGTTTGCATCATTGCTTTATGGCATGTATAGAGGGCGTTATAATTATAAAGTGCTCTCTTATGTTTTAGAATATGACGATTTGCCTGAAGCCTTCGACGGGTTCAAAATCACTCAAATTTCAGATATTCATAGTGGAAGTTTTGACAATCCGAAAAAAGTGAAATATGGAGTTGATTTAATTAACAAACAAAAATCAGATATTGTTTTGTTTACAGGAGATTTGGTGAACAATAAGTCTGAAGAAGTGCTTCCTTGGACAAAAATTTTCGGTGAGATAAAAGCCCCTCAAGGGGTTTATTCAATACTTGGAAATCATGATTATGGTGACTATACACAATGGGACTCTCCAGCTGCTAAACTTAAAAATATGGAAGACCTTTATGCGGCTCAAAAGCACATGGGTTGGGATTTATTATTAAATGAGTCTCGTTTTATTGAAAAAGACGGACAGCGTATAGCATTGGTAGGTGTTGAAAATTGGGGAACTGGACGTTTTAAAAAGGCGGGTGACCTCAACAAGGCCCTCGAGAATGTTGCACCAGAAGATTTTAAAATTCTAATGTCTCATGATCCTTCGCACTGGGAAGCAGAGGTTTTAACACACCCTTATAACATACATTTAACCTTAAGCGGGCATACCCATGGGATGCAATTTGGGATTGAAATTCCAGGTTGGATAAAATGGAGTCCAGTACAGTGGAGATATAAACAATGGGCAGGGGTTTACGGGGAGCCAAAACAGCGTTTGAATGTCAATCGAGGGTTTGGTTATTTGGCTTATCCTGGACGAGTAGGAATGTGGCCAGAGATAACTTCTATCACTTTAAAGAAGTCAAAAACTACGGTTTAACCTTTTTCTTTTACATTTGTTCAATAATTGCATGTAATTATGTCGAAATTCGGTGATTTACTAGACGAAAATATACCTATTTTATTGGTTTTTTATAGACAAGATGAAGGACCAATTGATTTGAATCCCATCTTAAAGGATGTTGCGGCAGCTATAGGGGATAAAGGAAAAGTGATTAAAATTGATGTAGACAAAAACCACAAACTGTCTGAGGCTCTTCGCATTAAAGTACTTCCCACATTGATGATTTATAAGTACAGTGAAATGGTTTGGAGACAGAGTGGCGAACAAGATGCCAACACTTTAATCAGTCTACTTCAAGATCATATTGGGTAACCAGATATTTAATTAGCTTCTTCATTATTTAATGAAGCTGTAAACAATTCTATAGTTTCATTATACTCAGCTTCCTCATTTTTGAAAAATGCCTCACTCCCATATTTTTTTATCTGTTGAAGTAGATAATTATAATTTAAAAATTCATTTTTAATTCGATCTTCCAAAAGCAGCTGATTGTCTTGGGAGAATTGACTGTAAAGTTGAAGCCGTTTTTTAAATTCACCGGTAATTTTTTTACTCAAAGATTCTGCCAATTTCATTTCACTAATAATGAAATAACCTTCCGCTACATCAATCAAACTTGTATAGTATTCATAGTCTCCATATAGGTATTTGAACGAATCTGCGGCAGCTATAAACTGATTTAATGTTGGTAATAAGTCGGCTTTTTCAGCATGTTTAAGATCTGCCTCCACTAGGGTTCTATAACGTTCAATTTCTGTAATAATTTCTTCTCCTAAAGAATATTGTAAGTCAGCATCTAAGGAACTAAAATAGTTTAAACGGTCATAGTATTTGAATCCAATATTTCGAGATAATTCTTGGGCCTTTTCTATTTCATCAATACTATAATATCCATCTACAAAAGGAACCATCAGACTGTAGAAACCAAAATAGTCTAAAGGCATTTTTTCTAAAGCCAAATCAATAATAGTTTTGGCTTTATTTTTTTTCCCTTCATTAATTAGCTGTTCAGAGAGGCGTGCCATATTACTTCTGAAAGAAATGCTGTTTTTTCTAGTTTCTGGATCGTGGTAAATTTCTGGACTTTCAGAATTTCCCCAGTTCCATTGTGTTACAATATCATACATAAGGTCAGCGTCAATACGTCCCATCAAATAAGGATTGTCTTTGCCTAAGTCTGTTTTTATGGGAACCAGCTTATAAACTAATCCTTCAAGTTGAAGGTATTTTTTCATCCATAAATATTCTGAGTCTGAATAACTACCTCCTGTAAAATAAATAGGGCGTTCCCAATCGTTGTTAGCAACTATATCTAGCATCATCATCTGGTTTTTGAGGATGGCACTCTCGGGTAAATCAATGTCAATATAAGGAACTATTTTATCGGCATCTTCTGGGTTGACGATCCCACTTTTCAAAACATTCTCTTTATTTACAGGGATTCTTATTTTTCGTGTTGGATAAAAAACTCCTTCTTGCTGGCTTTCGGGAAGTTGGTTAACGTCATTCCCGGATTTTTGCATTAAATCTTTGATTTTGGTCCTTGGGTGATCACTGGCGACCCAATTCATAAAATCTTTTATGTCCCATCGTACAGAATCTAATACGGGTTGGTATCGGATTACGTCTCGAACACCATAAGCATATAAGTCATGAGTCATTTGAGAGGGAATAGGTTCACTCTCATATGTTTTTCTTTTCATCTGATCGATATACCAATCTGTTCCCAAGAGACTTGAATTTATGGTTCGGACATCAGTTCGGTATCCTTCAATGTCTTGTGCATACCAGAGGGCAAAAGTATCATTGTCTCCAATAGTAAAAATCATTGCTCCCTTATTCTTTTGAATGGATTGTAGATAGGATCGCGCCATTGATTGAGCAGTGAACCGATCAGAGCGGTCATGATCATCCCAATTTTGGTATCCCATTAATAAAGGAACACCAAGTAAGCATAAAGTAACTAATACGGGTTGCAAACTTTTGAATTTAATAAATTTTTGGACCCAGTTAATCAATCCCATACAACCTAATCCAATCCATATAGAATAGACATAAAAGGATCCCACAAGAGCATAATCACGCTCCCTGGGTTCAAAAGGGCGTTCATTCAGATACACTTTTAGTGCAATTCCTGTGAATAGGAAAAAGAGCATTAATACCCAAAAACGTTTAGGATCTTGCTGGTATAAAAAATAAAGTCCTACAAGGCCTAAAATAAATGGTAAAAAGAAATAAGTATTTCTTGCTTTGTTATTGAGAGCGTCTTGATGAAGTTCAGATTGATTTCCTAAACGTATCTCATCCACAAATGGGATTCCACTCAACCAATTTCCGTTTAGGACATTATATTCCCCTTGTTTATCATTTTGACGTCCTGTGAAATTCCACATAAAATAACGCCAATACATATAGCCTAATTGATATTCAAAAAAGAATTTCAAATTAGAAATGAAGGAAGGTTTTTCAATAGTCAAATACGGACTGTATTGTTTTAGGAAATCATGGTATTGCTCTCCAGAAACAGAACCATCAGCTATTTCTTCTCTAAAATCATTTATTCTTTGTTGAAGTTGAGGGTTAGAGCGATATGAGGATTTTACAGAAAATTCAAGAGGTTCGGTAAAATTCATATAGTTACCGGCATGATCACTACTCCATAGTCTTGGTAAGAATCCGCTATGTGCACTATTGGAATTAAAACGTGCATCTTTCCAAAAATTAACAATTTTGTAGCGTCCCGTTTTATAATCTCTTTCGTACTTGGGTTTGTCGTCAATAAAAGGCTCTACAGGATCTTGACCTGCATAGATATCAGAAAACATTGGACCGTAAAACAATTTAGTTTCTGGATATTGTTCTAAATTATAGTAGGCTAGTAATAATCGAGCATCAGATGGTGAATTTTCGTTAATAACGGTATTTGCATTTGCACGAATAGGTATCATGATCCAGCAAGAAAATCCAATAAGTACAAATAAAATCCCCAATACCCCTGTATTTAAATTTACCCATTGTTTTTTGCTTGTAATCTTTAAGCTGTAATAGAAAAATGCAATAAACAGGATTGCAGCAATTAAAGTACCACTGTTGAAGGGAAGGCCTATTGAATTTACAAAAAACACTTCTGCATTTCCAAAGAAGGCAAGTGTAAGGGGGAGTAATAATTTAAAAATAAACAGGAGAATTGCAGTTGCAATAAGGTTTGCATAAATAAATCCTTTGACCGTAATTTTCTTGAAGTTTTTAAAGTAGTATATCATTCCAATGGCTGGAATAGTGAGAAGTCCCATGAAGTGAACTCCAAAGGAAAGTCCAATAACAAATGCGATCATAAGCAGCCATCGATCTCCTCTAGGGGTGTTCATTTCTTGTTCCCATCGAAGTCCCATCCAAAACAGGGAAGACAAAATTAAGGTAGCCATCGCATAAACTTCGGTCTCCACAGCATTAAACCAAAAGCTATCTGAAAAACAAAAAGCCAAGGCACCTACAGCAGCACTTCCAAAAAATCCGATACGTTCTGAAATTGTGTCCAGCGATCTAAAAGAGGGTAGTTTTTTTAATAATAAAGTGAGCGTCCAAAAGAGAAAAAGAATGGTAAAGGCGCTTGAAAAAACCGACATGAAATTTACCATGACAGCAATGTTTTGAGGACCTGTTGCAAAAAGAGCAAAGAAGGCACCCATCATCTGAAAAAATGGAGCTCCTGGAGGATGCCCTACTTGTAACTTTGCGGAGGTTGCAATATATTCACCCGCATCCCAAAAACTAGCTGTTGGTTCAACAGTACTTCCAAAGGTAAATAAGGCAATGGCAAATAAGGTCCATCCTAGGCCAAGATTCCAGATGCGATAGGTTTTTTCAGTCATTAATTGTTAATCAAATTAGCACAACGAATGTAAGCATAAATCAAGGAAGAGAAAACCATTTTTGTTCGTTTAACAAGGGATTAATAAATTCAAACTTGTTCAAAAAGTCCGAGTTCTTTGTTTTTTTCAACTTCACTCCACAAAAAATACTGCCCTTGCATAGTGATATAAACATTTGGTTTTAAGGTTTGTACATAAGCCAATGCACATCCTAAATTAAAAAATCCATCAGATGAACTTCCGAAAGCATAGGGGATCATCGCCCCTGTCAATACGATTGTTTTAGACTCTAGATTAGCTTCAGCAAGTGCCTTGGCAGTTTCAACCATTCTATCTGTTCCATGGGTGATGACAATCTTATCACTTTTACAATTATTACATGCTTCTATAACATGCTTAATTTCTTTAGTTTGCATTTCTAAACTATCCACCATCATTAAAGTGTTGAAATCGATATTTAACTGACAACGACTTCTTTTTAGCATTTCTGGAAGATGAGTTTCTTTAAAAAATAATGAGCCATTGATGTAATCGTAACTTTTATCAAAGGTACCTCCAGTAATGAAGATTTGTATTTTTTCTTTAATAGACATAGGGTTGTTTTATTGAATTTGTTTTCAAAATTATGAGGATTAAAAGGAATATGATTTAATTTTTATAATAAAGTTGTTCTTAAAAAAACTTTCATGTAAATTTGCATCGCTTTTGGCCCATGGTGTAACTGGCAACACGTCGGTTTTTGGTACCGAAGAGTCTAGGTTCGAGCCCTAGTGGGCCAACAACAGCAGAAAAAACCCCTGATTTCAGGGGTTTTTTTATTTCTAATTATATAAAATCAGAGATGGACATATGTTAGTTGGTCTTGTTATAAAGTGGCGATTATTAATTTATAACCCTTGAATATAGCTCCCGAGAGAATCTTTAAATTGAAAGCCTTCTAGGGTTCTATATTTATTCAATTTCTTAAAAGCTTCTAAGCCCCAGAGTAGAAATTCCATCATAAAATAAAGATCTTGTTGATCACAATTTGGTTGGTATTTTTTTAGAATTGCTTCAATTCCAGCAATTCCTTTTAAAGTGTCTTGATATTTTTTTTCTGTTAAAGAATCTTCTAAAAATAATTGATTGTCTTGAAAAAACCAACCTAATAGAGTGTCATAGGGACCCTCTTCGTCTTGCTTTTCCAGTTTTTCAATTTTTGGAAAAAAATCTGGAAAAAGTGTTTTGATTGATTCGGAGATTAAATGATATGAAATCTGTTCAGCCCCCTCTTGTTCACCTTCATAAACCAATTCAATTTTTCCGTTGATAGAAGGAATAACACCCAGAAAGTCAACCAAACGAATACTCGTTTTTTCATCGCCACTTATTAAAAGCCTTCGTTCGGCGGTACTTATTAAATTTTCCATCGCCGTAATGCTCAATCGAGCACTTACACCACTTTTAGAATCTACATATTCACTTTTCCTAGCTTCAAAACCTATCTGCTCTATAATCTCACGAGCCAATTCAGGAATATGAATATTCTTTTTTTGAACGTCACTTATTTTTACTTCTTGAGTCGTAATTGCTTTTGCGATGGATCTGTTGTGAGGGTAGTGAGTCAGGATTTGCGAGCCAATTCGATCTTTTAATGGGGTTACAATACTTCCTCTATTGGTATAATCTTCTGGGTTTGCAGTAAAAATCAGTTGAGGTGCCACAGGAAGGCGTAATTTAAACCCTCTGATTTGAATTTCTTTTTCCTGAAGAATAGAAAATAAAGCAACTTGAATTCTTGCTTGAAGATCGGGAAGTTCATTTAAAACAAATATACAACGGTGTGCTCTGGGAATCATTCCAAAATGAATCACACGTTCGTCGGCATAAGAAAGTTTTAAATTAGAAGCTTTAATAGGATCCACATCTCCAATCAAATCAGCAACAGTAACATCAGGAGTAGCCAATTTTTCAAAAAAACGATCGTCCCTATGAAGCCAACTAACTGGAGTTTTTTCACCTAATTTTGCAATTTTTTCCTTTGCATCATTACTAATAGGATCCAATGGATCATCATTTATTTCGGAATCTTCAACCACAGGAATCCACTCATCAAGGAGTTGCGTCATTTGACGAGCTAAACGTGTTTTTGCTTGACCTCGTAAACCTAGTAAATTGATATTGTGACCAGAGAGTATAGCACGTTCTACGTCCGGAATAACGGTATTTTCATAACCAATCAATCCTTCAAATGTTGGAATTCCTTTCTTTAATTTTACACGAAGATTTTTTGCCATTTCTTCCTGAATGGTTTGAGGGGTGTAATCACTTTTTAATAAGTCTCCTAGTGTAGTATTTTCTTTTTTATTCATTATTGAGTATCAATTATTCTAAGCGTTTTTTTCTATTTTTTTCGTAGTCTTCAAAAATCATTTCACCCAATCCTTTTAACCCTGTAAAAAAAGCTTTTCCCTGATTTGCTGCTGTAAATTCTCTAACAAATTGTTTGAGGTAAGGATCTTGAGCGATCATAAATGTGGTGATGGGAATATGTAATTTTTTGGCTTGTTGTGCCATGTTGTAACATTTTTCTACAATGGTTTCGTCAAGACCTACACTGTTTTTATAATAGGAACCGTCCGGAAGTTTTAAGCAGCTGGGCTTTCCATCGGTTATCATGAAAATTTGTTTGTTAGTATTCTTTTTTCGTCTGAGCATGTCCATAGCTAGTTCAAGTCCAGCGACTGTATTCGTATGATAAGGACCTACCTCCAAGTAGGGAATATCTTTTACCGCGATGGGGCGTGCATCGTTTCCAAAAACTAAAATATCAAGGGTGTCTTTAGGGTAGCGGGTAGTGATTAGTTCGGCTAAAGCCATGGCAACCTTCTTTGCTGGAGTAATACGATCTTCGCCATAAAGTATCATACTATGACTTATGTCAATCATTAATACAGTGCTCATTTGGGTTTTGAAAAATGAATCTTCTACTACTAAATCGTCATTTTGAAGGGTAAAATCATTGCCCATTGCTCTAATCTGAGCATTTTTAATGCTTTCTGTAACTGCTATTTTTTCTAAACCATCTCCAAATTGATAGGCTTTAAACTCTCCCGTATTATCCTGCCCTAGTCCAGCTTTACTTGTCTTATGATTTCCAGAGCCTGTTTTTTTTAATTGTCCAAAAATTTGATTTAAGGCATGTTCTCTGAGTAATTTTTCGGTTTTTGCAGTTAATGCAAAACCGTCTCCTTTCCCTCCATCCCCTTTTTTAGGCTCTATAAAAGATTTATTTTTGAGTTCTTCTATAAAATCATCAATGGTATAGTCTTCTGTTGTAAGATGATATTCTTTATCCAATTCACGCAGCCAGTCAATTGCTTCATCGAAATCTCCAGAAGTATGGGTAATTAATTCTTTAAAAATTTCAAACAGACGCTCAAAAGGAGTTTGCACCTTAGGATTATGTTTGGTAAAACGAATGCCGGAAGTGCGCTTTTCAAATTTCATAGTCTCCAAAATTAAGGAATATTTTAGGAGTAAGTAAAACGAAAATGCTTTATTGATTGATTGAATAAATGAAGATCATTATTTCAATTAATTTTTAAGTTTTTAATGTATTCCTCAATCAGGGATACACCTTCTTCATGAACAATTGACCTTCCTAATTCTGGCATTTGAATGGAAGGGTCTTTACTTTTCATTCGATAAAGTAAAATAGAATGTTCTGGATCTCCAGGGATAATATCATAGATCAAATCTCCTGATCCTTTACCTGCCGCAATAGGAGGCTTGTAAACACCTCGGTATCTAGAGTTGGTTTCGGAATAACTTAAATACAAGCCAGAATTTTTTGCGCTTCCTTTTGGACTATGGCAATAAGCACAATTGGCATCTAAATAAGCTTTTGCCCTTTCTTCAACAGTTCCAGTCAGTGGATTATTCCATACCGGAAGCTTTGACCAATTGCTTTTTTCAGGTAGGTTTTTAATTAGGTTAGCTTCATGAAAGAAAGCAAGTTGATTTTTGTTAGCAGATAATAAAGAATTTTTTCTGTTTAACTGAGACACAGTCAATCCAATCGGAGTAATTTCTGAACCTGAAATATGACAATTTTTACATTGATTCTGATTGGGAACACTGTAGTTTACTTTTTGAATTTCTTCATGACTATTCATCCATTCCACCTCTATGTCTGCTCCAATATAGTTTAGCGAAGCATCAGTTTGTTCTGTATTCCAAATATAATTTAAAGGTTTCCATCCCTCTTTTTCTTTGATTAATAAGCGAGTTTCAATTATTCTTTCCTCGTTTTTAGAAATGGGATAATAGAAGTTTTTAATTAAAATACTTCCTGTCTCAAATAGTAAAGTATTTTCTATTTGACTAAATTCCATTTGTGAATCTTTGGGTAAAAACACAAATCTTTTTTTGGAGGCATAGTCAGAGAATAAAGGGGTATTAACGTCATAAGAATAAACGTTAACATTTGGAATTAATTCAGCTATAGGGGATTTGAAGAATTCATATTCAGAAAGTTTCTTTTTTTCATTTGTCTTTTGCGAGAGAAGAGACTGACTCGGAACTACGCGTTTAGCAATGGGTACTTTTTCAACATTAGGAGTTTCAGAGCAACTTCCGAAAAAGAGCAAAATAAAATAAAAAGTAGATCTTATAAAGGCCATGAATCACAAAGCTACAAATTCATTTTACAATTGTATGGAGATTGATCATTGGAGAAATTTTTGAAATCGTTTGCAGCATCCATCATCACAAAATTGATGACTCCATTATTGTCAAGGCATATTTTGTGCATATTACTTTTACTGAAAACATTTTCTGGCAAAATCCCATCGTATACAATATCCGGTATGGTGACTTTATTTTTTAGAAACATTAAAACCCCATAATCATTTGAAAGCGTTGGAAAATTATATTTATTTTCAAAAGTATTTTCATGTATTGAAATATTTTGAGGGTAAGCATTATATTCCAGATCATGTAAATATTCAGAATCAACACTTCTTATTCCTCTACTTTCTGCTTCCTCCTCAAGGGTAGTGTTTTCTGGATCATCGTCTGCAGCAAATAGTTCATAGCTAACGACAGAAAGGTTTGCAGTTTTATGATTTCGTATGGTATTATTTGAAAAGTCAACATCTTTAGTGGCCATTATTACAACCCCTGTACCCTTGGGGACAGCACTTACAATAGACCCTTTCACACCGAAATTTGGAATATTATTGTTATGTACTAGATTGTCATAAGCTCGAATATTTTCTCCATAAACGGTGAGTTGAGGTAAATTAAAAATCAGTAAACCCGTTGTGTTTTCGTAGGCTTCGTTGCCATAAATCTCAACGTTGGAGCTGTTTTCACTTTCAATGCCCGCCACATTATAGTAGGCTTTATTGTTTCGAATAATCACATTTTTAGATTGTCCCACATAGATTCCTGCATCTGAGGCTCCAATGGCTTCACATTCTTCAATAAGCAAATTGGAACATAGCACTGGGTAGAGACCATAAGCTCCATTTTTTGTAGAAACAGTCCCAGTCCATGCGGAGCGAATTCGTCTCAGTACGACCGAATCGGAATCGCTTATTTTTAAGTTATCTCCTGCAGCATCTTCAATTGCTAAATCTTCGATAATTAGATTTTTACATTGCGTCACTTTAATACCTTCAGCTCCTTTTAATTGACCTTTGAAGGAAAGGATTGTTTTGTCCATTCCCATTCCTTTTATGGTGATGTTTTTTTTATCATCCAAACTCAAGGATTGAGAAAATAAAAAATGCCCTTCTGGAAGTTGAATTACACTGCTGTCTTTGGCTAGAATGAATGCTTCCAGAATTTCGGCTTCCATATTGATGTAATTACGTTTTGGAGTATATTCCGGCATGGGTTCCGGATAGAGCCACAAAAGAAAAATAAGTACTATAATACCACCAACTAAGTAGATGAATTTTTTCATGCCTTTTTGATTAAAAAACTCAAGGTAATTATTTTATTAAAATTCAGCGCCTTTAAAAACTCAGATAGTTGAATTTTTAAATAAGTAGGATGAAATTGAGGTGCTCCTTGTAAAAAAAAACAATAGCTAAACATCATTTACTGCGGTAAAATTTATATATTTGGCAAAATTATCGAACTAATAAGGTAAGAGGAGACTATAAGTCCCTTTTTTTTTTGGCATGAATTTTCGTTCAAAAGTTGAGTCATTATTGGAAGCTGCCCTAGAGGAAGACCAGTCGTTATTTCTTATAGATTTAAAAATAGGAAGTGACAATAGTATTCATATAACATTAGATGGTGATCAAGGTGTGACTCTAAAAGATTGTATGAATGTCAGCAGAGCAATTGAACATAATTTAGATCGTGAGGAATATGATTTTTCTCTAGAAGTTGCCTCTGCAGGAGTGGGAAGTCCACTTTTGAATAGTAGGCAATACATAAAAAATATTGGTCGGAAATTAAGGGTGGAGTCTATGGAAGTCAGTACCCTAGAAGGAACGTTAACCGCTGCAGATAATCAAGCATTTACTTTAGAGTGGAAGCAAAGAGAAGCAAAGCCAGTAGGTAAAGGAAAAGTAACAGTAACAAAACAAAAAACACTTTCGTATGATCAAATTAGTATTGCGAAAGTACTCGTCAAATAGAAAATAGTTGAATATGGAAAATTTAGCCTTAATTGATTCTTTTTCAGAATTTAAAGATGACAAATTAATTGACCGTGTAACCCTCATGGTGATTTTAGAAGATGTATTTAAAAATACATTAAAACGAAAATTTGGATCAGATGAAAACTTTGATATCATTATTAACCCAGACAAAGGAGATTTAGAGATTTGGAGAAACAGGGTTGTTGTTGAAGATGGTATGGTAGAAGATCCTAATCAAGAGATTGCTCTTAAAGAGGCACGTTTGATTGAGCCTGATTTTGAAGTAGGTGAGGATGTTTCCGAAGAAGTCAAATTGGTTGATTTGGGTAGAAGAACTATTCAATATCTAAGACAAAATCTCGTAGCTAAAATTTTCGAACACGATAGTACAACTATTTTTAAGCAATTTAAAGACCGAGAAGGGGAGCTGTATACAGCAGAAGTTCATCACATTAGAAGTAGAGAGATTATTCTACTTGATGATGATGGAAATGAAATTATTTTACCCAAAGACAGACAAATTCCAAGCGACTTTTTTAGAAAAGGAGATAACATAAGAGGAATTATTGAAACTGTCGAGTTAAGAGGAAATAAGCCAAGAATTATCCTTTCAAGGACATCACCGATTTTCTTAGAAAAATTATTTGAACAAGAAATTCCAGAGGTTTTTGACGGACTAATTACCATAAAGAAAGCAGTGAGAATTCCTGGCGAAAAAGCCAAAGTTGCCGTAGACTCTTATGACGATAGAATCGATCCCGTAGGAGCTTGTGTTGGAATGAAAGGTTCTCGAATTCATGGAATTGTTAGAGAACTGGGGAATGAAAACATTGATGTTATCAATTACACCAATAATTTACAATTGTTTATTGCACGTGCACTGAGTCCGGCAAAAGTAAATTCTTTAAAAATTAACGAAGAAACTAAAAGAGTTGAAGTTTTCTTAAACCCTGAAGAGGTATCCAAAGCAATTGGTAAAGGAGGGGCAAATATTCGATTGGCAGGTAAACTAACCGGCTATGAAATAGATGTCTTCAGAGAAGGAGTAGAGGAAGATATTGAATTGAAAGAATTCAGCGATGAGATAGAAGGATGGATCATTGAGGAGTTTAAAAAGGTAGGTTTAGATACCGCCAAAAGCATTTTGGAATTAGAAAAGGCAGATTTAATTAAGCGAACAGACCTTGAAGAAGAGACTGTTGATGATGTCCTTAAAATCCTTAAAGAAGAATTTGAAGAATAGACTGCAAAAATAATTGTTATTTTTGCAAATAGAAATTAATATATGGCTGACCAACCGAGTATTCGACTTAACAAAGTTTTAAGGGAATTAAATATTTCCTTAGATCGTGCTGTCGAATTTCTAGCTCAAAAAGGTATGGATGTTGAAGCACGTCCAACCACAAAAATCACCACAGAAGTGTATGACACTCTTTTGGATGAATTCGTAACGGACAAATCTAAAAAAGATGCATCTCATGAGGTGAGTGAAGAAAAGCGTAAAGAGAAAGAAGACTTGCGTGTTATTCAAGAGAAAAAAGAACAAGACCGTTTAGAGCAAATCGCTAAAAGAGAAATCTTAAAGTCGAATCGTGTAGCTGTTGAAAAACCAAAAACACTTGGTAAGATTGATCTTGACTTGGTAAGTGGTAAGAAAAAAGATGTTAAAAAAGAAACACCAAAAGAGGCAGAACCCCCTGTTGTAGCTGAAGTTAAAACGGAAGCAATCGTAACAGAGGTGAAAGAGGATATCCCTCTGGAAACTACTACAGAGCAGGAGGATACTCCAGTAGTTGTTTCTCCTGCAGTGGTTGAAGTTCCGGAAAAAGTAGCGGCTCCAGAAGTTACTATTCCTCCAACTGTAGAAGGTGAGCCAGAAAATGAGACACTTAAGACACAGTACCAAAAATTGTCAGGCCCCAAGAAAACAGGTCAGACTATTAATTTGGACGAAGTAAATAAGAAAGAGAAAACGGTTGAGGATGCCCGTAAAAGAAAGCGAAAACGCATAAGTAAAGATGTAAAGCCATCTCCAAATCCAGGTGGTGGAAATAATGCCACAAATAGAAATAACGCCGGAAAGCGAAATAATAATAGAGGTCCAAGGCAAGAAGTTGTTAAAAAAGAAGAGCCTTCAGAGGAAGAAGTTCAAAAACAAATTAGAGAGACTCTTGAAAAACTTCAAGGCAAGTCTAATAAATCTAAAGGAGCCAAATACCGCCGAGATAAACGTGTACAACACCGTCAGAAGTCTGAAGAGGAAATGGCACAGATGGAGGCAGACAGTAAGCTGCTTAAAGTAACTGAGTTTATTACTGTTGGCGAAGTTGCAACGATGATGGACATTAGTTCTACTGAAATCATTTCAGCCTGTATGAGTCTTGGAATCATGGTAACCATGAACCAACGTTTAGATGCAGAAACTCTTAGTATTGTGGCGGATGAATTCGGCTATGATGTTTCTTTCGAGAAAGCAGATTTAGAGGATAATATTATTGATGAGGTTGATTCTGAAGAAGATCTAATGCCTCGTGCACCTATTGTTACCGTAATGGGACACGTAGATCATGGAAAAACATCCTTGCTTGATTATATTAGAGAAGAAAATGTAATTGCTGGAGAATCTGGTGGAATAACACAGCACATTGGTGCATATGGAGTAACATTAGAAAAGGGTCAGAAAATCACTTTTTTAGATACTCCTGGACACGAAGCCTTTACAGCCATGCGTGCTCGTGGGGCTCAAGTAACGGATATTGCAATTATTGTTGTAGCAGCTGATGATGATATTATGCCGCAAACAAAAGAAGCTATTAGCCATGCACAAGCAGCAGGTGTTCCTATCATTTTTGCTATAAATAAGATAGACAAACCTGATGCTAATCCTGAAAAAATTAAAGAAGCCCTCGCGGGTATGAATTTGATGGTAGAAGAATGGGGAGGTAAAATTCAATCTCACGATGTTTCTGCACTCAAAGGAACGGGAGTCAATGAGCTTCTGGAAAAAGTATTGTTAGAAGCAGAGCTCCTCGAGTTAAAAGCAAATCCTTCAAGAAAGTCACGAGGAACAGTAGTTGAAGCGTTTTTAGATAAGGGGCGTGGATATGTTTCAACTGTATTAGTTCAAAATGGAACCCTTAAAATGGGAGACTACATGCTTGCTGGTAAACACAGCGGTAAGGTGAAAGCGATTGTTAACGAACGAGGTGTAAGCCTTACGGAAGCAACTCCTGCAACTCCAGTTTCTGTTTTAGGATTAGATGGAGCCCCACAAGCAGGGGATACCTTCATGATTTTAGAAGACGAAAAAGAAGCAAAACAAATCGCTGCAAAACGAACTCAATTGATTCGTGAGCAAAGCGTTAGAACTCAGCGACATATTACACTTGATGAAATCGGTAGGAGGATTGCACTTGGTGATTTCAAAGAATTAAACATAATCCTAAAAGGAGACGTAGATGGATCTGTTGAAGCTTTGACCGATTCTTTGCAAAAACTTTCTACTAGCGAAATCGAAATAAATATTATCCATAAAGGAGTGGGAGCAATTACGGAATCCGATGTTCTTTTAGCTTCGGCCTCAGATGCCATCGTTATTGGGTTTAATGTTCGCCCAATGGGTAATGCAAGAACCATAGCCGATAAAGAAGAAATCGATATTCGGTCATACTCTATTATTTATGATGCGATCAATGATATTAAAGACGCAATGGAAGGAATGCTCTCTCCAGAAATGCGTGAAGAAATTACAGGTACTGCTCAAATACGTGAAACTTTCAAGATTTCTAAAATTGGAACCATTGCTGGCTGTATGGTTACTACTGGTAAAATTCTAAGGAATTCTGGAATTCGAATCATTAGAGAAGGAGTAGTTATTCATACAGGCTCGCTTATTTCATTGAAACGATTTAAGGATGATGCTAAAGAAGTTGCTAAAGGGTATGACTGTGGTCTTCAAATCAAAAATTACAACGACATCAAGATTGATGATGTGATTGAAGGATTCCAAGAAATAGCGGTTAAAAAGTCTCTCTAAGGCATTCTCTTTACTAAAAGAAAAGCGGCAGGAAAAGTTCGCTTAAGTGTGTCAAGGGTTTTTAAACCTTTAATTTTGTCTTTGAAACGCCCTGCATGTATTTTATAGTTAGGGGTTTCAAAGCTTAATTCAGCCGATATATTTGGAAATTTTTCTTTTGAAATTTTTAGAATTTCATTCGCTTGATCTAAATTTCCATAATACAATTGTAGCGTATAATACTCTTTAGAATAGCGCTCCCGATCCAATTCAATTTTTTTGTTTAACAAGCTGTCTATTTTAGGATCTTGTTTAATGTTGATTTCTCCTTTTTGTGCATGAGATAAAAAACCAATCACAAGAAAAAACAATAAATAAAGGGATTTACAAGCTACTTTTTTCATAACACAAAAAAACAAAAAATTATTTTTAGAACACTATAATTTAACAAATCTAAATCCTTATTTAGAATAATTATAAATTATAAAAATCTTATTTTCTAAAGTATTAAAAAAGGACTCTATGACTTATTTTTGTCGTGGATTTTAGAAAAAAATTTTGGAGCACAATACAATTACTGCAATTAGGATTAGCATCAATAGATGTAATAAATCCTTCGTTTTCCCTTTATTGTTTTTATTAAGTCTTTTGACCTCTTTTAACACTGTTGCACAAGATGATGCAGCAATTCAAGCGGGAAAAAAACTATTTAATGCAAATTGTGCCGCCTGTCACAAAATCAATAAGCGTGCTGTAGGGCCTGCATTAAAAGGGGTTTCTGCAAAATACGATAAAGAGTGGTTGTACAGCTGGATTAAAAATAGTACTGCTATGGTTAAATCAGGTGATGCACAAGCTGTTGCTATTTATGAAGAATACAATGGTTCTGTGATGACCTCCTTCCCTCAGTTATCTACTACTGACATTGATAACATTATAGCGTACACGGATTACACCCCACCTGCACCTGTTGCAGCAGCAGGAGCGTCTGCTCAACCTGTACAAGCTTCCTCTGGAATAAGCAACACCCTTATTCTAGCAGCTTTATCACTAGTTTTTTTAGTTCTTGTTGTGATGTTGTTTTTGGTTCAAAAAACCTTAATTCGTATTGCAGCTGCCAGTGGAGTTGACATAACGCCTCCAGCTAAACCTAAAAGAACACCTATCTGGTTAGCATTTGTTCAAAATCAATTTTTGGTTATGATTAGCGTTATTCTACTTCTTTTGAGTAGTGCTTATTTCGTATATGGATTTTTTATGCAAGTTGGAGTTGATCAAGGTTATATGCCTGTTCAACCGATTCATTACTCTCACAAGATCCATGCTGGAGCAAATCAAATAGAATGTAAGTATTGTCATTCCTCAGCGCGTGTTTCCAAACATTCGGGGATACCTTCTCTGAATGTATGTATGAACTGTCACAGGAACATCGCAGAATACAATGGTGAGGAAGATTTAGAAAATGGTTACACAAAAGACTTTTATACCAAAGAAATTAAAAAGTTATATGCCGCTGTAGGTTGGGATGAAACCAATCAAGCTTATACAGGAGAAACACAGCCAGTAAAATGGGTACGCATTCACAACTTACCCGATTTCGTTTATTTCAACCATGCGCAGCATGTAGAAGTTGGAGAAATTGCATGTCAAAAATGCCATGGACCTGTTGAGGAAATGGAGATTATGTACCAATATTCACCGTTGACTATGGGATGGTGTATTAATTGCCATAGAGAAACAAATGTGAAAGTTGAAAGCAATGAATATTATGCTAAAATTCATGAGTCTCTTTCGAAGAAATACGGAGTAGAAAAATTAACAGTTGCTCAGATGGGTGGCTTAGAATGTGGAAAATGTCACTATTAAAAGGCGATCAAGAAAGATTTATGGCATCAAATAAGACATACTGGAAAAACATTGATCAACTCGACCCTGAGAATGTAGCAGTTAAAAAGTTGGAACAAAATGAGTTTGTTTCTAAACTTCCAGAAGATTTTTTAAGCGATGAAAAAACGCTAGAAGAAAGTAGTACCTCACGACGTGATTTTTTGAAATATGTTGGGTTTAGTACAGCAGCTGCTACACTTGCAGCCTGTGAAGGACCTGTCATTAAGTCCGTTCCTTATGTTGTTCAGCCCGAACAGATAAGGCCAGGTATAGCAAATTATTATGCAACAACAATTGCAGACGGTTTTGACTTTGGAAGTATTTTAATTAAAACAAGAGAAGGAAGACCAATTAAAGTAGAGAGTAATTCAGAGGCTCCTACATTAGGTATCGCAAATGCACGTATTCATGCTTCTGTTTTATCACTTTATGACACGATGCGTCTTCAAGGACCTGAAGCAAATGGCGATGAAGTAAGTTGGGATAATTTCTACTTACAGACAGGCGCTATGTTGAAAGCGTTAGCAGCTACAAATAAAGAAGTTGTTTTAATAACTCCAACATTAGCAAGTCCAACTTCACACAAAATTATAGGTGATTTTGTTACTGCTTTTCCAAATGTAAAGCATGTAATATATGATGCTATCTCATCAGATGATGCGCTCAATGCTTATGAAAAACATTATGGAATTAGAGGTCTAGCGGACTATGATTTTTCTAAAGCTAAAACCTTGATTGCTATTGACGCAGATTTTCTGGGTGACTGGCAAGGAGGTGGCTATGCTAAAGGCTATGCTGCTTCAAAGGTTCCACATAAACATCATGGCAAAGCGGAAATGCTTTGGCATGCTCAGTTTGAATCAAACATGTCCTTATCAGGGGCAAATGCAGATCATCGAGTTCCTTGTTCACCAGGAGAGCAAAAAAATATTTTAGCCTATATATATGATAGTCTAATAGGTTCTTCGTCTAGTGGTACTTTATCCGCTACGTTGAAAGAAGCTGCAGATAAAGCTGTAAGTGAGCTTAAGGCTGCTGGTCCTGATGGAGTAATTATAACTGGAATTGAAGATGAAACGGCTCAGAGTATAGTTTTAGCGATCAATACACTGCTAAAAAGTAATGCTTTCCAGCCGGAAAGCCCTAAGCTAATTCGTCAAGGAAATACGGTTGCAGCTCATAAAGCTTTTGCTGATATTCAAAGTGGTGCAGTTAAAGGTTTAATTACCATTGGAGTGAATCCAATTTTTACGACAGCAAATGGTGAAGCTTTGGCAGAAGGAATAAAAAAATTAGAATTTTCTTTAGCTTTTGCTTCTAAAAAAGATGAAACTGCTGCCGCTTCTCAATTTGTTGCGGCGACTCCACATTACCTTGAGTCATGGGGAGATTATGAAATGAAAGCGGGACATTTTGCACTTGCACAACCCACCATTCGACCTTTATTTGACACACAACAATTTCAAGATGTCTTGTTGAAATTGTCGGGTCAGAACACAAAGTACTATGATGTAATCAAGGCGCACTGGAACGAATCAATTTTAGGTTCAAGTTCTTGGAGTAAAGCCTTACATGATGGTTACTTCTCTACTGACTCATCTATAGAAAATATTACAGCTGATTTTTCAGGATTGAATACAGCCTCTCTTCGTAGCGCAACCTCCCCAGAAATGAGTCTGGTTTTATATACCAAGACAGGTATGGGAGACGGGCAACAAGCAAATAATCCTTGGCTACAAGAATTTCCAGACCCTATCACACGCGTGAGTTGGGATAATTATTTAACCATTTCTATGGCTGATGCCAACAGATTAGGTTTAGTAAACACAAATACTGCTAATGGTGCATTGAACGGAAGTTATGCTAATGTTACTGTAGGTTCAAAAACGATTAAAGTTCCTGTTATTGTTCAGCCAGGTCAAGCAAAGGGAACCGTTGGCTTATCTTTTGGATATGGTGAACGTATGGGGCTAAAACCCGAAATGCAAACCGGAGTAAATGCCTTTGGATTATATGAAGGTTCTCAAAAAACTCAAGCAGTTCAAATTCAAGTTGCAAGTGGAGAACATGAGTTCGCATGTGTTCAGTTACACAATACCCTAATGGGACGTGGAGACATTGTAAAAGAAACTACTCTTGAGGTATTTAACACAAAAGACAAAAAGTATTGGAATGCAACCCCTCAGGTTTCAAAAAACCATATTGAATTTGATGTCACTTCACCTGAAGTTGATATGTGGCAAGAGTTTGATCGAAGTATTGGTCATCATTTCAACTTGTCAATTGATTTGAATTCATGTACGGGATGTGGCGCTTGTGTTGTTGCATGTCATGCTGAAAATAACGTTCCTGTTGTTGGAAAAGCGGAGGTACGTAAGTCACGCGATATGCACTGGTTGCGTATTGATCGGTACTATTCTTCTGCAACAAGTTTTGAAGGAGATAACCAAACGAAAGATGCAATTTCTGGAATTGGGGACTCTTTAAGTACTTTTGGTGAAATGGAGCAAGCCTCTGCAAATCCGCAGATTGCTTTCCAACCAGTTATGTGTCAGCATTGTAACCATGCCCCTTGTGAAACTGTTTGTCCTGTTGCGGCATCATCACATGGAAGACAAGGTCAAAATCATATGGCTTACAACCGATGTGTTGGAACCCGTTACTGTGCAAATAACTGTCCTTATAAAGTACGTCGTTTCAACTGGTTCTTGTACAATAAAAATGATGAGTTTGATTATCACATGAATAATGACTTAGGGCGAATGGTATTGAATCCTGATGTAGTAGTTCGTTCACGTGGAGTTATGGAAAAATGCTCTATGTGTATTCAAATGACACAAAAGACGATTCTTGACGCCAAACTAAAAGGAGAAGAAATTAAAGATGGTACATTCCAAACCGCTTGTTCGAATGCATGTACTACTGGTGCAATGGTTTTTGGTGATATCAATGATAAAGAAAGTAAAGTAGCAGCATTACACGAGGATGATCGTATGTATCATTTGTTAGAGAGCGTGGGTACAAAACCCAATGTAATGTATCATGTTAAAGTTAGAAATACCGACGAGGTATAATTAGTATAGAAAAATAGACCGTATGGCATCGCATTACGAAGCACCCATTAGAAAACCACTCGTCACGGGAGATAAGTCTTACCATGATGTAACTGTGGACGTAGCAGCTCCTGTTGAAGGAACAGCAAACAAGCAGTGGTGGATTGTTTTTGGAATTGCACTTACTGCTTTTCTTTGGGGAGTGGGTTGTATTATTTACACCATCTCAACTGGGATTGGAACTTGGGGATTGAACAAGACTGTAGGTTGGGCTTGGGATATTACCAACTTTGTATGGTGGGTAGGAATTGGACATGCAGGAACACTTATTTCTGCGGTTCTTCTTTTATTTAGACAAAAATGGCGTATGGCCATCAACCGTTCTGCGGAGGCCATGACTATCTTTTCTGTGATCCAAGCAGGACTGTTCCCAATTATTCACATGGGTAGACCCTGGTTGGCTTATTGGGTATTACCTATTCCAAATGGATTTGGATCTTTATGGGTAAACTTTAATTCACCTTTGTTGTGGGATGTTTTCGCAATATCAACTTATCTATCGGTTTCGTTAGTTTTTTGGTGGACTGGATTGTTACCTGATTTCGCTATGATCCGTGACCGTGCTGTAATGCCTTTTCAAAAGAAAATATATAGCTTATTAAGTTTTGGGTGGACAGGACGTGCGAAAGATTGGCAACGTTTTGAGGAAGTTTCTTTGGTGTTAGCCGGTTTGGCTACCCCTTTAGTACTATCCGTACATACCATTGTCTCTTTTGATTTCGCAACCTCAGTAATTCCAGGATGGCATACTACCATTTTCCCTCCTTACTTTGTAGCAGGGGCTATTTTCTCTGGATTTGCCATGGTAAATACGCTTTTGATTATCATGCGAAAAGTATCAAATTTAGAAAACTACATCACCGTTCAACATATTGAATTGATGAATATTGTAATCATGATTACAGGTTCTATTGTGGGTGTGGCTTATATAACCGAACTATTCATAGCCTGGTATTCTGGAGTAGAATACGAACAATATGCCTTTTTAAATAGAGCAACTGGTCCCTACTGGTGGGCCTACTGGTCGATGATGACTTGTAATGTATTTTCGCCACAGTTTATGTGGTTTAAAAAACTACGAACCAGTATTATGTTCTCTTTCATAATATCTATTGTTGTAAACATTGGAATGTGGTTTGAACGTTTTGTAATTATTGTAACATCACTTCACAGAGATTATCTTCCCTCATCATGGACTATGTTCTCGCCCACTTTTGTGGATATTGGAATATTCATCGGTACGATTGGATTTTTCTTCGTGTTATTTTTGTTATACGCAAGAACCTTCCCTGTAATTGCTCAGGCAGAGGTAAAAACAATATTGAAATCTTCTGGAGAGAAGTATAAAAAATTAAGAGACGGTAATCATGAGTAATAAAGTAGTCCACGCACTTTACGATGACGACGATGTGCTTTTAAGCGCCGTCAAAACCATTCGTTCAGAAAAACATCATATAGAAGAGGTATATACTCCTTTTCCTGTTCACGGTCTAGACAAGGCACTTGGTCTTGAGGATACCCGAATTGCTATTATGGCATTTATTTATGGGTGTATTGGCTTGTGTGTTGCTGTAGCTATGATGAATTTCATCATGATCGATGATTGGCCACAAAATATTGGAGGTAAGCCCAGTTTTTCTTATTTGGAAAACATGCCTGCTTTTGTTCCTATTATGTTTGAATTGACTGTGTTTTTTGCAGCTCATTTAATGGTGATTACTTTTTATATGAGAAGTAAATTATGGCCCTTCAAAAAGGCAGAAAACCCTAACCCGTTAACAACGGATGATAAATTTTTAGTAGAAATTGAACTTCATGACAATGAGAAAGCGCTTACAGCCCTTTTGAAAAAGTCAGGTGCAATAGATGTATCAATTATAGAAAAGCCAGAATAGATGAATTATAAAGGCCTTATCGCGTTACTGATTCTTGTATTTGGAATCCAATCGTGTTCAGACAATTCACGTCCGAATTACCAATATTTTCCTAATATGTACGAGCCTATTGGTTATGAAACCTACGCAGATTCAGATGCATTTGCGAATGGTATTGAAGCACAGGTTCCTGTAGAGGGATCTATTGCAAGAGGTTGGGAACCTTATGATTACCCTGACACAAACGAAGGATATGAAGATGCAAAAGCAAATTTAAATTCTTCTATTGAAAATTCTGAAGCTCATAAAGCGAATGGGAAAGAGCTGTACGGTATTTATTGTGCGGTTTGTCACGGCAATAAAGGTGATGGACAAGGAATTCTGATGACCAGAGAAAAGTTTTTAGGAGTTCCTAGTTATGCAGACAGAGAAATTACCCCAGGTAGTATTTACCACGTATTGATGTATGGTAAAAATGCTATGGGATCACATGCGGGTCAAGTCAATGCAGAAGAGCGTTGGGAAATTGCTCAGCATGTAATGGAATTAAGAAGTAAGCTTGTTAAATAATATTAAGGAAATCGAATGATGTATACCTTTCCAAATAAACTTAGAAATTTAGCAATCGCTTTTATGGTGATTGGTTTCCTAGGTCTTGCATATGGTTTTATAACAGCTCCATCTACTATTGAAGAAGCAAAAGCTATGGTTGCTTCAAGTCATGGAGATGGGCATGGAGAATCACATGATGCTGCTCCAGCTGATAGTCATGGGGAGGAAACTTCGCATGCAATTTCAGAGAGCCACGAGACATCTTCAGAAGAGCATGGAACCACTTCACACGAAGAGGGTCACGACACAAGTCACGACGAGCATCTTTTTCATCAGCTGAGTAATAAACCATGGGCTGCGCTTTATGTAGCTGCTTTCTTCTTCTTTATGATTTCGCTAGGCGTGTTGGCTTTTTATGGAATTCAACGTGCGGCTCAAGCAGGTTGGTCGCCAGTACTTTATAGAGTTATGGAAGGGATCACAGGATATCTTCTTCCTGGAGGTATCATAGTAATTGTAATTTTAGCCTTGTCTGGAATGCACTTCAACCACTTGTTTATATGGATGGATCCAGAGGTTGTTGCACACGATAAATTAATTGCTGGAAAAACAGGATTTTTAAACCTTCCTTTTTTCTTGTCTCGTGCTGTTTTCTTTTTAACAGGATGGTCTTTATATCGTTATTTTTCAAGAAAATTTTCATTGGCTCAAGATGAAGCAAATGACATATCAAATCATAAAAAGAATTTTAGAATTTCAGCTGCTTTTTTAGTTTTCTATATCGTAACTGAATCGATCATGTCCTGGGATTGGATTATGTCCATTGACCCTCATTGGTTTAGTACATTGTTTGGATGGTATGTATTTGCTAGCATGTTTGTGTCAGGGATTACAGCTATTGCCTTAGTTACCATTTATCTTAAATCAAAAGGATATTTAGAATTTGTAAATGATTCTCATATTCACGATTTAGGTAAGTTTATGTTTGGGATTAGTGTTTTTTGGACTTATTTATGGTTTTCACAATTCATGCTCATCTGGTATTCTAATATTCCTGAGGAAGTTACCTATTTCATGACACGTATTGAGGACTATAACCTACCTTTTTTCGGTATGGTGGTGATGAATTTCATTTTCCCACTTTTGATCTTAATGAATAGTGATTATAAACGAATCAATTATTTTATTGTAATGGCAGGAATTGTAATCATTTTGGGTCATTATATGGATGTATTTAATATGATTATGCCCTCAGCTGTTGGTGATCAATGGTTTATTGGAGCCGCTGAAATAGGAGGGTTTTTATTCTTCCTTGGACTCTTCATATTTGTAGTATTTAAAGAATTAACAAAAGCACCATTGTTAGCTAAGGGTGATCCTTACATGGGTGAAAGTGAACGTTTTCATTATTAAAAAATTTAATCGAAAAGATAAATGAATGTTTTATTGATATTTTCTGTTCTTGTTTTAATCGCTATTGCGCTATGGCAAATCACAAAGATATTTGAGCTTTCTCAAGAAAAGAAAGTAAATACACAAGTGGCAAATGACAAGGATAACGACTTGAATGGAAAGCTGATGTTTGCTTTCTTAATCTTCATTTATGTTTTAACACTCTACTCATTTTGGGCGTATAGTGATGTTTTATTACCTGAAGCAGCCTCAGAACACGGTGGTGATTACGATCAATTAATGTGGATTTCTTTTGCACTTATCTTTTTTGTACAAACAATAACTCAGGCCTTACTGCATTATTTTTCTTATAAATACCGTGGTGAGAAAGGAAAGAAAGCATTATTCTACGCTGATAATGATAAACTAGAAATGATTTGGACCATCATTCCTGTGATTACTTTAGCAGGACTTATTTTGTATGGTCTTTATACCTGGACAGATATTATGACCGTTGAAGAAAACGACGAGGCACTAGTTGTTGAGTTGTATGCACAGCAATTTAATTGGAAAGCTCGTTATGCTGGTGAAGATGGTGTTTTAGGTGATGCTAATGTTCGTTTTTTACAAGATTTTGACGGAAAAAACCTGGTTGGTATTGATGCTACTGATCCAAATGGATTTGATGATGTAGTCGTTCAAGAATTGCATTTGCCAGTTGGTAGAGAAGTGATATTTAAAATGCGTTCTCAGGATGTTCTTCACTCTGCCTATATGCCTCACTTTAGGGCACAGATGAATTGTGTTCCGGGTATGATTACTGAATTTGCATTCACTCCCAAAACAACTACTGAAGAAATGCGTCAAAATCCAGATATGATTGCCAAGGTTAAGAAAATTAATAAGATTAGATCTCAGAAAAGTCAAGAATTGATCGCGAGTGGTGATTCTGCATTGGATCCTTATGAGTTTGATTACCTTTTACTTTGTAATAAAATATGTGGAGCATCACACTATAACATGCAGATGAAAATTATAGTAGAATCAGAAAAAGATTATGAAAAATGGATGACTGAGCAACAAACCTTTGCAGAAGTTATTCAATAGATTAAATTTAAAATTACAGATATGTCAACAGTAGCAGCGCAAGAACACGAAGAGGATCACGGGCATCATCATAAAGAAACCTTTGTAACAAAATATATTTTTAGCCAAGATCATAAAATGATCTCAAAGCAATATTTGATTACAGGTTTGTTCATGGGAATTATTGGAATTGCAATGTCCCTTTTATTCCGATTACAATTGGCTTGGCCTGAACAACCTTTTGGTATTTTTGAAGTTCTTTTAGGTAAATGGGCTCCTGACGGGGTTATGGACCCTAATGTTTATTTGGCTTTGGTTACTATTCACGGTACTATCATGGTGTTCTTTGTTTTGACTGCTGGTCTGAGTGGTACTTTTAGTAACTTACTTATTCCATTACAAATTGGAGCACGAGATATGGCATCAGGGCTTTTAAATATGATCTCCTATTGGATGTTCTTTTTGTCTAGTGTGATTATGGTTATTTCTCTTTTTGTTGAGGCTGGACCTGCAGCTGCAGGATGGACCATTTATCCACCCCTTAGCGCCTTGCCTCAAGCCCAGCCTGGTTCGGGAACTGGTATGACGTTATGGCTTGTTTCTATGGCTATTTTTATTGCCTCTTCTTTATTGGGTTCATTGAATTATATTGTAACGGTAATCAATCTTAGAACGAAGGGAATGAGTATGACTCGTTTACCTCTAACCATTTGGGCATTTTTTGTAACAGCAATTATTGGTGTGGTTTCCTTCCCAGTTTTATTGTCTGCAGCTTTACTTTTGATTATGGACAGAAGTTTTGGTACTTCATTCTTCCTTTCAGATATATTTATACAAGGAGAGGTTTTGCATTATCAAGGGGGATCCCCAGTATTATATGAGCATTTATTTTGGTTCTTAGGGCACCCTGAGGTTTATATTGTATTGCTTCCAGCTTTAGGAATTACTTCTGAAATTATTGCGACAAATGCACGTAAACCTATTTTCGGATACCGAGCGATGGTTGCATCTATTTTGGCGATTGCATTTTTGTCTACCATCGTATGGGGACATCACATGTTTATTTCAGGAATGAATCCTTTCTTAGGTTCCGTATTTACCTTTACAACCTTACTGATTGCAATTCCTTCAGCAGTGAAAGCATTTAACTACATCACTACCTTGTGGAAAGGTAATCTACAATTGAATCCTGCGATGCTGTTTTCTATTGGTTTGGTTTCTACATTCATTACAGGAGGTTTAACAGGAATTATCCTTGGGGATAGTACCCTGGACATTAATGTACATGATACTTATTTTGTTGTGGCACACTTCCACTTAGTGATGGGTATTTCTGCTTTATACGGTCTGTTTGCAGGAGTATATCACTGGTTCCCTAAAATGTACGGGCGGATGATGAATAAAAATTTAGGCTACTTCCATTTTTGGGTAACCGCTATTTGTGCTTACGGCGTATTTTTCCCAATGCACTTTATTGGAATGGCAGGACTTCCACGTAGATATTATACAAACACAGCGTTTCCCTATTTTGATGATTTAGCGGATATAAATGTATTGATTACAGTATTTGCTTTAGTGGCAGGAGCTGCCCAGTTAGTGTTTTTATACAACTTTATTCATAGCATGTTCTATGGTAAAGAAACAGAATTGAATCCATGGAAATCTAACACTTTAGAATGGACTGCTCCAGTTGAGCATATGCATGGAAACTGGCCTGGAGAAATTCCTCACGTTCACCGTTGGGCTTATGATTATTCAAAACCTGGTTTTGAGGAAGACTTCATTCCACAGCATATACCTCTAAAAGAAGGGGAACAGGAGTTACAGCATTAACAACCTTTGAAAAATTACAGAGCCTTATTCACTTCAGTTAATAAGGCTTTTTTTTTGGATATTTTTTTTCACAAGCGACACCTGTTCAAGTAACACTCAATTTTTCCTAAGAATGAAGTATCTTTGAAATAATGAATGAAAATCTTGATCCCACTAACGAAAATTTCACTCCTGAAGAGCAAGACATTGACCGTGCTTTACGGCCATTAAGTTTTGGTGATTTTGCTGGGCAAGATGCAATTCTAGAAAACTTAAAAGTCTTTGTTCAAGCAGCAAAGCAAAGAGATGAGGCGCTAGATCACACCTTGTTTCATGGCCCTCCAGGACTAGGAAAAACCACCCTAGCTCATATATTAGCAAACGAATTACAAGTAGGTATCAAACTTACTTCTGGACCAGTTTTGGATAAGCCAGGAGATTTAGCTGGGTTGTTGACCAATCTTCAGCCTAGAGATATTTTATTTATTGATGAGATCCATCGCCTTAGTCCTATTGTAGAGGAATATTTGTACTCTGCTATGGAAGATTATAAAATTGATATTATGATCGAGTCAGGTCCCAATGCACGAACGGTTCAGATCAATTTAGAGCCTTTTACCTTAGTGGGAGCAACCACTCGTTCTGGTCTTTTGACAGCACCTATGCGTGCTCGTTTTGGGATTAGTAATCGTTTAGAATATTATTCTACAGAATTACTTTCCACCATTGTGGAACGAAGTTCAGAAATCCTTAATGTCCCGATAGCTCAAGAAGCAGCTATAGAAATTGCTGGAAGGAGTAGAGGCACCCCTAGAATTTCAAATGCACTCTTGCGACGTGTTCGAGATTTTGCACAGATTAAAGGAGACGGAACGATCGACATGAAGATTACCCAATATGCCTTAAAAGCATTGCAAGTGGATACTCATGGTTTGGATGAAATGGACAATAAAATTTTGACTACTCTAATAGATAAGTTTAAAGGGGGTCCCGTTGGAATTACAACCTTAGCGACTGCCGTTTCTGAAAATGGAGAGACCATTGAAGAAGTGTATGAACCCTTTTTAATCCAACAAGGTTTTATAGTTCGAACACCTCGGGGTCGCGAAGTAACGGAATTAGCCTACAAGCATTTGGGGAGAATCAAAGGAAACCAAGGCGGTTTGTTTTAATAGCTTCTCTACTAATGCTCAATCGAAAAGCGCACTATTCCGAAATTATAAAAAGTAAAGCTAAAGACTTAGGATTTCTCTCTTGTGGAATTGCAAAAGCAGGTTTTTTAGAAAAAGAAGCACCTAAATTAGAGCAGTGGCTACAAGAAGGAAGGCATGGCAATATGGTTTATATGGAAAACCATTTTGATAAGCGCCTTGATCCAACGGTTCTGGTTCCTGGAGCAAAAAGCGTAGTGTCCTTATTGTTGAATTATTATAGTGATGAAAAACAAATCGATCCTAAGGCTCCTAAAATAGCTTCGTATGCTTATGGACAAGATTACCATAACGTAATTAAAGATAAATTGACTCAATTGATGATCTATTTAAAAGAAGAGATTGGAGAAGTGGATGGTCGCGTATTTGTGGATTCTGCCCCTGTAATGGACAAGGCTTGGGCAAGTCGTGCTGGTTTAGGATGGGTGGGTAAAAACACAAATTTAATTTCTAAACAAGTGGGTTCTTTTTTCTTTATTGCAGAACTTATTATTGATCTTGAGTTGGAATATGATCTTCCAGTAGCGGATCATTGTGGAAGTTGCACTGCCTGTATTGATGCCTGTCCTACCGAAGCTCTCACAGCTCCTTATCAGATCGATGGAAGTAAATGTATCTCATACGCCACTATTGAGCTAAAAGAAGCGATTCCTGAGACTTTCAAAGGTAAAATGGAAGGTTGGGCTTTTGGATGTGATATCTGTCAAACAGTGTGTCCTTGGAATCGATTTGCTACTCCACACCAAGAGATTGATTTTATCCCTAAAAAAGAGTTGTTGGAGTTGAGTTCCAGAGATTGGCGTGAATTGACGGAAGAGACTTTTAAAAGAGTATTTCAAAAAAGCGCAGTAAAGCGTGCAAAATTTGCAGGATTACAGCGTAATATTAAGTTTTTGTCCTCATAGAGGATTCTCTAAGGCAAATTTTTGTTGGTATTTTAATTGTTTTAAATTCTTTTTTTTCTTCCTTTTACTTTTCCAAAAATGTTGATTCTAAAATTTCTGTGTTAAAAGTTAATGGAACTTTATTCTTTAAAAGTGTTTGTTCTTGTAAAAATGTATTAAAGATTTTTGCTCCCATTTTATTTCCATTCAACTGGATTAAATGTACTTCTGAATGTGTGTTTTTCAAAAAGTTAATTTCATCAAAGCATATGATTTTAACCTTTTTAGTGATTCTTTTTTTGTAGTCTTCAATAAATCTTGAAACACTGGAGTTATTAAAGTTATTGGGGGTGAATAAACCATCAATCGTATTTTTTGAAACGAATAATTTTTCAATCAGTTTGTACGTTTCTTTATCATTTTTTTTCTCGGAGATAAGAATAAATTTATTGTCAAAGTTAATCTTGTAATGCTCTAATGCATTTCTATACCCGATAAATTGATCAATTGAGTTTTGAGAAATTAAACTATCTCTAAAAAACACAATTTTTCTACAACCACTTTTGATTAATCGCTCTGTTGCTCTAAAGCTCATCTGTCTGTCATCAAACACAATTTTATTACATGTTACAGCTTTTGCTGTATTATTAAATAAGATTAACGAAGTTTTATCTTTTATGATTTTTTTTAAATGATCAAAATTTGTTGTATTTCGGGCTAATGAGACGAAAATCCCATCGACTTGTTGCTGCAATAATCGGTCAACTAATTTTTTTTCATTTTCCTGAGAATCATTTGATTCTAGCACCACCAATAAGTATCCATTTTTTTTAGCTTCATTAATTGTGCCTGTTATCAGATCTGTGTAAAGTTTGTTTTTTATTTCAGGAACAATTATACCCACCAATTTTGTCTTTTGTGTTCTCAAATATGCTGCTTGTAAATTGGGCGAATAGCCAATTTTTTCAGCATACTCTTTCACCCTTTTTTTAGTGTTAATACTTATATCAGGATAGTCTTGCATTGCTTTTGAAACTGTAGTGGGAGAGACGTTTAATTCTTTCGCAATCTCTTTAAGTGTAATCTTCATAAATATTAAAATTAGTTTTTTTGTTAATGTTAAACAAATCAACTCACTAAATCGATTTAGTATGCAATATTACACATTTTTAACAAAACGTTAAGATCTTAGGAAAACAATTACTAAAATTGTATATTGAATTATTAACTATATTTTTAACTAACTATCTTATAATGAAAAAAGAGTTCTTTAAAAAGTTCCTATTTCTGATTGCTTTTGTGTTATCAGTAGGAATTTATGCTCAGAATGTTACTGGAACAGTAACGAGCGACGATGGTCCTTTACCAGGAGCAACTATTTTGGTAAAAGGTACAAACAGTTTTGCTACTACAGATTTTGATGGTAATTTTTCCATAGAAGCAGCACAAGGCGATGTTCTTGTTGTTTCTTTTGTTGGATATACTACTCAAGAAGCTACTGTAGATGGTGATCAAATAACAATAACTTTAGCCTTAGGGAATTTACTTGAAGAAGTAATTGTAACTACAGGTTATGGTACACAATCTAAACGTGATATTACAGGTGCTGTAACTACGGTTGAGGCGGATGAGCTATTAGCGATTCCTGCGACTACTTTTTCACAGCAACTTCAGGGACGTGCTTCCGGTATCTCGATTATAAACGATGCAACTCCGGGTGGAGAAGCAACTGTTCGTATTCGTGGATTTGGTACTATTGGAAACAACAACCCTCTTTACATTATTGATGGTGTTCCTTCACAATCACAAGGAAACCTTAACCCAAATGATATCGAGTCTTTACAGATATTGAAGGATGCATCTGCAGCTTCTATCTATGGAGCACGTGCATCAAACGGGGTTATCATTATCACGACTAAAAAAGGTAAAGTAGGATCTACACAGATTTCTTACAACTCATACTACGGATGGCAAAATACAGCTGAGGAAGTTGAGGCATTGGATGCACAAGGTTTAGGAGAGTATCTTTACTTAGCGGATTACTATGCAGGAAAAACTCCTTCACATGGTCAGTATGCTTTTTCTGGAACACCAGAAAATCCAGGAGTTTCAATTCCTAACTATGTATTCCCTAGTGGAGCATCAAGTGCAAATGAGTCATTGTATTCATTAACACCAGATAACATTTATGCGATTACTAAATCGGCCAATACAAACTGGTGGGATGAAGTAACACGTTCAAATGCACCTATTACAAGTCACCAGATTCAGGCGAGTGGAGCAACTGAGACTTCTCAGTATGCGTTTACTGCGAACTATTTTTCTCAGGATTCACCAGTACAATTTGTTGGATATGAGAGAGCATCGATTCGTTTGAACTCTTCTACAAAAACTCTTGGAGATCGTTTGACTATTGGAGAGAACTTTACTCTTTCTTTAGACAACAGAAAAGGTGGTTATGGTAACAATGGTGAGCAAAATGCGGTATCTGTATCGTACAAGCACCACCCTTTATTACCTGTTTATGATATTGCAGGAAACTTTGCAGGATCAAGAGGTTTGAACTTAGGTAACAACTACAACCCTTATGCAACATTATTTAGAAACCAAGACGATAGAAGCAAGCGTTTCAGAGCATTTGGTAGTGTTTATGCTGAAGCTAGAATCGCTGATAAAGTTACAGCAAAATCAACTTTTGGTTTTGACGTAGTGGGTAGAAGAGGTCTTTACATTGGACGTCCTCAGCCAGAATATGTTGAAGGAAACTTTATTAATGGTTCAACATCTTTATTCCAACAATCGTATCAGTGGAATTTCACAAACACGATTGGATATAAAGAAACATTTAATGACATTCATAATGTAGAAGCTCTTGTTGGAGTGGAAGCACTTGAGGCTTTTGGAGAAGAATTTGGAGCTGGAAGACAGCGTTTCCCATTTGAAACAACAGGTATTATTAGTTATTTAAATGCTGGTAATCAAGGAACGTCTTCTAACTACGGTGGTCCTCAGGTTGATTATGCTTTATGGTCTCAGTTTGCAAAATTAAACTATGGTTACGGTGATAAGTACTTAGCACAGGTAATTGTACGTAATGACGCATCTTCTCGATTTAAAGCAGCGACTTCTAGTGCTGTATTCCCAGCCTTTAGTTTAGGATGGAGAATCTCTGAGGAAGACTTTATGAGTGGTCTTACATTTATTGATGACTTAAAGTTGAGATATGGATGGGGACAAACGGGTAACCAAGA